>Ga0207658_10000024_pt1 | contig 188273 bp, 176 predicted proteins | sample KBSS33metaG_FD_184322 | JGI IMG/M metagenome (GOLD analysis project Ga0207658, IMG submission 184322) | Switchgrass rhizosphere microbial communities from Kellogg Biological Station, Michigan, USA - KBS S3-3 metaG (SPAdes) (version 2) | ecosystem: Host-associated > Plants > Roots >... | reverse complement strand
AAAGCTTGATGCTATGACATCAGGATTTCAAAAAAGCGATCTTATTGTTTTGGCTGCTCGACCTTCAATGGGCAAATCTTCTCTTGCTCTTTGCTTGGCAACGCAGGCGGCATCCAATAATTATTCTGTGGGTATTTTTTCTCTAGAAATGTCAGCAGAACAACTTACGCTTCGTCTTTTATCATCTGAATCAGGCATTTCACTGCAAAAAATCAGAAATGGGACCATCTCGTCACACGATTGGCTTGAGTTAACTTCAGTTGCCGGACGACTTGCTGAAATGAAAATTTTTATTGATGATACCGCTATGCTTGATATCATGGAGCTGAGGACTAAGGCCCGCAGGCTTAAAGCAGATCACAATCTGCAGCTTATAATTATTGACTACTTGCAACTCTTGCATTCTCCCAAGCGACATGAAAATAGGCATCAAGAAGTTTCTGAAATCTCTCGTTCCTTAAAAGCTTTAGCCAAGGAGCTTGATCTCCCCATTGTCGCTCTTTCTCAGCTCTCACGGGCGGTCGATAGCCGTATGGATAAAAGACCAATGCTTTCAGATTTGCGAGAATCTGGCGCCATTGAACAAGATGCTGACCTTATTATGTTTGTTTATCGGGATGTAGTTTATAATGCCGACACAGAAAATCCTTCTTTGACTGAATTGATAATTGGCAAGCAGCGTAATGGGCCAACCGGGGTTGTTAATCTCCATTTTGCGAGTGAATTGACTAAATTTCAGGACGCGCCTGAATATGACTAAAAAAAGCTTTATTTAAAGGATTTAGTATAATAACAATAGCTGAATTCTAATTTAGCCTGTATACTATAAATAGTATGGATTATATGTATCGCTTTTAATCACAAAAGAAAAGGATTTTATGAAGGTGTATCATAAGGTATTTGGTAGTGATTTTATAATGTCTTTCATAGCTGTATGTATAGTTGGAGGTCTTGTATATACAGGAGTAAGTGCATTAAGCGCAACTCATCCATCTTCGTTTCAAGCTGCATTTAACATTCAAAAAGCATAAAAACTCTATGGTAGTTTTGGGAATAGATCCAGGCCTTAAGACAACCGGTTTTGCCCTTTTAAAGAGTACTGCGCGGGGTTCTATTTCTATCCTCGACTATGGATTTCTAGCTTTGCCATCTTCAAGACCGATTCCTACAAGAATCGGTCTTTTTTATGATTTTTTTTTAGAAAAAACAGCAAAATTTCCGGTAGCCTCTATAGCTCTGGAGACTCCATTTTTGGGTAAAAACACACAAAGCTTTTTAAAGCTTGGCTACCTGAGAGGTATTCTTTATCTTCTTGGCAATCAAAAATCTCTTGTGCTTTGCGACTTCACCCCATCTCAAGTTAAGCAATCAGTGACTGGCTATGGGATGGCAAGCAAAGAGCAGGTTGCGCGGGCGCTTTCTTTGTATTTTCCTACTATTCGAAAAGAAGTATTAAAAAATGATGTGACTGACGCATTGGCTATAGCCCTTTGTGGTATTTGGCATGCAAAAAAATAGTTGATCATAAGATTATAATTCTGATTTAAGTGTTTTAACTACCTCAATATCAAGACCAGTATTTTCGGCAACTGTTTCAACGTCAAATTTTTTAAGCATTTTTTTTGCTATGTTAATTTTTTCTTCTTCTTTGCCTTTTTCTCTTCCTTCTTCTCTGCTTTTTTTTTCTGCAGTATCCATTGTGTCATTTTGTAATCGTATACTATTTAAAATTCGTTCGTATTCATCAAGCTCTTTAAAAGTCCAACTATTTTTGTTTAAAACAAAAAAAGCTTCTTCCAATTCAGTCAAATTGTTGGGTACTTTGTTTTGTTCGTGGGCATCGCTTAAAAAATAGATCCATTTTTCGGCAAGCGTTTCTAGTTCTTCGAGCTTTTTTGTAAATTTTTTTAATTCCACAAAGTGAAATTCAAAGCCCTTGCATTTTTGCTCACCCGTTTTAGTATCAAGAATAAGATTGTGAGATAAGTAATTATTGTCATTTTTAAAAAGATTGAAACCAAGAATTCCAACAAAAATCACCGGTACTGCTATGTCGAAACGTTCACTTTTTCCTAATTGCCTACTAAAAGCTACCGCGCTATAGTAGAGTGCTCGTGTTGCAAAATAACTTTGTGGAGCAACCTGCATTTCAATAATATATTGATTACCTGCTTGATCAGTGCATCGCACATGGACAATGCTTGTTTTTTGCCTATCATTTTCAGGCAAATTATTATGATCGTTAATAAGTGCTTCGATTATCTTTTTGCCTTCTTTGCGTTCGAGTATGCTGTTTAGAAAGCTGATAATAATATCTGGATAGGCCATGTTGCCAAATAACTTTTTAAACGCTACATCGTTTGTGGGGTCTAAAAAGATCATAAAAACACCTTTTTTATATATATAAAGAAATAAAACATACTTCTAGTATAATCAAAAAGACAAAATAAAGTAGATGGCCAAAGAGAAATGCCAGAGATAATCGTTCTTCCGCATTTTTTGGTTATCTATAGGCAGAAAGATGTGGTTTAAAGGGCTATGTTGTTGGGACTTTCGTTCTATTCCATATTTAATGATTGGCTGTCTTGCTGCTGTTGAATATTCATATTGTCATCACTTTCTTTTGGCAATTTTGGAGCTTTTGACACAAGGGGCGGAGTGCCATGAGGGAAGTGCCAGCTTAGTTTTGTTTTATAATACAACTGCGCAGCAACTCTATTGATTTCCTGCTGGCGAAAGGCCTTGTGAGCAGCGTGTCTAAAAAGATTGTTGTATCCTTCCCTTGTTCTTTCGCGAACAACAAAGCGACCAACAGAGGGTGTTAGAGGATTGCTGATAGGATTCTCGTACAACCCTTCATACACCTCAGGATTTACATTGTTAGTTATGTCGCTGACAAACCATTCTGCTACTTTTGTATGCTCTTCTAAGGATCTATTTTCAGCACCAGTGAATTCTTTGGCCGCGCCTGTAGTGTCTTGTTCAAAAGCGTATAGTACTGATAAAAAATAATACATTCGAGGCTTTTCGAAGAAAAACCATTGCTTAAAGTGACACTGTTGCCACATATGTTGAAATTCTGGGCTCTGCTTGGCGACCAAGGTTTTACGAAGCAATCGATTTCTTTTTATTTTTAGCATGTTTTCCCTAGCTTCTTTATTAGGTTTGCCAAATATAAGTGATTGTATAGTGCTATCTTCCTTTTGTAGCATACCAGATATTTTTTCTAATTGTTCTTCATGCCAAAGAATTTTTTTGCGGGCGGCTTCTTTATCAGTAAAATTTTTGAAGAAATTATCATATGCAAAATCTTCGCTTTCTTCTTTTATTTCTTGTTCGGCGGCGCTTGATTGTATGGCTAAATCGGCGGCGCTTGATTGTATGGCTAAACTAGTAAAAGAAATAATTAGTGATAATTTTAGTAAAAAACCTATGTTTTGCATGATGCATTCTTTCGCGATTTTAAAAAACAATTGTTGACACATAGGATATAGTATACAGGGTTTATAAATAATTTCAAAACCTATTTGGGCCATATTTCTGTGTATAAAAATAAGAATATGCACTTAAGTATGATCAAAAAAACAAAAGTATCTATTCTTTATTATATGCAAAAAACGCCGCATATAGCCACCTTTATTGCCACAGGCTTCTGATAATGAATATTATGTAAAAACTTTTCTCTGCTTCTTTGATACTTTTTAAGACGGAATTAATAAGAATTGGATACTTAACAGCATACAAGACTGAGCTATAATTTGCAACAATTTTATCTACTGTTCATTACTAAATAACACAATAACATAGAAAATTATTATTACCTAGGCCCTACTTTTTTGAACATGCTGATGCATAGTCTTACCTACGATATAAACCATCAATAGCATGCTAATTCCCAAAGCCCCCCAAGACAAAAAGCTCGACGAAAGCTTAGCGAGCACGCGTTTTTGTTCTTGTTCTGGTTGTGGCTTGTTATGGCCTTGATCTAGGACTTGAAATGCCGCTGGGGCTGATTCTACTAGAGCTGATTTTTGAACTGGAGCTTTTTCGCTTTTTTCTTGTTCATCGAAAATCTTTTTTTCAGCTTCTTTAAGGCCTGTATCGCCCGTAGACGCCGATGAAGATGCTAGCGGCATGCCATATACATTTAAAATTTTTTTTATTACATATACTAATGTCGGATAACTTGAATGTTTTCCAGAGAAATGCCGTCTGCGATTACTCTCTGCTTTTAAATAAACTCGATGCAACATATCCGCATAGCTTTGACTTATTGTTGCAGCAAAAATATCTGCTACAAGCTCCTGATTTCTCTTTAAAATTAATTCATCTTGAAAGTTTATTTTTAAATATTTAATTATTTCCGCATTAAAACAATGAAAATCTAAAAGATGAGCTAATTCATGAAATATAACTGACTTAAAATACTCAGTATCTTGAAATTCTTCGGCAAAATTAGAATTAATATCTAATGAAATTAATTTAACATTAAATTGTACTACAATGGCCTGATCAAAACTACAATCACCATCAACGCCTATTGTGGCTACTGATTTTCGAGGATCAGACGGACCATAATTAATATGAATATTATTAGGTTCTATGTCAAGACTTCTCATTATTTTTTCAATTTGATCTAGCATGCCTAAAGGCATTTCACTTCTGTGTGGCGATTGAGCATGAACAAAAGGCGACTTAAGATTTAATAAAAATTTTTTTTTAATTGCTTGTATTGCATCATATTGTTTTTGTGCAAATCGTTCATCTTCAGAAACATTAAAAGCATTTTTGTTTATAAGATCAAATAAAGTATCGTTAAAGTCTTGAAGTAATATTTTTTTTAATTGTTCAGGCGTAGCATTAAGCAATTGCGCTTCTAATAATTTTTTTTTGTTTTCTTCAAATAAGCATTGATCTTGCTGTATTTGTTTACACTCCTGCATCGACATGTTAGGAAAAAAAAATCGAAAATCATTTTGGCGTTCTTTCGCTTGATCAAAGCCTATTTGCATATGCAAATCAGCGCTCAATAGCGGAACAGAAAAAAATAAACTAAATATATATAGCAAATAAATGGCTTGCATAAATATCCTATATTAATTTTAAATAAAAATTCAAAATATAAAAACCCTATAAAAAGCTGGACTTTATCTTTTAAATTACACATATAAAAGATAAAGTCCAGCGCTATTAATTAGATTATTATGAAAAATACTGGTGGTCCACTACCTTGTAACCCGATAAAGACAAACTTTTTGATCTTTATCTATAATTGTTTGCCCGGAATAGAGATTGCCTTCTATCACCATAGGACAAAAATAATGCTCATCTGGGCGTCGCGCAAAGGTTAATTGCCTGCTAACACCTGTCTCTGACAAAAAAGAAAATAGATTAACATTCTGACCAACAAGACTCGAGTAGTAAATAGTATTCCCTATTTTTTTAGGAAGCAAGGGAAAAATAGATTCTATGAGTCTGTCGTTGTTTTCTTGTACCCCGTCGTTTTGTATTTTACTATTTTTCTTCATTTTATAATTATCTAAAAAAAGATTTGTTGGTAGCGAAAAAGAAAAAAGTAATTTTTTTTGCCAATCACCATCTTTATCTTTATATAAAAAATAATAAAAAAACAGAAAAACTTCTCCAGTTTTTTCTGTTTTAGCCGCATAACCTATCGCCGCTCCTTCGGCATCGCTATCCATAGCCAAAAAAATAATAGGTTGGTCTTGGAAATCAATAAGTATTTTTACACGATCGAGATCGTAATATTGAATAAGATTATTGCTTTCACTAAAGCAACCATCTTGATATTCGACTTGAAAAGAATTTTTTTTTAAGTCATTGTCTTCTTTTTTATTTTTTAATTTTTTATTGCCGGCGCCAAAACTGCCATCAAAATTGACACCAGAGAAATGATATTTTGTTTTCGACTTGACATTCGACTGGTCTATGAAAAATAGCTCTGACCCCCGTTTTTGTGGGCATGAAAAATCTGATTCCAAAGAAAAAATAACAAAATCAATATTGGCATGCGTGTCGACCCTAAAAAGAGCATTTCGTTTTTTATAGCAAGCGCTTAAATAAAAAATATCCGGCGACTCCCATTCTATGTCTTGTAAATGAGAAAGTGGATACAATATTTCTATTGTCTTTGGATATCTTTTTAAAAAATTTTGTACACGCACCATGCCATTATCGAAAAAACTGAAACCTGTTTTGTCTGGCAACAGACAAACTTTTGTTGGACAAAATTGAGAACTTAAAAAAGATCTATAGAGTATAGAATCTTGTAAGTTATACCCGGCCAACATAATGCCACATTTTTGATGCTGGTGCATAACCATACTTGTACCATCCGATAGTTGGGCAACGGGATATACAAATTCAATTGCCGATATGTTGATGGTACAAAATAACAATAAAAACACATGAAAATAAGTTCTATTTTTGAACTGATTAAAATACTCCATTAAATATCCCCTATATTAAAAATAAATATAAAAAAATAAGAGCTATTGTTAGGGTATGTAAGAGAGAGAAAAATAGCAAGAAGAGAGTTGGCACTAAAAGATACTCTACTTTTAGTCTAAAAAAACCACGGCACTTGTTCGAAAACAAATGCCGTGGAAAAAAGGAGAGTAGTAATGAAGCCTAAGTTAATTTTAGAATGATGCTTTTGCCATCTTTGCTGTTTTGCATTGCTTTAGCTTTTTATAGCTTCCGCCGCGCTATTCATATCATTCTTATTAATAGAATAATTCATATTTCTTCGCTTGTCAAATTTATTTTTAAAAAAAAGATTATTGAATCAACTCTTTCTTTCTATATGTCAAGCTGCGTGATTGCAAAACTGCCTCGAGGCAAAAGAGTACTCAAAAGAGACTGCCTCGTTGGACTCGTAAAAATGAGTTGGCCGTCAAGGCTATAAAGGATCGCCAAAAGTGTTTTGATAGTTTCAATATCAAAATCAGATATAAAATCATCTAAAAGAAAAAGAATAGGGCCTTTGTTTTTATTGATAAAGCGAGCCTTGGCAACCTTTAAAAGAACCAGAACAAGCTTCTGTTGTCCACGGGAAGCCAGCCTTTTTGTCTTTTTATTTTGAAAAATAATATCAAAATCTTCAAGATGTGCGCCTAACATAGAATGGCCCGATTTGCGCTCTTTAAAGAAAAAATCGCTATTTTCCTGTAAAAAGGCGATCGGCGTTATGCCCCGAGCTATATATTTTGGTAGGTATACGCAAGAGACTTCGTAGTCGCTTTTAAAATAAGTAGCCAGAAGAAGATTAACCTCGTCTGTTAAAAGAGCAAGAAGGTCGATCCGTTTTTTTTGTATCTCTTCTGTTTTTGTCCATAGCTGCTCAGTCCAGAGTTGATAATGTTCATCAGGGCTTTTTAGTTGTTGAATAAGACGAGTTCTATTATTTAAAATTTTTTTAAATTCACGCAGCGTTGTTGCAAATGAAGTATCAAAAAGCAGCAAAGTCTGATCCAGAAAAGATCGCCTTTTTTGCGGACCTTCTTGAATAATTGATAAATCTTCTTCTATGAGGCTTACTACTCTATAGAGATCCATAAGCTCTTTATATGAGCTTATGGCTTTTTTATCTATTTTAACTGAACGCTTCTCTGAAGAAAAACCGACTTGAATTTCATGATTAACCTGATCATGGGTAACAATAATGCGAACAAAAAAATTCTTTTTTTCAAAATAGACTATCTCTCGAGGCAAATGCGTTCTGAAAGAACGTAAATAGCAACTATAATAAAGTGCTTCAAGAAGAGATGTTTTGCCAGCTCCATTTATACCTTCTATAAGCATAATAGGACTATCGAATGTTACTGTTATAGAGTCGAAACAGCGAAAATTTTTAAGATGTATTTCTGAGCAAATTATATGCATAAACCTTCTAAGCTTGTACTTCTGCGACAGGCATTACTAAATAAATCATGGAAAAATTTTCTCCATTTAATTCAAAGATAACCGGTTTAGCTGCATTTTTAAGAGAAAAGCTAATTATCTCATCTGAAAAGACTTGTAGGCCATTAAGTAAATAGGGAGCATAAAAAGAGACATTGATAGGTTGACCATTAAAGCTCAAAAGAGGAACCTGTTCTTCTAATTTACCAACCTCTTTATTTTGCATAGATACTCTCAATTGCTCAGGAGCAAAATTAAAAGTTGTAGCTATGAATTGACCAGAAAGAAGACATGACGATCTTCGTAAGGTTTTAATAAAATGATTTTTATCTACCTGTGCCGGAATAAATGTCTGTCTCTCTAAAATAGCATTATATTCTGGAAAAGAACTATGCAGTAATTTAGTAAAAAAATTAAATGTATCTCCAGAAAAGACCAATTGATTGCCACATAGGCCTAAAAAAACATTTGCAACGCCAGAACTTTCTACTATTTTTTTCAATTCAAAAATAGCTCTTCTTGGTAATAGCCATTTTTTATTTTCTTGAAGCACATAGCTTGTTGTTCTTACCTGAGATAGGCAATGTCCATCTGTCGCTGTCATTTTAAATTCAGTATCAGATATTTCCCAAAAAAGGCCATTTAATGCATGATTAGCATTGTTTTGAGGAATAAGAAATGATACTTTGCTCAATAATTGCAATAAAAAAGCAGCATCAAACTGCATTAGATTTTCTATACGCTCAGGAAATGGAGGAAAATCTTCGGGACTTTTTATATTAAGAGAAAGTTTTACCGCTCCTGATGTTAGATGAAGCTGATTGTCGGTTACCGTAAAGGCAATGTCTTCATCCAATTCTTTTACTAATTCAAAAATTCGTTTTCCCAATACAAGAAAAGTTTGTTGTTCCATCACTTCACTCTCTTTAAGCATCTGACTCGATTGCAAGCTTATTTCCAGGTCAGTACTTTTTAAAATAAGCTCTTTATAGCCAACTTGAAACATGATATAAGCAGTTATATCAAGAGCTGTTTTTTTAGTACAGATTGGTTGCATAGAAGATAGAATAGAAAAAAGAGATTTTTGTTCAACAATAAAACTATTTTTCATAGCGCATGCCTTAGATTCAATTTTATATTAATTTCATGTAAAATTTTTTATACTTCTTAGTATACCGTACACATCAAAATTAGAAAGAGAGAATTATACTAAAAATAAAGTATATCCAAAAAATTTTATTTTTTTTTTATTGTGTTTATCTATTTAAATAAAGCATAGTAAAAACAAAAAGAGAATAGAGTATGAAAAAACAATCCCCTATACATACTTTGTTTATATACTTAACAAGCGCAGTAGCTTGTCTGTTTGCCCCTGTTTTTATTATTCATGTTTTTATTGTTTACGCTTCTTTTTTTCACCTTTTTTTTACCAACACAAACCCCTGTCAACCTGCATCAACATTTACCATACGGTCCCAAGGGCTTAATGGAGCTATGAGGGCTTCGGATGATATAGCAAGAGAAAACAATTTTTTCTATTTTCCTGAAAAAGAAAAATGGTCCATATATGATGATTTAGTATTGGGACGTTTTCCCGATCACCTGCTATACCCCCATAATATAAAAAGCTTATTATCATGCGCCATCTCTTATCAGAAAAGCTTTAATTCTGATGCTATAAGCAGCTCGCTTTTTGGCAACTATGTACAAAAATCAGATAATATATCTCATAATACAAAATCACGCAAAAATATAATAAAAATTCAGGGAAGCAAAGTTCCTGATCGTGATTCATGCGCATGGCTTGCCGATTATTTTTATTTATCAGAGACATTTGATGGTGAGTTTACTTTTGCACCTTCTATTTCTAATACCATTGTAGACATTAATGCCTATATTGATCTTAATATGATAGCAAACGGTCTATTTGCAAAAATAGGTGTCCCTCTTGTACATACTCAATGGGACTTACAAGTACAAGAAAAAATAAATAATGATTCTGGCGGAATAATAGCCGGTGGTCGCTTTAGTCCTGATAGCATTGAAAGCGATAATCTTTTTACCCATGCTCTTAATTTTTTTACCGGTCATACTCCGCCTGTTTTTTCTCAAGAGGGAGTTATTGGCGCTGATACCGAAGCTCTCTATACTATACACCGACAACCACTTATGGCGCATCATATAGAATCGTCATGTGGAAAAAAAAGAAGAACGGGCTTAGCAGAAATTCGTTTTCAGGTGGGATATGATATTGTACGCAACAAAGATTACCATTTTAGCCTTAGTTTTGCAGGGGCTTTACCGGCAAGTCATAAAAAAAAAGATTATCTGATTTTTTCTCCCCAGATAGGCAATAATAGTCATGCAGAAATTGGAATGGGTGTTTCTGCTCACTTGGGTTTATGGGATGATGAAAGAAGAGATATTACGGCGGGATTCTATATTGATACATTAGCAACACATATAGTTAAGGCTAAAGAGCGTCGCACTTTTGATATAAAAAATAAACCACTTAGTCGCTATATGCTCGCTGCAAAACATGTTCCTCTGGTGCCCGCTGGTGGTCCAAATAGAATTTCTGGTTCAGCCGAAAGTTTTGATTTAGACTTTGATTGCTTGAAAGAAAATGATATTACCTTTTCATTTGTACAAGACAATGAACTTATTTTTGCTAATTATCAATTTGCCAACGAATTTTCTCCCGTTGCAAATCTGACAACTCAAGATGTAATGGTGAGCGTTGCCGCTCAACTTGATGCTACTGCATGGTTCAATATTTCTACTAAACATATACATATTGATTTGGGTTATAATTTTTGGATAAAAGCAAAAGACACTATTAATGGCTGTGGAAAGAATTCAAAGCTGCATGCTGAACAAAACAGCTGGGCTCTTCATGGAGATGGTCAACTATTTGGGTATTTTGATAATAGTATAACAGTTGCGGGAACTCAATTTAGCGATTCTTCCGTTGCTTCAAAAGCTATTGCTATAGCAGCATCTCAATCAGCTGCTACGCTAAACAGTGGCGCTCCCGTTGTTATGCAATCGTCAATTGACGATCTGAAGGGTCATACTAATGCCAATGCTAATGCCGATAATGCTTTGTTTGCCTTTGCCCAGACAGTACCTGCCGCTCATGGAGATTCTAGTATACCGTTAGTTAGCTTTGAGAACAAAAATGAAACATTTCAAGCAATGGAAGTAGTTACTTTATTGCCAGAGAAAAGTATTCAACTTTCTCTAGATCCTATTTTTTTAAAAGAAACCGATATTGATCTAGCTCAGGGACAAAAAGCATTATCACATTCCTTTTTTGGATCAATAAGCTATAACATAAAAGATCATAAACGATGCGCTTCTTATGTGAGCCTTGGGGGGAAAATTGAATTTGGAAGTAAACAGGGATTAGTTAGCTCTCTTTCTCAATGGAGTATGTGGGCAAAATTTGGTCTTATTTTTAATTAAAAAACCAAAAAACTAGAGAATAAAGTAAAGTAAAGTAAAAAAATAACATGATACAAAAAATAAAAATTAAAAAAATAGTAATATTGCTCTGTATACTCTATACAATTACTTTACCTATTGTTGCAGCACAAGCGGGAGATTTAGACAGTGCTTTCGGCGTTAATGGCATCGTAAAATCAGTTCTAGTTCCCGCTTCCGGCTATTCAGTCACTGGTCTTATAGTACGAGGATCTTCTTATGACGACATAGTAACTTCTTGCATAAAAATTGTTAACAACCAACCTGACAATCAATCGTTACTTGCAAGTTATAAAAACACAAATGGAGATCTTAACAGAGACGTATTTGGAAATCCTACTAATCTCCGAGGCTTTATTCTTAGCACTATAGGAATTCAATATAAAACCATTACTTCATTTATCGAAAATGGAGTTAATCGGTTAGCGGTAGCTGGTAAAATTACTCTTGGCAATCTTGGATATATGGCAAAAACAACGGCAACGGGAGAGCATTTAGACTTTGATACCGTAGAGCCAGCTTGCGAATATAATTCAATTATCGCAGACCAAACAAATCAGTATCTTTTTGCAGCGGGAAACACTATAGCAACACAACCTGCTAAATCTTATAAACTTACACGAGTTAATAGCCTTTCTGATATTAAAAACAATACTTCTATTACGCAAAGCTTCGTTCTACCAGCTCAAATAAATAGTATTACCTTACAGTCAAATGGTGACCTGGTATTTGCAGGACAATCGACACCCGCTTCTGCAGACCTTCAATTTACCGTTGGACGCTATTTCAACGATTTAACTCTTGATAGTAGCTTTTCTTTACCTCGTCCTTTCCCAGAAGAAAGCGAAGCAAAAGCGATCACTATGCAAATAGTAGATGGTAGTGAAAAAATAGTAGCAGCAGGCTGGGTCAAAATAAATAACAAAAAAAAATTAGCGTTAGTTCGCTATAACCTTGATGGTACACTAGACACCACTTTTGGAACTGGAGGTAAAGTTACAGCAAATTTTGGTGGAGATTCTGCTGCTGCCCATGCAGTAGCAATAGACAAAAACAACAAAATAATTGTTGTTGGTGAATTTTTTGCTACAGCAGCATTACAACCTATTTTTATAGTAGCATGCTATAACAAAAATGGTTATCTTGATACGAGCTTCGGAACTAATGGCTGGGTGACCACAAGCCCAACAGAATATGGCGCATCGCTCAATGCCGTTGCAATAGACGAAAAAAATAGAATAGTTTGTGGTGGTTATAGTATAAATGAAACTGGGCGCTATGATATTACCCTAGCTCGTTATATCGGCAGCATAATAACACCACAACCGGGAGATTTAGACAGTGCTTTCGGCGTTAATGGCATCGTAAAATCCGTTCTAGTTGCCAGTGAAGGTTATTCAGTTACTAGTCTCATACTGCGGAAATCTCCTTTTAATGATATAGTGGTCTCTTGTATTAACATTGTTAACAATGAACCTTACCCTACATCAATCCTTGCAAGCTATAAAGCTAATGGAAGTCTTAATGTTGGTGCATTTGGAGCTGGTAATCCAGCACGAGGTTATGTAAAAACTCTTGGACCTACCTATGACACAATTGCTGCATTTACTGAAAATGGAGCTGATCGATTGGTAGCAGCTGGTAAATTGACTGCTCTCGGATCTGTAGGATATATAAATAAAACAACAGCAACTGGAATTAACTTAAACTCTGCTCAAAAAGGGGCTGGTACCGTATACCATTCAGTTGTCGTAGACCAAGCAAATCAGTATATATTTGCTGGGGGAGACTTTACAACAGCACTACAACCTAAAAAATCTTTTAAATTTAGTCGATTTAATAGTTTTTCTGATCTTAATGATTCAACAGATATCGTAACTGACTTCCCAGGAACCTCAGCTTCTCACATAAACAGCATCGCTTTACAATTAGATGGTCATTTAGTAGCTGTAGGACAAGTGAAAGTAAACACCAATCCCGTTCCTCAATTTACCCTAGCGCGCTACTCACAAGAAGCAGCGCTAGATAATTTTTTCGGACGAATTGAGCCTTTTTCAGAAGAAAGTGAAGCAAAAGCAGTCGTTATGCAACTAGTGAGTGGACATGAAAAAATAGTAGCAGCAGGCTGGGTGAAAAGAAATAACAAAAAAAATTTAGCACTAGTTCGCTACAATCTTGACGGTAGTCCTGACAATACTTTTGGCAGCCAGGGTAGAATTACTACAGATTTTGGTGGAGATTCTGCTGCTGCCGCCCATGCAGTAGCAATAGATAAAAATAACAAAATAATTGTTGTTGGTGAATTTTTAGCTACAACAGAATCTCAACCTGTTTTCATAGTAGCATGCTATAACAAAAATGGCTCTCTTGATACAAGCTTTGGACCAAATTCTAAGGGCTGGGTAATCACCAGTCCAACTCTATATGGCTCAACGATTAATGCGGTTGCAATAGATGAAAATAATACGATAGTGTGTGGTGGCTATAGCATAAATCAGAGTGGACTCTATGAAATCACCTTAGCGCGTTATCTCGGCAGCAGAATAACACCCAAACCAGGAGATTTGGATACAGTCTTTGGCGATAATGGTATTGTAAAATCAGAGCCAATTGCTGATATAGGTTTTTCAACTACGGGACTCATACTCCGCGAATCACCATACAATGATATAATAATAACTGCTGTACCAGTTGCAAACCAACAACACCAAAAACAAGAAAAATCGCAATCCCAACAGTTTCCAAATCAACAGCTTCTAGATCAACAACAATTGCAAGAATCTGCATTTCAGCAGCAACAATCAATAGTTGCAAGTTATAAAAAAATAGATGGCAGCCTCAATATTGGTAAATTTGGAACAGGCAATCAAGGCTTTACTGTCGCACCGTTTAGTCTGCACAACGCTCTAACTTCGTTTATTTCAAACGGAACAATGCAATTAATGATAGGCCAAAAGGCAACATTTTTATCCGATATCCCACGAGTAAAAAAAACATCTGCAACAGGTATCGATATAGGCAACTCTTCTTTTTCGTTGCCGGAGGGGGCCTTTAATGCTGTTACTGTAGACCAAGCAAATCAGGCTATATTTGCAGCAGGAAATACTCTACCTTCTCAATCTTCAAGATTTACGCGATTTAATTTGTCTGATTTTGGTAATATAATAGATACCATAACTACCTTTGCTGGCCCTTCTTACATACATGGCATTGCAATACAGTCAAATAGTCGTATAGTAGCTGCAGGACAAGCAACACAAAATACAATTCCTCTGTTTTTTATTACGCGTTATTTACAAGATGCAACTTTGGACCCAAGTTTTCCTACCCTTTATCCTTTTCCGCAAGAGGGTAGTGCCAATGCAATAACCATGCAAACAGTAAGTACTGGTGAAAAAATAGTAGCAGCTGGCTGGATTAAAGAAAATAATAAAAAAAAACTAGCATTAGTTCGTTATAATATTAACGGGACTCTAGATACAAATTTTGGAGCCCAACAAACAGGCAAAATAACTACAGATTTTGGTGGAAATTCTGCTGAAGCTCATGCAGTAGCCATAGATCAAAATAATAAAATAGTTGTTGTTGGTAAATTTGTGGCGCAAGAAACACCTCAGCCTTTTTTCATAGTAGCACGATATCATAGTAATGGTCTTTTGGATGAAGATTTTGGGCAAGACGAACTAGGTTGGGTAGTCACTATGCCATCAAGACATGGATCTGCAATCAATAGTGTTTCAATAGATGGGGATAATTCAATAGTATGTGGTGGCTTTAGTATAAATGATAGTGGAATCTATGAAATCACCTTAGCTCGTTATATTGGTAGCTTAAACCTCAGAAACTCCTGAAAAGAATAAAAAAGCATGATAAGCAACCAACAATTATTAAAATATATATTTTATACCCCATCTTACGATGAGAACCCAGGATTTTGGACAGGGCCCTGTCCATACAATTCCCCAGTGGGGGGCAACGGGGCCCCCACCATGGGGTGGGGTAAGGGCAGGGGGGTAATAATACTACTCTATATATTCTGTGCTACAGTGAATATGCAAGCCCAGCAAGCGGGCGACTTGGATCCAACCTTTGGCAATAATGGCATAGTAAGATCATCTGCGTTAGCCCCAGAGGGGGGGCCAATAATCACTAGTCTTGTATTGCGCGGATCACTCTACAATGACATAGTGGTTTCTGGTACGCAAATTAAAAATAAAAAAACTTATCCGACAGAGGTATTTTCAAGCTATAAAAAAATAGATGGCAGCCCTAGTACAGGATTTACCAATTCACCAGGAGTTTTTTTCAATACCATTGCTTCATTTATTGCGCCAGGAATTAATCGATTAATTATGGCTGGTAGATTAATGACCTCATATGTCTCATCAGGAGTTGATCGATTAGTTATGGCTGGTAGATTAATTGTATCGGCCGATCCGCCCTTTACTATTAAAGCAACAGCAACTGAAGCTTCTTTAAGAAATAATCCATTAATATTTAGTGGTATTTTCAATTCTGTTGTTGTGGATCAGACAAATCAATATATATTTGCAGGAGGAAGCACATTGCCTTCTAAATCATTAAAGTTTGCTCGATTCAACGTATCAGATTTTGGCAATGTAATAAATACTATACACGATTTTCCGCCTGGAATAACTGCTCAGATAAATAGTATTGCTCTGCAATCTGATGGTCATATAGTAGCTGCAGCAACAATAACGGATGTTCTTGTTCCCTATTTTGTTCTTATGCGTTACTCACAAAATGCAATTTTGGAATCAACAAATCATGTTTTTTTTCCGCAAGAGAGTAGCGCTAATGCGGTAACCACGCAATTCGTGAATGGCAGTGAAAAAATAGTAGCTGCTGGCTGGATTAAGCAGAACAACAAACAAAAACTAGCATTAGTCCGCTATAATCTTGATGGTACACCAGATACAGATTTTGGAGCCCAACAAACAGGCAAAATAATTGAAAGTTTTGGTGGAAATCTGGTAACTGCTCATGCAATAGCAATAGACAAAAATAATAAAATAGTTGTTGTTGGCGAATTTTCAGAAACAGAAACAACAAACCCTGTTTTCCTTGTAGCACGTTACAACACTGATGGCATTCTTGATAAAACTTTTGGGCCAGATGCTAGTGGCTGGGTACTCACAAGCCCTTCGTCATATGGCTCTGTGCTTAATGCTGTTGCAATAGATGAAGACAATAAAATAGTATGCAGTGGTTATAGTATCAACATTAATGGAGAATATGAATTACTATTAGTGCGGTATATTGGAAATCAAGCAGGATTTGGTTCTCCTGGAACTCCGGATATTGATTTTGGAGACAAAGGTTTAATTACTACTCTTTTTTCTACTACCCCATCTTCTGCTACCCCGTCTTCTATTAACCCATCTGCTAGCAACTCATCTTCTATTGCTCCATTTTCTAGCGCCCAAAATACGAATAATAATAACAGTGTCATAACCGGTATGGTTATACGGAATGCCCCCTTTAATGATATTGTTGTTGTTGGCAATACCGAAACAACACCTCTATCACAAATAGTTGCAAGTTATAAAAGTAGTGATGGAACCCTAAATATAGGAAATTTTGGCTCACCTCTATCACAGGGCTATATTAATTATCGTACTGCTTCCGCAAATAACGCATATGCTATTGCCGTACAAAATGGTACAAACAATATAACAACTGCTGGAAACAACAGGCTTGGCCTGCCTGCCCAAATAAAAACACATGCTTTTTTTAATTTTTCTCCTACTGGCACTTTTATTGCTCAAACTCATAATATGGGCATAGGAGAGTTTAAAGCTATTGCACACCCCCTAGGCCCAACAAATACATTTTTGTATGCAGGATCTTCTATAGTAGATGGTATGAATTTTATTCTTGCAAAATTTACCTATAATGGCGAACTTGATGGTGGATTTGGTTATCCTACCCTTGGTCAACCCACGACAACTAACTTTACCAGTACTTCTCAAGATTTTTCACAAATTAATGCTATAGCTGTATATCCAACAAACGGCAAAATAGTAGTAGCTGGCACTGCCGTTATTGATGAACAAAATCGTTTTGTTTTAGCTCGTTATTCAAATACTGGCGTACTTGATACAACATTTGGTGATCTCAATGAAACGGGTAATCGCACAGGAAAAATAGTCGCTGATTTTTCAGAAATAACTCTCGTGCCAAATCGAAATGATGCTGCTTATGGTGTGGCCTTGCAACAGATAGGCGGTGAATTTAAAATAGTTGTTGTTGGTGCGACTGCTCGTAAGCATGGGGGATACTTTATCGTTTTAGCTCGGTATAACGATAACGGAACATTAGATCCTACTTTTGGCTATACGGGAAAAGGAATACGAATAAACTGTTTTGGAAGCTCTTGCGATTCTGCGAAAGCTGTAGTCATTGATGATAATAATAGAATTATAATAGCAGGTATCGCTGCAACAAAGCTAACTTCCAAAACTGCACCAATAAATAAATTTATCATAGCTCGCTATACTCCTGATGGTAAAGTAGATACAACTTTTAATGGAAACGGAAGAACATTTACTCGTTTTTTTGGTAAAGGTGCCGGAGCGAATGCAGTTGCGCTGCATTTTATAGATGGAAAACCGAGAATTGTTGCTTCTGGTTTTGCTATTGATGATGAGGGCCATTCTCGATTTGCCCTGGCCCGCTATTTTGCATAGTTTTTCTTATTGTACTCATTTTTCAGAAGTTTTTAGCTTTGGTTTGGGAGAAATTTGACGAAGTTAACCAAATAGAATATAATTAACTTGTAGTCATTTAATTTTAATTTTTCAAGGGAGTTATTATCATGAAACAACTTATTTTTGCACTTTTATTAATTGCTGGAAGTTCTGTTTTTAATGCTACTTCTGCCGCCAATACGAATGTAACGACCAAAAAAGCAGCCTGTATAACTGTAGGATTAGCAGCTACAGCAAGTTCATATTTTTGGTATCCTTCTACAATAAAAACGATTAGCCAGTATGGTGTTGCTGGTGCTATTGTATCAACGCATATTTTGAGACATATAATCGATTTAGGTACCATTGGCCTATGCGCAGTGTACTTTAATGATTTATGTAAGAAGTAATCTAAAAGTTTTTATAGCAAGGTTTTGTTAAATTAAGATGTTAAGCAAAGTAATATATATTTTGTTTAACATCTTAATTTTTTTTTATGATCGTGAATGCTTTTTATCATATACTTTACGTAAATAACTTTTTTCTACATAGTATAAAAAATAAAACTTAGAGCTACATGCTTAGGACTACATGCAAAAAAACTATTTTCGCTTGTTTGTTTTAACTCCACTTTTATTCTCAAATTCGATCTTAACAGCTATTGAAAGGGAAAGCCTTTTAAGCGACAATTTTAAAAAAAATTTCGTAATAGCGGCTGGTGCGACTGTTGTATTTAAAATTTTTAGCGATTACCTATTATCTAATAGTGCTATAGAAGCAATACCTAAAAATAAACCTGATAGTTTTTATAAAAATTTTTCAACGAATGAATCATATAGTGTTTATAGCAATTTGGCAATTGAAATAGAAATTTTAGAAAAAAAATGTATAAAAAAATCATGTTATAGTGAAGAAATAGAAGAAGAAGAAGAAAAAGAACTAAGGCTCACAAAAAGCAAATATAAAGAAATAATAAACAGAACAATAAACAGTCTTGTCGATGTTAAAAAAAATTTAGCAAAAATTACAGAACTAGAACAATTAGACGATAGCAAATTATCAAAAAATATAAGGAGTTGCCATAGCTATAATTATAGGCCTCATAATACTTCTGTACTTTTTACACCAAATAATAGAGAAGTGTTAGGTAGTATAAAAAAAAACTCTATAGAAAAAAATAACTTATTATTAAAAACCCTAATCGAAATAGTCAAAACAGAAGTAAAAATTGAAGCGCTTTATCATTTCATTTTTTTTAATACAAAAAAAATAGATCTAAATCCAGCTTGTTTGAGTATTTTTTTAAGTTGTCTAAATCGCCATAATAATACTTTTTTTTATCCTTTTTTAGGAACAGCATTAATTTCAAGTAGCTTTGCAGCAATTGACATCTATAATAACTACCAAAAAATTTTAAACCTAAAAAAAAATATAGCTGATCTGAATGATAATTATGAAAAATGTTTAGACAAACAGAAAAAAAGATTAAAATTAAACCCTGAAGAAATCATAAATTATATGTCTTTAATTCTCAGAAATAAAACTATAAAATATATTGGCCCTGCTGTACCACTTGATAAAAACATAATAAATATTATTCTTGATTTTAGTGCTAATGATTTTCACGAATTCTCCATTGAGGAGATAGAAAAATTTTTTGAAAAAAAATATATAAAAGATTTTTGCTATAAAAAAAATGAAGAAGAAGCCAAAACAAGATCATTGACAAAGGATATATATGATGCCCAAATACAAACTCTTTTATCAAGTGCCTGTGTAGCAACTGCACTTTGTGGTGTAAAAAAGTGCTTTGTCTTAAAGTCTTTCTTCTGCGAGACCTAATTCTTTAAAAAACAGTATACATACAATTTAATTGTTTTTTATGATCGTGAATGTTTTTTATCGTATACTTTACGTAAATAACTTTTTTCAACATGCGTATAAATCTGTACCGTAGAAAGATTTTCATGGCCCAGCAGTAGTTGCAATGACCGTAAATCAGCTCCATTTTTAAGCATATGTGTTGCAAAAGAATGACGTAATTTGTGAGGCGATATTGAATTTTTACTTCCCGTTTTTTTCCATAATTCTTTTAAAATAACCCAAAAAGATTGTCGCGACATATGAGTAATTTTTTTACCATACTGAGCAGTAAAAAGATAAGATGTTCTTTTTTTTGATTTTTTATCTTCTATTAATCGCTTTTCACTCTCAAGATAATCTTTGACAATCAATAAAATAGAAGCTGGAATAGGTATATGTCTCTGCTTACCCCCTTTGCCTTGAACACCAACAAATTCAGAATCAAAATGAAAATCAGACAAAGTAAGTTTAATGAGTTCAGTAATACGCATTCCCGTTGCATATAAAAGATATGTCATGGCTCTGTTGCGCTGTGCATGCAAAGAATTATCTTGTGCAACAACATTAAAAAGTTTTTCAATTTCTTGCTCGGTGAGATAGCGGGGTAATTTTTTTTCAGCTTTTGGAAAAAGAAGCTGAGCAGCTATATTTTTAATGTCTTTACGTTCACTCAGATAGGCAAAAAAGACTCGCAAAGAAGAGATTTTTCTTACCATGCTACTGGTAGAGATGTTGAGATCGTACAAGTATTTTAAAAAATCTTTTAAATTCTTTAAAACAATGGTATCGAGCGACCATTTATTATATTCACAAAAAACAACAAACTGATGTATGTCTCTTTTATATGCTTCAAAAGTATTCTCAGCAACTCGTCTTTCTGTTAACAAATATATGCAAAACTGTGAAAAAATATCTTGAGTATTCATAGTTTTTGCCTACTTTTATACCCCAACCTACCGGCCGGGGGCCCCGTTTTTTTACCCCATCTGACGACGGGGATATTTTTTAGTGCCTATTTAACTTTTTCTATCTCTATACTGGAGCAGTAGGGGCGGAGCCCTATACCCCACCTGGCTTACCCATATTCGGCCGCCACTTTTTTCCACCCCGTCTTGCGACAGGGACCCCTATTTTTTAGTACCTATTTAACTTTTTCTATCTCTATACTGGGGCAGTAGGGGCGGAGCCCTATACCCCACCTGGCTTACCCATATTCGGCCGCCACTTTTTTTGGCGGCCGGCATACAAATAACACGTACTAAAATTTTGCTTTTTTTATTCTCTACTATCTAATACGATTTAGCAACAACAACATCTCTGTCGCTTGGTTTATCGCAATTAAAACAGACATCAAACGTTTTTTCTTCGAGCAAGCAACGAGTAAAAGCTTTAAATTCTTTTAACTTTTGCTCACAATCAGCGCTGCCACACCAACCAGTTTGATAAATACCGTTGTTTTTTTCAAGAATTGGTCCAAAATTAACTAATTTTTCTTCTTTATGCCACATGTGTTCGTTGCGTTCTTGAGCCCGCTCAAAAAGAGTTTTTTGTATTAATTCCAACAACTGAGCAACTTTTTGTGTTACACTACTGACATTAACTGACTCTGCGCATAACCCAATACGATCTACCACCTTTACTTCTTGTTTTTCTAAATCTCGCGGACCAATTTCTATGCGTATTGGTACCCCACGAATCTCCCAATAAAAAAACCGCGCACCAGCACTTTTGTGCATGTCTTGATCTAGTTCAACTCTAAAACCTTGTTTTTTAAGATCAGCTGCTAATGCATATCCAGCTTCTATAACGGCTGTATTGTCTTTATTTTTTAATAATATAAGCAGAATAACCACTTGAATTGGAGCTACTTTTGGTGGCATTACCAGGCCTTTTTGGTCTCCATGTACCATCACTAAAGCGCCAACAAGCCGCGTTGTAGTTCCCCAGCTAGTTAAAAAAGGATAGGCGAGCACGCCATCACGGTTTTGAAACTGCATTTCAAATGCATGAGCAAATGATTGAGAAAGAAGATGAGATGTTCCCATCTGTAAAGCCTTGCCATCTTGCATAAATGCTTCAAAAGTATGTGTTTCAATGGCTCCAGGAAATCGTTCTGTTTCTGTTTTTTGACCAGTAATAACCGGAATTGCTAAATAATTTTCTGCCAAATCTTTATATTCATTCAACATCATAAACACCTCTTCTTGAGCCTGCTCTAAGGTTTCATGGGCGGTATGGCCTTCTTGCCAAAAAAATTCAGTGGTACGTAAAAATGCTCGTGGACGCAATTCCCAGCGGACTACATTCGCCCACTGATTGATTTTTAAAGGCAAATCACGCCATGATTTTATCCACCGTGCAAACATATAATGAATAATGGTTTCTGAAGTCGGTCTTACTACTAATGGTTCTTCTAATTTTTTACCCCCAGCATGGGTGACAATAGCAAGTTCAGGAGCAAATCCTTCTACATGTTTTGCTTCTTTTTTTAAAAATGATTCAGGAATAAAAAGAGGGAAAGAAGCATTTTTATGTCCTGTTTTTTTAATTTTATCGTCAAGAACATCTACGATCTGTTCCCATAACGCATAGCCATAGGGGCGAATAATCATAGTTCCACGAACAGGTGAACTATCAACAAGTTCGGCTTGAAAAATTACTTCTTGGTACCATAAAGCAAAATCTTTAGATATATCTGGCAAATTGTTCATTATTTTTTTATTTTTAGTTTTATTTTTTTTAAGTATCTATAATACAAGACTTCAAGAGCATAACACAGATTAGAGCATAGCACACCGCAACGTAAACTTCCAGGAAAGCTCAATTTTCTTTGCTTTTCATATAAAAAAAAATTATACTCTCAATCGAGATATTGGTCGTGATATTAGCCGTGATTTATGTTTTAATATAATTATTAAAGTATAGTACTGGGGTATAGCAATGCACATAAAAAAAGTTATATATCTTTTAATTACTCTCATATTTTTTTCTATCATGTGCTTATCCACCCATACTATATCTGCCGCAGCAAAAACAAATTTTTTGAGTTTATCTTTTGATGAAGAAGAAAAAGAAATCAATCAAAATCCAGAATATGAGCCTTTAATAGGCATACGCCTGATAGGAGAAACTTCTGCTGAAAAAGCAGTTTCCGTTTCTTTTGTTTTTTATAAAACCATAAAATGGTTATTGCAAGGTAAGTCTCAAGTTAGAGTGCCTAGGCTTGCAGAAGGAAAAGCTCCTTATTGCCTTTATAATCAAGTACCAAATGATTGGTCTTTGGCCTGTTATGTCATTGATGATTTTAATTTTAAACAAGCACCTATATATCTACCTAAAAAAGGTATTCTCATTAAACAAGAAAATGCAGATGATATGTTTGACACTCCATCAATAAGAAAAAATTTTTTTGACGAAAGTGAAAAAAATATATTAAAAATAGAACCGGACCAAGAAATAATTAAGTTTTGTCCTTCGCAATACCAGGGAGATCCGCAATCATCTTATATGGTTTTCTCAAAAAATCATTTAAATTTAACTACAACGTTATCACTGCAGGATCGACAACATAGTAAACACTTACTCATTATTCCATCACTTGAATTAAGCGAAGGATTTTTCATGAGTGCTGCTCCATATTGTCCTTGGCTTGAATACCGTAAAGCTTCTTACATTGACAAAAAAGAGATGCAAAATACTTATTATCATGTAAAGTAATAAAAAAATCGGGAGCAATATAGGTATGCTAGGCACAAAAAACATCTGTTTTGCGATTATTTGTACTTTATCTTGCTTAACGCACAATTTTTTAGAGCCAGCAATGGTAAGCGTAGAAAATCAACAAGAAAAACAAAAACAAAAAAATGCTATAATAATACCTTTTGTAAGAAAACGTTTTGCGGGGGAATCAATATTAACACAAACAGGTTCAGCCCTATCTTGGAGTTATTATTCGTTATTTTCAATGCTTGGAAAAAAAGATCCTAACGTATTATCTTGTTCGCACTCACCATTATTTACCAAAGCTCAAAATTGCCGATTATACGCAGGAATTATTAAAATCTTGGGAAACATCAAAGCCATGCCCTAATATGACCGATTTTTTTGTCTGCTCTGAAGACGATGACATACAAGAAATGAGAGATGGTCGCATTCTCACCTTTTGCCCTTCCGTAAAAACAGCCTACGTTATTTTAATGAAAGATAAAAAATATTTATATCCAATAATATCTGTTTTTGACAGGCAAAGATTTGCTTACTTAGAAATTAAAATACATGATTTAAGGCAGACAGGATATGTAAGTGCTGTCCCAGAAAATCCTGGTATTGAGTATCGTCCAGTCAATCAAAATCAAAAACAGGCTATTCTTAATAATTATTCTTATAATTGGGAGAAACCTCAACTAGATTATATACACCGCAACTACAAAGTTCATCAAGAAAACAAAGAGAACGATTTATTGCCGTCAGCTCCGCCACTAGAAGAATAAAAAGTGGTAAAAAAATCATGTTTTTTTCTATTATAACTTAACACAAAAAATACAGCATTAATTCACTTTTAGCAATAATTTTAAAAAATAAATTGAAAATAATTCAGAAAGTATTGATTTTTGTGATCAACTTACAGTACTATTGTTATTAAGAAGTGAAATAGTAAGAAAACAGAAACGTTTTTAAAACACAAAAGGAGAGTCGATTATGACAGTTAAAAGAAAGTCTACAGCTGGTAAGGCAACTGCTAAAAAGTCTGTTGCCAAAAAAAGAGTGTCTACTCGTGCAAAAACAACTCCAAGAGTTGCGGGGGTAAAAAAAGCTACTAGCACAAGAAAAAAAGCTACTACGGTAAAGAGCGCGACTACTGCACGTAAAACAGTAGCTAAAAAAGCTACTGGAGCAAGAAAAGTGGTTAAAAAAACTGCAAGTTCTCGCTCTAAAACACACGTTGCCGTGTCTCATGCTGCAGCTACAAATCATGCTGGCCATACAGGAGCAATGCATCCTGCTAAAAAAGCTGCTCCTAAAAAACGAATGGCTGCCAAAAGAACGGCTGCTAAAAGGAAAAGTCCTTCGGCAATGAAAGCTGCTGGTACAGGCTCAAAATCTCGTAGTACTAGCTCAAGATCTACTGGTACAAAATCAAGATCTACGAGTTCAAGATCAAAATCAGCTGGAACAAAACGATCAGTTGCCAAAAAATCTACTGGTGGTAGCATGATAGGCAATGCTATGAAAGCTGTTGGTAAAGCTATTGGTGGCTTAACCGGTTCTCGCAAAAAAGCTACAAAACGAGCTTCTTCATCAAAAAGAAGACCTGTAGCTAAAAAAACAGCTAAAAGAAGATAAGATTTTTTAAATATATCCCTGTACTATAGATATTTAAAAATAAAAAAATGAAAGAGGCGATAGCTAATAACTATCGCCTCTTTCTTGTCTAAAATTATATTTATTTTTTTAGATCATAACTTAATTATCTTTATTTATTACGTAGCTAGCATCTCCTTTTGCCTCAGCTCTTTTTAATCCTTCTTCAGCTTCGACTACCCATGTAGAGAACATATATACATCACGGGCATTGCCATCACACATTTTGTATACTTCAGCTCTAAAGCTTTAACAAAAAGGCGCAGCACGGTCTATAGTTTTCTCTAATGCCGATCTACCCAATTAACGCTACCATTGCTTTCCAATTGCCGCATCTGATTTTTTTAAAAATTTACGATGTGCGTACCTTGCTCTGCATTGAGTAAACGCTTTTTCAAATTTTTCGCTTGCTATATCTACTTCTTGATCTCTAGCAAGGGCATACCTTATAGCATTATTTAATACGGTCTTTTCTACCCAACTAGACCTACCATCGCCACTACAATTCATATTTCTTGTACCTTCTTTTAAAGCCAGTTTATCTTTTTCGTCTTCGGCAATTATATCTCCACTAGCTTCAACAGCTAGGGCTGCAACTTTAAAGTTTTGAGTTAACACCCTAACAGTAGCTATTCTTTGCTCTAATAATGCCTCCTCATTCTCTGCGGCTTGTTCTTTGAAGCCCAAGGTCTGTTCTTCTGAGGTTTTTTTGATCCATTCGTTTGAGGCTTGTTCAGAGGCATGTTCTTTAGAGCAATATCCAGCTATAGTTATAGTAAAATTAGGAATTGCCAACATCAAAACCAATAATCCAAAAACTCGCATATTTATCATAAGAATCTCCATTATTTAATGTATAAAAACTATTCACTTATACTTATAATAATACAAAATATATCTTATTTGTCAAATGGGCTATTTCGCTAATTCGCTCGTTTTTTTAGTTAAGAATTGAAATAATTGGGCTTTTGAGAGTAAAAACAGTAACCCTAAACCGCTTTTGGTAGCGTAAGCATGATAGGCAATGCTATGAAAGCTGTTGGTAAAGCTATCGGCTTGACAGGTTCTCGTAGGACAGTGTCAAAGCGTGCTTCTTCAAGAAGAAAGCATAGTTCTTCGGTAAAAAGACGGACGACTAAAAGAAGTTAAAAATTTTTTAATATATCTTTGATAGGTATATTTAAAAATAAAAAAACGAAAAAGGCGGTAGTTGTTTAACTATCGCCTTTTTCTGTATAATAACTTGTATTTGCTTATTTATTGCTCTTTGTTCGCTATACTTTTAACGCTGCTATAACTTTATGATCTGCGTACCTTGCTTTACATTTAATCAACGCTTGTTCAAATTCATTGTCCGCTATGTCTGCTTCTGATTTGCTTGCATTAGCTCTAACAAGAGCACGATCTTGAGCCTTTTCTAATACATCCATTTCTACCCAACTAAAGCTACCATCGCCAGTACAATTCATATTTTTTGTACCTTCTTTTAAAGCCAGTTCATCTTCTTCGTCTTCGGCAATCATATCTCCACTAGCTTCAACAGCTCGGGCGGCATTTTCAAAATTTTGAGTTAACACCCTAACATTAGCTATTCTTTGCTCTAATGCCAGATAATCATCGCCACCTTGTTCGCATTGCTTTTTAAACGCAGCGTGCACTCTTCTACAAAATTTTATCTCCTTTCTAAACTCCCTTTCTTCTTCCGTCTCAAAAAAAACCAATGATTCAAAAAAAGATCTGTTCTTCGAATTTCCTCTAGCAATGACAAGTTTTTTAGCTTTTTGATATACATTCTCGTTTACCCAAACGTTCATACCATTGCCAGTACAATTTATATTTTTTGCACTTTCTTCTAAGTCTTGTTCAGCTTTTTCTTGTGTTTCTTTTCCTGCTTTTCCAAGAACTTCAACTGCATTTGTAAGTTTAGTTATTCTTCGCTCTAACGCCGCCTCATTCTCTGGAGCTTGTCTAAAGCTATGTTCTTCTATTTTTCCGCCTACGGGTATTGCATCGGCGAGAGCTTCAACTGCATTGGTAGCACTACCTATAGTAAAACTAGGAATTGCCAACATCAAAGCCAATAATCCAAAAATTCGCATACTTTGCATAAAAATCTCCATTATTTAATGTATAAAAACTATTCACCATATTATGTAGTCATAGCAACCAAAGTAGCTCCGACAGCTATACCTTCTAGAAGTCTTGTAACATTACGTCTTGATTCTTGAGTAAACAAATTGTAAAACTTACTTTCTATTGTGGATGTATTTGAGCTCGCATGAGCCAACGCTCCACAAAAATGCACTACTTCGTCACCCAAAGGCTTTTGATTTAGGCTGTTTGAATTAGCTGACCTTATAGCTCGAGCAGTAAGTCCTGCTCCCACAGCACCTACTATAATCTTACCAGCAGAACCAGTAGCCCATACAGGCCCCATAAGGTCGCCGCCAAAAGGAATGGCTACTATAGTCATTGGTATTTTAGCAATAGGGACAGCAATAACAAAAACGGTTGCTGCAACACATGCTAATGGATGTTTAAAAGACTGCATTTTATAGTCTGCGTCAAACTCGATTGCCGAATAAATAATCCCATAGCTTACAGCCGCTCTAATAAGTGGATTAATAGTATATGCTTTAACAAAAGAAAAAAGTGAAATTCCACATAAAAAAAGGAAAAATCGTGTACGTATATATTTCATAGTCAACTCCATATTATTAAATTATTACCTATACTTATAATAATCTAATATATGTTATCTGTAAAATGAGCTTTCACGCTAATTTTCTAGCGAAAATCGAAAACAATTGGCTTTTGAATATAAAAATAGCGAACTTAATTTTTTATTTTTATAAATTTTTCGACAACCTACACTTACTTATAGCGATTTCAAAATTCTCTTCTGCCATGTTTTCTGGCACTCCCCTAGCTTGAGCTACGGCTAAGGCTAGAGCTATCTCAAATAGATCGCATCCTGTTGCCGTTACGGCTTTTTTTAAATCTCGTTTAGCAGCTCGTTCTTCCTGTTTCAAAACTAGCTTTTGAAACAAATTTGATGAAGTTTGAGAAGAATCAAGATTTTTCCATATTGCAAATGTAGCACTAGTAACAGCAGCCCTCAAACGAGCTTCTTTTATATTAAACTCTTCTTGCCTTTTTTTATCGTTTGCATCTATCAAAAAAAAGCCAGGTACTATGAGCACCAACATCAATAACTTAAAAATACATAAACTTTTCATAATACTCTCCTTAATATTATATTTAGCTACGATATTATATTCAGCTACTTCTTTTTTATATTCTATTTTTAGACTATATTCTATTTTTAGATCGAGCTATTGCTTAGATCGAGTAGAATATAACTCATCTTGATAAAAAATAGCAAGCCCAATTAAAATAATACAAGCAGCGCTAAAAAAATGCCAGGAAAGTAGTTCTCCGAGAAACAGCCAGCCAAAAAATGCAGAAAAAAGTGGGGTTAAAAAACCAGCAAATGATAAAAAAGTGGCTGAATAATACCTTAAAAGAAATCCATAAAGATTATAGCTGATAGTGTTTGCTATAAGGATGAGAATGGCCATATAAAAAAGAGACTTAGAGAGCGCTATATACCATGGATATGCTGCCGATAGAGGCATAGCCCCATCCGTTATACCCCAAACAACAAGTGACAAGAGGCCGCCACAGAACATGCCTACCCCATTTAACATAAGTGGTGCATAATTATGCTTAGTGCTTAATTCTTTAAAGAGTAACCAGCCATAACAAGAAGATATAACGGCTATTATGAGCGCTAACTCTGGATAAGAGAAAAAAAGTATGCTTCCAAGCATCTCTTCTTGTAATACTTGAGGGATTAAAATAGGCAAAAACCCTATAAACCCGACGATGAGTCCAATTTTTTTCTTAATACTGAGATGTTCTTTATATAAAAAACGAACAAGTAATGCCGTGATAAAAGGCGAAGCATTAAATATGAGAGCCGCTTTAGAAGAAGTAACGTACGGTAGCGCCCAAAATTCAAAAACATACGCAAAAAAAATATGAAACATAATTAACTGGACAAATAAGTATTTATCCTTCCACAGGGGCCATTTATAATCGCTTTTTTGTTTGTATATGTACCCTAGAAACAGAGTGCCTGCAATAACCATTCTCACCCCTATAAAAAAAAGTGGCGTCATGTATAAAACAGATGATTTAGCAATAGTAAATGTTAAGGCAAAAAATATGTATAAGAGAGCTACAAGAGTAAGCACAGCCGATCCAATAATTTTATTAGCATGAGTATATATTTGGTGTTTGTGTGGACGAGCCTCCGGCCCGTCCAAAGCTAATTTTTTATTCTTCTTTAGAGTCTACTGTCAGGTTATTATCTATAATACGTACTCGCTCAATGGCTACCGCTTTACCTGTTTCGGTATTTATATCTATCCAAACACCAGATATCACCACTGGATTACTCGTATCAACGGTAAATTTAACCGGCATTTGCGTGATAAAATTATGAATTATCGCCTCTTTTTTCATACCAAGCATAGAATTGAGCGATCCAACCATCCCTAGATCAGTGATATAGGCAGTACCGCCAGGCAATATTCGTTCGTCAGCTGTCTGAATATGAGTATGGGTACCAACAAGAGCAGATATTTTTCCATCAAAATAGTACGCTAAAGCCATCTTTTCTGCGGTAGTCTCTGCATGAAAGTCAACGAGTATAATGTTCGTTTTATACTTGAGATACGTAAGAATTGATTCTACCGCTTTAAACGGACAGTCAACAAGCTCTCGCATAAAAACACGACCCTGTACATTAATCACTCCTACGGTATATTGCTCACTTTCATTTTTATTACACATAAACGTAGTTACACCAACACCCGGACAGGTTGCTGGAAAATTAGCAGGACGCAAAAGATCGGTGTTTTTTTCTAAATAAGAATAGATTTCTCGATTATACCATATATGGTTGCCTGTGGTTATGATATCAGCTCCATTATGCTTAAAGAAAGAGACGATGCGAGGAGATATCCCCCTTCCCTGCTGGCCACTATTTTCACCATTGACGATAACGGCATCGATAGCATACTGCTTACGAATATGAGCCGAATATTTTTGAAACATGGTTCGGCCAGTTATACCGACCACATCACCAATACAGAGTATGCGAATATTGTTCGTAGTGTTATTCATGGTAATTATCTCGCGTATTCTATTGCACGTTTTTCGCGAATGACATTAACTTTGATTTGACCCGGAAAGTTCATTTCTAATTCTATTAAACGAGCGATTTCCCGAGAAAGATTAATAGCTTCTTCATCCGATACTTGATCTTCAACAACGATAATACGCAACTCACGACCAGCCTGTAAGGCATATGCCTTTTTAATTCCTTCAAAAGAATGCGCTATCTCTTCAAGTTTTTCTAAGCGCTTAATGTACGTCGAAAGCGTTTCGCGTCGAGCACCGGGTCGAGAAGCACTGATAGCATCTGCAATAAGAACAATAGGCGCATAGACCGATTTAAACATAACTTCTTCGTGGTGAGCGGCTATTGCATTCACTACCAACGGATCTTCTCCGCAACGACGAGCTATTTCTCCACCAATAATAGCATGCGGTCCTTCTACTTCAGCGGTTACTGCTTTTCCTATATCATGCAATAAACCAGCACGAAGAGCTAATTTACCATCAAGTCCTAATTCTTCGGCTATCATGCGAGCAAAAATACCAACTTCTCTGCTGTGACTTAATACATTTTGTGAAAAACTAGTTCTAAAATTAAGCTTACCAAGAAGAGTAACTATTTCTGGATGCATGCCCTGTAGATTAAACTCTAAAATAATATTTTTACCATATTCTTCGATAACTTCATCTAGCTCTTTTTCACATTGCGCTACTGTTTCTTCAATGCGGGTTGGATTTATGCGTCCATCTACAATAAGCTTTTCTAACGATCTACGCGCAATCTCTCGACGAATAGGATTAAAACCAGAAATAGTAATATCAGGAGAATCACCAATAACAAATTCCATACCGGTTGCCATCTCTAGCGACTTAATGTTTCGCCCTTCTTTTCCTATGATACGCCCTTTCATTTCTTCATTAGGTAGGTGTACTACTCCTGATGAATGAGCGCTTACCTGATCAGCCGTATACCGCTGCATAGCAATCACGGTAATATCGATAGATTTTTCTTTGGCAACCTGTCGTGCCTCTTCTTCTATTTTTTGAATTAATTTTTGAGCTGCTAAACGAGCCTCAGATTCTAACGTATCAAGAAGGGCCTGTTTTGCCTCTTCTCTATTCATGTTGCTTACTCGTTCAAGCTTGGCAAGAAGGTCATTGTAGAGAGTTTTTAATTTGTTTTCGCTTGAACGTAGCGTATCTTCAACGTGAGACAGACTTCTCTCTTTTTGTTGAAGTTCCATGCGGAGTTGGTCTATATGTTCTTCTTTTTTATCAAGCTGATCATGTTTAGTGTTTAGCTTAGACTGTAACCGTTCGATTTCAAGCTTGTCGCGCTTGAGTTCAAGATCGAACTCTTTTCTTTTATGAAAAAGTTCATCTTTTAACTTTAAAAGCGCTTCTCTTTTTTCATTTGCAAGATTATTTTTAGCATTTTTCCATTTTTCATTTGATTGAAAAAAGAGTTCTTGAGCTTCTTGTGTTTTTTTGTAAGCATAAAAGAGTAGCACTAAAATTACTATAATTCCAATTGATCCTATTAAAAGTAGTATATATTGCATCATGCTCTGTTTTCCCTATATTTTTCATACGTAATTTAAATTATTAAAAATATTCTGCTCTCGCTTTTTATGTTATCACGTAAGAAAAAAAGAAATATTAAAAAGAAATACTAAAGGGTAAAAATTAAGCAATTAAGTATATATACTAAAAATATAACTTAAAAAAAGCTCTCAAAAAATAAACACTAAAGAATAAAAGTTAGAGAATAAAAATACTTCTATTTTTACCTACTATAGTCTTTATTTAAAGCCGTATCTAATTTGTCAATAAGAGTTATATGCGTCTGCTTATTTTTTTCATTTTCATGCTTAAAGCCTACTAGTTCATGTTTTAAGCTTACTAGTTGAAGAGCAAGCTGCACTGCTGCAAGAATTGGAACTTTTTTCGTCTCAATTCTTGCACTTTTTTTGACAATTTCACGCATAAGCTCATCAACCAAAAGGGCTGAATTTAAGACAAAATCTGCTGACTCATCACTTATCAAGACATACGATTCGCCAAAAATATCTACTTTATAGGATATTTTTTCATTTCTCATAGTTGCATTTCTTTTTCAACTAAAAATTCAATGTTTTTAATTAAATCATCAACAACTTGCTTAGTATATTTTTTTTCTTGAGAAAGTTCATTGAGTTCTCTGCTTTCAGCTTCAGATGCACAAAGTAAAGAATTAATTTTTGTCGTCAAATGCTCATTTTCTTCGACAAAATGAGCATTTTCTGCTTTTAATTCTATAATTTCTTTTTCTAAAGCTTCATGACTAGCCTTGAGGCGCTCATAGTTTTTTTCTAATTTTTCAACAAACTCAATCAAAAGAACTACTTTTTGCTCTAATAAACTTAGCATTTCCATAACTTCCCCCTTACCTGATTGTTATTTGTACCCAATATAGGTACAATTTTAGTTAAGGTAAATTGCGCAAGTCAAGAAAATTTACTTTTTTACTAAAGCAACGATTTGAGCAAATGCTTGTGGTTCGAAAATAGCAACCTGGCTCAACATTTTCCTATTAAGAAGAATGTTTTTTTGTTTGAGTCCATGAATAAAGCTATTATACGCCAACCCATGCTGATTAGCAGCTGCTTTTACTCGAGAAATAAAAAGAGAACGCATATCTCTTTTTTTAAGTTTTCTGCCTTTAAAGGCGTATGCCCATGCTCTTAAGAGAGTTTCTTTAGCTCTTCTAAATACATTACTTCTTTGACCCCAGTAACCAGCGGTCAACTTAAGAACGGCTTTATGTCTTTTTTTTACCTGAACGCCACGTTTAATTCTTGTCATCGCTAAGTCCTAATTAAGTTCTCTATGTTAAATTCTATAATAAAATTGTTTAATAAAATTGTTTAATGATAAGGCAACAGACTATTAATATGAGGCATATCTGTTTTGCTTATATATGCACCTTGTCTTAAGTCGCGCTTACACTTGGCACTTTTTTTGGTTAAAAGGTGTCGTCTGTAAGCTTTACCTCTTTTAACAAGTGCATTTTTACCACCACTACGCCGAAATCTTTTTTTTGCCGAAGAGTTTGTTTTCATTCTATCAGAAGCCATGGCATGTTTCCTGTTTATTTTAAGTTTTTAATATAATAAATGCGAGACCAAAACTGTCCAGCTTTTGCATCTTTTTCATGCACTATATCAAGAGAGTGATCCTGAACAAAGCTATTGTTTATACGATCAAAAATCTCTGCTCCACGCTCATCTCTTGTTGCGTTTTCACGACCCTTAAACCAGAGTGTTATTTTTACTCGCTTTCCATCTCGTAAAAACCCTACCGCCTGTTTTATTTTAGTCTGGTAATCATGTTCTCCAATTTTAGGACGAATTTTGATTTCTTTGACCTGAATAACCTTTTGATGTTTTTTTGCTTCATTTTTATTTTTTTTCTTTTCATAAAGGGATTTGCCAAAATTCATCACTTTAACAACTGGCAATCCATCTTTTCCTGATTCTGTCAATAGAACAAGGTCAAGATGAGCTTCTTCTGCCATCCGTAAAGCTGATGATCGTGAAACAACCCCAATATTTTCTCCATTTTCTGTAATCAATTGCATTTTTTCTGCCTTAATCCGCTCATTAATGAGTTGACTAGGCTCTTTTTTTATATCTTTCAAGGTTTCCCATTAGTACAGAAGTTAAAAATAATACTATTTTCTTTTTTCTTTTTTTTATATTTATTTATGTCTATATTATGTTGTTTTTATATTATAAACATAAATTTATTTTTGAGCAATTGCCTCATAGACACGCGTATGAATGTCATTGAATATTGATTCATTTGCCAACAAAAGTGATAGCATCTGATCTCGTCCTTGTGCTACATTTTCCCCATTGAATGTAAGCCAAGACCCTGACTTAGTAATTATATTATAAAATAAAGCCGCATCAAGCAAGTCTAATTCTTTACTAATTCCCTGATTAAATAGAAGATCAACTTCTACTGATTTAAAAGGAGGGGCGACTTTGTTTTTAACAACTTTAATAATAACACGATTTCCAATATGCACGTCCCCTTTTTTAAGGGTGCTCATTTTTCTCACATCAAGACGCAATGAGGCGTAAAACTTAAGAGCTTTTCCACCGGTGGTTGTCTCTTTGCTTGCAAAAGGAAGCCCACCAATAGTGCTTCTTATCTGATTAATAAAGATAAGAACCGTTTTTGATTTGTGCACAACTGCGGTCAATTTTCGCAAAGCTTGGGACATTAGACGAGCTTGAAGGCCAACATGAGCATCACCCATTTCACCCTCTAATTCTGCTCTAGGAACAAGAGCGGCTACAGAATCGACTACTATAATATCAACAGCCCCTGAACGTATAAGCATTTCAGCTATATCTAAAGCCTGTTCGCCACAATCAGGCTGAGAAATAATAAGATCGTCGATATTAATGCCAAGCTTTGCAGCATATGCAGGATCCAAAGCATGCTCAGCATCAATAAAGGCACAAATCCCATTATTTTTTTGAGCTTGTGCAATTGCATGCATAGCAAGCGTCGATTTTCCTGACGATTCAGGTCCAAAAATTTCAATAATACGTCCAACCGGTAACCCACCTATGCCAATTGCTTGGTCAATAAGTATAGACCCTGTTGAAATTGCCTCAACAGCCATATTTGCTGCCTGCCCAAGCAACATTACCGCTCCGCTTCCATATTGCTTATCTATCTGGGCAAACGTTACTGCTAAGGCTTTTTTCTTAGAATCAGTCTCTTCGATTGCTCTATCTAATGCTTTCTTGGCCATAATTACCCTAAGTACCTAACTTTTTGACTATCTAATGTGTAATGCTAATAAATATATTTTATTCTGCAATAAACATACTTTCATGTGTTTCTATTATAGCATTTTTAAACAAAGAAGCAACAAAACCCTCAAAAACAAGGTTGTTTTGCCTACTATTTAATTCAGCCTTGAGTGCTTTTTGCTTGCTGTCATTTACGTTCTGATCCAACGGCTTAACCGCATCAACTTTAACAAGGACACCCTTGTCTTTAATGACAGTAGAAAAGAGAGACCCAGGCATTTCTAACTCTAAAAGAGAAGATAAAGGTGTTCCTTGAGGGAAAAAAGCGGTTAACTTGTCTGTGTCTTGAGGCGACAGCCAATTACTGATGCTTGTTTGGCCCCCAAATTTCTGTTGCAATTCTTGCATGGACAATGAATGAGCAAGCGATCGAGCTTCTTGAAGGTCAGTTTTCAATGCTTTTTCAGCGAGAAACAGATTAAAATCTGCTTTCACTTTATCTTTAACTTGTTCAAATTCAGGTGTATATTTATTCTCTATTTCAGTTAAGTAGATCACAAGCCCTGCATCTTTATCGATAAAAGAGACTACTTTATTGAGACCCTTAATTTCAAACAGCTTCTTAAGTTGCCGGGATTTTTCTGGCGAGTATTCTTTTATTGATTTTTCAGAGACAGCATTAAAATTTTGCCTTGTAGCATGTTTTTTCTGGGCATATGCTGAAACTACCGCCATATTATTGTCCTGAGCCATCAAATCACGCACGTCAGACTCGAACCTTCCATCAAATACTTGTTTCATCAATTTTTTCTTAATACTGTCTTTCGCCACCGATAAAGGCTTAACAGTACGCATTTTTTTTTCTACTAATTGAAGAATTTCAAAACCTCTATCTGTTTCAATAACTTCAGAAATATCTCCTGGAGCTTTTAATAGAAAAGCTGTTCTTTCAAAAAGAGCTTCTTTTTCGCCTTTAGCAAAAAACGGAACAAGGCCACTATTTTTTTTGGTTTCAGCATCAATAGAAAGCTTGCTAACTTGATCAACAAAAAAAGATGGGTTTTTTATTAATTCTGCCCGAATATTTTGCGCTTCTTTAAGAGCTTTATATCGATCAGTTTCATTTTTTGGCAGTTCTAACACCAAGGTTCTTACTTGCACACGAGTTGGTTGATCTTGTAGCTCTGGTGATGCTATATGGGTATCATAATAATTCTGAACACAACTGTCATCGCAATATTTATTGCTAGAATCTACATAACCATCAACATTAAAACTCCATACGACACCACTCCGTTTTTCGGGGACTTGATAACGGTGCGACTCTTGATTTTGACGAATATAGAAAGCCATTAAATCAGCATCAGATTTTTCTTTTTTTGCTTCTTTTGTAATATAATTATCGAGCGAAAGCTCAAGATAAGAAAATTTTTTATCTTGATTTTGAGCCATAGAAAGACTAGCAAGCTCAAATTGGGGAACATACGCGCCTATGCCAACCAGATTTTCTATTAAGTCTGTCGCTAAAATGCGCTCTACTTTATACTCAAAATCATTCATATCCATACCGCGCTTTAAAAGATACTTAAATAACATATTTTCGTCGAGCCCCTTACTCGTTAAAGCCTCATAAGGAACAAGTCCTGCCAACTCACTAAATAAAAAACGACGATCATGTAATTTTTCAGCACTATATAAAGGGCTTATAAAGATTCCCGTGTTTTTAGCAACCTGATGCAATAGTTCTTCTTTTTGTACTTCAAAAACAGCTCTCTGCTGAATATTATTATTTTTCATTAACATGTCTGCGTATTGACCTAATTGAGCACGCAAATGGTGTAAATATATATTCTGTTTTTCTATTTCTCCTGCAAGCAGAGATCGATTGATCTCTTGGCTGTTAACACGAAATACCCATGTGCCGCCGGCACCTATTTGTTTTAATATAGATGGCAAAGATCCAAAACCTAATGCCAATACCATAAACCATAACAAAAACTTATAGCTATTTACTTTTAATTGATCACGAAGAGTATTTATCATGTTGTACGCCTTTATTAATAAATTTTTTTCTATCTTATTCTATTTCTTATTTTATTTTCTCACGATTTTGTTTTATATCTTAATTCTATATCTTATTCTATTTTTTCACGTTTCACTCTAATGTCAAGATCTCATTTTCATTAATACTATCACCAATACTATCTTCGAGAGATTCTGTCTCTTCTTCATTATTACATTCACTATTATTATATTCACTACATTTGTCTTCTTGCTTATCTGTTATTTGAATAAAAGTATCTGGCGAGCGATAAATAGAATAAGAGATCTGATCAGCAAAAAAATCTTGTTCTAAATTATACAAACATGTTTTCAGAGCAGTCTGCTTTCCCCAAAAAAATCCTGTCATGAATATAAGAAATAAAAATAGAATACTGAGTGCAATATAATAACTGAGCTGTCGGTTTGGGATAAAAAGACCAGTAGATTGGGCGCAAACGCAAAGCGTATTCTCTATGTCTTTTTTTTCTGTTTCCATTACCTGTCCTTTCTTTTTTTAACTAAAAATTCAATCTTCTTATTATATGTTTTTATTTTTTCAGCTTTATTTTTTCAGCTTTGTTACCAATTCGTTAAAGCATACGTCTTTTGAAGGCAAAGTCATATTTATTGTTGAAAGAATAAGCTGTTTTTGCGTTAACAAGTGAGGCGAAAGAGCTGAACAGAGCTTGGAAAACATGCGCCAAAATGTTTCTTGTCTTTTTGCATAATGCCTGGTTTTTTGTTTGATAGTTGCAAGTGTGCGTATACGATTATAGTCTTGCTCGCTTTTTTCTTTAGATAAAAAATCGAACAACTCTACATAGCCTATTATTTTTTTTTTCTGAATAAATTCTTGCCAGACTGTATTGCAAAGAGATTCAACTTCGGCCAACCATCCTTCGCTCATCATACAATCAACTCTTTCATTAATCCGGCTATAGAGCTCTTTTCTCTCTCTGGTAAGAAAAATAATATTTGCTGGCGCAATAGGATTAAAAACAGGCTTAAATTCAGAGGGTTTTTTATCTGTTTTGAACCAAATAGTTAATGCACGCTGAACTCTATACGTATCATGAAAATCTATTTCTAATGCTCGTATTGGATCAATAAGAAAAAGCTGATCCCACCAATATTTTTTATCTTGATCGCCATCACCTAAACTATCTAAATCTAAATTATCCAAACCATCTAAATTAAAATTTTGATCAAAATTATTATTTAAATTATCTAAATTCTTATTATTTAAATTATCAGCAATTGGTGGAAAAAAAAGCGATTTTAAATAAAATCCTGATCCACCTACTAAAATGGGGACATTTCCCCTTTTTTCTATGTCGGCAATTAACTCGCTACACATAAGACGATATTCAGCAACAGAAAAGTTTCTTGGTTCATTTATTAAGTCAAAGCAATGATGGGGAATTGAAAAAGATTTCCAATCAGGTTTTGCAGTGCCTATAGTTAATGGTGTATAGAGTTGACCTACATCCATATTAATAATTTCACCTGATATTTCACGCGCTAGTTGTAAGGCAAAATCTGTTTTTCCAACACCGGTTGGGCCGTATATAATTACAATAGGTAAGTTGGTAAAAGGTGAGTTGGTAAGCATAAAGTACACAATTAAAAAGTATAGTGAAATAAAATAATATTATAATAAAAACAGTTAGAAAGAGAGCTTTTGCATATCTTTCTAACTGTTTTTATTATAATATTATTTTTTATAAAATTCTATATTTATAAAACTTTTTAGTAAATAGACGTTAATTCGTTTTTTTCTGCTATTCTCCCTTGTGGCAGCAATTTTCTAATAAGCAAAATGGTATCCTGCTCTGTCATGCTTTTAATCAAAGAAATTTCTTCAACCAACAATGCTTCAGTCTGTTGCAACAAAGCTCGCTCTCCAAAAGAAAGTTCTTTTTGCAGACCAATATATTGTAGATCTCTGTAAATTTCGGCTATTTCTACAAGATCTCCTCGACGCAACTTGGCCTGATATTCTTTGTTTCTTTTATTCCAGTTTGACATCGACATATCATGAATCAATAAACTATCAAATGGTTCTGCCAACATTTTAAAAATAGCTTCAATGCATTCTTTAGAGCTAAGCTTACGAATACCTATAGACTTTTCATTGTCTATAGGTATCAAAACAATCATGTCTTTATTTAAGAATTTTAATTCAAAAAAATACTTTATAGTACCGGCTATTTTTTTTTCAATAACACGATTAATATGCGCTACACCATAACCAGGATAAATAACTTTTTCGCTTCGAGAAAACATACTTCCCCTTTCATTAAAAAGGAAAGCTTTTACTCATTGCACTATAGATAATAACATAATTTTTATTTTTTTGTAAGAAATGCTACACTTTCTTTTAATTTTTTTTCTATGTCAGTAAAACCAAGATACTGAGCATATTCAACCGGAGCCATATTCTCTTTTTTGTTTTTTAGACTAAAATCAATTTCTTTACCGAATAATCGCAAAAGCATCTCAACGCCATAATCTTCTTTGTTGTTAATGGCCAGATGGAGTACAGTAGTTCCATTAATATCTTGCGCATTAATAGTTAACTTATTTTTTTGTTTTTTATTTTTATGTTCCAATAATAGTTGCATTACATGAGCACGAGTAGGTATATGAGCAATTTGCATGCAATGATGCAATGCTGTCTCTTGACGTTTATTTTGTATAGAGGTGTCTGCACCAGCTTGTAATAAAAACTCTATAATGGGTATCATTTTAGGAAAATTTCCATTATAGCAAGCAATAAGAAGTGCTGTATCGCCAGTTTCATCATGAGCTTGCTGATTTATATCAGCTCCTGCCTCTATAAAAGCTTTTACAAGATCAAGGTCTAGCGCGCCAACGGCAAGCATAAGTCCTGTTTTCCCGGTGCTGTTATAGGAGTCGATAGCAAAAGGTGCTGTTTTTATTTCATTAATTATTTCTTTTTGACTTTGTAAAAAATTAAACCAATCTTGCGCCCAAAACTTAGGCGTTGGTAGAAAAAAATAAAAACAAAATAAGCTAATTTTAAAGCTAAATAAAAAAATCATAAACCATCGCATTTTCAGCTATACCTCCTTAACAGATTATTCCAAAACAGATTATTCCAAAATCACAACATATAAATAATTATACTGAAAAAGTAAAAACAGGGGCAAGCAAAATTATCAAATAGAAAAGTTGTGGCAAAATAGTCTGTAGGCAAACTAGCCTGTAGGCGACGAACGACCCCGCCCATCGGGTTCGGAGCACCGGGGGAGGGGGAGAGAGAGAGACGGAAGAGAAAACAAAGAAAAATAGTTAGCCAAAAAAGTTAAAAAATAGTCAAAAAACAAAAAAAGAGAGGGAGCTGCGGTTATGCGCCACAAAAAGACAGTTAAACAACAGAAAGCCCACCCTCTCCTAAAACCAGGATCAGTCATAGCAGGTGTCTCGGAAATGCGAGTGTTATCAGCCAAAACTCATATTAAAAATTTTTTGGAATAAAATGTGAGTCAGCCCACTAAGATTTTTTTAGTCTGATCTTAACTTTTTATATTGACAACATATGTATTTTGCCTCTATACTCTATTAAGAATACAAATAAATTTCACACTGTTTGTTTTATAAATATATATCAAAAAATATGAATATTTTTTACCAAAGGATGTCAATATGGCTAAAAAAATTATAGGAATCGACTTAGGAACAACAAATTCGGTTATAGCTTTCATGGAAGGTGGAACTGCAAAAATTATTCCTAACAAAGAAGGAAATAACACTACTCCATCAATATTTGCTATCACCAAAGATGGAAAAAGACTTGTAGGTACTCTTGCAAAAAGACAAGCGGTAACCAATCCAGAAAATACTATTTATTCTGCAAAACGCTTTATTGGTCATCAATTTCAAGAAGTTGCCAGCGAAGCACACAATTATCCCTACAAATTAGTAAAAAGATCAAATGGCGATGTCTCTATTATGGTTCAAAATCAAGAATTCTCTCCACAAGAGATTTCAGCTGCCATATTAGCTCATTTAAAACAAGTAGCAGAAGAATTTCTTGGCCAACCAGTAACCGAAGCGGTAATTACTGTCCCTGCTTATTTTAACGATGCACAAAGACAAGCGACAAAAGATGCTGGAAAAATTGCTGGTTTAGAAGTTAAGCGAATTATCAATGAACCAACCGCCGCCGCTCTTGCTTATGGAGCTGAAAAGAAAAAAAATGGGCAGATTGCTGTATTCGATTTCGGTGGTGGTACTTTTGATATCTCTATATTAGACATAAATGACGGAGTAATTGAAGTAAAATCCACCAATGGAGATACTCATTTAGGTGGTGATGATATAGATACTCTCTTAGTAAACTATCTCGTAGACACCTTTAATAAAGAACAAGGTATCAATTTAAAAACTGACAAAATGGCTCTACAGCGCCTCAAAGAAGCGGCAGAAAAAGCAAAACAAGAATTGTCTACCCTCGTTGAAACTGAGATCAATTTGCCTTATATTACCGCCGATGCTACAGGACCTAAGCATTTTTCTATTAAAATATCTCGCGCAAAGCTAGAATCACTATGCAGCGATATTTTTAAGCGACTTTTAGAGCCGTGCAAGAAAGCATTATCGGACGCTAAAGTGTCAACACAAGATATCTCAGAGGTAATTTTGGTGGGTGGATCTACACGAATTCCTAAAGTTCAAGAGCTCGTAAAAGAGTTTTTCGGCAAAGAACCAAACCGATCGGTAAACCCTGATGAAGTGGTAGCCATTGGTGCCGCTATTCAAGGTGGTGTGCTCGCTGGAGATGTAACTGATGTCCTTCTCCTTGACATTACTCCTCTTTCTCTTGGCATTGAAACAATGGGCGGCATAACCACACGTCTTATTGAACGCAACACGACTATTCCAACTAAAAAATCACAAGTATTTAGCACTGCTGAAAATAACCAGACAGCCGTTGACATCCGTGTAGTACAGGGAGAACGTGAATTTGCAAAAGACAATAAAACATTAGGACAATTCCGCCTCGAAGGAATTCCTGCTGCATCACGCGGAGTCCCTCAAATTGAAGTAACTTTTGATATCGACGCCAACGGTATTGTGAATGTTTCAGCTAAAGACAAAGGAACGGGCAAAGAACAACATATCACTATTTCTAATAGCGGTGGACTTGATGCTAAAGAAATAGAACGCATGGTTCAAGAAGCAAAAGATAACGAACAGAAAGACAAACAAGAGCGCGAAGTTATCGAAAAAAGAAATAAACTTGATAGCATCATTCTTGAGGTAGAAAAAACAATTCAAGAAAACAAAGACAAACTTGATGCTGCGGACGTTCAAAAAGCTGAAGAAGCGATTGAAAAAGCTAAAATGGTTCTAAAAGAAAAAACTAATGATGCCGAAGAATTAAGTAAAGCAACAGAAGAACTTTTCCAAGCTTCACACAAAATTGCAGAATTTATGTATAAGCAAAAAGAAAGCACTCAGGCTGACGCTCAGCAAGCTGATACTAAATCAGAATCTGATGATGCTCAAGAAGAGCCAATAGATGCTGATATTAACGAGTAAACGCGAATAACTATTTTTTAATAATTGTTAGCGCTATAATTCAGTGCTATAAAAAACTAAAAGAAGAGGGAGGCTTATAATCTCCCTCTTCTTTTTAATAACTAAAAATATTTTTTACTATATTTATTTTATAGTCTATAGACCATCCATTTTGACAGTCACTTTTCTGATTAGGGCCCTACCGGGCCCTAATCCAATTCCCCCCGGACGGGGGGTTAGAGGGGCGAATAATCGGGGTCCCCACACAGTGGGATAAAATAAAATTTTAGCTACTACCAAACTGGATTACCTATATTTATTTTATAGTCTATTTACATTGTTGTGGTCGCGTTCTTCTTCATGCACGCCACAGTGACCCATATAGAAAAACATAACAAGACTCACAACGCCAATAATTCCAACAATAACAGAAACAGGCGTTACCAGATTAAGAGGCAACATAGAAAATACATTAAAATTAAACAAAGCTGCTGTACCAACATTAATAGCCACCAGTGAAACAATTAAAAAAAATACTTTACCCAACAAATGCATCATAGTACGCTCCTTTATACTGCTAAAAATAATATTTTAATAAAAAACAGACTCTTCCTTTTTCATAGCACATCAATACTCTAAACACAATAGTTTTTTATATACGCATTTATTATTCAATAAAGCACCCAATAGAGAACAAATATTTTGCCCCAAACTAAAATAACTATTATTATAATAGTATCTATATCTATAATTATCTCTATCAAAAGAAAGTATACTATTATGGGCATCAAAGCCGGCCTCGTAGGCCTTCCTAACGTTGGAAAATCAACTCTTTTTAATGCACTTACCAAATCAAGCGTCCCAGCAGAAAATTACCCTTTTTGCACCATTGATCCTCATGTTGCCATAACAGAAATTCCCGATGAACGTATTCCACAACTACAAAAAATATATCTTTCTGAAAAATTAATCCCCGCTACCGTAACTTTTGTAGATATCGCAGGTCTTGTTAAAGGAGCTGCCTCTGGAGAGGGATTAGGAAATCAATTTTTAAGCCATATCAGAGAAGTAGACCTTATTTTACACGTACTTCGCTGTTTTCAGAACGCGAATATCGTTAACACACAAGAAACAGTCGACCCTGTCGCTGACTATGAGACTATTGTTGCAGAGCTCATGCTCAAAGACTTAGAATCGGTCGAAAAACGACTAGGACGCTTTGAACGGGAAATAAAAACAGCAAAAACAGGCGCTGAAAAAAAAACATTAGAAGATGAGCGTTCTCTTTTGCAAACAATAGAAAAGCTCTTAAATACAGGCGATGCTGATGCCATTAAAAAAGTCGTAGAAGAGTCTCCGGTTACTACAGTACCCCTGCTGAGTGCAAAAAAATATCTTATAATTGCTAATATAGCAGAAGACGAACTCGATTCTTATACACAAAATTCTGGCTATCAAGCCCTCGTAAAAAAATTTGGCCATGAATATGTTATCCCGGTATCAGCCAAAATAGAGTACGAGTTAGCACAACTCGAACCAGAAGAAGCGCAAGAAATGATGAATATGCTGGATATCAAGCAATGTAGTCTCGATACCATTATCTGTAAAACATATCAACACCTAGGCCTTATTACCTTTTTTACCTGTGGCCCGAGAGAAATTCATGCATGGCCCATTAAAAGAGGAATGTCTGCTCGTAGCGCAGCTGGCGAAATACATTCTGATTTAGAACGAGGGTTTATTAAAGCTGATATTTTTAACTATAAAGATCTTATGATTGCCGCAGGCAGCATACAAAAGCTCAAAGAAACGGGTAAAATTCGCTCTGAGGGACAGGATTATAAAATAGAAGATGGTGATATAATACTCGTAAAATTTAACGTGTAATAAAAAACAGGTATTAATTTTTTAATTATGGGCCCCCAATAGGTTTATCCATCGGCATTGCCTCACTTTGCCGAGGGGGCACTCTACCTTAAAATTGCTTCTATGAAAATTTTTCAAATATTTTTTTTATATGTTAAATTATTTGAAGTATTGTTCTTTTGTCTAAGAACTTGTTCATTAATGTAATAGAGGGGTTTATATGACATTTATTATTCAAAAAAATTATAAAAAAATTCTTTCTACAAGTATTTTTTTCGTTTTGCTTCTCAACTCAATGGCACAATCAGATCCTGCAGCGCAACCAAGTCCTAGCCAATCATCACAATCATGGTTTTCTTTTGGGAGGCTAGTAAGGGCGACCGTGATAGCCGCAGCGACAGCGGTAGTGGCAGCAGTTCCAGTATCAATGGCTGTTTCTTCAGTTGCAAGGAACAAGGTACAATTTCATGACAACCAAAAAAACATACATCATAACGACAGACAAGTGCTTTTACATATCTGTTCACATCTCCAAAAGCATTTCTCTATTACTTATGATGAGCTCAAATATTTGCCAAACAATTTTGCTGAGTTCGAAAACACACAGAACAATCGTTTAATTAGAAAACTATGGAAACAATGTTGGCAAAAAGATATCAAACATACCAATAGACACTATTTGATATTTACGAAAATGGACATGATAAATCAGTTAGATGGTGCTGGAAAGGCAACATTCCAAGAATGGTTACAAAATAAAGATAGAAAAATAATACAAAAAAAACCTCATTCGGGCACTATTGACCATTCAGTAAATGCTCAAATATTTCGCGTGTCATACCAAGCAGCTATAGATGAAAGTATCGTGATATCTTGCCAAAAATATTTCGCTCAAAAATTAGAAATACTGCAAAAAAAAAGAGATGTGCATAAACAAGCTGCAAAAAAATGGATTAAATGGGACAGAAGAGCTCAAGTAACTACTAAAGTAGCTACTAAAGGAGCCTTCGCAATAGGTGGCGCTGCTGTCTCTTTGACTTTATGGAATCAGTTTAAACGGTCGCAAGCACCAAAAACTCCTTTATCCTCCATGCCAATTCCACCTTCATTTATGCCAATTTCATAGCTAGACACATCGGTTTTTTAAGAATTAGACTGCCCGCCTTGTACTTTATACAAAAATCTTAGGGCTGATTTTTCAGATATAAAAATATAATTTTACTTTTAATCATGAATTTTGTTAAATTAAAAACAACTATAAACAGAATATTTGATTTAGTCTCTAGGTAGCATACAAAAGCTCAAAGAAACGGGTAAAATTCGCTCCATTAAGCCCGCTATACAAAAATATTGCAGGAAAAGCTAAGTTATTAGATCGAGCTCGCGTTAAAAAAGCAATATTACTCAATAAAAAAAGGCGGCCATGAATAAACTATTTAAATTAATTTTTTTAATAACAGTTTTAATTACTCTAAAAGCAACCTGTGCTAACGATAACGTAAATGATAGCGAAAAAAAACTTATACAAGAAGTAGCAGGCATTGGACACATGATACCTAGTTTCATACCAGCGAAATGTACATGTAAAAATCAGCAAAAGCATTACCCTTTTGCTTGCGCACTGGAAAAAGAAAAAATGAGAAAAAAATGGAAAAAAAGCGAAGTCGGAAAATTATATATAGAAAAAAAAAGAAAGGCTCAAAACGCAGCAAATCAGTGTTCATGTGATGGTTTATTCAATGCAACAAATGAGTTGATAAAAGCCGCTGATACTAATAACCGATGGGGAGAAGTTGGCGACTACGATCTTTATATGTGCAAAGAAATTTTTCGTAACACAATTCATAAATGTCAAGCCAATGGTAAACCAGTAGTTACTACCTTCCTCAGTCTATTGAATCCAGACATTTTCAAGCCAGACCTAGATCCAAAACAAAAAAATCCAGCCGATCAATAAATATTCGATTTAGTCTCTAGGCAGCATACAAAAGCTCAAAGAAACGGGTAAAATTTGCTCTAAGGGACAGGATTATAAAATAGAAGGTGGTGATATTATTCTCGTCAAATTTAACGTATAGCGTAGCATATTAATTAATGAGCAGTGGCGTATTAAAACCCACTGCTCTCTTATTTTTATACCACTCTATTTGTTGCTCTATTTTAACTTCCCCTAATCGACGGCTTTGACGTTTTGTAGCCAGTGTTTTTCTGCTTTTTTTTCTATTTCTGATTTTAGGCGATTTAGACGTGAACGGTAGTTCACTATAAAATTTGTTGTCGCTTCTTGCAGTTGTATCTCTAGCGCTCTATTTCTCATCGCTGCCTTTTCTTTTCTCGCTCTCGTTTCTTCTGCTGCTCTATTTTCGAGCGTTTCTGCCGCCATCGCCTCTTCTTTTCTCTGCCTATCTACTTTCTCTACCTCTTTTACTCTCTCGTCCTCTTCCTGCCGTTTCCGTTCTCTTGCTGCCTGTGCTTCTTCTGCTATTATATTTTCGAGTGTTTCTTCCGCCACCGCCTCTTCTTTTCCCTGTCTATCTACTCTCACTGCCTTTACACTGAGATTCTTATTTTTTTTGCTTATAGGCATTCTCAATTGTACTTGCTCTCCTGGCTTTTGGTAGCTTTTAAAATCGCGACCTTGAAAAACGCCTGGCTTGCCAAGCTCACGCCAATTGTCACCTCTCAAGTTAAAAAAACGCCTCCAACGCGAACATTTTCCTGGAGCTGATGTTTCTGCTCCCTCATCACCATTTTCTCTCTCTTTTTCGCTCTCTTCCTCTTCATCAGCAGACGTCATTTTTAGTTGTTCGTCGGGCGGCACTACTATTAACATTTCTGGCTTTGATCCTGATATGGGTTCTAATAATGATTGTGCCGCATCCTCCCCAGCCCTTACATCTAAAAATCCAATTACTATAAAAAACCCGGCAACCAGCGTCAAAAAAAAGAAATTTTTATTTTTTTTACTTATCATAACAATAATCCCACCACTCTAATATTATTCACTCTAATATCATTTATTTTTTTATTCTTTATTAAGATATTTTTTTATTTAAAAAAACGTATATATATCAACCATTTTACCGAAATTTCGCTCCAAATAGCAACAAAAAACAGGGGTCTATCAAAGCCCTGGCTCATTTTTCAAGTATAATTGTACTTTTGATTATAGATTTTGCTAAAATGAGAATGCTTAGATATAACATTTAAATACAACACTCTATCTACATACTTTTTAAAGAAAGAGAAATAATTATGCAAAAAAAATCTATGTCTAAAAAAAACCCCGCATCTATATCTATATATATTTATCGCCTATTTTTAATCGCTATTTTTTCTCTGCCATATAATCAAAATATAATTTTTGCTAGTTCACACGACCATGAATATATATATGACGCATCAGAGCTGGGCGAACAGTTCAAGAAAGAGCTTGCGGGCAAACCTTTTCTTGTTGGCGTCTCTACATCAGAACATCAATGCAGCAAAAAGTGTACCCCTGAAATATGTGACTGGTCTCGTTATGCTCAACAAAATAATCTCAAGCAGCCAACCGATCCAGAATATACACTAAACTTATGGGAAAACCATAAACCATATGCCGATCAAGAAAAAGACAAACTTCATATTAATGCTAAACGTATCTCCATAGAATGGGCTCTGGTGCAACCGAAAGGCCCTGATAGTTTTGATAAAGAAGCGCTACAACATTATGCCGACATGGTCACCTATATGATAGAAAAAGATATTACTCCCATGATATGTTTCCATCATTATACAAGTCCCTGCTGGTTTGCTGATAAAAATGGCTTTGAAACAATTAATAATTGTCCTTACTTTGCAACATATGCAAGCACCACCTATGACTATATAATAAAACATATAATAGCTCACCCATCTACCTACCAAAAATGGCTTGATCTTGAAGCCAACAATAGAGGCTTATTATTAGCAACGTTTAATTCTCCTGAGGGCGTTGCCTTTAAGGGATACCGCCAAGGCGAAGGGCCACCAAGCGATCCTGCAAAACAAGGGTTATATTGGGTAACTCTTGTTCTTGAAAACATGATGGAAGCTCACGTGCAAGCATATGCAGCAATCAATAACGCGCACCAAAATATTACAAAAAACATCAAATCGAGCAATCCAAATACTCAAAATATTATTATTCCTAAACCCAAAATCGGCTTCTTGAAAAATATGATGCAGTTCGATCCGGCACCAAATCTTAATATGGTAAGCAAAGCTATCACCGCGTTTACCTGTGCTATCGCAACAAAATTAAACGATACTAGTATTTTCGATTTTTTTAGAACAGGAACATTTGACTCTGTCATACCATTTGTAACGGCACCATCTCTTTATAACGCTAAGGCACCAAAATCTCTCGATTGGATAGGGTGCAACAATTACTCCAATACTTTCATGAGACTTTTTAGCCGCGTGACACCAGACCCAAGCGATCCTAACGCAACAGATAATACTACCTATATAATTAACCCGGATAGCCTTTACCGAGCATTATCTACGCTGCATGAAAAGCTTGCCAAGCCACTCAACATTCCTATTTATGTAACTGAAAATGGAATAGCAACCAATGATAGCGACAAAAAAAATCGATTCTATAAGGGCTATCTGCATGAATTGTTAAAAGCGATCAAAAATGGAATACCAGTACTTGGCTATCTCACCTGGACTTCTGGCGATAATTATGAGTGGCCAAAAACCAAAGACAGCAACCCTCTTCAGGGCGACAATCGTAAATATGGTCTTATGGCACCATCTAAAGATGGCAAAACACTTATACTCAAAAAAGGTGCGCAATACTTTATAGATTACGCACGAGCTCTTACCGCAATAAATAATAATTAAAAAAAATAATTAATAAGATACACGTTATCCAGCAAATTGAGCTGATTTTATTACTAACTATTTAATAATTTTTTATTAAAGGGGACGTTTATGAAACTACGTTTAATCATATTATTTAGTTTTTATTTTACTACAAACAGCCTAGCTGCTGCCTATATAACGAGATTTACCCGCGCTGCCGCTACATTTATTGCTGATCGCGTTGGCGGCAAAGCGGTTAAGCATATTAGCGACAAAAATGCTCATGCTCATAATCTTCCCGCTACTCGCAAAACAGATGATCTTAATGCTATTGTTATTACTGAGTACGCTGCTAGCGATTATGTTGCTTTTGGCCCGGATGATATCGTTATCTATTTTGCAGATCCTACGTGCCCCCTTATTGCCTCTCCTGACATTGCCCGCAAGTTATCTAAAAAGAAGTAAAGGGGATTCTCTTATCCTGTAATTTAAAAAAGTCCCCTGTTTTATAGAGACCAATTATTTATTCGCCTCAGCTTCACGCAACAACTGTATCATTGTATCTTTAACTTTTTTATATGTTGCACGGACTTCTACATAATCTAAAGCAGTCTTTCCACTGTTGTCTTGTATATCTACCTTAGCGCCATTTTCAAGCAATAAACGAACGATTGAAACATCACCAAATTTAACTGCAGACATTAAAGCCGTACGGCCAACTCGATCCTGTATGTTGACATCAGCTTGAGCCTGAATTAACAAATGCACAACTTCTTTTACATACTGATTTCCAAACCCCCCTTTAGTCGAATTAAGGATAAGCATTAAAGCTGTGTACCCATAATCATCCTGCATATTTACCTTAGCTCCCTCTTCAAGCAACAACGCAACAATTGCTACATGACGCATCGCAGCATCGTGCCTATAGGCAGCTGACATATACATGAAACCATGAACAGATGCATATATTAAAGCTGTATTACCCTTTTTATCCTGTTTATTTATACTTGCCTTAGCACCCGATGCAAGCAATAACCGTACAATCCTATCATATCCAAGACCTGCTGCATACATAAGAGGAGTATGCCCATCTTTGTCCTGCTTATTTATATCAGCTCCAGCATTAATAAATAATTTTGCCAAAACAAAAGATTCATGTTTAATTGCCCACAAAAGAGCTTCATCTCTCCATGATAACGTATCTTCGATTGGTTTTTTTATAATGGAAGCAGCATTAACAACACCTGCATTTTGAGCGACAAAAAACAAACAAAAGCTAAAAACACACAACAATAACAGTTTTTGCATACAATTCCCCTTAACCTACCACACATTACATAACAGATTAAAAACATGACATAACAGATTAAAAACATGTCATTAAGAGCGTACCACAACGACATCAAAAAAATCAACAGTCGCCCTATTTGTAATAATTTTGAATTTTCAAAATCACAAAACCCAAACATAATTAAATGTAACTTTAAATTATTTACGGCGAAAATACAAATGCAGCATAGGCTGCAATTTCTCAACTTGATAATAGCTAATTTTTTTTACCCCATCTTTACCCCACGCTTTGCCGCGCGGGGACCCCAAATCGAGCAACGAGGGCCCTGCTAGAAAAAAGACGGTCAAAATGAACAATCTATAATTAGGTAATTTGCCATAGATTATTTATAAGACTAAACTTATGCTTGTAACGTATATGCTTATAATGTGAAATTATGACAAAAAAAATACTAAAAAATTAATCTATATTAAACAAAACAGGAAATAAAGCATGACACATAATTCCAAAAAGCAAATCCTACCAAACCAAACACCAGTACAAACTACACCGAAATTAGCCCTACCAAAGCGAACTATACCTAAGCAGCAAGCAGCTCCCCTACAAACATTATTTTCTATGCACGTATTCTTTTCTTTTCTTTTTTTAGCAAGCTTTGCCACCATACAAGCAAATCTCATAACGAGAGCGAAAAAAAAAATTACCCGATCATATAATAAAGCAAAAAAAGTAATGCTGGAAGAATACCATACCTTTGTCACCGAAAACCTACACCCACAAGAGACGGTCTGGGATTGGGATTCAATGCCAAAAGAAAACATACAATTGCCAGCCAATTTTTTATGGGGATCTAGGTCAGAAACAACTATAGCAGAAAAAGCCATATCAGAAACAGGCGTAATCGAACAAAAAACGAACATAGCTGCAACTATAAACCAACCATTTAACACCTATTACCTACCTATAGACTGGAATGCCATAGAACCGCAAGAAGGTCAGTTCAATCAAGAACTTTTACGCCAACACGCCCACCTATGCACACAGCTCGCTCAAAAAAACATAAAACCAATAATCACCCTTTTTGAAAACTCTGCACCACAATGGTTTACCGACAAAGAAGGCTTTCTCAACTACCAAAACTTACCACTCTATGTCCGCTATGCTACAAAAGTATTTACGTCATTAGCAGCTACACCAGCTTATTGGATACCCTTTTTAAACCCAAACGAATATGCAAGAACAATATATCCCGATGATCTTGCTGACCTACTCGATTGCCTAGAGCATATGCTCATAGCCCATCGAGATACCTATAAAGCACTCAAAAAAATGATCGGCGCTGACCACAATATCCTCATAGGCATATCAAAACATATGGATCCCATCAAGGCTTGGAATATCTACAATCCTCTTGAGCAACATAGAGCCCAGAAACTAGACCAAGCGCTTGACATCGCATTTTATAATTTTATCAATAAGGGATCTATGGAGATCTATTTCAGCGAGGTTACCAAAAATGATTTTGCCCATAGCACTTCCACGTCTTTCGATTTTATAGCTATAACCTATACAGGACAGCGGTATCTTCAAAGCGATAGTAGCCTTACCTGCCACCCTAACAAAAACTCGCTCTATGCCCAGGGACTTTATGCTGCGCTAAAAAGCGCTTCTTTTTCCATTAGAAAAAAAATCCCCATTCTTGTTATAGAATCTGATCCAATAGAGCCTAATACCATCCAATCAAAACATATTATGCAGGCATTGCAAAAGGCCTACGCTGAAAAATGCTCTATTTTGGGCTATATATACCAATAAAAAATAATACCTGCTCTTTTTTTTTAAAAAAATGAGTTAAAACTCTTTATTTTAGGCATAGATAAAAAAAATTAAGAGTTATTATTTACACCAAGCTTTTTTCTGTTATAATGAAATAGATGTTTAATTATTTTTTATCGAAGGTTTTTCTATTATGATGAATATTTATCTTGGCAATATTTCTTACAATGCTACTGAAGATAGTATCAAGAAGTTATTCGAACAATTTGGACGTGTTGGTAGCGTTAAAATTATTATGGATAAATTCACTGGCAAATCTAAAGGCTTTGCTTTTGTAGAAATGGAATCTCATGAAGATGGCTTAAAAGCTATTAATGAACTTGATGGCAAGGATTTCCTTGGCAGAAACATTAAAGTAAATGAAGCTCGTCCTCGAGAAGAACGCCCTATGAGACGCTCTTACTAAGATTTTTGATAAATTTACTATATAAAAAAGCCATACTAGAAACAGTATGGCTTTTTTATATAGTAAGCATAATTTTATACCTATTGGGGCCTCCACCCAAAATAGGGACTTCTATCAACAGATGGGGTGTAATGGTGGGGTATAACATTCTTTGCTAAGAGCGACTAAATAAAATATTCTGTCTATAGTATAATTATATTATACTTGTTATATAATTTTGACTTATTATATAATTTTGTCTTTGAAGGGATATACGAGCATGAAAATAAAACGCAATAAGGGCTTTTTTTCTATATCAGCTGTAGCAAAAATGTTTTCTGTCCACCAACAGACAATTCGCCTTTATGAAAAACAGGGCCTTTTAACCCCAGAACGCTCAACCGGCAATACACGCCTTTTTTCAGAAAGCGATATTGATCGCCTAGAAGAAATAATATACCTCACTCACGAGTTAGGCATTAATCTTGCAGGCGTCGAAATGGTTTTTAAACTCAAAAAGCAGGTTAGTAAAATGCAAAAAGATATTAATGACCTTTTTGCTCAGACACAAAAAAATCTCGATGAACAAGCTCAACATTCTCAAGCCTCTATTGAAAGTAGTAGTAAAAAACTTATGGACATGAAAAATATGGAAATAAAAAATAAAGAGAACATAAGAATTGAAAGACCTGCTATTCAGGACGAAAAAAAATATGAATAACAAAATATGAATAAATTAAAGAATTAAAAATAATTAAGGGGGTTTCCATGCTATTCAACGCTATAAAAACAGTAATTCTTCTTGCATTACTCAGTGGCCTTTTTATGTTCATGGGAAACCTTATCGGTGGTTCTTCTGGACTACATATTGCTTTTATCATGGCACTTGTACTAAATGGAGTTATGTACTTTTTTTCAGATCGCATAGTACTTTCTCTTTATAAAGCGATTCCTCTCGACAAAAATAAATATGCATCTGTATACAATGAAGTCTCGCACTTAGCAGAGGAAATGAAAATACCAATGCCTCGCTTATGGCTCATTAATACACCAATGGCAAACGCATTTGCAACAGGACGCAGCCCAAAACATGCCTCAATAGCAGTTACAACAGGCATTCTTTCTCTCTTAAACCAAGATGAATTACGCGGTGTGCTTTCTCATGAATTGGCCCATGTCAAAAACCGTGATATTTTAATCTCCACAATAGCGGCAACGCTGGCTACTGCTATCGGCTACTTAGCCAATATGTTGCAATACGCTGCTTTTTGGGGGTCATTAAGCAACAATCGTGACGGAAAAAAAGGAAATCCACTTTTTATGCTCCTCGTTGCAATTCTCATGCCTATTGCAGCAGCATTATTACAATTCGCGCTCTCTCGGTCTCGAGAATATGAGGCTGATGATACCGGGGCTCGCAATTGCAAAGATCCTCTTGCTCTTGCATCTGCTCTTAAAAAACTAGAGCAAAATGTTGCCTCTGAGCATTTCAATAAAGATGACGTAGAAAAAGCGAGTACAGCCTCTCTTTTTATCGTAAATCCATTTACTACTACCAGCCTAGTCAATCTGTTCTCGACACATCCACCAATGAATTTAAGAATAGAAAGATTACAAGCTCTTTATAAAAAAATGTTTTCACGATAAATCTGTCTAAATAAATTTGTCTAATGTAGGAACCATACATATAAAAGGGAACATACTATGATACATAATGGAGATTTTTTCAACAACAAACAGAATGGTCAATTTGCCATTTCATACGAACTTCTCTGTCTACTCCGTTGGCTTATAGAAAACGATACTGAATCGCTCAAAAACATTGTTCATTATGCAATTCAAAATGGGTTACAAACCGAACTTCAAAAAATAGATACCATTAGCGATATCAACCTTGCTACTTCTGGCATAGAAGACAATATTGGTGATTTTTTCAAAGTGCTTGAAATTATTCTTGTTGATGCTATTGATGCTGAAACGATACGTAAAGCAAAAGCGAAAAAGCTTATGTCTGCGGTGAACAAAATAGATGCTTCTTTATGTGATGATAACACGGTACGGATTAGTCTTGAAAAAACAACGGATAGTCTTGAACGAAATCCAAAAGCTAATCCAAAAGAGCTGCTTTACAAAGAGATCTTAAAACAATGGCATCCTCAAGATAAAAAAGTTCTTAACTAAATATATATATAAAACCAAAGAGCTAGCGATCTTGCGTTTGCAAAATCACTAGCTCTTTTTAGTTTTGATCAAAATTTTAATTTAGATTGTTATAAAAAACAAGGTTCTTGTGTATAAAAACTAAATCTATCGATAGATAGAAAGAGCTTTAAGCGCTGCTGATACTTCTTAAACCTGCACTTTTTCAATAATCGCGGCTTGTTTTTCTTCTTCTTCTTCAACTTTTTTTTGCATTGATTGTTTAAAAATCTCTACCATGCTTCTGTCGCCTCCTTTAACACCAATATCCACTGCCAAATCAAGTGGCGATGGCCCATGTTCGTCATAGGTGTCCCCTGACCCTGACCCAGTTTGTACTTCATAAGTAAAGCGTAAACGAGGATCAGCGCCACAGCCAAGAAGAAATTTTACCTCTTCTCTATCCCCTCTAAGGACAGCGCTGTGTAATAGTGAATACTTCTTCTTATCTAATCGATCATTATAGCCAGATATTCCACAAAAACGTTCTAGATCCCCTAAAGAACTATTAATACTTATTTCAATTCCTTGTAATTGCACGGCGTTTATTTTCCACAACAAATCACTCCAACGTTGCTCTGCCTCTTTAGACTGCTTATTTTTTGCTATACCAGCCGCAACTGGTCTTCGTCCTTCTTCAGATCTTCTTAATTTTTCAGCATTTAATTTTTCAGCTAATTGCTCTAAATCTTGAAACCGCTCTGGTTTTTTTTGCCAATAACCAAAATCTGCTACTTCCAAACTTAATGCTGAACGCTGACGAGGCGCACGTGCACCAAATATATAAGTTGATACTCCAAGCGTTAGACATAAGAAAAGAGATAAAAAATTTATTTGCTTAAAAATTAGTTGTTTGACAATCATCACGAAACCTTTCTCTGTTAGATTATGATATAAAAACCTAGTGGCAACATAACATATTTATGTGTTTATTGCCACTAGGTAAACAAAAATAATACTAATAAATCTATCAATAACTAGAAAGTTCTAGATCTGCTAATACCTCTTTAATAACCGCAGTTTATTTGCGACTTTCTTTCTCAACCTCAAATTTTTTAAAAAGACCTATCATAACTTGAGTGAGACTTTATAGATATCTTTTTTAAAAAAAGCTACTTTACAAAAAAATCTTAAAACATGGCACACGAAGAATAAAAAAGTTCTTAACTAGAAATATATATACAACCAAAGAAGCTAGCTCTTTTTTGACTTATTCTGCCAATTCCAGGCGCTGAAACTAGAAGGCTCGAACTTATGGTGGTTATTTATCCAGCCACTTCTACAGGTTCTTCAAGCATTTGTTGCTCTTCAAGCTTTTTTTGCATTGATTTTGCAAAAACACCTAGCAACCTTTCGTTATTTTTTTTAGCCATTGCTAATGCAAGCGGCGTTGGCTCATTAGTTTCATGGCTGTCGTCCCGCCATGAATTTTCATAACGAAGGCATAACTCAGGATCAGCACCACAGTCAAGAAAAAATTTTACATCACTCTCTCTATTATTCAAAACAGCAAGGTGCAATAGTGAATACTTCTTCTCATATTCTGGACCTAAAAGCTCATCGTTTTTAAATATTACCACTGGTAGTTCACGGCTATCACGAAAATACCTCCATTCCAACAAAGAACTATTAATATTTATTATACCCTGTTGCGTCAAAAACTTTAAAGACTCTTTAACTTTCTCCGCATCCCTATTCGCAATTCCGCAATAGAGCAAATCTCTTGCTTCTTTCTTCCTGCTTTCTACTTCCATCTTATTTATTATCTGATTTAGCGCTTGAGCCCCTTGCCCTACTTGCCCTACTTGATCCGCTGCTTGCCTTACTTGATTCTCCTGCCTTACTTGATTCTGCCTTGCTTGATCCTGCCTTAATTGCTCCTGCCTTGCTTGATTCTCCAGCCTTGCTTGCTCCGCTTGTCTTACTTGATTCTGCCTTGCTTGCTCTTGCTCTACTTGCCTTGCTTGCCTTGCTTGCTCCTGCCTTGCTTGCCTTGCTTGCTCCTGCCTTGCTCGCCTTGCTTGCTCCTGCCTTGCTTGCTCTTGCTCTACTTGCCTTGCTTGCTCCAGCCTTGCTCGCCTTGCTTGCTCCGCTGCTTGCCTTGCTTGCTCCTGCCTTACTTGCTCCGCTGCTTGCTCTTGCTCTACTTGCCTTGCTTGATCCGCTATCGGTTGTCGTACTATGGGGTGAACGGGAAGCGAATTTCGAGTCCAATAATAATATAAAGAAACAGCAACTCCTAGGGCAAATATGCCTGCGGTTAAAAAAGTGCCAATTTCTTTTTTGTTTTCTATTAGTTTTTGTGCGCTAAAAGTAGGTGATGATTGAATGCATAGCAACATAATTAAAAAATATCGGTAAAAATTGTTCATATAAAACCTCTTTTTGAGACAACTTTGCAAATAATTTACAAGAAAAATTAAAATGAATATAAAAGTAAGTATGTCATAATTTTTGAAAAAGTAAATTAATTATGCTTTTTTTAGACACTAAAAACTTCTTAAAGCGCGCTTTTATTCCAAACAGTATGTTTTTTATTGGACTTGAAGTACTCGCTGGAAAATTCTATAGAGCGTGAAGCAATACAAGCTTAACATTAACTTAACGTTTGAGCACAGCAATCTTTCTTCAACTAAAAAAGCTGCTTTACAAAAAGATCTTAAGGCATGGCACACGCAGAATAAAAAAAAGCCGAATTAACATTGCTTACAAAAAACAGGGCTCTTGAACATAAAAACCTCACCGCTATCAATTATAGCGAAAATTAAAGGCGAATTTCTCGCGTAAGAGATTCTATCAAACTTAAGTCATCAATTTCTTTAGCAATAGCCAAAGGGGATGATCCATATACCTGGTGATACCAAGGGCAATGACTTTTTTCATCATTATAAGTATTAACCCAATTAATATCGGCACCAAGCTTACGCAAAAAATCTATAAATTTAAAATCTTTTCTGCGAACAGCACTATGCAATAATGAATCCGCTGCAATTGAATCTTTATTTGATGGGTCGATATAGTCTTGTAGTATGGGCCATATAACAAAAACATTACGACTCCATACCAACAAAGAATTATTAATATTGATTCGACCCTGTTGCGTCAAAAACTTTAAAGGCGCTTCAGCTTTCTCCACATCCATAGACTTAATTGCATCAGAAAGCAAATGACTTGCTTGTATTATCTCTTGCTCTAACTCTATCCTTTTTTGCGATTGCTCCGCTGCTACCTTTGCTTCAGTTTCTCGCCTTACCATCCTTCTTTCTTCTCTTACTCTTTGCTTTTCTTCTTTTACTCTTTGCTTTTCTTCTTTTACTCTTTCACTTTCTTTTTTTACGTCTATCTTCTCTTGCCTTTTCGTCCAAAATGAAATTATTTCCTCATTGGTCTTAGGTTTTTGGGTCATAGGTTTTTGGGTCATAGGTTTTTGCAAGGCAAGAGTCTTTTTTTTTGACACTACAGGCTTAAGTTCTTCTTCAGTTGGCTTAGCTGTATACAAACATTCTGTAGATGCTACAAGTTTAAATTCTTCTTCAGTTGGCTTAGCTGTATACAAACATTCTGTAGATGCTACAAGTTTAAATTGTGCCTGCTGAAGGACCTTATTTTTGCATAATCTATGTTCTCCACATATACCCATACCCACACCCATAGCTGGTGCAAAGCTGATCGTAGCGAGAAAAAAAAACACTAATATTTGAAAATTTTTCATTAAATTCACTTATTTTTAGACATTTTTAATAACAATAATTTTATCTTATATTTTTAATTATAGTGGGTTTTGTAAAAATTAATAGTGATCTAGTGATCTTGTAAAAAAAAATTTACTTTTGTACTTGCTCAATAAGTCTTGGTTGATAGGTATAAACGCGAAAACCAATCTCAGAATATTATGAATATCTTTGAGCGCAAAACAAAATATAGCACAGCGCTGATAAACAGCCCCAAAACAGTTAGCAATAAAAAGCTATATACGTACTGATACTAATTCAGGTATTGCCCCCAGAGGGGGCAATACATATAATTTTACTTACAATAAAAACGGGGAAATTTTTAACACGCTCTGCTATACATGATTCTTATTAAAAATAACTCAAAAAAAACAAACTCTAGCTGGAGCTGCAAAAAAAATATGGACTTAACAAAATTCTTTTTTAGAATAAGTTATAGCCCACAAAAATTAATTACAAAAATTAGCTTAAAAAAAAACTCTAAACATGGCTGGGGCGGAAGGATTCGAACCTCCGTATGACTGGACCAAAACCAGTTGCCTTACCGCTTGGCTACGCCCCAAAAAAACTAATAAACTATCAAAACAAACTTTTCACACATTGTTTTTCCAAAACCACCTTGGTCTAATTTAAAAACACTAAAGCTTATAGAAATCACCTGTATAAAAAGCCTATCAGTTTTGTCCTAAAAAGAATGAATTTGTGCAGTTCTATTATACTCATCAATTACACCTTGCTCAATTTTAGTTCTCATTTCAATATTAAGCGGATGCACTGTGTCTCTAAAAGAACCATCTTTACGTTTGCGAGATGGCATAGATACAAAAAGACCTTTTTGTCCTTCTATAACTTTTAAATCTCGAATTATAAAACAATTATCAAAAATAATTGTTGCATAAGCTTTCAAACGACCTTCATCTTTTGTTGGAAAAACTTTTATCTCTGTTATTTCCATAATTGTACCTTTAGAAGTATCTCTACCTCTATTTTAGTTGCTTATCCTACTCTCACCGATAATCAGTAATAAATTTAAAGATAACATGATCTTTTGTCAAACTATTTTTCACTTTTTTCGAATTTCCGCTGCTCGCAACCGAGCCGACCTACATGAAGGGTTGGCGGCTAACTCCTCTTTATCAGCCATAACCACCTTTTTTGTAACCACATCGAGAAGGCCCTTTTCTTGATCTTCACGAAATACCGACTTGACTATTCTATCTTCCAGCGAATGAAAACTAATGCAGACAAGGCGTCCTCCTTGATCAGACAAAAGCTGTACACTAGCCGCTAAAAAAGACTCAATATTATCCAATTCTCTATTAATATACATACGTAACGCCTGAAAAACTCTTGTAGCTGGATGTATAGGCTTACGCATGGCTTGACGATAATTTTTAGCAACCGCCCTTACCACAAGGGCTGCAAGTTGTGTCGTTGTTTCTATGCTCTGTTTTCTACGTTCTTGCACCAACAAATCAACGATCTCTTTTGCATAACGCTCTTCTCCAAGCTGCCAAAAAATTTCACGTAATTTTTCTGGCTCACCAAAATTAATTAATTCCTTTGCCGTAACGTGATAATGAGAACGGGACATCCGCATATCAAGATCTGTTTCTCGGTAAATAGAAAAACCTGGTTGCTGCAAAATTTGAATCTGAGAAGTACCAAAATCAGCCAAAATTCCATCAATCTGTTTTATTTTTTCTTTTTTTACAATCTTATATAAATGAGCAAAGGACCCCCAAACCAATCTTAATCGATCTTGATATATTTCTTGTAACGGAATGCCATAAGTATCTAGCGCTGAACCATCCCAATCTAAAGCAATTACCTGTGCTGTTGGTTCAGCATCCAATATGGCCCGTGTATGACCGCCTGTCCCAAACGTAACGTCTACATAGACACCACCAGGCTTAAGATTCATATACTGTATTACTTCGTTAACTAATACTGGCTTGTGCAACACCTGGATGTCTGCCTGAGATTCGTCTATCTCAGAAACAAATTCTTCTTTCATGTATCTCTTTAACTATCTATTTTGTTACAAATTTTTTTACTAGATTCGTCAATCCTACTCCATTTGACCCTTTTACTAACACAAAAACCTCTGCAGCTCTGTATGGTTCAAACAAAGCTACTGCATCTTGCCACGAAGGGACAATATCAACCGAAAGAAAAGCTGGCGCTGTTTTTTTAGTCCACTTTACCAAGTCCCCTACCAGAATAACTCTTTTCAATGAAGGTACTTTATTTAAAAAGCGCCCCAACTGTCTATGCCAAAATGAACTATCAGCTCCCAATTCAAGCATATCTCCCAAAATAGCAATTTTTGGCATTTCCGTTTTAATTTTTTGAAATGCTAAAAGAGCTGCCTTCATGCTCTCTGGATTGGCATTATAACAATCATCAATCAGTATACCTTTGCTATCAGTTAATGTACAGACTTCAAATCGTTGAGCAACTACCAAAGGTTCCTGTATTCCTTGCAAAATACTGGCCAATGGAATACCGAGCAAATAGGTGGCCGCAACCGCTGCCAACGAATTAAATATAACGCCTGCATGTAGATTGCTAATTTTAATCGGATATTTTTGTTGATATATTTTTAAAACAAAACTGATATGAGAATTGGTGATAACAATTTTACGAGCTTGAATCTGATTAATTGTTTTCGATCCAAATTTTAGAACAGGATGCCTGTAAGAAACCTGCGATAGAAAAGGCTGATCGCCATTGACTATCCCTATATTCTGTTCAGAAAAATGAGAAAAAAGTGAGCGTTTTTCAAAAGAAATATCATGCAAAGATCCCAAGCCTTCCATATGCGCATGCCCAATATTGGTAATAATGGCATAAGTAGGTCGTAACAGCGCCGCTATTTTTTCCATCTCGCCCCGTTTATTAATACCGACTTCAAAAATAGCTCCCTCATGTAAGTCTTTCATACGCAATATATTAAGAGCAACGCCAAGTATTGTATTCTGATTACCTTGAGACGCAAAATAACTTTTACCACCTAATCGCACAATATGTGCTATTAATTCTTTGGTAGATGTTTTGCCCACAGATCCAGTAACCGCAAGAATCGGATAGGTAAAACGAGTACGCCATGCATGCGCAAGCTCTAGCAGCGCTTGTAGTGGATCAGGAGCAGTAGCAATAAACGCGTTTTGCCAGCTTTTTTTATCAGCAGAAGATAACAGTTCATGCTCTCTACCTGTTGCTATAATAGCACCAGCCGCCCCTTTTTTTAAAGCAGATATAACATAATTATGACCATCTACATGCTCTCCTGGTAACGCAACAAAAATATCTCCTTTTTGTATAGTACGAGAATCTACTGAAAAATTTATGTTCACCGGACATGTGCCATGTAAAATTGATACACCAGGTACTGTATTTTGTATAAAATGTGCGTCAAACGGCATTGGAGGATTCCTATATTAATTAAAAATGCATTACTACTTTTTGTTCTATACGGTCACTTCTATTCTACTATAAATAATAGAATAATACTTATCTTATCAGAAAAAAAATGTCTTTTTTTTGTAATTTTGTCAAGAAGATGCTGTATAAAGTTATACCAATTTCAGGAGATAGACAAAAAAAATTATAATTAATCTATCCCACCATCTCGGGGATAGCGTATATTTTTCTGGTTTTTTTGCCGGACTCTGGGGGCCCGGCTACCAAAATCCCCAGCGGGGGCTAAAAAATTAACTTAAAACAACAGCTATTTGATAACGTGACGAGTTTTAGCGCCATCATGGGGCATAATGCGACCCATTTTTTCTAACTGCTCTATAATACGCGCAGAACGATTATACCCTATATTAAATTTTCTCTGTAGCAACGATATAGAAACAGTATCAATTTCATCCAAAAAATGAAGTATGCTCTGAAACAAAATATCATCTTTTTCACCAACAACATTGGTATGAGCTGATGCCATCTCTTGCGATATATGTATATATTCAACATTACCTTGAGATCGAATACAATTGGTGACATAGGCAATTTCTGCATCAGAAACATAAGCACCATGAACTCGCTGCAATGTTGCCGTCGTTGAATCTAAAAAAAGCATATCTCCTTTACCCAATAACGCATCTGCACCACCAGTATCTAAAATAGTACGTGAATCAATCCGAGATGTTACGCGAAACGATATTCTGCTTGGAAAGTTAACTTTAATAGAGCCGGTAATAACATCTACCGATGGTCGCTGGGTTGCCACAACAAGATGAATTCCTGCTGCTCGAGCCATCTGAGTAATGCGTGCAATACTCTCTTCTATTTCTTTGCCAACCATAATCATAAGATCGGCCAATTCATCAATAACCAAAACAATAAAAGGCATTCGCTCATATTCTTTATTTATATCTGCTCGCGCATTATAGTCGAAAATATTTCGCGCTCCCACTGCTGCCATCTGAGCGTAACGTTTATCCATGGTAAATGCCAACCATTTTAGCACAGGAATTGCTTCTCTGGTATCGGTTATAATTGGCAAAATCAGATGAGCAATATGTTCATATGCAGTAAATTCGAGTCGTTTAGGATCTATAAGAATTAATTTTAATTCATCAGGCTTACGTGCACACAAAAGACTGATCAACATAGCATTTAAGGCAACTGATTTACCCGATCCGGTTGATCCAGCAATTAATAGATGAGGCATATGTGCAAGATCAACAACCACTGCTTTGCCGACGGTGTTTTGCCCTAAAATAAGCGGTAACAGATAAGAAGACTTTTTATATTCTGGCGCATGCAATGTATCAGCAAATAAAACATTGGTTCGCTCTCTATTTGCAACTTCAAAACCGACAAGAGATCGGCCAGGAATAGGTGCTAAAATACGAACACTGTGTGCGGTAAGCGCCATTGCAAGATCATCTGCCATTGCTATAATTTTACTCAATTTTGCATTAATATCTGGTTCATATTCAAAAAGTGTTACCAAAGGACCCCGCTTAATACCAACAACCTTACCCTGAACACCAAATCGTTCTAATTTTTCTTCTAATAATCGAGCACGTTTATCAAGACCATCTGTTTTAGAAAAATCTATCTGATCCGTTTTTCTTTGCACAAAAAAAGATCGATCTGGCAACATATACAATTTGGAAACGCTCTTGTTTTGAATAGTATTATTTTGGGTATTATTATTTTGGGTATTATTATTTTGATTATAAATGCTATTGCTCTCTTTTTTGCCCGTATTGTCGTGAGCAATACTATTTTTAATATCATTTTCAGTCTGTTCTCGATCATGATCTGGCGCCATAAACAAAACAGTCTCATCAAACAAACTATGCAACAAAGAGACGAGCATCGGCTTTATACTCAACATTATGCGCACACACCACGATATTATACCATTTTGAGATACAATGCGACGATTTATAATCTGTCGTTTTATAAATAACATACAAAATCGAGCGTAAGCGCCCAACTTCATAATGCCATTCATACATGAAAATTTAAAAAGAACAATGAGACATATATAACATACAAGATGTAAAAAAATAAACCCTCCAAATGGTTCAAACAAGAAATAAAGAAATTGTACAAACTTATCACCTGCTATACCACCAGGAAAAAGTGATTGCCAAAAATCAATTTTATATATCCGACATAATCCCGCGCCTACCAGAACGAGACATAATGATGCACACAAACGATCTATTTCATATTTATAAGAACGCGTTTTTTGAAGCATCAACATATACAAACCGATCAGGCATGAAAGAATCAAAAGAAATGATGCTGCACCGAATAAATATATACAAAAGGCTGCTACATAAGCACCTATAACACCAAACCAGTTCTTTATCGGTGTGTGACGTTTAGTTGTATAATAGACCCAAGAAACATCTTGTTGAGAATATGAGTAAAAAGAAAAAAAAATAAAAATTGCCAGACTTGCAAGAGAGATAAAAACGATTTCTCGTGCATATGATTTTTTAAAATAGGCTTTTCGTATCATGACAGCCTCCACTACCTGCTACATACTTACTTTAACAACATTTTAACTATACTGGAAACAGATATATAATTGCAACAGATCAATAAAAATAAAAAAAAAGTTATTTTTGCATTCAAAAATTGAGAGCTCTATAATTACCTATACAATTACCCATTAAATAATATATCATGTGTACTGTTTATATTTTTTAAGCTCTTTATTAAATAGGGGAGTTGGTAACTATGAAACTACGTATTCACCATTTTTTTTCTTTTTTTCTATTTATAGTGCTTATAAACACACAAATAGATTCGTGTGCAAACAAATCTATCTGCACCACTAAAAACAACACCTCGCTTTTGTATCGATCACAAAGCCTTCATGGTGCTCGCAAAGTATCAGGAGAAGTCCCAGCCAGTGAGCATATATTTATTGCCGATACAGACGAATGGAATAGTTTTCTTTCAATCACCCTTGCTGGTCAAAAAACAGTAAATAGCAACGCCATTACCCATAATCTATTTGGCGAACCTTATTTAAACACCTCTTACTCAAAAAAAAATAACCCCGATAAACCATACCTCAAAATACAAGGAAGTCGCCTGGCTGATAGAGACCCCTATGCAATACGAGCGGATGATCTCTATCTATCCGATGAGTTTAATGGCACGCTTTCTTTTAATCCAACAATCTCTAACTTTTTAGCCGACTTTAATGTATATATCGGATTTGATGAACTTATACAAGGCCTCTATTGCAGATTTTATACTACTTTTGTACACAGTCGATGGAACCTACAAGCTCACGAAAAAATAATAAGCAATAACGCACAATCTATCCATACTGTTGCCGGTGGCCGTTTCAGCCCAGCCCCCCTTTCTCGTGACAACACATTAAACAGCGCTCTTGATTTTTTTAGCGGCAACATGCCAAACAATAAATTGAATCCGCCTCAAACAGCAGTTATAGGAAATATATCAAAATCACCTTTCACCCTTATCAGAGATTCTCTTTCGCACCATAAAATAATCGGCAATGCCAACCAGAATAATTCTTGTATGAATACCTGCAATACGGATATGACAGCAAACGGTTTTGCTGACGTAAGAGCAGAGTTTGGATGGAATTTTTTACAGAATGATAACTATCATCTAGGATTCTATCTTGCTGGTGCAGCACCAACCGGCAACAGACCGCCCTCAGCTTTTCTTTTTTCACCCGTAATCGGCAACTATAAACATTGGGAAGTCGGTTGCGGACTGACCGCACACTGGTTATTCTGGAAAAGTGCTCATGAAAATCAACATATTGGCATCTATACAGACATAGTTGCAACCCATCTTTTTAAAGCAAAAGAATCGCTTGTATTTGATCTTAAAGATAAACCATTAAGCAGATATATGCTCGCATCAAAACATATAGCGGTGCAGAATGGTGGCCCTAATCAGATCAGTAGCACACTAGAACAAAAAACTGATAACGATAGCATACCCGTTTCATTTTTATCTTTGAGCGAATTTACTCCCCTTGCAAACTTAACAGCACAAAATGTGAACGTAAGCGTTAATGCTCAAACCGATCTAACGGCATGGATTAATTATACCTTTTATGGTATCTCGCTTGATCTTGGCTATAATCTCTGGTTTTCAACCGGCAGACACATTGAGTCTTCAGTTCTTTGCGACTCTCGCTTAGCATCTGAAAAAACGTGGGCCCTGCATGGCGATGCACAGACATTTGGCTATTTTCCTGTCAATAAAGATGTAGACAATCCAGAAGCTCCTGATAATCCATCTTCTACTTCAGCAACTAAAGCTATTATCATGGCTGCTACAGAATCAAAGGCTACGCTTACAGCGGGTGCCCAGGTACCTCAATTAACACCTCAATCAACTCCGTCATTAAATTATGGGGTATTAAATTATGGTGTTGACAATGCTCAATATGCAAAAGCACAAGACGACTCTGGCCATGCTAAATATTTAGTTAATTTTGCAAACAGAGAAACAGAATTTGAACCTATCAACCAGATTAAACTTTCTGCCACGCCAATCTTTTTAACACCGCAAGATCTTGCCATACCTAAAAATCATTGTGCTATTTCTCATAGCATCTTTGGCAGCATTGGCTATACAGCTGATTGTGAAGGAATGGCTCCCTATTTTGGCGTTGGTGGACAAGCTGAATTTGGATCTGGAGCAGCTGTATCGCAATGGAATGCCTGGTTTAAATTTGGCGTTTCATTTAATTAAAAAAAAAGTGTAACTAAAAAGTTTTATAAAAAATAAAAAAAGCTTTTAAAAATCAATTAAAACTGGCACAATTATACACAAATTTATATATCTCTAATAACTTTCTTTTTCAAAGGTCTTTATATGAAACTGCGTTTAATTGTATTACTTGGTTTATATTTTATTTCTAATTACTCTCAAGCTGCGAGTACGACTAAAGGATCTACTATAACATTTGAAGACGTTGGCAACAGGCAATTCAATATGATGGTAAAATTTGCTCAGAATACTGCAATGGTTCCTTATGCCATTAATCTTGCTAATGGAATAATTGAAGAAGGTTTCAGACATCCCGACGTTGTTGCCACTACTAAAGAACTGCTCTCACTGCTTGAATCCGGCCATATTCTATCTCCTCTACCTCCTGCACCTCCTCTACCTTGCGAAGTTGCTGATCAAAAAGAAGAATAGTATCAGGCAAGAGCAGGACGATTAATCATCGTCCTGCCACATCAGTGTACGTACCGTCAAAGCCAAAAAGCTTCTCACAGAACCGTACATGACACTCTCGCGGCATACGGCTCCCACTGAACAATCGCTTAAACATAGATCCCCCTCCCTAATTTTAGCTTCCAATAATAAAACAAGTTGCCATAATTTTACTTTTTTATATAACGCATTACGCAAACCAATCTATACTTATTTTTATTTAGAAATATATTTTGTTACTTTTTCGCATATACTGAATATAAGCTTTTATTTTTTTACACATATATTTTTATATATAGAGAAAGGCAATAATTATGGTTTTTTTAGATCCTAAAACAAATATTGCATTTAAAAAATTATTTGGAGACAATGCCCATAAAAATATTGTTATCAGTTTCTTAAATAGTATTCTTAGTCGCAAAGAAAGTGAAACAATAGTCGATGTTGTTATTAATGACCCTCATAATATTCCTGAAACATTAGCAACAAATTCTCCAGAAGAATCGGCGTTAAAATCAAGCGTTGTGGATGTACGGTGTACGGATCAGGCAAAGAGGCGTTATATTGTTGAAATGCAAGTTATTAGGCAACCAGATTACCTAGAACGAGCCCAATATTATAGCTCATTGGCATTAGGTCGTCAGTTAAAATCACGCAGTGAGTATGAAGAATTAGAGCCAGTTATTTTTGTTGGCGTTTTAGATTTTTCACTTCTTAAAAACCCTCGCTATTTAAGTCATCATTTAATATTAGACAAAGATACACATGAGCACGAATTTAAACATTTAGAACTTCATATTATTGAATTAAAAAAATTTAATAAAAAAATCGAAGAACTAACGACGTTGGCTGATAAATGGATCTATTTTTTAAAATATGCTGAGGACATGCAAACTATTCCAGATACTCTAAAAAGTCCTGACATGCAGGATGCTTTTCAAATTTTAAACAAAAGTACCTGGACTCCCGAGCAACTTATCAGTTATGACCGTCTATTAGATGAAATACGTTTACAAAAAAATCGTATTCGTCACTCTCGCAAAGAAGGTAAAGCTGAAGGCTTGGTAGAAGGTGAAAAAAATGCTCAAATTAAAATAGCTAAAGAAATGCTTAAAAAATTTGATATAGAAACAATCGCTCAACTAACTAATCTAGATATTGAAAGGATGAAAAAAATTAAATCAGAAAAATAACACACAAATTTACATATCTTTAATAACTTTTTTTCGAAAGTCTTTGTATGAAATTACGTTTAATTGTATTACTTGGTTTATATTTTATTTCTAATTACTCTCAAGCTGCTAGTAGGGAACTAAATAAAAAAACATTTGAATACAGTGGCGCAGTAACCTTTAATCTGATGGAAAAATTTGCTCAAGACCCTAAAAAGAAGGCTTGGGCAATTAATCTTGCTAATTTGCTAATTCGAGAAGGTGCCGAATGTCCCGAATATTCCGATGTAGTTAACAGAGCTGAACAAGTGCGCTCAGCTCTTGAATCCGGCACTCCTGTACCTCCTCTACCTCCTCTACCTCCTCTACCTCCTCTACCTTGCGAAGTTGCTGATCAAAAAGAAGAATAGTATCAGGCAAAAGCAGGACGATTAATCATCGTCCTGCCACATCAGTGTACGTACCGTCAAAGCCAAAAAGCTTCTCACAGAACCGTACGCGATACTCTCGCGTCATACGGCTCCCACTGAACAATCACTTAAACATAGACCCCCTTCCCTAATTTTAGCTTGCAATAATAAAACAAGTTGCCATAATTTTCTCGCACTTTTTGTATAAATGCTACCCCGCCCCCAAGAATACAAATAGAAATGTTTTATTTTTCTTGAAAAAATATAAATAACTGGTAGTCTATATAATAGATGGTATATATATAAATCTTATTTAAAATATTTTTTAATATTTATTATACAAACTTACTAATTATACAAACTTACTATATGAAAGGTTTTTTTATGAATTACAAAACTATATTGGCTTTATCTCTCTGTGCTCTTCCCGCTGCATCTTCTTGCAGAACACTTCAAAAAGCGAGTAGAGCACTTTCTGCACTTGCTACTAGGTCAGCAACAACAAGAAAGCCCTTCTTTAATATTCGAGCACTGACAACTAAACCAGAAATAACAGAAAGCGCAGAAGTAGCAAATGTGCTAACACCTGAAATAGTACCGCTAGATGCGTTAGCAATAACTGAAACAAGTACACCATCTGACAATATAACTAAAGAACAAATAACAACTATACTAGACGGACAACTTAAAATGGCAGCGGGAAATGTTTACCAAAGCGTTTTCTTAAAACATCTAGAAAACAATTACAAAAGCGTAACCGAAAAACTGCGTGAAGTAACTACTCAAATAGACACACTCAACCTATTGAAAATTGTCTTGAAGAGAGAACAAACTGAAGCTAAAGAGTTGTTAGATTTAGCTAAAAAACAAAAAGAACAAAAGGACAATTTGATGAACCACTATAGCCTTAACAAAAAAAAATAAAGTTTAAAGTACTGTAAGGCGAAATGCAACGTCTTTTGCAACTTAATTTAGCAACGAATTCTTCGCATTAGTATAGACTATAAAAAAGTAAAATTGTGGCAACTATGGCAATAACCATAGTTGCCACAATTTTACTTTTTTATAGAGCGCATTGCGCAAATCAATCTATACTTATTTTTGTTGCCAAAATCTTTCTCATATATCTATACTCACTTTATGTGCTTGCAATACAATTAACACCTATAACTCCATCTATGCACTTATTTTATCATGAGCAACATACGAGTCTTTCTTAACATAAAGGACGTTACTATGTACGAGACAAATATACTCTATAAAATTCGACCCCATAAAAATCTGTTCAAAAAAAACCAATTTTTTATGTCTATTTTTATATTTGCCAGACCTATTTTTATACTTATCTGTATCATACTTATACAAACACAAACAACAAATGCTAACCCAGCTACCACCTATGCGATACGGTCGCAGGGAGCTTATTCTTCTATCTACCAGACCAACCTATATCGCCCTTTGCATTGCAAAGCAGATCAAGAGAATCCATGGGGTTCTTTGACCATCACAGGAGCTTATAATCGATCTTTCAATCCGCAAGCTATAGCCGATAATTTTTTTAGTCCAACCAACTACGCTAACGACTGCTCTGGCAACCGCTCTAACAAATGTCCCCGAAATCAATCTAAAATAGCTATTGCAGGAAGCCGGGTACAAGATAGGCCTAAGCACGCGCTGCTTGCCGACTATTTCATGTTACCTAATGATTTTCAAAGCACTATTGCATTCAAACCTACTATAGATAGCTTTGTAGTAAATTTCGATTGGCATATCAATCTTGACCGCTGGATCTATGGCGCCTATTTCAATGTTTTAGCTCCTATTGTCCATACTCGTGCACATTTAGGCATGATCGAATCCATACAAAATAGTGGCATTAATCCACAACCTGAAGGAATATTTACCCCTGCTCCACTCGAAAGAAACAAGTTATTACCTAGCTTTAAAGCATATGCCGCAGGAAGATTAGTACAACCGGCTGTACAAACCGTTACCGACGATCATCATTTTCTAACTATTTTTCAACAACTAAAAAATGCAAAAATAAGTCCATGCCTACAAAAACAGAGTGGCATAGCAGAAATTCGTCCGATCCTTGGATGGAACTTTATTCGTAACGGATATCATGTTGGCTTTAACGTACAAGCTGTAGCTCCTGCTGGCACTAATGTCAACAATCAGTTCTTATGCCAAGCTACAATTGGCAATGGTAATCATTGGGAGTTTGGAGGAGCAGTTAATGGCCACTATGATTTATGGCTGAGCAACAATGAGGATATCATGATAACTCTCTATGGCCAAGCATTACTCACTCATCTTTTCACCAGTACCCAAAGTCGTACATTTGATCTTAAAAATAGTCCTTTTAGTCGCTATATGCTCGCTCAACAGATGGATGTTGCGCATTCAACACCAGTTGATCTTGCAAAGCCTCTTAAAAATAATCTTCTTGCTGCAGGCAAAAAACCGATAGCACAATTTACTAACCAATTTGCTCCCATTGCCAATATTAGTACCCTTAAGGTTGATGTGTCAGCTGATATACAAGCTGATATCGTAGTCGCACTGCATGTTGCTTATCATAGGTTCCATTTCGATGTAGGCTATAACCTCTGGGCCCGATCTGCTGATTCTATAAAAATACGCGATACGCAAACAACTAACAGTGATATCTGGACACTAAAAGGGGATGCGCAAGTATTTGGATTTGCACAAAATAGCACCAATCCAGACGCAGACTTTCCTCTTTTAGCTGGTCAGCCTGTCGCTCTTTCAGCCACTCAAAGCAAAGCAACAATTTATAGTGGCACCAATCTACCCACAACAGGTGCTCATGACCCTGAAACATTTGATTTAGGACGCGAGAATCTACGAATAGATAATCCAGAATTAGCAACTGCGGGAGATAATCTAACACCACTTAATACACTATCATCGCAAGAATCTCCACAAATACATACATCGCTTAATCCTGTCTTTATCTCATACAAAAAAGACTTAGATTGTTCAAACAAAAACAATAAAGCGGGGCTTACTAGTTCTGTTTTTGGACACTTTAAATACATGGCCCCTGAGTGCAGCTCTGCTAACACCTGCGCCATACTTCCTCATGTTGGTATCGGGGGACAGGTTGAGTTTGCACATACCAGCAACACATTAAGTCAGTGGCACGCTTGGCTTTCTATTGGTTTTGCTTTTAGATAATACCAATTTCTGGTGATTGGTCTAAAAAAATTAGTATGGCTATTACATTCCCAAAAAGGGGTATAATAGCCATATCTCTAAAATTTATTTTCGTTTTTATCCCGTGAAACTGGCAAAACAACAATACAAACAAAAGCTACAATAGCAAAAACTCGATTATAATTACTGCTTACCCGCCATCGCAAAACAACATAAAGCGCCAACACCAGTAACAACACTAGCCGCTACATATGTTCTATTATTTTCCCAATAAGTAGGAGTGGGAGTAGAAGTGGCAATAATAGTAGTACCCGAAGCAAGTAAATCTTTCACTGAATTTTCTTTTTCTTTTTCTTTTTTTTCAAGCGCTTTTTCTTGTTCCTGCTCAGTGCTTATTTTTTCAGCACTTTTTTCTATTATATTAGTTTGCCATCTGCTTTTTCCCCAGCCCTTAATCGTATCTCCCCAACTATTAATCATATCTCGATGATACCATATACTCCCTACTGCCCATCCACCCACCAGAACTAATCCCGCCTGATTCCAGCGATTATCCAAAAATCCAACCGCGCTATCAGTATGTTTTGGACTAGATGGCTGCAAAGTAGAAGTAGGGGCTTGAGCTGAAATGGGAATAGAAGTAGTAGAAATAGATGGCTCTTTATGAGAAGTAGAAGCAGGAATAGAAGTAGAGGTTGGAGCAGGAGAAGGTCTCACACTAGCACCATTGGCACTTGAAGCAAAACCACTACTCTTTCTTGGATCAGGCAGCCGTTCACGAGAAACTGAAGCAGGGGGATAATGTTCCCAAATAGTCTGCGCTGCCTCACGAGCAACATCAGCCTTCTCTTTATCAACAAAAACACAGCGAAGAGCACGACTAAACTTCTCAAAATCAACATTAAACTTATTGTCAAAAGTATTAAGAATATTCTTGCCAGTCGCAATAAAATCAGTACAAGCTACTACAGCTTTTTTGCAGGCTGCAGCATAATCTGTAAGAGAAGCCTTTTCTTGAGCTTCTTGAGTAAGATACTCAATAGATTGCGTACAGTTAGCAATACACCTTTTAATCTGGTCCTGGCAATCAGCAACAGAATCGGGATTGGCAAGGCCACTAGCATGTAGGTTGCCGGAAACACAGTAAACACTGAATAATAATGCTAAGCGTAATTGCATAATAAACCTTTTATTTAAGACTTAATACATATTTTTTAATAACAAAAATTACCATTGTTTAGCAGACGTGCTTATTAAGCAATATAATCAAAAAACACATAAAATACAAATATGAGAAAATGGCACAATTCTATTATTTACGCTTTTATAGCTGATAGCAGAGCTACCAAACTCCAAGCTAAAGCATATTGCGAACTCTCATTATCTACCGTCTGTAATCGTAGCGCTCCACCCTCATTTTCATTCGCTACCACTATGCCAGAACTATTATTATGTAACACATGCTTCAGGGCTTTCCAGCCAGCATAAGTGATCCATAACGGCAACGTCACATCAGATACCGTACCGCCACCAAAGTTCTGTAGGGCGATTAGCAATTGTGGATTTACTCTCTTTACTAGTTTAGCGAGTATATCAAACATCACATTAGACAGTGAATCAGATGCGTTTAACAATGTATCAGATACGCTTAATGCTCCCGTTACACCAGCAACTACTGCTGCACTTTTAATTGGATTTTCTCGCGCATAATCACGAGCACAACTGCCCACTATCTTACATCCAAAATAACCGGATATCAGCGCACAACTTAGTTCATATATCTTGCAATTGCCAATTTCTCGAAATACAGCTATCACATTTGATATTGGCGTATTATATGTATGAAACATAATTCCAGCGGTTAACGTAAGCATAGCAACAGATACTGTTTTAGCATTTTTAGTACAAAAATTTGCCATTTTTTGTGTTGAATTACCCGCTACTTGAGCTGTATGAGTTACTTGAGCTACCAGAGCTGTGCTTGCTTGTGCGACTCTTCTTGCCATTTTTTGTACTGGATTGCCAGCTACTTCAGTTAAGTTAGCTCCTTGAGCTACAGACATTCTTATTTGATTGCCAGTTGCTTGAGCTGAAAAAGTCATGCCTGCTATCGATACTGCTAAAACCACAGATACAGATACAGACTTTAAACTTTGCAACAGTGCTTTTTTGAGTACCAATACTTGTTTAAAATTTTTCATGTTTACCCCCCCGCTATTTTGTCGTGATTTTTGTAAAATTAGGCTTAAAATCAACATAATCTACTCTTAATATCCTACTGTTAATAATAGCACTATAGGCAATTATGTCAATAAATTTAATGAAAAATCTTTCTATTTGAATAGTTTTGGTCTAGTCTGGTCTGATTTGGCTTCAAAAAAAACGAGATCTTATCGACAGAAAAAAAAATCTATAGTATTGTTTCAATACTATTTTCACGCGTAAAAAGGTAAAAAATAGCCTAAAAAAAGGAACATATGAAAGCAAACTATCTGATCTCAGTATTATTTGCCATTATTGCCACACTCAGCCTACCGAGCTATTCACCTGCAGCCCATCATGCTACTACCTATGCTGGCAACTTCCAAAAAGCCGAAACCCTTAAAGGCCCATCAAATATAGCCCGTGCCTATACCAGCAGCCGATACCTGTATCCATTATCAGAGCAATCACTTTTAAATCCCTTGGCCATAGGCGCTCTAAGCGCTGGCACCTGCTACCTATCTTTTTTATGCTCACTTTTCAATTCAAAAGCGAAACCTATCGTTCTATTGTCTGGAATCACCACTATAGGCTCAGTGCTCTATACAGAGTATCTATATAGAAAAGCATTACACGCTATACCAATAAAACAGATTACAGTACGAACACAAGAAGATGGTACCTGTGTGGCTCATGCGATTGCAAATGCATTAACCCTGCATGAGATAGTAACCTTACATAAAAAAATTGCTACAGCAAATACTACGTTAAATGTCGATATATTAAATCTTGGCATAACAGAGATAAACAATGCCAATTCTTATAATCATATCTATGGACTACTACTCAAAGACATGAACACAAGCCCTATGCTTGGCCTTAGTCAAAATACAACAGCAGAACTTATTGAACGACTCAATAGCAAGGAGACTATTTTTCAGATACGATATGATCAGATTGGCAACACGACGCATCCAGAATATGTCAAACTAAAAAAACAGGTATTAAAATTATATAATCAAACAAATGATACTCATGCCGTGCATATTAAATGCACTCTTACCTATCCTTGGGATGCAACACTCCATGCAGTTATCATTTCTTTGATTAAAAAAACCAACGGTACAGTCGCACTTGTCTACATGGATTCAAACAATATTTCATTACGTTTTTGCCCTCAAGCTGTCGAGTATATTCGTTTTATCTATGATAATCTGCTACCTTAAATCTACCGGGTTAAATATATGATTTTAGGTTTATAATTTTAGATGTACAACTGCAACATTTTACTTTTTTGCATAAACTTAAAAATACAGTAAACTGTACCGTGATTCTTATTTGAAACATTTTTTATACTTTTTTTACACGAAGGGCTTTTATGAATTCTAAAAATATATTGGCATTATCTCTATGCTTGCTTTCTATGACATCTTTTTGTTCTCAAAGCGGACGCATCCCGCAAAAAGACGGTAAACCTGGTAGTGGCAGTAGTAATGTTGTTAGTTCGCTATTTACCTACATAGCATTACCAATAGCTGCAGGAATAGGTAGTATGGCTATAGATCGAATAACTAATTTAGGAGCATGGTTACGTTTACCAAAATCAAAAGCTGACGCAGAATTAGAAAAAACACAAGCAAGATTAGCAGAATCAGAAAAACGAACAGTTATAGATATTTTAAACGAAGAAGAAGCACAAGTATCAGAAAAAACAAAAGCAAAATATAAAGACCAAAATACATCATTGACTCAAGAAGAACAAGCGGCAATAACTGCTGCAAGCCAATTACAAGAGCAACAGCAACAAGCAATAGATAGCGTAAGCCAATTACAAGCTCAAAGCGACAATGCAAAAAGCCAAATAGCTGAATTACAAGCATTAATAGCACAGAATAAAACCAATGTCTCTGGATATCAGCAAAATGCCAAAACATACGAACAACAAGCAAGAGCTCAATTGCAACAAGCACAAATAGCAAAACAACAAAGAGATCAATTAGCTGAACAAGAAAATAGCGAATTACATGCATCAACAACTCAATTTGAAATCCTAAGACAATCGTTGCTCAAATTAGTGGGCGCAACAGACAAAAAAACTGCTAACCTAGAAGAAGTGGACACAACTGAAACAGAAACTTCTAGCCTAAAAGAAGTAGGTGGAACTGATGAATCGTCATCAAATCCAGAAAGTCGACGCAGAAGCGTTTCAAAATAAAGCATAAACAATAGATTTTGCATGTGGCGGCTCCGGCCGCCACAATTGTTATTTATGAATAATTTTTGGTATTATGTATGTAGACGTTTTTATGTGCATCTGAGCAAAGTAAATATGATTTATATACACTTTTTTCTATATTACACACTATTTTACACGAAAGTTATTTATGAATTCTAAAATTATACTGTTATCTCTATCTCTATGCTTGCTACTTCCTACTGCGGCGCATTGCCTATCGCCTAACGAAAAGAAAGCAGTAGTATTTGGGGCCACCATATTAGCAGGAGGGATTATGTGGTATAATTGGCCAAGCCAAGTTCCAACCCAATCCGCAAAACCAGTATCCCTGGCTGAACCTGATGTAGATACGTCACAAGAATCAGCAAGCACTGAATCCAATAAAAAAAAAACTCTAGAAGCAGATGCTACAAAAAAATTTGAAAAACAAGAAAAAGAAAATCGACAAAATACAAAAAAAAGACAAAAAACTTCTGAACAAAGGCGAGCAGCACAGAAAGTACAAGAAGATCGAGAACGAAAAGAAGAAAACGAACGTGAAAATTTCTTATTCATAATGAGGTAAGTTTTTAAGGGTAAATGTATGGTAAAATATAAATAGAAAGACTTCTATGAAAAACATAACAAAATCAACTATTTTTGCTTTAAAACTTTTAATGGGACTATCTTTTTCTCTTTTTACTCCGGTAAATTCTTATTGCGCTGAGAATACTGAACCCAAATCAGATACTGCCAATGAGTTACCCGGTTGTGATGTACTATCTTGGGGTGAATCGGCTGCATTTGGGTTAGGTTTATTGGCAGGATATGGGGCCGCGAATGGTAATCGAGCTTGCCGAATTGGTGGAATTGTAGTGCCGATGGTGACTTTGCCGATATGTACAACTCATGAAGCTTACGCATTAAGTAAAGATAGCGAAATGTATGATAAATTTCGGCAAGCATATAAAAAAAGCGATGCAAAAGAACGACAAATTGCTTTTGATGAAGTTATGAAAGAATGGAAACAGACGGAAGCTTATAAAAAAGGGCACCATATCGTCAAAGCCGGTGTATACATGTTCATAGGATTTGGAACAAGTTTTTTTCTAACTCAATTTATTGGATGAAATAATCGATTCAGTAGATCAAGACAATCAATTAATAGAAAGACCTGTTATGAATTTTAAAACTATGTTAACTCTATTTTTATGTTTATTTACGGTGATCTCTTATTGCCCTCCTCCATCTAACCCGCCACCACCGTTACCACCACTATTACCAAAATTAGATATGGACCAACTAAAAATGACCGCATTTCTAGCCGGTGGAATAACGATAGGATACAAAGCGGCCCAAAAACCATTAGATCGAAAAAATATGTGGGCACTTGGTGGTACGTTAGGAATGCCAGCTTTACGTTTGCTGGCGAATAATAAATTAAAGCACAAAAGTTTATATACAAAATTACCTGTTCCTATGGACATTGTCTGTGACATAATAATTTTTGGATTCTTTGTTGGCTATATTACAACTCAAATTTATAATGCAGATTTTACTTTATTTACAGAACCAATTACAGAACCAATTACAGAACCAATTACAGAACCAATTACAGAACCATCTATACTCTCACCAACTACAGAAGCAATAAAAAAAGAAACTCTGGCACTAGCACAAGAACAACTGCTCATCCCATAAACTAAAGCCACTATAATCCCCTTTTTTATTGCATACACTTTTTATTTTGACCTAAGCTAATGCTAAATCAAAAATAAAGGAGGCAGTGTGTATGCATAAAAAATTTATTATCGTTCTTTTAATAAGCTTAATTCTACTTCCTTTTTCGGTATACCCATGGGCAATCAATAGCATATCCTTTTTCAGTCCACGCCCACAGGGAACTAACATTGCACGAGATTATGCAGGCATGTGGCAATATAGATTGCAAAACAAAAATAAAAAATTAAATGGATACATAGAAGCGACACCCACCTACACTCGATACCTCCGGGGACATAGAATAGCAGATGCGCTATTTGGCACCAATACACTGAAAATTAGCGGTAGCCAAGTACCTGGACGAGAGCGACAAGATCTACTTGCTGATTATTTTGGCCTATCACCTTCTTTTGAAAGTATTGTACAACTCAAACCTCGCATACAAAATGGATTCGTTGTCTTTAGCGGCCATATCGGTTTTGATAATTGGGCAGAAGGATTATATCTAGATGTTACCGCGCCCATAGGTTGGACGCAATGGCAATTATCTTTAAATGAAATAGTTTTAAATGATAGCCAAGGAACCAATTTCTATGCAGGAAATGATAACTCGGCAATAAATTTTTCTTCAAAAAACAGTAACGTTAATACTACTCTTTCTTTAAAAAATAATAGTTCAATAACTAATTTTCCTGCAGGATACATGGCCGCTGGAACAGTAAAACCACCTATCAAAAGTTTTAAACAAGCTCTTTCTGGCAACGTACGATTCGGTGATATGCGCACTCCCATTAAATTCGGCAAAATCTCATCTAAGGCACTCTCTGTTCATGGCTGTGCTGACGTTGCTTTTGCTTTTGGATGGAATGCAATACAGACAAATACCCATCATCTGGGAGGTAGTTTACGTCTCACTCTTCCTACCGGCAACCAACCTACTAGTGAATTTTTCTTTGAGCCACTATTAGGCAATGGTAGACATATTGAAGGAGGTATTGGGTTTGATGGACATGTACTTCTTTGGGAAAAAGATAGCAATCAAGAACTATCTATCTATGGAAGCATTAATGCTACACATCTTTTTAACGCAAAACAATGCCGTTCTTTCGATTTAGGATGCCACCACAACCAAGCGCTCAGTAGATATATGTTATTAAAAGAATTTGATGCTGAAAATCAGTATACCGGCACATTAACACCGCTGATTAATCATACGACCCTTCCTTGTTCGGTAAAAATCAATATACAAACCGATATTCTCATTATGTTCGATTATATTCATAAGGGCTATACGTGCGATATTGGTTATAACGGCTTTATTCGCAGCAAAGAGATAATCGCTTTACATAAACAAGCTTTTTCAACGCGTACCTTTGGCCTTAAAGGAATTCAAAATGTATCGCAAAATTTGTCAGGCACCCCATTTGATTCTCTATCTCCTATAAAAAATAACCAAAAAACTTTGAGCAATACAAAAACTTCCCAAATGCGCAAAAGCACACTGACTCCCAATAATAATACACAAAGCAATGCTACTATCTTTGGCAATCCACTGAGCCAACAAGAAGAATTAGCTGACGAACAATCACCACGTTATATTCAGGCCAGCGATATTGATATAACATCAGCTGCATCACCACGAATTATTACCCATAAACTATTTGCTCATTTTGGCTATAGAAAAATCGATTGTAATTGGGGACAGCCGTTTTGCGGTGTTGGTGGAGAAGTCGAATTTGAGGGTGTTAATCCAAGAAATAGAACTGAGCCGGTACATGATACTCTTGGTCTTTGGGGGCTCTGGCTTAAATGTGGGGTTGCTTTATAAATTCCCCCCTAACCCCCCAAGGGGAAAATATGGATGTGGGCCCGCCAGAAAAACTTGGCCTGTGAGAAAAAATAGTCTATTTAAACACTCACATACTTACAAAAACTATGTCAAAAAAAAGAAATGGCCCCCGACCGGGGGCCCATTAAAACTTACTACTAAAAAAACTTATGCATTCTTTACTTCATAAATATAATTAACCAAATCATTCATATTAACCAGATGCTCCGCTTTTTCATCATCTATCGAAATGCCACATTTTTCTTCTAATTTTAAAATTATTTCAACCATAGAAAGAGAGTCAGCGCCAAGATCTTGCAACGTAGAGGCTAAGGTGACGCTTTTTTTTTCAATGTGCAAAGTAGTTGCAACAACATCAACAACGGCAGTAAATATATCTTGTTTTTCAAGAGATAACATAATAAAAATCCTATAATTAGTATTAAGAAGAAAGTATATTTTTAATCATATCAATATCAACACTTTTATTCACCATAACTACCTTTTTTTCTGGATACATAGCCGCAAGCATGCTACTCACTTCAGCACTCGGACATATTGCTATAATTATATCAACCTCACTACAAGCTTCCATTATTTTATCCCAGCGAATAGGGCTATTAATATGTTCAATAATATGATGCTTTGCCATAGCCCCTGTTGCTATAAAAGTACCATCAAGACAATTTATCAAAGGTATTTTAAGATCATTAAAATCAACTTTTTCTAAGTACATTTTAAATTGATTTTCCACTTCAGTAAAAGCTGGTGCTACAAGCCCATTTTCAACACTCACCCCATGACACTTTGCCTGATCATATTCAGCAACTATCTTTTTTTTAATTTTTTCAATTGCCTTCATACTTCCTGAAACGATATAAGTAACTTTGGTAATATAGAGAGCAATAGCAGCATATTCACCATCTACACTTACCGATGCACATAAAGATACAAGATTTTGCAAGCCAACACCGGAAACATACAGGCTATGTATATCAGATTTATTAATAATATCTTGATAGAGACCCGATAATTTATGTAACAAATAAAGCCCGTCGACAAAATTAATGCCATCAGCTGCAAAAAGGGCTGTATATTCTCCACTATTATACCCAGCGACTACATCAATAGGAACAACCGCCTCTTTAAGTAGAGCTGAAATCGAAGCTCCTATTAAAAACAGAGCAGTATACGCTCTATTCATTTTCCCTAACTCTATATCTGATGATGAAAAACAGAGTTTTACAAAATTAATATCCAAACAGTTAGAAGCCTGTTCAAAGTATTCTTGTACAATACGAGACTCATTATAAAATTCTTTACCCATGCCAATAAATTGGCTACCATATCCAGGAAAAAGGAGAGCTGTTTTCACTTTTTATCCCTTTTTTTGAATTATTTTCTTTACTTACTCTTTTTTTTGCCCCCCCCACCCCCCCATCGGGGGGAGTATGGGGTAGGCGGTTGCCACCGCCTACTATTAAGTCTTTTTATATTTTATCATGCTAATAAAATTTACGCCTCAACTTTTTTTTGCCCCCCATCTGAGGGAAAGTAGCCGCCTACTATTAAATCTTTTTTCGATATCTATAGAACGTATTATATCAATTTTACTTTTTTTACGTACTCTATTATACCCCCAGTTTTTGAGGGCCCAATATATATCTATATATTATAAACAAACTATATTCTTTTTTAGTCTGCTACTTTTTATCTACTTTTGTACATAGTTACACATATTTTGTATACGCCGAATTATTTCGTCTTTACCTAATATATGCATTAATTCAAAAACACCGGGACCAGAACTACTTCCCTGCAGCGCAATACGTATCGGTTGTGCTAGTTGAACTAACGTTAAACCATTTTTGTCTGCAACACTTTTTACGAGATTTTTTACCTGCGCAAGATCAACCTGCATACTATCTGATCGCTTAGGCCAAGAATCTACTAAATAGACTACTATCTGCTGCAAATAACCCACGGTAGGAGGCGTAATCCATTTTTCTATATCTTGAGCATTGAATTGCCCTAAAAATTGGTCTGGACCTTTTATCACCATAAGCACCAATTCAATTAACTCTTTTATAGTATCCACTCTCTCTTTGTATAAATCTATAAAAGCAAAAAGTTGTATATTATTATGAGCATAACACTGACTGAGTAAATTTTGTATAGAACCATCAAGATTATTCACTGCATAGGTATACAGATAATCTGCCGTTTTATGGCGTATGTAATGCTTATTTAACCATTTCAACTTGATGCCATCAAAAATGGCTCCCTTTTTGCCAACATGCTCAAGTGAAAAATAAGCAATTAATTCATCAAGAGTGAAAATTTCTTGATCACCGTGTGCCCAGCCGAGCCGAGCAAGGTAATTGAGTAAAGCTTCTGGTAAATATCCTTCTTTTCTATATTCAAGAACTGAAGTTGCTCCATCCCGCTTACTCATTTTTTCACCACTAGGTCCTAAAATAAGGGGAACGTGAGCAAAGTGTGGCACTACATAACCACATGCTTCATACAATAAAATCTGTTTGGGGGTATTGATAATGTGCTCTTGCGCTCGAATAACGTGAGAAATCCGCATAAAAGCATCATCCGCTACTACTACAAAATTATACATAGGAGAACCATCTGATCGAACAATAATAAAATCGTCTAGCTGATCTATAGAAAAAGAAAGTTTTCCACAAATAAGGTCATCAAATATAATTTCTGATCTCTTTTCTGGAATTGCAAAACGAATAACAAAAGTTGAGGTACTCTGTTGAAAAGTTGTATCATATCTTATTAAAGAACGACACTGGCCATCATATTTTATAAAAGGATCACCCGGATGGGAAAGATTGTGTCGTTCGACAACCATCTCTTGCGTGCAATAACAACGATACGCTTTTCCCTCTTTTAATAACTTTTCTATAATCAGCTTATGCTCACCATTACGTTCAGATTGAATCACCAGCGGTTCATCAGACTGTATCCCCACCCAAGTAAATCCATCTAAAATAGCCTGAGTATATTCATCTTTAGAACGCTCAATATCGGTATCTTCTATACGTAATAAAAAAAAACCTTTATGGTGACGAGCAAAAAGAAAATTAAAAAGAGCCGTACGTAATCCTCCAATATGGAGATTGCCGGTTGGAGCTGGAGCAAAACGAACACGAATAGGAGATAGAGAAACAGGAGGTAGAGAACTAGACTCAAGCATTATACACCAATCAACTTAATCACTATTTTTTTTAACCAATATTATTTATTTACCCCCAGCGCGCGGGAAGAACTTAGGAAAAGGGGCCCTTTGGGGCCCCTTTAAAAAAACTAAACTATATCAAAAACTAAACGTTACCAATCTTACACACCCATTTGCTTGACCAAAGCTTCTGCTTTACCCACCCATGGACTTGTTAACGTTTTATCAACATACGATAACGCAATTAATTCCTGTAACAAATCTTTAGCACGCACAATATCACCTTTTGACCAATAAAAACGACCGGCATAAAAAAGAGCTATATCTCTCTGCTTATTAGTAGTATCTTTAGCCAACTCAAGTAATTCTTTCTCTGCAAGATCAGAAGAACTATTATTAAGAATAGCCAAATCTAACGCCATTAATACCTTCTTTAATTCATATACAGCATAAAGGTCAGAAGAACGAGGCATTGCAACAAGCGCTTGATTCATAACCTGATAAGCATCAGCAAGATTACCCTCTTTTAAAAGAACTTCCGACTGATAAGCTAAAAAAAATGGTGCTAACGCAGTATCAGCATATTCTTTAGCAGCTCCACCAAAAAGCTCTGCTATAGCAGGCCAACCTTGGCTACTCACCGTCACACTATCACTAGCCTGATTATCGGCCTGAGCTTTTATCTCCTGAGTATATGTTGCAATTACCTCAGAAAGTCGTTTTTGTGCCGTCCGGGCTCTACCCACATAATACCAACGATATCCTAAAAATGATGCTCCAACAAGCGCGCCCAATCCAGCAATACGAATAATATTGACCATCAAAGACTTATTTACATATCCACTATGCATTACAGCATAATACAGGTTTTTCATGATAGTATTAACTCCAATCTATTCTACTCTCTATGATTTTAAGTTCTTATCTTTAACTTTGACTCGTCTCTCTAGAAGTTTTTTGTTTAGATTTTTTTAATTGATGAACATGTGCACGATCTACCAAACGATCTTTTTTGGTACGTAACACTTTTACACCTTTATAGAAACCACACTCTTTACATGCTTGATGAGTAGCAAGCGGTACAGAACAGTACGTACAAGTGGTGAGTGATTGAACTTTCATTCCTTTATTTGCAAAACGACTATCACGTCGGGCTCTGGAGCGCTTACGCTTAGGTACTGGCATCGTAAAATCCTTTAAAACATTAAAACTAATTATACTCTAATTATATAAAGCTACTTATAAAAAGATACTGCAATATAAATAAAAAAGCAAAATTAGTCTCATTGTTTATGCAAAAAAAGAGTGGACCCCTTTCTAACAAAAAGATTTCGACCTTCTGAGCTTACCACAAGCCGATTAACAAAGGCCGGGGACCACCCAAAAAGAGAAGGTAAAAGAACAATATCTACAGAACCATGTAGCTTAATATGTTCAAAAACAAGCTGAAAAGCCGACTTTCTTCTGATATTCAAATAAGTAGACGCACGGGCAAACAATCCTTTTCGTGGGACAACACATAAAACAATAATAAAAAAAAGACCACTCATAGTTGCAATTGCCCCTGCTATTGAAATATCCACGATAAAGGCCCATGCATAGCCGGTTATTACTGAAGACGCAGCTATAAGTAAACTCATACTAATCATGTGATCTAGATGATCAGTGAGCAAATAGGCAGTTGCTGCTGGTGTAATGGTTAAAGCGACAACTACTATAGAGCCAACAATATCGAAAGCTCCCACCATAGTTATACTGGTTAAAAACATAATGCTATAATTAATAAAAGCAGGATTAAAGCCAAGAAGTTTTGCTCCTAAGGGGTCAAACGTAGTCAGCTTTAGCTCTTTATAGCAAAACCAGACAAAAAAAGAGTTAACAAGCATAATAAAGCTCAGTAGCCACAAAGCATAAGGCCCAACATCTTTTGCTCCTATATATAACCTATTAAACGGTGCAAAAGCAATTTCGCCGAGCAATACCATATCGGTATCTATATGTATCGTATGAGCAAAAACATGAATCAGAATAACTCCTACAGCAAAAAATAAAGGGAAAATCAGACCAATTGCGGTGTCTTTTTTTATATTTTTAACATTAATCAAAAATTCAACTGATATTACCGTCAAAAGCCCTGCTCCTGCTGCACCTATTAAAAGAGAAAAAGAATCAAAGGTCCGTACAAGCAAAAACATAATAATAATGCCGGGCAAAAGCGCATGACTGATAGCATCACTCATGAGAGCAACACCCCGCAAAACAAGAAAAACCCCCAATAAAGTCGATGAACAAGCCACCAATAGAGCTACTGCTAGTAGGTAGATTTGAAAAAGAATCATGCCCTATCTTTCTGTTTTATGTATTTTTTGCTCATATAACAAAAACATATACGAGACTGTGCATATGCTTGCGTACGTACTTGTGTGTGTGTGTTTTTCTGTGTGTGTGTGTTTGTTTGTGTCACTCCCGTATAGGGTGGCACAGAAAAATTCTTAATACGTTTTGCTATAAAAGAAGCGGTCATAATTGAAAAAAAAACCAACCCACTTGCAACAACAACAATCATAGGGCCTGTAGGGATGCCCACCATACAATTACTCAACAAAACACCCATAATACTCGATAATGCTCCAAAAAAGCCTGAAACAATCACCACTGACCGCATGGAATCGCACCACTGGCGTGCTGCTACCGCAGGAGCAATTAAAAGTGTGCTCATAAGAATAACTCCTACCGCTTGTAATCCAATAAGAATAGTAATAAGAATAAGAATAGAGATTAAAAAAGAAACGCTCTGTTGTCGAAAGCCAACAGACTGCATATAAGAAGCGTCAAAAACTGAAGCGACTAACTCTTTCCAAAAAATAATAATAAAAAGCAAAACAATACTCGTTATTACTCCTATGCACACAAGATCTTGATATAAAATCGTCGATATATTACCGAATAAAAATTTATTGAGCATTGATTGATGGGTAATCGGTCTTTTTTGAACCACCGTTAATAGAATAAGACCAAGCCCAAAAAATATAGACAGCACCATCCCTTGAGCCGCATCTTTTTTTAAGCGTGTATGTGTGGTGACCAGCGTCATTAAAAGCATGCCCGCTGCACCAGAAACTGCGCCACCGGACAAAAGAACTAGAATGTTTTTGCTTTCAGTAACGAGAAAAGCAAGGACTATGCCGGGTAATGCTGCATGAGCGACTGCATCACCAAGAAGACTTTGACCCCTTAATAAAATAAAAACACCAATAACACCTGAAAGAATGCCGAGCAAACTTGCTCCAATAAGGACAATTACCATAGTATAATCAAGCATTTAGAGTTCTCCCCAGCTACTTACTTTACCAGCAGGAGAAATATAATCGGGGTCCCCGCCTGAATGAGATATAGCTGGTGGGGTATAATAATATCTATTGCCATACGCTTGATCAAGATAAACAGAGGTTACAACCTGTTCAACAGGACCATAAGCGATCTTGCGATTTTTTAATAAAAGTGCTGTCTTAAAGTAAGTTCGCACGGTATGAAGATCATGATGGACTACGAGTACTGTTTTTCCGGATGCCGCCAACTGTTGTAAAATATATACCAGTATCTGTTCTGTTGCTGCATCAATGTTTGCAAATGGCTCATCAAGAAGATAAACTTCTGCTTGCTGTGCTAAGGCACGGGCAAAAAAAACGCGCTGTTGTTGGCCTCCAGAAAGAGAGCCAATCGGTTTTTGGGCTAGTGCCTCTAAATTTACCTGTCTTAATGCATCAATAACGATCTCTTTATCATGCTGCTTAGGCCTTGCAAACCAACCAAGACTTCCATATCTTCCCATCATCACTACTTCCTCCACGCTGATAGGAAAATCCCAATCAACAGACATACGTTGAGGAACGTAGGCTATTGCTCCTGATTTGGCAGCATGAGCAGCTGATAATCCTAAAAAAGATACGGAACCTGCCAAGGTAGGCAATAAGCCTAAAATAGACTTCATAAACGTTGTTTTACCCGCCCCGTTTGGGCCTATAATAGCAAGAAGCGAACCAGCCGGAACATCGACATCTATTGACCACAAAACAGGAGTATCGTGATAAGCAACCGTTAATTTTTTGACCGATAAAGCGAGCGATGACGCTATCTGTTTTTTACTGTTCACAAAAAGCCTCTTCTACGATCCCCGTGTTATATTTACTTAAACTATTAAAATATATTTTTTTTACCCAATCTACTATACCCCATCTCACGATGGGGGCCCCGGCGTTTTTACCCGATCTCTGGCCGAGCCCCCGGAGGGGGCCGGCCCCACACACCCCCCAGTGGGGGGATAGGGGGGATAATAGCATAACTCTAAATCTACTTTTAGTTATTATCTCATGCATAAGTTTCACTCGCAAGAGCCTCTACAATTACTTCAACATTATGTTTAATCATATCAATGTACGTATGAGCTCCACTCTCTTCATTACCCAGCGCATCAGAGAAAAGCTCTTTGCCAATATCAACTCGCAAGCCCCGTGCTAACACCGCTTGTCTAACCGCCTGAATAGTACGTTCTGGAATAAGAGATTCTACGAAAACAACCCGCACATTATGTGTACATATCACCTCAACAATGCGGGTAATATCGCAAGCGCTAATCTCTGAATCGGTACTAATTCCCTGCAGCCCAATCACCTCACAGCCATATGCTTTACCGAAATAGCCAAAGGCATCATGGGCTGTGATTAATATCCGCTTATGAGAAGGAATAGTTGCCATACGATTATGAATATACTGATCTAAAACATCTAGCTTCTCTAAATAATTAACCATATTCTTTTCATACACCTTTTTATTTTTAGGATCTTTTTTTTGTAAAATTTCACCTACTTGTATGGCTGCATATCGCCAAAGAGACACATCATGCCAAATATGTGGGTCGTAAATATCAGCACATTCAGAAACTTTTAATAAATGGGTTGGAATAGTGTGCGAAACAGAAACAATAGCCACGCCTGCATCACCAAACGTAACAGCGTCTGAATTTGACAGCTGAACTATTTTTTGTGCTAACTGCATACGACTAAACATAGTTGCCATTTTCCCCTCTAAATGCAAACCGTGATACAAAATAATATCAGCTTGCGCTATCTTATGCATATCTGATTCTCGAGCCCGATACATATGGGGATCAACGCCCACGCCCATCAGAGTATCGAAATTTACCAAATTTCCACCTATCTGACACACCAAATCGGCAACAATTCCTGTTGTACAAACGATGTACAGTTTATCGCTACTTTTCATATTATGAGCTGGCGATACAATAAGAATGCCAAGCGCTATGCAGGAGATAGTTATAAAAAAAAGAGACGCACCATAAGGGTAACGTTTCCGCTCATTTTTCGAATCCATACTCTTACCCATTATTTATTGCCAAATGCTTTTATCGGCAAATACCTTTAATTATCAAACACTTATCCTATTCTTTAGTCCATTGCTTTAGTGTACAGGTCAATAAAAAATCAGACAAGAAGACTTTATCCATCTTCTTATCTGATTCTCTTTTGTCTTAATTTAAAAACTATTTCACAAAATTATTTTTGGTCTATCCATTATCTTTAACACACAAATAACCAACAATGTTTCTATCGTCGATCCAATGCATTCGAAAAATACCCAGGATTAGCATTGAGCGCCGGCCAAACCTGATCCTCCTCTGCTAGATCCAATTTTTCTTCCTCTTTTCGCTTCCTCTGCTTATTAAAAGCTATTGGCAACTTTTTCGCCCTTCTACCCAATCTGCTTTGCTCTCTCCAAAATCGCATCATCTCCATAGTCTTCAGATACGCTTTGTCGTTCTCCCTTCTAACAGCATGTTGCTCCGTTTCTAGAGCCCTGGAAAACTCTTCACTTGCTTTTATTCGCGAGAATACCTCTTCTCTGTCTTCTTGTTGTGATAACAATTCATCTTGACGATGCATACGATCCGCCTCTTCATTGTATGTTCGTTCTCTATCTTGCCAACCCGGATTTGCAGCCTCCCGCATCAAACGTTTTCTTTTTCTTTCTTCTTCTTCTTTTATTCTTTCTTCTTCTTCTTTTATTCTTTCTTCTTCTTCTTTTATTCTTTCTTGTGCGTTATCCAACGCTATCAACTCATTTGCCTTCTCTGGTTCAACATTTATCCAGTCCACTTGTGTTCTCTTCCCCCTCGGTTGGTATTCTGCCCAATCCAAGAACTCATCATATAAAAAATCATGTCTTTTCCTAGAATTTCCATCATACTCCGATGATCGCAAACTACTAGCTGTCACCAATAACAATACAGCCACACACAAAAACCGCTTACCATTCATATTTTTTCATCCAATCATAGTTAATGCATAAAAGTTTTTAGCTGATTATGCAAGATGTTGGAAAGTGCTTAAAGTAATCTTCCCGCTGCTCATCTTCATTAGATATCGATTCAGAAGAATGATCTTGCTTAGCCTCATCCAATGCCAAACCTTCTCCGTCGTTTGTTACCGGAATAGGCGGTGCAAGAATAGGTGGCACTGGTAGTTGAAATTGTTCAAGTTGTTTTTTTAGCTGTTCGTGGTGTTCACTTAGTTGTCTATAGTCTTGGTCTAGCTGTTTATAGTCTTTTTCTCGTTTAGATAATTGAGTATCAGTACGAGCTAGCCGACCCTGTATATCCACCATATTTTCTTGATATGCAGCCCGATCTTTTTCTTCATCTTCTATTTTACCTGCATATTGCACATTCTCAGCTTGACATCTTGCCAGCTCTTCACGCAGCTCTTTGATTTTATCTTTATTGTTTTGCATATTTTGCTCCACCAAGCTCAGATACTGCTGAATTCCCTCTTGTGTATCTTCCAACTCAGTTTCCAACTGCTCCACATTCTGCTTGTGCTCATAATTCATATCTATTCGTAATCTTTCTTGCTGCGAACCATGTTCTGCTTTAAGACGCTCAAACCTATCTTCCAAATTTTTCAATGCACAATTTTGTGGCGAAGAGTTGACTACTGATGGCGATTCGTTGCCAATACTAGAGCGAAGCATAAATCCTAAAAATAAACCTAACCCCAGAGCACCTGCCAAGCATACTATTGAAGTAACTGGTGACATTGAACGCTGAGATTGCGTAGCCGCTGACAACATATTGGTTATCGTTAACAAAAATAACGCTGCACACAAAATTTTTTTAAATTTCATATTTTAACCATTATATTAATCATTTACTTTATTTTTTAGCTTACATTTTTTAGTCTGCCGGTCTAAAAAAGGCTTTCTTACTCTTGCCTGATTTTCTAATTTTTTATTCTTCAACATAATTCTTTAAGCCGAAAAAGGAAGGGTCCATCCATTTATCACACCAGGAATTGCCACAAGGCCCTCCTTAGGATCTTTTTGCGTTGCTAAAGGGGTCGGTTTTGTCTCTATTAATTTTCTACAACTTATACGTCCCGTTTCGCCTTCAAACAAAACTAAAGCTCCATCCTTAGAAACCGCAGCTTCCAACGCAATCCAATAATAACAAGCCATTCCTATTATTTCCGCCAGTTCTTTCTTTGCAGCTTCATCTTTTCTATTGTGCAAGCTAGTTATATACTCCCATGGTTTTAAAGATCGTTTAGCAAAAGTTGTCGCTTTTGGCATAATAGGCTGTGATCGTTCTCGCATTATACGTAAATTGCTATATCCATGTTGCACATAAGCAACCACAGGTCCATGTTGACGAATCAAAAAATCAAGTGATTGCCAATTAATAGCAGTTTTAGTTACTAGTTTCTCATACTCTTTTTCTCTTATTTCATTTGCGTAACTTGTTGTCAACAAGTGCTTAGAATACTGTCCCCAATTCAAACGGCCCTTTGATGCTTGAGACGTTACTTGATAATTACTGGCCTTCTTTTTTATATATTCTTGTAATCCTGACAACCCTCTTTCAATTTTTTCCACCCGCCCCTCACCGCTTATTTTGCTCTCTTCTTCTGACCTAGCCACCGATACCTCTAAACGCTGCTCTTGTACATGTTGCTCTCGGTTTAATGACAACGGCTGCACCACAACATCTTGCTCTTGGCTTAGCAATGACTCCACCTCAATACTTTCAGCTTCATTCGATATTGGCAGTTTAGCTATCAACGGTCCCCCCTGATTCGCTACTACGCTTTGCTCATATCGCGACCTATTAATTTCTGGCTGAGCCTGCTCCGCTCTCACTTCCTCCGCATTTTGTTCCCCCAAATCAACTGAAGCTTGCTGCCTTTTCTTCAGTTCTTCAGATATGCTTGCACATTCTTCAGACTTTTTAAAACACATGAGTACTAATCCACAGGAGACCAAAATCAATGCTGCTATAGGTATATTAATTTGGCCAAAAACATTACTTATTTTAGAACCTATAGTAGGTCTCTGCTCTGTAAGCAATAAATTGGGCTCTAGCCCTGCAAAGAGTAAGTTGGTTGTCATCAATAATGATAAAGCTACACCTAAAAATTGTTTAATTTTCATATTTTTTTATTTTACCTATGTATCTATATAAGATTATTTTTTTATTAGATCCATCCGACTTTAAAGCCATTAACCATTCCTGGTATACGCTCAAGAGGTAACCCCTTTTTATGATCATAATAGTCTATACTCCCACCATTTGCATTTAACATTAACCTAAAATTTCGAGGCCCATTCACTAGTTTTCTTTTCAGATACATATCCCATTCTACCTGTTTTTGTGAGGCATGCTTCAATTTAATATTTTCGCTTCGTATCATCATATAACTAGATAAAACCAATGCCATTACACAAGCAACAAAACCAATGGCAACGATAGTCTTAGTTTTATCATCATTTTTCACGTTCGCTTTCTGTTTCTCTTTCTCGTTAACTTGCGGCGACCACGGCACCCAAGAACCATCAGGCATAAGACATATAGTGATACCACCAGCAGGAATTGATAATTGATCTATAGATACTGCATCTGACTGATTTGCTACAAAAAACGTTGGCATCATTAACAAAACCCGCACTATGCAAAAAAATCGTTTAATATTCATATTTTTTTATCCAATCATAATTAATAACAGATCAAAAAGAATCAGATATGCTTCATTTTGCAACAACTTCTGAAATTCTCTCCCAACAACCTGAATGTGGGTCGCCTGGCGCTCCCGCCTCTTGTCCTTTATAAATAGACGCCACTGGCTTTCCATCTTCCAATTGCACCATAACAGGTCTTTTTCCCAAGAAATTCAATATCCATGCCAATGGTCGCCACTCTCGAAGTTGCTTTTCCTGTTCTTGAAGCTGCTCTATCTGTTTAGATTCTTGTATGGCAAACTTTAGCTGCAATTGCTCTTGTTGCCCTATCGTCGCTTTTTGTCTTACTAACTCTTGTCGCATTCCAAACTCACGCCCTTCTGCTTCTTGTCGTATTTCATTCTCACGCAGTTCTGCTCTTTGTCGTATTTCATTCTCACGCTCTTTTGCTTCTTGTCGTATTTCATTCTCACGCTTTTCTACTTCTTGATTAGCCTGGTTTAGAGCTGCTGCAACTACTTCTTTAGTAGCTGCCACCAAATCCCGCTCTTTTGCAGTAGCTGCCACGAAATCCCGCTCTATTGCTACCAGACGCCGATTTGCTATCCCCAAATCCCGATTCGATTCTTCCAGATTCAGTTCTGCTGCTATCAGTAGATCTCGCTGAGCCCTTGCTACAGGACCTTCTTGAACATGGTTATTTTCTGATACAGTGTAACCCAATCGAAAACAACCAAAGCATGATGCCATCAGAGCAAGAACGGCTACAACCATTATAGGCTTAGAAATCACAAAACCGCTTTGCTTAGAGTCCGATGCTTGCACTGGCAATGAACTAATTCCTACCATCAGTACTAACAATACGCCAAAAAATTGTTTAAATTTCATATATTTACTTCTATCATTTTATCTCAGAATTAAATTTTTTGTTACTCTCTTTGTTTATGTTTGATCATTGTCTCCCATAATCCTGAGTGACTGTTCTATTAGCCCGTTCTGTAAAAGCGGCCTACTAAAATTATTATTAAATGGCGCTCCTGAATAATTTTCTTGTTTGCTGTGCATACCCGCCCAAAATCCTCTTTTAAATATTTCCGTACATATGAAGTACGCGCTATGCCGACAAAAATCTAGGTCTCTCTCTAATTTTATTGTCTTTTTACTTAATTCCCGTACTGTCTCACCTCGCTTGTCACTCAGAAAGGACAACCATTCATTCTCTTGGGATAGCTTTCCATTCGCAAACAACAGCAGTTCATTATCCCTTTTTAATTTTTCTGATTCTTTCTTATAAGGATTCTCTTGTCTTGCTAATGCAATCTTATCTTCCTGTTGATAGAACGATATGTGTTGTCCTAATAATGCCCCCAGGGTAATACACGTTGAAACTGTTAAGTATACAGCTTGCCAAGCAGACAGAGAGAACCAACTCTTTTTTTGAGATGAGCCTACAAAGTCCGGATTTGCAAAAAAAACTGTATTCGATAGAAAGCTTAAAGCTAACAATACGCCTAAAAACCGCCTAAATTTCATACCTTCACCCTTATTGCTTTATCTATTATTTTATTGAAATTATATTCAACAATAATCAAAATTTATATACAGTAATTATCATATTTATTTGCATTATTGTCAATATAGTAGCCCAGAACAAGGCTTTTTTGGTTTCAAAATATTTTCTATTGTTGAATTTTCGAGACACCTGCAAGATTATTTCACGAGAATAAAAAACCTGCATTTCGAATTTGTACACAATTTTGTGGCGAAGGGGTAACTGCTGATAACGATTCATTTTTTAAAATTCAGACACAGGCGCAAGTACATGCCATTCCTTTTCCGAACCCGGCCCACCTGGTACATCCGGAAGAGATATTTCAGCGCATATCACAATATTGTTCTTGTGAACTCTCACCAGAGCATCATAATTATTATTATTAACCTTACTACGTATAACAGCCAGTATCGGTTTCAATATTGACCATCCTTGACTCGCTTTCTGCTCCCAATGCCTCGCTTTGCCCTCCAAATCCCTCGCTTTGCCCTCCCACTCTTTACCTATTTGCTCTGTCCTTTGCATTCTTTCCTCCAAATCCCTCGCTTTGCCCTCCAAACGCCTCGCTTTGCGCTCCCACTCTTTACCTATTTGCTCTATTTTTCTCATTACTTCCTCCAAATTTTCAACTTCTCCTAGTTGGGCTAGAAGTGCTGTATTCAAACTTTCTAGATCAGACAATTCCAATTCAAGCGAGCGAACCCGCTCATTTTCAAGCTTCTCATCCACATCCATTTTCATTGGCTGCTGCTCCAACAATTCTTGTAATCGTTCTTTAAGTTGTACGTTTTCGCTTTGAGCTGCCGCCTGGCTTTCCACTTGATCAGTCAATTTTTTTATCTGTTCCAAAGCAATTTCCTCACGTCTCCCTGCAGCCAGAGCTCCTTTCTCTGCCTCTTGCGCCTTTTGCAGAACTGCCACTAGCTCTTGCTGCTCTCGTAATTTCTGTTCACATTCACTATCAGCAATCGCCAATCTCTTTTTTACTTCTTGCAATTCACGCTCGATTTGGGAACTATTTGCAAGCGCCTGCATTCTATCTCTCTCTGCTATTTTTTGCTGACCTATCGCGCGACCTCGCTCCAAAGTCGCCTGATCTAGCTCCTGAGTCACCGATGCCACCTGTGCCTGAGCTGCCACCTCGCGTGCCGCTGCCGCCTCTTGTGCTGCCGCTGCATCCTGTACTGTTCGCCGAGCTGCCGCTACCTCTTGACTAGATTGATATTGCCCAAACATATAACCAAAGCCACATGTTATTGATGCTAAACCAATAAAACCCAATATGAGCATAGAAGAGTTGGCAAAGTTATGACTCTTATTAGGACTTAAGTCGATTTGCAAATCTCCCACAGATGCTAAACATAACGAATTTACTCCCAGCATCAGTACTAACAATACGCCTAAAGGTCGTCTAAATTTCATATTTTCGCCCTTATTACTTTATCTATTATTTTATTGAAATTATATTCAACAATAATCAAAATTTATATATAAAATTATCATATTTATTTGCATTATTGTCAAGATAGCAGCCTAGAGCAAGGCTTTTCTGATTCCAAAATATTTTCTATTGTTGAGTTTTTTGGTTTGATCTATACTCGTTTTACTAAGCTCAATTAATTAATTCTCCAGGTATTAAAAAATCTTTTCCTGGACTAGACACTTCAGTTTCTGCCAAAAGACTGAGACATGAAACTTTTTACACCTGCAAAAAGCTCAAAAAAGTTAAAGACATGCTGTTCTTTTGGCCAAAAACTTTGTCTAGAACCATCGTGCGGCAAGTCTGTTTCATTTATTGCCGAATTAGGCGATGCTGCCGCAAGTAATTCTGGTTCTTGATGACATTGTTATAGCAATCCAAATCTTAATTGTTCGCGTAGCGACTCACCCTCACCTGTCAGCCTTATACATTCCTCTTCTAGCTTACACATTCGAGTAGTGATCATCTGCAAGCATCTGTCTGCTGCCCGTCCATTATATGCCTGATGAGTAAGTCGTCCCTCAACTTCTTCCAGCTTTTCCTGCTTTTGACGTAATTTTTCCTCCAACTCGCCTTTCTCTTGCTCCCACTTTTTTTTTAACTCTACCAGCCCATCTGCCTGTTTTCTATTTTTCGACTCTAACTGTTCTATCTTAGTCTTATTTTTTGCCAGCTTAGCATATTGCTCTTCCAGCTCTGCATCTTGGTTTTCCATATATTTAGCAGTCTTTCTAAGCCATATAAGCGCTAGCCCACAAGAAACAAAAGCTAGTACTCCGGTAAGCACATCCCTCTGGGTAAAAATCTCAGTTGTTTTGAAACCTACAAAGGACTCTTGCTTCATAGAAAGCGCATTAGACCCTAACTCTGCCGACAACAAGCTATTTGTCATAAGCGACAATAATGCTACGCTCAAAAACCGTTTACTTTTCATATTTTATTCCGTTTAATGGGGTACATACATACATAAACAAAAAACTATTAATCTTAAAACATCCAATTATTTAAGCATTTATATATAATAATCATCATGCCCATGTCTGTCCAAACATAGTTTATAGCTTATTTGCCTTTAAGCGCAATTTGGTACAAAAAATCGAATCTACCAGAAAACTCTTCGACTTTCTTTCAAAATTAACTATACTTGATTTATATTTAATAGTATTGAGATCTTGATTATACTTCTTTAACTTTTTACCTATAATTATATAATTAATCACCTATTTGTCGATCTACCCTATATGAAATATCCCAACAAAAATATTTTTTCTTATTTTGCAATCTTACTGCTATTTTGCTCTGTTGCGCGTATACAAACCGCAGAAGCAGCACAAAAAACACTAAAAAATCTTGGAACTACAGTTGTAAGCCGTCTGTCGAGAAAACCAAAATCACCATTGCAACAAACTACGCCTGATCCATCAGCGCTATCTCCAGCACCCTCATTGGCAAAACCCCCAAAAAGCCTTTACGCCGCGATTGCAAATAGTCCCGAAACAGCTGAATTTATACATGAAACAGCGAAAAAGCTTGCTCTAGCGGGAGGGAAAATTGAGAATGCGGCGGCAAACGTTGAAGGCATAACGGCTGATGCTAAAAGTATAAGTAAAATGTTTTTAGCGCAAGCGTCTCAGTTTCTACAACCAATAAACACACCGCCTTATTTGAAACCAGCACAAAAACCGTTAACCCTCGACTCAGTAGATCCAGCAGATGAAAAAATGGACGACGAAGCTGATCGACCGGAACTAATACTCGAAGAACAAAGACTAGGGGGGGAAATAGTGCCACTGCTACGTCTTGATCCAAAAGAAGCTGCAGAAGCTGAAGTAGTCGAAGCAGCTGTACCGGGAATAGCTCAAAATGCTAGCGCTACTGGCGCAAGCATAGCAATGGCTTTCAGCTTTTTGGGCGCCGGCGCTCGACACCTTAACGGCCAAGAGCCTACTCCTGCTGATGCCGAAAGCGGTGGCATAGAAATTGCGCAAAATTTACAACAGATCGGTCAAGATGCCAAAGAATTACTCGAAAATCTTGCAAAAGAAGGCGACATGACAAAAGACCTCAAAGCTATTCGAGATTTTTTCAAAATAGCAATACACAAAATAGCAGAAAAAATCAGAACACAATCTACCGATAGCCAAGCAGAAAGCAAGGGGGCTGAAGCAGAAGAAGTCTCAGCAATGCTAGAATTAATTGGGCTTGGTCAGATTTTAGAAAATATAAAACTCACCACAGCAGATGGAGCAAAAGCAGTCGAAAATGCAAAAAAAACAACAGAAAATATGGCGTTAGCAACAGAAAATATCGCAACTACAACAGGAGCAGTTGCAGAAGCAGCGACACTAGCAACCGATAAGAAAACAATAGCCGAACTAATAGAAACAGCAAAAAAAACAAACCAAAACATAAAAAATTTTACCGGCAATTTAGCCCAATTAACTTCTCCTGATCCTAAAATAAATCCTCTACTAAAAAAGGCTGCTATAAAACAAGCGGCTGATCATCCCCAAGAAGAAAGAAAAGAATTAGCAGCGAATCAGCATCTTGAAAATGGCGCTGAAGAAAACAATAATTCTGAAGAATCTTTTTTAAATAGGGTAAATAACACCAACACACACATTGAGACTATCGCCAGCAATTTTGTTACACTTTCTACACCTGGCTCGAAAAATCCGATAGCGCTCGGTGTTGTGGCTGTTGGAAAAACAATACAAGCACAAGCTCAGCCTGTGGTTACAGAGTTGACACGATTAGCATCTGTAGCCCGGCCTGTAATTATACAAGAACTTAAAGACCTAAAAAAAGAAGCTATAAAAGAAATTGCTGAAGAGATAAATAGCTCTTTCTGGCTAACCAAAATATTGGTAAACACAGCCATCGCTTGCAGCATCGTTCTTGGTATCAGCTATTTTGGACTTAAAATGCGCGAAACGCACTTTAGAACAGAAGAAATAAAGTTGCGAATGCAAACAACCGCCCCGGCTTAAAAACTTAAACCCGCATCCATAGACCGGCAAAATTTTGACTCATGCGACCATCGAGTTGCATATCAGATAAAATTTGTTGTGTTTGGTGGGGAGTTTGATTGATGTGTTGAGCAAGCTCTTCGAGAGAGCGCTGCTGCAAACAATAGATAAAAAGTCGATGCTCAAAAGAATCTACTGCATAACCTGATATATTTTTTTCTTTTCCTGAAGACTTACTTGCCAAAATCTCTTGTTCTCGAGATTCTATTATCTCAAAATCTTTTACTTTAGACTCGTTTGCATAAAACTTTTTTTTCTGAGACTCTTGCACCAAAGATACTTGCTTAACAAGACTCTCTTTTCTTTCTGCACCTTTTTTATCTTCTTTACTCTCTCTATTTTCTTTATTATAAATAACCTGCAAACCCCTACCGACTGTCGATACAGATTCTCCTAGCTCTTTTAAGATATCTGACGCTGAAGTTGCTACACAGGCACCCTCTTTTAATAATGCATGACAACCAGCCGACAATGGATTATCAACCATACCAGGAACGGCAAATACCGTACGCCCACTATCAAGAGCATACTGTGCCGTTATTGATGCACCAGACTTAAGTGCTGCTTGCACCACAACGCAACCTGAAGAGAGTCCCGCAATAATACGATTACGTGCAGGAAAATTACCTGCCATAGGATCCACCGTCAACCCAAAAGAGCTGACAATCGTGCCTCCTGATTCTGCAATCTGATTAAAAAGCTTAGTATTACTTCGTGGATATGGTCGTAGGAGACCAGAACCAAGGACAACCACTGTACGTCCCCCGGCAGCAACCGCTGCCGTATGAGCCATACTATCAACGCCAAGAGCGCCACCACTCACAATAGACCATCCAGCAGCGACAAGCTCTGGCACAAAAGCATCAACAACCTGTTTTGCATAAGCATCCGCTGCACGAGAACCGACAATCGCTACATTTTTTTTATGTACAGCAAGTTGTGCGCCCCTCGTGTATATAATTGCTGGCGGATACGAAATATGCTTTAATAAAAATGAATATTCTGCATCATAGACAGTTACCCATTCAATAGCATACTTATCTATATATGCTAATTCTTGCTCTAAGAGAGCACGCTTAACAAGGCCCAATTTAACCAATTTTGCTATGTTTGGCGCAATGCCCATACGAACAAAATCAGACAGGTCATACTGATATATGTCAGACCATGACTTTTCAGGCAAAACTTCCGACACTAGCCTACTTTTAATAATAGTATCTATTGTTGCTGGCCCTACACCTTCAATTAAAGAAAGGTGTAAAACCAGCAAACGTTTTTCTTTATTCAAAATCTATACCTGAGTCTTCTTGCCCAAACTCTTGGCCATCTTCGTAAAATTCTTCAGATTCTAAGTCTTCTTGCGCAAACTCAATTTCTTGTGAAACACCTGTATCGTTTATTTCGCCGATTTCACGCATATTTTTTTTAAATATATCGTCTTTATTATCAGTATCTGTGCTCGGACTTGAATTCGACAAAATACCCGATTCAGACTCTGTATGATGTTCTTCAAATGCCGCTATTGAAGCAAGCTTTTGCCCTTCATCAAATCTAACCAGACGAACCCCTTTTGCTTGACGGCCCATGGTGCGTACTTCACTTCCCGGAAGTCTAATAATTTTACCCGCTTGATCAATAAGTAAAATATCTGATTCCTGAGTAACCACCGTAAGACCAACCACCGTACCATTACGTTTATCTGTTGGAATAGTTCTTACTCCTAAGCCACCCCGGTGAGCAACTCTAAAGTCTGAAAAAGAAACTTTTTTACCGTATCCATTCTCAGTAGCAAAAAGAATATCTCCCTGGCCATTCTCTTTTATAACTTCCATACCAACTACCGCATCATTTTTTTTCAGACGAATACCAATTACACCAATGGCCTGACGACCCATTTCTCTGACTTCTTGTTCTTCAAATCTAATGCCCTGTCCTTTGGCCGTTGCGATAATAATGGAGTCGTTGCCAGAGCTCAACGCACAAAATACTAATTCATCCCCTTCTTTGAGAGTAACTGCACGAATGCCGGTGGTACGAATATTACTAAAATCTTGTGCATTCGTTCGTTTAATAATACCGTGACTACTTAACATAACCACAAACTTATTCTCTAAATCTCGAGTACATAATAATTTTACAACACGCTCACCATCTTGCAGTGGTAATAAGTTGATAATTGCCCGACCGCGAGCGGTACGTGATGCTTCAGGAATTTCAAATACATTAAGGCTATAAATTCTTCCTAAATTAGTAAAAAAGAGAAGCATATCATGCGTCATTGCAACAAAAAGATCTTGTACCCAATCATCGGTACCTTCAAGGGTAACCATACCCATTTTCCCTCTGCCGCCACGATGTTGTGCACCATATACACCAAGAGGAACTCGTTTGACATACCCTTTAGTGGTCAATGTAACTACCATGTCTTCATCGGGAATAAGATCTGCTTCAGTTAATATATCAAGCGCACCTTCAATACGCGTCTTTCGCACATCTCCGTACAACTGTTTAATTTCTTCTAATTCTTGGCCAATTACCTCTTTTAAAAGAGATTCGTTTGCAATAATCGCTTCCAATCTCATGATAAGTTGCTTGATCTCTTCTAACTCTGTATGGATTTTTTCTTGTTCAAGCCCAGTCAACCGCTGAAGACGCATCTCTAAAATCGCCTTGCTTTGTTCACTCGTTAGTGAAAATCGTTTATGCAAAAGTGCAATAGCTTGCGATGCATCTTGTGACTGCTTAATAATTGCCACAACCTCATCAATATTTTTTAATCCAACAATAAACCCTGCCAATATATGCTCACGGGCTTTTGCTTTTTTAAGATCAAACAAACTTCGTTTATAGATAATCTGTTTGCGATGATATAAAAATTCTTCTATTATTTGTCGCAACGTAAAAATAATAGGTTTATTATCAAGAAGTGCTAGCATTAAAAATGAGATAGAACTCTGCATAGATGTATGTTTAAACAACTGATTTAACACAACAGACGGCATTTCGCCACGCTTTAACTCAATCACCAAACGCATACCACGCCTATCCGATTCATCTCTAATATTAGAAATACCATCGATAATTTTATTTTTGACTAAATCAGCAATTTTAATTACCAGTTCTGCTTTATTAACCTGATAGGGTAATTCAGTCACCACTAGAGCAGATCCTTTTTTTGTCTCTTCCACATCAACAACAGCACGAACAATAAGATTCCCCCGCCCCGTTCTATATGCTTTAACAATGCCTGAACGGCCACAAATAATGCCACCTGTTGGAAAATCTGGTGCTGGAATAAAAGAAAAAAGTTCTTCTTCTGAAATAGCATTATTCTTAAGAAGAGCAAGACACGCATTAATAACTTCAGTAATATTATGTGGCGGAATTGAAGTTGCCATACCAACGGCTATACCCGATGTCCCATTCACTAAAAGATTCGGAATTCTACTCGGCAATAATACCGGTTCAACGGTAGTTTCATCAAAATTGGGAACAAACAATACCGTTTCTTTTTCTATATCAGCAAGAATAGATTGGGTAATTTTTTGCATCCGGACTTCTGTGTAACGCATTGCAGCCGCATTATCACCATCAACAGACCCCCAGTTACCTTGACCATCAATCAGCGGATATCGCTTTGAAAAAGGTTGCACCATGCCAACTATAGAATTATAGATCGCTTGATCTCCATGTGGATGGAATTTACCCATCACATCCCCCACAACGCGGACCGATTTATGGTATGACTTATTATAATGAAAACCGAGTTGGTGCATGGTATATAAAATACGACGATGCACGGGTTTAAGACCATCCCGCACATCGGGAATGGCACGGCTTACTATAACAGACATCGAATAATCTAAAAATGCACCCTTTAATTCATCTTCTATCAAGACCGGCTTAACGCGAACCTTAATATCATTTTTACCATTAGTAGGTTCCATGGAGCTGTTCCTTTATTCAATGTAGAATTTGCTAAAATTGGTTATTATATTTCTTAATTTTATATTCTTTAATTTTATATTTTCTAATACCAAGACTTTAATATCATGATATATGCTAACTAACAAAAATAAGTATAAAATAAAAGGCCGTATAACACAAGAAAACAGGCTGATAGAGTAGCATAAAAAAACAGAGCCCAACTCTATCTCTTGCCCTGCAATTCACCCATTTTGGGTCGATGGAAAAAAGAGCTTGATATAGCGCTGACTGCGCTCCCCAGATATTCTGGCAAGAATCTTTCGTATACTGGATTTTAAAAAACTTTCTCACTCCAATTTTTTCTCTTGGGAGAATCTTTTCTCTTGCGAGATTCTTTGGTAGGGCCCCCGCGCGTAAAATTCAGGGGCCCCCGCGCGTAAGCGTGGGGTATAAAGTCGTGGGGTAAAATCGTGGGTAAGGGAGGTGACCAACCTCTTTAAGAGCGTTTGCAATAATACAAAACAGAAGTTATACTGAAAGCATAAGTTATAATTACATAATAGACAAAAAATAACCAAAGTGGGCTAATTATGAATAAAAATAAAAAATATATTTATTGCGCATCTGTTTTTACGCTCAGCTTTTTTACGTTCAGTCTCTTTTTTACTATTTTACCAAAAAAACAGATCGCCGATATAACAAAAACGACTTATACCCTCATACGATCGATACAAAAACCGGCAACAATCGAACAGTTACAAGCCATCCTCCAATCATACCCAAAGCCATTTTCTATTGCCGGTGCACGATGCAGTCAGGGTGGCCAAATAGCAGCCCTCAATGGTACCGTCATTGATATGGCCAGCTTAAACCGAATTATCGCCTTCGATCCGGCACAACAAGAAATTACCGTCGAAGCTGGTGCCACATGGCTCGATGTACAAAAATATATCGACCCTTATGACCTATCTATTAAAGTCATGCAATCATACAACGATTTCAGCATTGGTGGATCTCTCAGCGTAAATATAATGGGCAGAGATATACACTACGGCCAATTAATAGAGACCGTAAAAGAGATCACGATACTATTGGCTGATAGCAGTTTAATAAAAGCTTCAAAAACAAAAAACAGAGAGCTTTTTAATGCCGCGATTGGCGGCTATGGCTTTATGGGTATTATCGTTAATGCTACTCTATCACTTACCCATAACACAAAACTTGAACGTAAAATCGTCACCATGCATACTGATGATTATGCTGATTTTTTCACGCAATACATACTTCCCGATAAAAATGCAGTATTGCACAATGCTAATTTATACCCAAACAAACTACAAAAAATTACCAGTGTAACCTGGTATAAAACAGATAAACCGTTGACAATCACCGATCGTCTGTACGAGTATAAAAAAACTGATCTAAAAGATCTATTTGTAGACCAATTATTGCGCAGATTATCGCCACTCAAAAAAATACGTCCAAGCCTGGAACAAGAAATATTATCTAAACAAGAGGTAGTATGGCGAAACTATGAAATGAGTAATAGCATACAGACGCTAGAACCATTTACCCGTGCTATTTCTACCAGCATTCTTCAACAATATTTTGTACCTGTACGCAATTTAAAACTTTTTGTTGATCAATTACGCAATATAGTTAAAAAATATGATATTAATCTTATTAATGTATCAATTCGCTATGTACCCCAAAACAAAGAGTCACTTTTAACTTATACACCAGAAGATTCATTCGCCCTAGTTTTATATATTAATATCTTTAATACGAAACGCTCGGCAAAAAAGGCCGAAAAGTGGACACAGGAAATTATCGAAAAAGCTATTACGCTATCCGGTACTTATTACCTTCCCTATCAGCTTTGGGGCACAAAAGAACAACTTTTACGAGCATATCCACGGTTTAACGATTTTATGCAATTAAAAGATAAGTATGATCCTGAACATGTATTTTCAAATAATCTGTTTGCCAAGTATGTATAAAAAACTTTTGCCCCCTGCTGGGATGCCCAACGGGAAAAAAATATAAGGCAAAATATTTTTCTCTCTCTCCAAATATTCTAGTAGGACCCCTCCGGACCCCATATTCCCCCCTAAAAAGGGGGCTGGGGGTGTATCCTATCCCTCAGAAAAATCGATACTCTCAAAGACCTCAAATTTCGTATCTTTACTTTGCCAAGCATCAGCCGATAGCCCTGCTTTTTTACTTAATTCAAATAACGTCGTTGGCAAATCCCAACCAAATTCTGTTGCAACTTTTGGCAAAAATACTGCCTGCTTATCACCATTGCTGAGAATAATGCCCTGCTTGCCAAGTTCGATATCTGTATAACGAGCAATAGCTTTAGGTCCTGTTAGCAGAGAAATTTCAATTCTAATATCAGCCAGTTCCCCTTGCGTAACAGGACTAAACCGAGAATCTTCAAGCGCTGCGGCACGAGTCATTGCTGCAATACTTTTATATAATGGCTCTTGCGACGTAATGCGACCTATACAGCCTCGTAATTGATGGTTACCTGTGTAAAGTGTTACAAAAACACCGCCCTTTTTTTGATTAAAGCTTGTCATGATCGGATACAAAAGCTCTGGCGAAACAGTTGATTTATATATCTGTTCTAATGTTGCCCGAGCATACGCAAGTAAATCTCGTTTTTCATATTCTGTATAGCGATCCTGTACTGATAACCCTAATCCCCGATCTAATTTTTGTTTTTTCATAAAAACTAAACTCGCATAGCTCACGCTTTCAAAATCAGCGCTCATACTATTTTCTTGCTTACTCTTTTGCGTAACTTCCTGCGAAGTTTTATAGGCGACCAAATGCGATTCTATTTTTCCCAATTTGCCATCCAATTTATTAGCCCCGGTTTTTTGTTCCAATAAAGCTAATAAAATAGCTATGGGTATGCGCCCACAAATCGTAGCTCCGGTGCGATTAACATACGATAAAAAAGTATTTAGATCATAATTCTGAATCTGCTGCAAAGCTCCTGAGTCTAGCTGCCGTATACGCAATAATAATTCTTGTAATAATTGATGGTCAGAAAACGGTGTATAGTCAAACCGCGGGCCATAGTGCGTAAAATCAGAACTTACTATTACCAATGTATGCTCATCGATATACCGAGATAGGGTATCAGCAACTTCACGAATCTGATTACTATCGAGCGATCCTACAATTAATGGCACTATAGAAACTGAATTAGCCCGATTATTACCTATATAATTATTGCTGATATATCTATAAATAAAGGGTAGCTGTACTTCTATAGCATGCTCTTTGGCATAGATGCTATTAGTGTCGTTTATCCTATCACCCACATATACTATATCATTTACTATATCATTCATGCCTATACGATTTTCGCGAGCATGAACCTGAAAAAGTTTATGGTTCGAAAGCGCTTGAACTATCTCTTTATCGATAGTCAACGTACCCAATGGTATCGCGTATTGATCAAAATTTGGTAGCGCTATACCAGTAAAAGATGCAAAATGGGATGGCGCTAATATAATAACTCGTTTTATAGTTTTCGATTTTTCTAATTTTGCTTGTTTTTTTATTGTTGATTCTAAAAGTCGATATGCCGCTACTGCAACGTCCCCCGAATAATCATAACCAGCATGGGGAACTATCATAGCAATAATACGTGCAGGATCTATAGTTGCTGCATATTTTTGCTCAGCGCTTTTTTCCAGCTTATCCATTTTTTGTATTAAAGCTTGCTTATCTGTTGGATACCAGCCGTCAGATAAATGTGCTCTAAAAATATCCGCACTTAAAATATACATGCCTGATAGACTAATAACTATCGCAATCAAGCAAAAAAAAAGACCAATCTTTAGCATCCCCTACTCCGCTTTTTTATTACCATTTTTATTGTCAACAAACAAAAGCCCTTTTCTAACGAGATGCCCACTCATACTTTTCGAAACTCCTCACCACATCTCTTAGTTCTTGTAGTGATATATTGGGGTAACGATTAGGGCCAATTTTTCTAATTAAGGCCTGGTATTCATAATGATCTGACAATTTACTTGCAGCCTTATACCCCACTCCCAATACTAAAGCTGAAATTAAAATGGGCAACGAGCGCCCGAACGCGTCTTTTGGCGTCACAATCCTATTTTTATCTGCAACCAACTTTACTATCTTTTTTTCAAGTAACTTTATCTTATTTCTCAAATCATCATCTGTTAATTTACCGCAACTTTTTAGACGTTGAGTAAAATCAGTGCTTTTCAAACAACTCCGTAATTTATTTAACTCTTCTTGAGCACTTTTTAATCGCGCATCATAACGAAAAAACGCATTAAAAACTGGTGAAATTGTTTATCAATATCAGGCAATGTATCATATTCGCTGCTATCAGCTCCAAAATTCACACTAGGCGTAAAATAATCTGCCAAAAATGCTTTACAGGTTCTTTTTTGAATCGGAGCTTGCTGAACTCCTTTTCCAGAACTTGCTTCAAAACAGCCAACAGTACTAAAAACAATAACTAAATACAAAAAACAATCAGACCTCAATAGGCTTATTTTCTTGATATTCATGCTACTAACCTCTAAATAATTTTTCTGACTCTTCCTGGAAGTCTCTGGCGCCGCTAGTGAGTACATCAAGCCGACTATGAGCTTGTTCTAATGGAGGCTGGTATTCTGAATTGCCTCTGCTGCCAGCATATGCAGCAACAGCAATTGCCGTCGCCACAGTTAAAGCGATCAACTCTTTTCTATGTTTCCAAAGATAAGATCTTGCCGATTCCAATTGTTCTTTAATACTATCCCAATTACTTGGCTTTGCTTTTTTTAATTTTTTTTCTAACTTTTCTACTTTTTTTTCGTCTTTTTCAATCTGTTTTGATACTTTACGCACTTGAGCTTGATTGCCTGCACCCAAATTTACAAATCCAGCTACTATCGTTAACATACAAACTAAAAAACCTATTTTTTTAATACTTATCATACGACAACCTCCCTATATTTTTGGCAACAACACTACCCTTTATCTATTTATTCTATTATAGCAACATATGGCCAAAACATACCAGAAAAAGATTTCAGATTGAAATATTCGATTGCTTTTTGAAATGGCCCTACACAGCCAGGCGACCTACAAATTATTGTGTTATTCTTGTTTTATAAACAGTTTATTGTCATACTTGTACAATAAACTGTTTATAAAAAACCAAAAATCAAAAAAAAATTATAATTATACACATGAATATAAACTTTAAGCCCCTTTATACTATCAATCCCCCTATCGCACAACATTTGATGCAGATTGAAGCTGCCAAAGAACAAGTGAAACTTCTTCCCATGAACCCTACCGCTCTTGCCTCTTTAAGAGAAACAGCAAAATTATATACTACTCATTATTCTACCATGATAGAAGGCAATCAACTTAACCCCCTCGAAATTAAACAAATAGTCGTTTTCAATGAACATATTCCCGGTAAACAACGGGACGAATGCGAAGTGCAAGGTTATTATGCCGCACTTACCAAAGTAGAAGAATACGCTGGCCATAAAAGTCCAATAACTGAAGAAATAATACAACTTCTTCACACACTCGTAATGAGTAACGGCACTACTCACTGCAAGCCAACCCCCTATCGGGATGGTCAAAACGTCATTAGAGATGGTGCAACAGGGGCTATAGTCTATCTTCCCCCAGAGGCAAGCGATGTTCCAGCACTCATGTCAGCTCTTGTTCGCTGGATCCAAAACTATAGTGGTACAATACCTATTCCCCTTATTGCCGCTATAGCCCACTATCAATTTGCCACCGTTCACCCTTATTATGATGGTAATGGCCGTACAGCACGCCTACTCACCACACTCATATTACATCTCGGCGGCTACGACCTTAAAGGACTTTACTCATTAGAAGAATATTATGCACGTAACTTATCAGATTACTATAGAGCAATAAACATAGGGCCTTCTCATAACTATTATCTTGGACGGGCTGAAAGTGATATTACGCCTTGGATTGAATATTTTATTAAAGGTATGGCATTTGCTGTTGAAAAAGTAGTACAACAGATGGTCGAATCAGAAAAAAGGGGCGAAAAAGATTTGACTCATATTATGCGCAAGCTAGATCCAAAACAACGAAAAGCGTTAGCATTATTCAGAGAATATGAAACAATCACCAGCAGCCAAATTGGCGAATTATTTGGTTTTAAGCCAAGAACGGCTGCCGCACTTTGTCAAAAATGGGTTAAAGATGGTTTTATCGATATTGCAGACCCATCGTTTAAAGCGAGAAAATACAGAATTGCTGCGCATTTCGAGCCACTATTAAATTTTTGATCTAACACATACTCCAAAACACATACTCCAAAACACATTGTCCAATAAAACTTGTTTGCTTATTTCACGCATTTATCTATTTTTTAGGCTCAATTACTATTGAATAGCCCGAGATAAGCGCCCAAGAGCTAATTAAACGCGGCTAGCGGGCCATTGCGCCTCCTATTGACAGATAGAAAAATATAAGATAATTTAAAGCATATAGAATATAGTCTTTTGTGTATTCTTTTTATATATCTTAAATTGTCTTACTGGAGGGGTTTGCTATGAAATTACGTTTAATCGCCTTATTTGTTTTTTGTTCTTCTGTGGCCAATGGCCTAAATGCTTCTATACCTCGTGTTGTTCGTGCTGCTACTCGTACTTTTACTACCAACACTACTGCTGCTGCTGCTGCTGCTGCTGCTGCTCGTGCTGTTCGTGCCCATACTACTGCTCATACTGTTTTCACAGCTCTTTCCAAGAAGAAGGTTAAGGTTCGTAGGATAGCTAAAATTACTCGTGCTCGCGCTGCTGATGCTGTTCCTGGTACTGTTGAATATAACGACCATGCTAAAGCTGTTGATGACGCCTATGTTGATGTTTCTGACTATTGTAAGCGTAGTAAAGCTGCTGCTTTAGTCGCTAAAAAGGCCCGCAAAAAACTTGCTGCTATGCAAGCTGCTGGTACTATACCCTTGAATTCGACTAATAGCAAAAAATAGAATAATCTAAAATAAAAACAGAGTAGTATCTGAAGTAAAAAATAACTGAAGTAAAAAATAGCTTATAAATTTGTATATATTGAATAATTTTTTTTATTAAAGGGTTCTTTTATGAAATTACATTTAATCGCGTTACTTATTTTTTGTTCTATTGCCAGCAGCCTAAATGCTTCTGTTGCTCTCGCTTCTGTTCGTCGCATTGCTCCTCGTATTTTTGCTCGTATTGGCGCTCAGGCTTTTAATACTCGTGCTTTTACTAGTAATGTTACTACTACTAAGGTTGCTGATACTGATCAAAATCTTGTTAATACTAATATTTCCAATATTTTTTCTGATCGCGCTAGGCTTGCTAAAAATATGGCTATTACTGCTCGTACTAATGCTAACAATGCTGAACAAAAGGTTTTGCTTGCTGATTATGAATTCGTTGCTGCTAAACATGCTTATGAAATTGCTCGTACTAATGTTGAGTCTGCTAATACACATTATATATTCTGTGTGGACGTTGCTGAAAGAGCTGAGCGTCTCCACACGGATATTGAACGTCTCCATATAATGTCTAAAAACGCTCAATGCAATGATATACTTGGGGATCCAGCAAACGACAAAATACCAGAGTAATCTAAAGTAAAAAATAGCTTATAATTGGCATATTGAATAATTTTTTTTATTAAGGAGTTTTTTTATGAAATTACATTTAATCGCGTTACTTATTTTTTGCTCTATTGCCGTTTCTGTTGCTCTCGCTTCTGCTGATACTGATACTAGTGCTGAGGTTGCTCATATTGATACTCAAGTTACTGATACCGATAATAATCTTAGTAATATTGATATTTCCAAAATTCTTTCTGACAACACGAGTCTTGCTGAAAAACGAGCTATTGCTGCTCATGCTGCTGTTGAGAATGCTACAAAAAAGGCTATACTTGCTAATTGTCAACTCGTTGCTGCTAAACATGCTTTTGAAATTGCTCGTACTGCTGCTCAGAATGCCAAAACGCTTCTGATGCTTTGTCATGACGATGCTAAAATGGCTGAGAATGCCCTCAAAGATATCAAAAATATGAACGCTCAATTCAATGATATACTTGAGGATCCAGCAAACGACAAAATACCAAAGTAATCTAAAGTAAAAAATAGCTTATAATTCGCAGCATATAAAGAATCGTGTAGGGAGTTATCGTATAAAGATAGCTCCCTATTTTGTTTCTTACTTTTACTTACAGACATCTAATACAATAATCTTCTAATACATATAACCATTTAATATATGCACCCTTCTAATAATTGCATAAAAAAAGCTATTTGCTTAAACTAATACTAATTATTGTTCAACAATAATTGCTCAACAATAATTTCTTAACTTTTTTCACGCGCTATTAAATATTATAACAGATAGTATGGATACTAAAAAATGGACATTAAAAAATTAGACCTTAAAAATTTCCCCCCGGAACGTATCAGAAATTTTTCTATTATTGCCCATATTGATCATGGTAAATCAACTCTATCTGATCGACTTTTAGAAATGACCGGCACCATCACTGAACGTATGAAAACTGAACAGTTTTTAGACAAACTTCAGGTGGAAAAAAAACGGGGTATAACGATAAAAGCTCAAACAGCTTCTATGTTCTATGAATATAAAGGCGAAACGTACCTTCTTAACCTAATTGACACTCCTGGCCATGTCGATTTTAGCTATGAAGTATCTCGATCTCTCTATGCATGTCAAGGCGCTCTGCTTATAATCGATGCCGCTCAAGGAGTACAAGCTCAAACAATTGCCAATTTTTATCTTGCCTTTGAACAAGATCTCCTTATTGTACCAGTACTCAATAAAATCGATCTTCCTAATGCAGACGTAGAACGAATCGCCGAGCAAGCTGTTTCCATTTTTGATTTTAAAAAAGATGAAATTATTCTCGCTTCAGCAAAATCAGGTATTGGTATGTCTGAAATTCTTACTGCTATCGTTGAAAGAATTCCAGCTCCTACCACTAATCCCGACGCACCACTAAAAGCCCTTCTTTTTGATTCATGGTTTGATGAATACCGAGGCATTGTTTGCCTTATTGCCATACACGATGGAAACATCAAAAAAGGCGATGTGGTACACCTCATGCAAGCTGATGTATCATATGAAGTCCTTGAAATAGGTCTCATGTACCCAGAACCAACATCTACCGGTATTCTCTACCCCGGCCAAGTTGGTTACCTAATAACTGGCATGAAAACGATTAGAGAAGCACGTATTGGCGATACCATACACCTTGCCAAAAAACCGGTTTCTGCTTTTCCTGGATTTAAACCCGCAAAACCAATGGTTTTTGCTGGCATATATCCGGTGGACAGTGAAGATTTTGAAGCCCTTCAAGATTCCATAGGAAAATTAATACTTAACGACGCCAGTGTTACTATAGAAAAAAAATCATCCGTTGCCCTTGGCCTTGGATTTCGCTGTGGCTTTTTAGGTCTATTACATATGGATGTATTTAGAGAGCGTCTTGAAAATGAGTATAATCTTTCAGTAATTACTACTGCACCGAGCGTATTATTTAAAGTACAACTTAAAGGTAAAAATGAAACAGTAGATATCGAAAACCCTTCTGACTTCCCTGAACCAAATCGCATAGAAGAAATATTAGAACCAGTCATAAATGCAACCATTATTACACCAAGCACGTATGTCGGCAACATTATTAAACTCTGTGAAGATAAACGGGGCGTACAAAAAGATTTCAATTTTCTCGACGAACATCGAGTGATTTTAAAATATCGCCTGCCCTTAAACGAAGTTGCTACTGATTTTTATGATGATTTAAAATCACTCAGTTCCGGCTATGCAAGCTTTGACTATGATGAAGCAGGCTTTGAACCATCCGACTTGGTCAAAATGGATATTCTTATTAATGGAAAACCGGTAGATGCGCTTTCTATTATTGTCCATAGAGATAAAGCCTATCATGTTGGTAAGGCTATCACGGAAAAACTAAAAACAGCTATTCATCGTCAACTTTTTGAGGTTGTTATTCAAGCTGCTATCGGTTCAAAAATAATTTCTAAAGATCGTGTTGCGCCCTTACGTAAAGACGTAACTGCAAAATGTTATGGTGGCGACATTTCGCGTAAAAGAAAATTATTAGAAAAACAAAAAGAAGGTAAAAAGCGAATGAAAAACGTGGGAAATGTTGAAATTCCCCAAGATGCGTTCTTAAGCATCTTGAAAAAATAATTATTTATTTCTATAGTAGATAACGTGAGCTCGATCTAATAACTTAGCTTTCTACAATATTTTTTGTATAGCGGGCTTAATGGGCCCCGCAGGGTCCACCCAATTTTCCCCGAATGGGGGATTAAAGGGGCCCCCGCTGTTTTACAGTGGGGTAAGATTAAAGGGGGCAAATTTACAGCATTTTTAAGCCGAGCTCACATTAGATACTATAAAACACTCATAAAAAACAGATACCAATAAAGGAAGCAGCGTGAGTCAAAATAATAAAGAAGATCTAAAAAATCTCAATAAAGAACCAATACTGCTAGATCATGTATTTTCTGGAAATATATTTATTTTTCACGCGTTTGATATCGGCGATGATATAAATCTTGAAAAAACAAGTAAATTAATATCAATTAATACTATAGCTCTTCCCTTTTTAAAGCATTTTAAAAATTATCATATTCCGTTAAATATAGAACTTCCTCATCCCCATGCAAGCAATAAAAATATAGGATGTAAAATTCATAACTTTGGCGTTATATCGTTAACCTATAAAATACCGTTTACCGATTCTTTACAAAATATTCGTGCACAATTTGGAGAGATTCATAATCAATATCAAGCGCTCTCTATTACCGATGCTCGCTCTGTGTATAAAAAAATAGAATCCGAAGTCAGCAAAGCACGATTTTTTCAAACGCATACATCATATATGATTATTCAACTTGATCCTATACCAGACAAACTAGACGTACAAGAATTAAAAAAAGTATTTGGCGGGCTCATTGTATCTACGCTCCGATTTGAACAAGTAGCATTATCAGAAGAGCAAAAAAATGAAATACTTGAAGCTGCTATTGGCTATTTTCGTGGCGATCTTATTGTTATCGATACAGAAACTGCCTTTATATACGACAAACAGTATGAAGAAGTTTTGGATTTTTTTGAATTTGCCAACGTTCAATTAGTTGAATTACAATATTTTGACCGACTTCTTGATCAACGACTCAATAAAATTTATGAAGGAGAAGGTCGTAATCCATCATGGAGATCATATCTCCCCTTTGTTAATATGACATCGAGCGATCCTATCGAATTATTGGGAAAACTTAAAGTCGATATTTCCGTAATTACTGAAAGACTTGAAAGCAGCATAAAAGTAATTGGTGAGCCTTATTTTTCAGAACTTTACGAACTACTTGTTGAAAAATTAGATATAACTGCATGGCGAGCTGGTATTGATAGAAAGCTATCTATTGTTCATCACATACAGAGCACCTATCAACATAGAATTGATATGATTCGAGAAGATATACTCTCGGTACTTATTATTATTCTTATTTTCATAGAACTCGTGATAGCAATTATAAAATAAAAATTAGTTTTAAATTCAAGAACATCAATTATTTTACGAACACTTCAAAAGTGCACTTCTTTTAGTATCGAGCGAAACGACGATATATCAATAACTCGAAAGTCCTGCTAGTCTCAAAAAGCATTTACTTCTGCCCCAGCCAACAGGATATCTCTTGCTATTACTACGAGAAAGATTGAACAACGCACCCAAAGGTATACCAAACAAAGATACGGGAATCGCTGTTCCTATTATAGCTCCCGTATTGCCGCCTGTTTTAGAACAATAATATGCTGCTTTTCCAAAGCCCATAGCTAATGTCGATAAAGTTAATTGTTCTAAAATAAAATCATTTCTATAAAATCGATCTTCTGCATTAGAGGGTTTTAAAATATCTTTATAAGAGTAACCAGAAGAAGCATAGTTAGAAATAAAAGCTGCCAATACTAGCGCACTTGCCGATGAGGCCAAACTTCCCGCGACAGTTTTCAAGGCAGATGTTTCTGTTTCTATTGGCTGATTTGACGATAGAACCAAAAGCAAACTAAATAATGCCAATTTTTTGATATTTTTCATGCAAAGCCCCCGTAATTCATATTAACAAATGTCTTAATTTTATCCGCCATAGAAATTAAAGCTACGACCGGCACGCCTATCGGCTGCAAACCCATAAAGGAGCAAAAGAACAGCACTCGTAAAAATAGCTCCGGGAGTAATTGCAGCCGTTGCAATAGCTCCTTTGTTTCCACCAGTATTATATAAATAAGCCGCCATTCCTACAAAGCCAAGAGTTGTAATAAGCACCTTTAATTGCTTAGCATTCAATTTTTTTAACCTTTTTTTATCCATACTCGGATCTCTCTCAACAAATTCATTTAAAAAAGCAACAATCCCCATGACAACACTTAGCCCTGCTGCCGAGCAGCCAGCAACAGTTTTCAGGGCAGATGTTTCTGTTTCTATCGGCTGATTTGACGATAAAATCAAAAACAAACTAAATAATGCCAATTTTTTGATATTTTTCATGCGATAACCCCATTTTTTGATTTTTGCATATATGTACATAAAAAAGTTATACAAAAATTAACCTCTATAAACCAATATATCATATTTTATGAAAATAGTGCCAGAAAAGCCCGCCAAACTAAATCGATTTTTGACTTTTTTGCTCTCACGCCACGCCTAACAGAAACTGCCATATCCAGCAGAAAACCTATTAAAAACAAAAAAGCCAGCTATGAAAATCTAGTAAATTCTCATAGCTGGCCACAAAATTACTCTATAATTAACTTACTTCTATTGCGTAGGACATCCATTATACATCACTACACCTGCCACCGCAACAGTACTTACAGCTGCTGCATTCCTTAAGTTAGCCCCAGCCCTAGCTTTATCACCTTCAGCTTGCTGGCGTCCAACTTGAGCATCTATCAATCTAACTTGAGCTGCGGCAAGACCATCCTGTCTTTTCATTTCAGCTCTCATTATTTCAGCATTAAGCGCAGCTTCCTCATTCATTCTTTGCATTTTATCAATTCTCATTTGAGCCTTAGAAGCAGGATCCCCTAATTCTTGTTCAAAAAACCTAGTTCGAACTCTAGATTCTTCCGCTTTAGCAATATTTTTCTCTGCTTGAGAAGACACAAGATCTGATAGAACACCTGAATCTATTTGTGATACTGTATGAAAAATATTTGATACATCTTCAGGATCCACATTTGATATCATGCGCAAAGCCCCTGCTTGACCATGCATCAGGTCAGCTTTACCATCTGCATACTTTATTACGTTTTCAACTATATCAGGCGCCCGCTCAGCAACAGGTCCACCAATAACATAGAGAGCACCCCCAACAGCTAAACCCTTAAACACAGCACCAGCTCCTTGACCGAATTGACCCAAAGCTCCAAGATTAGCCGCAAAAGTATTTGGACTAGGAGCTGCATCAGAAGCACTACCTACAGAAGCTGGAACAGCTGGAGCAGGAGCAGCTGGAACTGAAGTAGGACTAGAAACACCAGAACGGGCTGCTCCATTCGAACCTATTCCTGGTTGGCGCACAGGCAAAAGAGAATGACGTTGCCGAATAGATCTCTTTATAGATCCAAGCACAGAAGAACAATTAGCTAATTGCGCAAAAGACAACACAAATAATACAAAAAAATACCTGTAATTACGTATAGACATAGAAACTCCTCCAATAAAATATTGTTTTATAAAAACATTACAATATAACTCACACTGTCACATAACTCATACTAATACAGATTTTAATCAATGTCAAAAGCGGCAAATAGTTTCTTATTGAAAATTTCGATAACTCGTACCATGCAAACATATATTTTTTAAATGGTGGCACAATAACACCAATACAAGCTCAAATAGCTGTTTTTTATAACTAAAAATATTATTCTATAACAAAAAAGCCCTCGATTTAGCCGAGAGCTTTCTCTTGCGAGCATTTCTAAAAATACTCTTAATTTTTTTAAAAACTTATTAATTATGTATAATTATCTAATTATAGCTATTTAAGCGAAAGGCGCACCATCTTCATTCTCTCCATTATCTCTATCTCTACCTCTAAAAAAATTATTTTCTGGTTTCCGCGCAGCCTTCGATTCCTTCTCTAATTTTCTTTGCTCAAACGCAGGATGTAGATCATACACAACAAAATACACTGCAGTACCCCACCCCAACGCAGCACCAACACCTTTACCGAAATCTCGGAAAGCACTGGATAGAGCACTACAATTACTTTGTTGTGAGAAAAACAACGCTGACAGTAACAAAAAATACAAATAATTTCTTTTAGACATAAGCCCTCCATTGAAATAAAAATTATATTACTATATATCTTATTATTAAACAAAAAATCAAAAATATCAAGTTTCTCTGCTGCAACAAAGTGATAATGTCCTATAGCAATACGGTGAACAGTTTTTAAAAAAAATATTTTAACATGTAGGCCGAAGCGCATAATCCTCTTTTTTACCCTCGACTGCTACCATGTCCTGTTCTCCTCTAACAAACATGAGACATGTCATCACGCACATGAAAAAAACTGCTCCCAAGGCAAACCTATCGAAAGAATCAAACTGGCACATCAACTTTTTATACAAATCACTTTCATTACCAAGCATATCTTTATAAAGTTTTCCATAATTTATACTCACGCTCCAGTTCGGCCCAAGTAGCATTTCCCGCTCGATTCTTAATTTTTCTACTGCCCTAATAGTCTCATACAACCAAGGATTTTGTTGCTCTAAGCTTCTTCGTTCAAGCTCACAAAAATAAGCTTTTACAAGACATGCTGACATACCAGAAATAGGTACCAACATAGATGCGGTAAAAAACGAATTATCTTTTGTTTTGCGAGCAAAACACTGATAATAATGTGCACATTTTGAACGAATATTTATTAAATTTTGCCATAAACCATTACCGTACACTGTCGAACAAAACAACATAGATAATAACAAAAAATACATACAATTACGCTTAAACATAAACCCTCCATTAAATATTGCTATATGCTTACCGAGCAACGCTGACTTTAGCCGGGCGAATAACCACGCCTTTGAAGGTGTACCCCTTTTCTAAAACTTCAACAATATCATCAGAGTTATGTTCAGAAGAATCAACTTGCATGATAGCTTCATGCTTAGTTGGATCAAACACCATATAATCAGTCATAGGCTCGACACCTATAGCCGTCAATGTTTTAATAAAATTTTTATGGATCATAGAAAAACCGATAAGCAGCTGATCATCCCCATCCGTTTTTGCATCGCTTTTTGCTGATTCTTGAAAAGCCCTATCAAACATATCTATTGTAGGCAGTAACTTTTTAATAATATCTAATTGAGCATTAGCCGACCATTGCATTTTCTCTTTTTCTGCTCGCAATCTAAAATTACTAAAATCTGCGGTCATATGAGCGTACTTTTCTTGAATATCAGTAAGTTGCTTACAACATTCTAAATCACCCTGCCATTCAGATTGCCTACTATCTTGCCCACTAGACGCAAACTCTTGCTCATTATTGCCAGTTTCATTACTTTCTGAGAAATCTTTTGCACAGAAACATTCTTTTTTATTTTCTTTTTCACAACATTTTTCGTAACACATGTTATAATATCTCCACATTTTTTTAAAATAACTCTATAATAATATATTTAATAATTAGTATACCATTACCCTTATAATCAGCAACCATAAGACACATGAACCCTACTGATAATCAGATAAACAACAAAGCAAATACCCAAATATATAATCAGGGCATACTACCCATTATTATACCTATCAGTATCGCTATTTTTATTGCCAACATCTTTCTTTTCTCTTTTTTCTGCCATGGACATGATGTTTTGCATTATTACCGCGCTGATCCTCTTTTTTCCGAACCTCGATTTGAAAAACCATGGCTTGCCTCGTTAGATATTGGCCTGGGAAGTGGATATACGTCAACTGCATTTAATAATCATGGCAAAAAAGTCAATATACTCAATATATATGACCTACCAAAAAAACATGAAAATAAAATGGCTCAAAAAGGATCATTTGTTTTTCATGAAATAAACATAGCATACACCCAAAATTTTAATTATGGTCTTTTTATCAAAGCCCATTTACCCCTACGAACAGATACATTTTTTATCCATACCATTACTGGTGATAGTATTCAAAATAGAGACGACCAACTGGCAACAGACCAACACATACCAGGACAAAAAAAAGAAAATATTTTTGAGCCCGGCCCCTCTATAATAGCAACACAATGCATAAAAAATACCGATGCCGGTGATTTAAGCATTATGGCTGGCTGGACCATCAACTATCAAAAACCCAAAACGCTCGATTTTGTTGATATTACCTTAAAAGCAGGCATTCTATTTCCGACCGGTCAACAAAAAAACTTTTATCCTTTTTCAGTACCCCATGGATATGATGGGCTCTGGGGAATACCAATATCTGCAGATATAGCAATTGGTTGTTATGAATGGTTAACTATCGGTTCTCACCTTGAAATTCTTCCTTTATGGGCCAGACATAATCCGATTACCTATGGACGTGTTGGCATGTATAGCAAAGCTGATCATATAATGCATGGTCTATCTTTATTGTTAGGATATACCTATAGCAACAAGAACAGTTCCCACGCTCTATCTAAAAAAATAGGGCCTACAACAACCAAACCCGAAATTGAGCCATGGAGTATGCATACCATTCATTTTGCTTTAGAATATGATTTAACCGAATATGATAGTTTTTTAGGACCCCGCATAGGATTTTTTATAGATACCCCAGTGTATGGAAAGAATATTTTTAAAACGACCATGTCAGGTATTTTTTTGGGACTAGAGATTGCAACCTAATCTCTATTGCACCGTACTTTGCACAGTGCCATGAAGAGAGTGAAGAACTTTTTTTAAACAGACACCATAACCAGCATCTAAACAATATAATGGCAATTCAGCATAAAATGCTATCATACTTTCAATAATACGATTTAAATAAAGCATGTCACCTTTAAACATTTTATAATCATATTGCCGGCTATCACGGTACTTTTCTTTTGAACTACTCGTAAAAACATAGTCCACATAGACTAACTTTCCTATAATACCATCAAACATACTGGCTAATTTTTTGTGACCTGATTCTCTATTGTCATGACATATCTGCATATCCCCCCATGCCGACATACAACCATCAAATACTTTTTTTATCCAGGACTCACCTGCGGGACATTCAGGCTCTATTAACACGTACTGATCTGATGCATAACTATACAATGGCTGCACAAGTGATGGTACGAAGAAAAAAAAAGATATTATTTTTATAGCTACTACTCTTGTAACCACCATCACCCCTTTTATTTTTTATTTTATTGCCCATTTTATTTTCACATGCTATTTTTCTTGTGATTATATATGTTTTATTATTGCATACTTCTTTTCTATTAGTCAAACAAAAGCAAACACCAATAAAAAAACCCGTACTTAATACGGGTTCTTTTATCTAATCAATTTTTTAAACTAATATTAGCTAAAAAGGCAAATCATCTTCAAATGCGGGTACGTCTTTAAAGTCCATTTCACCAGAAACAGTATGTTGATCGTTTGTTGTAGCAAAAGAATTTGAACGTTGCGGCTCTGCAGGCTTTACTCTTTTTGCAGCATCAACAGCTCTTCCTTTAATCTGATCAATCTGCTTTAATAGATCTTTTTCTAGCGCACTTTGCGGTTCTTTTTTAACTTCATAAGAATCAGCCTCTAGCCCTTCAGCCTCTCCGCCAGCACCTGAACCTAAAAAGACAACGCGATCAGCTACGATAGAATGCTTAGAACGTGATTGACCATTTTGATCTTCCCACGTATCAAGTTTTAAGCGGCCTTCCACTAAAACCGAACGTCCTTTTTGCAAATAGCTACGACAGCTGTCTGCTTGCGGTCCCCAAACATCAACATCAATAAAACAGACTTCCTGAACCATAGCACCTGTTTGACGATTCTTAAATTGACGATTAATAGCTAAGCCAAGACGACAAACAGCTTGTCCTGATCCCAATTGCTTATAATCAGGATCTCTGGTAAGATTTCCTACTAAAATAATACGACTATATCCAGCCATTATAAATCCTTTTCATTAAATAAAATAAAACCATATTTTTAGCATATCAGACAAATAACATATTTTAAATTATAGCAATATATTCAACTAATTCTATATTTTTTTATTCTCTCTATTTTTTAATAATACAGCCAAGGAGTCCATTTTTTTAGCAATCTCACCATCCACTGCTTCCAAATACTGATTTAATTCTTCTAACGTACTTTCTATTTTTTTTAATTTTTCTTTATCTACACTAATCAATACGCTATCGCTGGCACCCTCAAGAAAATCTGCAACCTGCTTTAAACAACAATCTTGAACAGTTGCTATATGCCTCAGCAGACAAGATTGTCTTTTAAGAATACCACTCATATGTTGGCACGACAATTCTTGCAAGCGAGATCGTGTCGGCGCCCCTTTTTTTTGCTTAGATTTAACCACAACAAACTGATTAGCAAGAATATAATAAAAAGAAAAAAGTACCGCGCATGCAATCATGCATAACATTTTTTGATTATTCTTTTTTTTATTAAAAAAATTCATAATTATTTTCTCCTAAAAAAACCAATATACGCATACTGAAAAAAAGATATACCCGTCATAAAAACAACAATTCCAAAAACTACATATAAGTAATAAAAAAAATAAATAGATACATAATTAAAAATATAAGCAATAAAAAGTAACCAAATAAAAAATAACTGCAAAGCAGTGGTTACCTTACTCCATAACGTCGGCTTTATATCTATACGCGTACCAGCACAATAGAGTATCACTATCCCTATTATCAGCGCTATTTCTTTGACCACCATAAACCAGACAAACCAAACAGGAATAATAAACACCGAAGCAGTTGGCCCTTTTATAAAAGCAAGTGCAGCAAAAGAAGAGATAATAAATATTTTATCTGCTATTGGATCTAAACAAGCTCCCAACAAAGTTTGTTCATTACGTAACCGTGCCAAAAAACCATCGAGCATGTCGCTCAATGCTGCCAATACAAAAATAAAAAACGCTAAAAACCAATACCCTTTAATCATGCAAGCTAGGAGCACGGGAGAAAGTAAAATACGTAATAACGTAAGACAGGTCGCAAGCGTCAATTTTTTTTTATGCATACTATCTTTTTTTATCTCTATTTTTTTATCTCTATTTTTTTATCTATCTTTTTTTATCTATCTTTTTTTTAAAATACCTTGATCTTTCAAATATTTTGCTTCTCGATCGCATTATCACGCATCTTAATCACGTATCTCAATAACACGATTATTTTCAATAACACGATTATTTTCAATAACACCACCGCCAATACAAATACCATCGTTATTATAAAATACGGCAAACTGCCCTGCCGCTATACCCTGATCATCATGCTCAAGCTTAACATACGCGCGTTCATTATTTTCACATAACTCTATCTGGGCATCATGCACCTGTGGACCATGCCGCATTTTCAGCTTTATCGGCCCCGACTCTGGAATATAGGATATCCAGTTACAGGCACCCACTGCAAAAGCATCTCGCTGCTTATCTGCTGCATAATAATGCCGAGAGAGATAGATTTCATTATTTTTCATATCTTTTGCTACCACATACCATGGCCCACCGGCTAAACCCAAGCCCTGCCGCTGGCCAATCGTGTAAAACCATGCCCCGGCGTGAGTACCGACAGCCTTGCCCGTCTCTATTTCTATCATAGAACCCAGAGATTCTCCCAAATAATGCTTAACAAAATCTTTAAATTTTAATTTGCCCAAAAAACAGATGCCCTGGCTATCCTTTCTCTCTTTATTTACCAAATCAAACTCATAAGCCAAAGCTCGAACTTCGCTTTTACAAAGTTGCCCCAAAGGGAATAAAGCCCGACTCAGCTGCTCTTGACTCAATTGAGATAAAAAATAAGTCTGATCTTTGATAGCGTCTGGCGCTTGTTTTAACCAAAATCGGCCATCAGACTCAAAAACATGGGCATAGTGACCGGTAGCTACTTTGTCATAATGTATAGAGGTATTAGAATCAAGAGCATTAAAAAAAAGACCAAATTTTATGCGCTGATTGCACAGCATATCTGGATTAGGGGTTCTACCTGCTTTAACTTCAGCAATAGTATAATTCACTACCTGTTCATGATATTCTTTTTGTAGTGAAACCACTTCTAGCGGCACCCCAGCAGACTCACAGACTGCTCGAACGAAGGCTAGATCTTGCTCCCAGGGGCAATGATCTCCAAGGTACATTAATTCATCTTCAAGCCAAATTTTAAGGTAAAAAGCGGTGACATCATGCCCTTGTTGCTGCAAAAGTCGCAATGCAACCGAACTATCAACCCCACCTGATACCAATACAGCTATTTTCACGTCTATCCACTCAATAAAAAATTATTAAAACAAAAAATATAAAAATTTAAATCAAATATTATGTTAGTATAGCAATATAAAGATCAGGCTAAAAGAGGGAGTTTTTTTGCCTGCTGCTCACGCCAAAAAGCTCTTTTTCTATTAATTTTAATGTAAGCCGATTTTCAACTTTTGTTATAAAAACCCCCAAAATAAGCCCTTTTTTACAAAAACACTATAAATTTTCACAAAACCAGCTATAATTAAATATAGTAATAAATTGCATTGCTATAAAGTGCTTAAAAGCCTAGGACAATTGTGAAAAAGTTTCAAATACAAATTTTTTTACTTCTTGTTACGATCAGCTTCGTGCCGGATATGCTTTGTAAGCGCTTTATGGAAACAGATAGTTATTGTGCCTATTCAACACTACAACAAACAAATAGCCAGCTAAAAACAAATAGCCAGCTAAGCTCAAGTTTCATATGGCAAAAAGAAGTATATAGACCAGAAGCGGGACAACGTAAAGATATAACGTTCCCAGTGTCACCACGGCGACTGACGGCTGCACGACAGACAACTTTCGGCCAAGCAAAACACCATGAACATTTAGATTTAGATGGTTTAGGTGAGGAAAAAAAATTTAAACTTGCTGTTTCTATGCCACAATCTCGGCCTTATGATAACAGCTACCCATTAGTAGCATCTCCAGCAATAACGTCACTTACGAGAACTGGTACGCCGCCACCAGATATATGGATATCAATAAAAATTTTATCTCCCAAAGGCAAATCATCAACATTTTTTCTTGAAAAGCGTTTATTGCAACATTTAGCTAGTCAAGTTACTCCTGAACAACAATTATTGCTACAACGCTGGACAGCTATGGATCAAATTACCTTTACTGCGCCACAACAAACATTAATACCATTGCACTATAAAAAAAAACAACAAGGTCTTGTTACTTCATCAAAATTAGCGCAACCGGAAAAAAGTTCCATTTTTAAAAAACAAGCAAAAGGCCCTAAAGACTCTTTTGAAGAATTATTAATAACCGCCGTAAGAAAACGAATAAGCCCAACTGAATCTTTTATACAAGACTATCTAGATCAAAAGACTACAAGAACGGTGCTAAAATATTTATTTGGAAATCATCTACTAACGGCCACTTCTGAAGATTATATAGAGGCCGCCATAACAAAACGAGTAAATACCACCCAACGTTCAATACAACAATATCTAAAACTGGAACCTACATATTCAACGGTAATAGGATATTTATTTGAAAATCCCGTAGGCGCCACTTCTGTAGATCAAGTAGAGGCCACCTTTCAACAACGAATGAATACCACCCAACTTTTGATAAAAAAGTATCTAGAACCGGGACCTACATATTCAACAGTTATGGAATATATAGCCGAAAAACAACTGTCTGATGTTTGTGGAATAAAGGCTAATACCTCTTCCACCGTATTTTTCAAACCCCTTCGGGGCGGAGATATAACTTTCCAATTCACAGAGAACACAACCCACTATGATTTTTCCAAACAAATAAATCTGCGTGAAAAAAGAGTAATATTTGCTGGTAAAGAAGTAGATATGTCCAACTTAGAACTATTAGCAGATAGACTTAAATCGATGCCAAACGAAAGCATCTGTCACTTAATAGAAAAGAAAAAAGCCGATCCTGAGAATAAATAAACTACATGTTATCAACTTCCAAACACATATTATGTTTCAAAAATAGATGTTGCCGACCCGGGCTTTTTGAATTTATTTTTTTCCCCTAAAACAATCTCTCTTTTAGCATAGCAATATACTGCTCAAGCTAAAAAAACACTTTTTTATTAATTTTAATTTAAGCCGATTTTCAACTTTTGTTATAAAAACCCACAAAATAAGCCCTTTTTTACAAAAACACTATAAATTTTCACAAAACCAGCTATAATTAAACATGGAAATAAATCTTATTGCTATAAAGCACTTAAAAACCTAGGACAATTGTGAAAAAGTTTCAAATACAAATCTTTTTACTTCTCGCTACAATCAGCTCTGCACCAGCTCTTTTCTGCGCACATGAAGCAGGACAATTACCTCGTCTTACATACACGCAAGATGGAGAATTCAAACAAAATGTTTTTGGCAATAATCGATTTGCTTTGCCAGACGATCTTGATCCCTATAGCATACCAGACAGCGATGACATGCCACCCCTAGAACCGTTATCTGATTCAGACCTAGAATCGTGCGACGAGTTTTCAATACATCTACCACCGCAACTACTAAAAAAATCCACTGCCCTTCCTGAAAAACAAGAAGTATATTTTTTTGAACTTGTTCCATACGACGAAAAAAACTGGTCGTCTAAGGAACAAGAATACTCTCTTGTTTCATCATTATTACAACCCAAAAAACCAGCAAAACCCACCGCTCGTTCTGAAAAAAAAGAATCTAAACTTGCAGCTTCTAGCCAAGAAACACCACTAATGTCTCCACGGCTTACTCTCCCTACCTCGAAGTCATTGTTTGCTGCTGATAACAATAAGCCACTATCGCAACCACAGGTATGGCCACAAACTAAAAATTGGCACTCCACCGTTGCACTATCACCTAATAAAGAAAAAACAACAGCAATGATGGCAGCATTAGATCCTTATTTATCAAACGAAATAGTACGATTCATAGTTGCAGAATACGCTATCACAACAACAGGTGACCACGTATCTCCAGAAAAAACATTGAGAGTAAATAGAGAGTTAGGCTTTCGATTATTAAGTTTACCAAACAAATTAAAGCAAGCTGCGCTTGCATTATCAAGAGAAGACCTAACGAAATTTAAAATCATTAAAGATTGCTCAGAAAACATTATAGGAATAAATTTAGATTTTTACGAATCAGATACGGCGATCGATATTTTTAAGCAAATCCAATCAAGGTTTTATAAAATGCTTAAAACTCAAAAAGAAGACAAAAAGCTATCTAAAAAATATTTAAAAAAAATAAATATGAATGTCATAGTTAGCGACCTTATAGCTAGCGGCTTTATAACCGAAAACCTTTTCGAAAAAGATATAAACCACAAAACATGCATTAATGATAAAGATACAAATCGCTTAGCTTACTTTTTATCAAACAACTCTCCACATGGATCAGTAGGCAGCCTGCTTATTATTAGAGAACAAAAAGAGAATGAGTCTAACGGTGAATCTAGTAGTGATGAGTCTAGCGATGAATCTAGCAGTAATTAATCTAAAAATTAAAAAAAAAGCTAGTTATTGCGTTTTTACAAAATCGACTATCATTAAAAATATAAAATAAAACTTTGTTATTAAAAAAATAGCTAAAAATGGATAGTTTTGTGAAAAATTCTCAAATACAAATCTTTTTACTTCTCGCTACGATTAGCTTCGCGCCGGCTACTTTCTACGCATATAACCCGGAAGAGCCGCAGCTTGAGGTAAGCCTCGTTACAATTGCATTAAACACGGCAAACAAAAATAAATCTACACAGCCTGGATATATATCTTCAGAATCTGATATTCTAATATCTAAACAAACTATCTTAAAACAAACAGACTTTAAACTCACCATAGCAAATTTTGCTAATGCTTTCAAACCCGCCACAACAGGCTTTGCTGAAAAAGAAAAAGAAGAAGAAGAAAAAGAAAAAGAAGAAGAAGAAGAAACTACAGCTTTGCAAGTCGCAACTCAACTAAGATCTCCCCAAGCACTTGTAGGACCATTACCAACGCGAATCGCTCCTGTTTTAGGAGCAATATCATTGTGGTCCTTATTTTTGCAACCTCTAACAACAAGACGAAAAACAGCCATGAATTCCTATGTGTTGCCAATCCCTGTTGCCTCTATATTAGCCAGTTACGTAGATGATACATTTGAACAAGCTATTACAATTTCTTTCCGCCACCACCCTTCTGTGACTGCGTCTCCTTTAGATACATGGGATGATTTTGAAGGAAAAATAAAAAAAACGCTTCAAATAAGGACTCTCTTTAGTTTAAAAAAAAATTGCGTACCCAAAAACGTAACAGCACTACCACTATGGATAACCGACCCAAGTAAAATAATTTTATCTATGATTTTTAATAATGTTCAAGTAACAAATATACCAGAATTACTTAAACATGGTGCTGCCGCAGAAGCCCAAGGTCGTAAAAATTATGGCTTACTTATGGTTACCTATCAAACAATCTAATACATGGGCACATAACGCTAGAAACGTTTCAACAAAACTCCAAAATGGCTGTCACTTTTTTTATACAATTTGCTCTATTAACTATATTAAAACAATAAAATATTACTGCCACTATAAAGCACTTAAAAACCTAGGACAATTGTGAAAAAGTTTCAAATACAAATCTTTTTACTTCTCGCTACAATCAGCTCTGCACCAGCTCTTTTCTGCGCACATGAAGCAGGACAATTACCTCAGCTTACATACACGCAATTTGGCAATAATCGATTTGCTTTGCCAGGCGATCTTGATCCCTATAGCATACCAGACAGCGATGACATGCCACCCCTAGAACCGTTGCCATATGATTCAGATCTAGAATGGTTCGACGAGTTTTCAATACCTCTGCCACCGCAACTACTAGAAAAACTCACTGTCCTTCCTGAAGAAGAAGAAGAAGAAAAATGTTGGCATTTTGAACCTGTTCCCGACAAAGACAAATGGTCGCCTAAAGAACAAGAATACTCTCTTGTTTCATCATTATTACAACCCAAAAAACCAGCAAAACCCACCGCTCGTTCTGAAAAAAAAGAACTTAAACTTGCAGCTTCTGCCATATCAACGGCTCCAGAAAACTTTAAATCTTGTGGCATAACCGAAACAATAATCATACATATCAACGCTCCACTCATTAGTCACACGATTACTAAAGAGTTTGATCCATCAGATACTTTTGATAGCATAACAGACTTTGTCTACAAAAAAACTGGCTTAAAACCGGAAAACCAAAACTTTATCGCAACAGACACAATAATAGAAAAAACAATGGAAGCATTTGTTAAAGCTTTTTTGCCAAAAAACGGCAGTTGGAAAAATAAATCAAGCGCCATACATGTTCTAGTAGATAAAAATGACAACTGTAGCGAAACTTTAATATCGCCGCAACTACAAGCAAAAACCACTCCTCCCCCTAAAGAAGATGGCGAAGTGGTCTTTTGGTATCACCCAGTTCCAGCCCGAACCGACCCAAAAAACTGGACCTCTAAAACACAAGAATATGATTTTTTTCCCATATTACAACCCGAAAAACTAGTCGAACTCCCCGCTCGTTTTGATCAAGAAAAAGCAGAATTTTTTTCAAATCATAATACAATTTTGTCATTCAAGGGCATAAATGGTAAAAATTTTTCAATAGACGTCAATTCTAAAACTACCTGGTCTGAATTTTTGAATACACTCTATAAACAAGCTGATCCTCAGGAAGATGAAAAACTATTTCTTCTGCACACCGCCAACATACTAAAACAAGACATTCAATCATTGGCTACTTTGATTAAAAAAGAAAAAAATCCCCTTATTCGTTTTGTTATGCACAAAGTCAGAGACTGAAGCTTTCAATTTCTGTTTAGCACTATCAACAAGGGCTTATTTTATGTTAACACCAAAAAAATAAGCCCTTGTTCAGGTTTATATACATGTGAGACAAAAAAAAAGAATAAGATATACTAATTATTAAATAAAATTTTTTGTTAAACCTGAGAATAAAATCATGAATAGCTCCGAAAACAATCAGCATAATATAAACCAGCACAATCATACCAAAAAAAATATAATTGAAAAAATTCAAAAATCTTTTTTTTCCCATATAGCCCAAACACTTTCTTTAGATATAGCGTCAGTTAGCGCCACACCATTTTCATTAAATATAGATCTAACAAAACAGGATTTTGGTGATTTAAATTCAACCATCGCTTTAACATTAGCAAAACAATTAAAGCGTTCGCCTATCTCTATAGCTCAACAGATAGCAAGCACCTATACGTGCGAATATGTTTCAAAAATAGATGTTGCCGGCCCGGGCTTTTTGAATTTATTTTTTTCCCCTAAAACGATCTCTCTTTTAGCGCAAGAATTATACGCACAAAAAGAAGACTTCTTTAAACCAGCTAATCAAATAGGCAGACGCATATCTCTCGAGTTTATCAGCGCTAATCCGACTGGACCTTTACACTTTGGCCATGGTCGTGGTGGTATTATTGGCGATGTATTAAGCAATATATTTTCTTTTTTAGGGCATAACGTCACCAAAGAATTTTATATCAATGATGCTGGTAAACAGATAGCTAAACTGGGTGAATCATTTAAAATTCGCTGCCAACAGATAGCTGGATCTTCGGCTACCATACCCGAGGGAGGATATCAAGGAGAATACTTGATTAGCATGGCGCAGGATTTTATAGAAAATCATAATGGCGCAGCAAAGCTCTCATATGAGCCAGATCAGTTCTTTCAAGAATATGCAAAAAACATACTTTTAAAAGCTATCAAGCATACTCTTGATACTTATGGGATTACGTTTGATGTCTGGTTTTCTGAAAAAACGTTACACGAATCTGGTGCCATTACTCAAGCATTAGACTTTTTAGCTAAACACGGAACTCTGTATGAAAAAGATAAAGCACTCTGGTTTGCATCAACACAATTTGGAGATGACAAAGATCGTGTTGTTCGTAAATCAACCGGGGAACTTACCTACGTGGCTGCAGATATCGCGTATATGATAGATAAAAAAGAGCGAGGCTATACGCAACTTATTATGATCCTGGGCCATGATCATCATGGTTATGTTGAAAGACTTCAAGGCATTAAAACAGCTTTACAAATACCAACGTCACTTGATATTATTCTCTATCAACTCGTAAAAATTAAAGAAAATGGCCTGCAAGTAAAACTTTCTAAAAGAGCTGGTAATAGCATTACTCTTGATGATGTTATTAAAACGGTCGGTCGCGACGTTGCTCGCTTTTTCTATTTAAATCGAAAAGCAGATGCTCAGCTAGAATTTGACCTTGAACTTGCTCTCAAAAAATCAGAAGAAAACCCGGTCTACTATGTGCAATATGCATTTGTAAGAGCGGGAAGTATTCTCCAAAAAGCAATGGGGGACAAGCTTTTTGAAAACATAGGAGCTCAAGATGCAGAGCATTTGGGCAACCAAGAAATTATGTTACTGAAAAAAATTGCTTTCTTTAAAGAACTTTTGGCATCCATAGATACCACATTTCAGACACATCAACTCGCTTATTATGTTCATGAATTAGCGCAATTATTTAGTAGCTACTATGCAAAGCATAGAATAATAGATCTTAACCATATACAGCAAAGTAGAGGGCGACTCTTGCTGGTGATTCTTATGCAAAATACACTCAAAATTAATTTAGAGTTATTGGGAATTAGTCAGCCTGAGCGCATGTAATACGCAAAGCGTAAAATAAAAAAATAAGTGGAGCAAGTTGCTGGGGTAACTAGTTGCCAAAACAACGTATTCTGGCACACTAATAAATAAGTATTTTTAAATAAGTATTTTTTTGAATTATTATTAGATTTTAAATTATTATAAAAACAAGGGTTACCATGATTATTGATCGTGAATTAATACAAAAATTAAGAAATTTAACAGGCCTAGGTCTTATGGACTGCAGAAAAGCCTTAGAAGAAAATGATGGCGATATCGATAAAGCAATAGAATCATTGCGTAAAAAAGGTGCCGCTGTTGCTGCAAAACGAGCAGGAAAAGATACTACTCAAGGCTTGATTCATGCTTACATTCACCCAGGAAGCCAAATTGGTGTTTTAGTAGAAATCAATTGTGAAACCGATTTTGTTGCACGTACAGATGCTATAAAGCAATTTGCTCAAGATCTTTGTCTGCATATTACCGCACTTAAGCCACTCTATCTTTCAGCAGAACAGGTTGATCCTAAATTCTTAGAACATGAAAAACAAATAATGCATTCATTGTTGGTTAATTCTGGCAAACCGGAAAAAATGCTTAATCAAATTATAGAAGGCAAAGTACAAAAACTATACGCTGATATTTGTCTTTTAAATCAGACGTTTGTAAAAAATGATCAATTAACTATATCGCAAGCCATTGAAGAATTAATTGCAAAAACCGGCGAAAATATTAAAATTAATCGTTTTTCTCGTTTTGAAATTGGTCTATAATAAAAACAGCAACATAAAACGCTAAACATTTATACAGGAAAAAACATGCCAATTGAAGCTATTATAATAGAAAATGACCCAAAAAGCCTTCAAATTCCTATGGAAACTGAGATGCACAAGGCTATCAAGCATTTTGAAGGTGAATTAATAAAAATAAGAACGGGTCGCGCACATACAAATCTTGTTGAAAATATTCCGGTAAGCATTTATGGACAGCCTGCAACGGCATTAAAAAGTATGGCTGCACTTGCTGCTCCCGAAGCAAACCTCATTACTATTCAGCCATGGGATTCTCACACCATTGGAGATATAGAAAAGGCAATTAACGCATCTTCTTTAGGCATTAACCCCGTTAATGATGGAAAATTGATTCGTTTACGTCTTCCTCAAATGAGCTCTCAACGAAGAGATGAATTGGCAAAAATACTGGGAAAAAAGGCTGAAGAAACAAAAGTTGCGATAAGAAACGTAAGAAAAGACTTTAACAATATTATTCGTGATGCAAAAACAGCAAAAACCGTTTCTGAAAATTTTTATACTCGTCTAGTAGACTTATTACAAAAAATAACCGACAATTTTTCAGATCTTATTGATAAAATGGTTAAAAAGAAAGAAGAAGAATTGAAATCTATTTAAAATATTTCTTTCTTTTATATAAGTATTTGCTATAATACTTTTACTATAATACTATAAGTTTACGAGTTATAAGTAATCGTTTAGTATAAAAGTTGTTGAAATTATGTGCAGGAGTGGCGAAATGGTAGACGCGCTGGATTTAGGATCCAGTTCCTGAAAAGGAGTGGGGGTTCAAGTCCCTCCTCCTGCACCAAAAAAAAGGAGGATGCAATGTCTAGCGAACAGACTCATTTTTTATTTTCATCATTGTCTAATTCCTTAATCGCTGAATTATCTTTAGAATTATCTTGTTCATCAAACAATTTTTGTTCTGCACGAATAAAAGTTCCTGTATCTATTATTACTTCTCTCTACAACGAAGTCTCATTAAGTCAACAGAAACATATCCATACCAAAGGCTTTATCTCTGGCAATGTACCACTCGAATATATAAAGCAAAATTTTAAAAAAAACATAATAGAACACATCAAAGAATTTTTATTCAGGTTTTGCATTATTGATTTCTTATATTCAGAGCTCAGAAAGCAAAAAATTATCATTGCAGGAGAGCCAAAACTATTGGTTGTGTCCCTAGAACTCGACCAAGATGCTTACTTTTTATTTGAATTTACTAAATATAGCGATTTAATCATTAATGAGTGGAAATATTTTTCTTTTAAATCACCAAGTCGAAAAAAATATCAAGATCTTGATCGGCAAGTTGATTTTTTCATAAAAACAGAACAAGAATTTTTAATCAATCATAAAGAAGAAACGCTCGTTCCTGGCGATTGGGTTAATTTTAACATTGCTCTGAACAATACCGCAACCAATGATCTTCTTTTAGGATTAAAACAAAATTTTTGGTTCCGTTTAGGCAACGAAAAACTCGAGAGTCCTTTACAAGATATATTTATAGGAAAAAAAGTTGGCGATATTTTCAGTACAGACAATAAAGGATTTCAAGACTTTTTTAGCAATCAATTAACTTCTCACTATAGTTTTCGCATTGAAATTGTCGATATGCTTTCATCAGCCTATTTTTGTCTGGATCAATTCAAGCATCATTTTAAGTTAAAAACCAATAAAGATGTACACAAAAAACTCATAGAAGTCTTTTCATACCGGGACGATTTATCTCAAAGAAGATCTATGGTTGAAGAATCTTTTAAATTACTTCTCTCTAAACATCAGTTTACGATACCCAGCTATCTTACTTTACGTCAACAAAAGATTCTTCTAGAAAAAATATCCCACAATCCTGATTATAACGTATACCGCAAAGAAAAAAATTTCATGACTCATGTGCAAAATCTTGCTGAAAAACAGGTACGTGAATCAATTTTTATCGATGGGTTTGCTTATCAGGAAAATATTGATATTACTCATGATGACGTTAAAAATTATTTTAATCTCATGAATCGCCAAAGAACAAAAGAATTTATTTATTTTCAAACACCACTTTCTACTATACATGGCCAAGAAATGCCTATCCAAACAGAAGAAATTAAACGTATCTGTCTGCGTGAAAAGGCGATTAATTATGCAATTTATCACTTAACCAAAAAATAATTTAACTAAAAAAACAAGAAAAGAATATACTTCATGGCCAAACAAAATTCTATACCTGTACGAAAACTGGTTATCATTGGATCAGGACCAGCTGGTCTGACTGCTGCTATTTATGCCGCTCGAGCTAATTTAAAGCCAGTCATTATTGAAGGCACTGCTCCGGGTGGACAGCTCATTGGTACTACATATGTTGAAAATTGGCCCGGAGAAAAAAGTATTCTTGGCCCAAAGCTTATGATGAATATGAGAGAACATGCTGAGCACTTTGGTACAGAATTTATTTCAGGTGATGTCACCTCTGTTAATTTTTCTCAAAGGCCATTTACTTTGACAACAAGCGAAAAAAAAGAAATTAAAACCGAAAGTATTATTATCGCCACGGGCGCGATACCCAATAAACTTGGATGCCCTGGCGAAGATACCTATTGGGGTTCTGGTGTTACCACCTGTGCCGTATGCGATGGTGCGTTTTACCCTGATAAAAAGGTAGTGATAGTGGGTGGTGGCGATACAGCCATGGAAGATGCCTCTTTTTTGAAAAAATTCACCAACAAAATAACTATTATTCAGATATCAGAATCACTAACCGCTTCGTATGCAATGCAACAGCGCGTTCTCAATGATCCTGATATAACCATTATCTATAATAGTACCGTTACTGAAATTCATGGAACTTCTGATGCTGGCTCTAAACACGTAACCGGTATCACCGTAGAAAATAAAAAAACAGGTCAAAAGAGTAAACTTGAAGCTGATGGGGTTTTTATAGCTATCGGCCTTAAGCCAAATACTAATCCATTCGCAGACCACCTTTGTCTTGATAAAGGTGGCTACATACAGGTTAAAAACAATACCCATACTTCTGTTGAAGGGGTTTTTGCTGCTGGGGATGTTTTTGATTATCGCTATAAACAGGCAGTTACTTCAGCTGCAAGTGGCTGTATGGCTGCTTTGGACGCTCAGCGATACTTAGAAGAATCAAATAAAACAGAATAAAATGACCCTTTTCAGAAAAGCAAAAAATCTATAAATTTAATTTGAAAAAAAACTCTTTTAATCGTATAATATATACTTATTAGCGATTATTATTAACTAGTCAGGAATCGTACATGTCAATCACTCTTGCTAAAAAAAGTTTAAAAAAGCGTCTTAGAAAACATGGTTTTCGTATGCGTATGCAGACAAAAGATGGAAGAAAAATCATTAATCGTCGCAGAGCAAGTGGAAGAAAACGTATTGCTGTGAGCTCATACTAGTTTTTTATACTGTTTTTAATCAAAAAACTTATTATGGGTACCCGCAAGGGGTACCCATAATTTTATGTATTGCCGATATTTTCGATCTACGCATAATACCGAGTTTCATGTGAAAATATCGCCTAAAAACTTATCACGATTTACCCAAAACGAGCTTGATTGTTTTTTCAAACAAGCTCGTTCTATATTAAAAAATTCTGCTCTTACTCTACTAATGGCACCCAAGCAAAAAAAAGATTATGGTCGTATTTTAGTGATTACCTCAAGAAAAGTAGGCAATGCCCCAACACGAAATACTATTCGTCGCCGCATTAAATCTCTTTTTTACGAACAAGGCTACTATGAACAAGGATATGATTGCGTTGCGATAATAAAAAAAGAGGGAGCTCATCTTTCTTTTGCTGTACTACAAGCCTTGTTTGCAACTACACCGCTACACCAAAAGGCACCTCCATCTTGCCCAGAATAATCACCGACAAAGTAATCACCGTTTGCAATAACGATACTACTCAACCAAAACAAATTCCTCTCCTTAACCGACTTTTAAGCTTTCTATTGCTCGCCATTCGGCCCTTTATAGGACCTGTATATTGTTCGTTTGAAGTCGGATGCACAACCTACGCAATCTTACAACTAGCAACAAAACCACTTTTTCCCGCCCTATGGGCGATAAGTAAAAGATTGATCGCCTGTTGCTTATAACAACTCACCCGCAATTTTACTTAACTCGCCACGTTCACTTACCGGTAAATAGACTGAGCCAAATAAGTTTTGCCCTTTAAATCGCTCACTACTAGTGACCAAACCATTGCTACTAAAATCTAAGTAAGGCGAGTCTATCTGATAAGGATCACCAGTTAAGATTATTTTACTTCCTTCTCCAACGCGAGTGACTAAAGCTTTTATCTCATGGGGCGTCAAATTTTGAGCCTCATCAATTAAAATAAATTGATAGGGAATTGATCTACCCCGCATATACGTAATTGCTTCCAAGGCAACTTTGCCCCTATATATTAACTCATTTAAAGAAAGTAGTCCCTTTAATGCAGGATCCTTTTCTTGTTTTTCTTTATCTTTATGATTATTGCGATTTTTATAAGTGCTCTTTTCTTCAAACTCTTGCTTGCCCAAATAGGTAGTTTGATGGGCACTTTTATGAGCAGCTTGATGAGCAGAATGAATAATAAAATCCATATTGTCATAAATAGGCAACATCCAATTATGGAGCTTTTCTTTTAGTTCACCGGGTAAAAAACCTATATCTTTACCCAAGGGAATAATTGGCCTTGAAACAAGCATTTTTTGATACGTATGCTTAACAAGTACTTCATGAAGGCCTGCCAATAAAGCTAAAAATGTTTTTCCCGTACCAGCAGGACCCATCAGAGTAACAAACTGTACAGTGTCATCCAGTAATAGATCAAGGGCCATCAGCTGTTGAGGATTACGTGCTTGTAATGGCCACCGTAATTGAGGGTCATGTACAGCCTTAAAATTCTTACCACCTCTATAACGAAAAATAACAAAATTATATGGATTATGTTGACTCTCAACAATAATAAATTGATTGACTTCAAGACATTTACTTTCTAATAACTCATCTAAAACAGGAGGATATTCTTTTTTTAATTGCACTGCCGGCACTTGGACTCTAATCCATCCCTTATAAAAATCTTCTTGATTCACCTGTTCTTTAATATAATCCTGTGCTGCAATACCCAGAGCATCAGCCTTAATTCGAGCATTCAAGTCTTTAGATATAAAGACTACTTCATGTCCATTGTTTTTAAGCGAAAGAGCACTCAACAAAATTTCATTATCAGCGATAGCTGCATGAAAAGGAAAATCACCTAATTTCTCTTCTAAAAATATTACTTTAACGGTACCGCCATTATCGAGAATAACCCCATTTTTTAGTGAACCATGCACGCGAAGGCCATCCAATATTCTAATAGACTCACGTGAATTACGACCTCGATCAGTACCCTCTTTTTTAAAAGTATCTAGTTCTTCTAACACTATCATAGGAATTCCTACACAAACCCCTTCAAATCCAAAAATAGCTTGCGGATCATGCAATAGAACATTAGTGTCTAAAATACATATTTTTTTCGATAAAAAAGGCGTTAACGGCTCCTCGTACATATTTTTTAAAACCATAAATAAGCCCTCTCTCTATAAAAGTATTGGAGTATCTTTTATGCCGATTCAAAGATAGCAAAACTTTATAGCGCAATCAAAGAACTTACTCAAAAAATCATAATAAAATATACCAGAAAGCATATAATAGAAAATATTAGAATGCCTACTCTATCTTTCCCTATTTGCTTCAAAAATACTTTTTATGCTATAAATTAATCGTAATTTTGATATAATTATCTATAAGCTATAGAATATTTGGAAAACTACTATCTGGAGAACCGTATGCCATACAATTCTTCCTATCCCACAATACCTATAGGGGGCGAAGATTATAAAAAACTTATCGATAATGAAAATACATATATCGATAAAACACTCTTAATTCAAGAATTTTGGCAAGATGGAGCTGAAGTTATTTTAACGCCTCGACCACGAAGATTTGGTAAAACATTAAACCTTTCGATGCTCAAGTATTTTTTTGAAAAAACAAGTCAAAAAACAGCCTATCTTTTTAAAAACACAAATATATGGAATATCGCAGAATATCGAGATCTTCAAGGGAAGTTTCCCGTAATTTTTTTAACATTTAAAGATATAAAAGTTGATTCGTGGGAATCTGCTTACGAAGAATTTACAAATCTTTTAACTATAAATATAGAAAAATTATTGAGTCCAGCCTATCCATCATTAACCCCCGTTGAACAAAATTGGTATGCGCGCCTAGTAGGCAGAAGTGCAACTGAAGCCGATTATTCTGATAGCCTTTTATATGCAACGGTGATTCTAGAACGTCATTATCAAAAAAAAGTTATTATTCTCATCGATGAATATGATGCTCCCATAATAGGAGCATATCTACATAACTATTATGAAAAAATGATGGGCTTTATGCGTAGCCTACTTTCTAAAGTATTAAAAACAAATCCCGCACTCGAAAAAGGATTTTTAACTGGCATTACCCGTACCGCCAGAGAAGGAATATTTTCTGGTCTCAATAATCTTTCTGTGTGTACTATATTAAATACAGACTATTCTGATAAATTTGGCTTTACCCAGGAAGAAGTAGAAACGTTATTAGTTAGTTACAATCTTACTGATAAAAAAGATGATATTAAACGCTGGTACGATGGGTATGTATTTGGCCAAACCAATATATACAATCCCTGGTCATTACTTAATTGCATCAAAAACAAAGGAAATTTCGATACTTATTGGGCTAATACCAGCAATAACGATCTTATTAAGGATCTTATTACTCAATCGAATCAGATAATCAAAGATGATATAGAGCTATTATTACAGGGAAAAATACTTACCAATAAAAAAGTAGATGAAAATGTTTCACTACGAGATCTCAGAAATAATAGCCCGGGATTTTGGGGCATGTTTCTTTCTACTGGCTATCTAACTGCAATATCGCATACTATAATCGATGACAAATATCACTATACCCTTGCAATTCCCAACAAAGAAATTACTCTACTCTATAAAGAACTTGTTGCTAAAGCCATTGATCAAACATTACAATCTGGCCAAACTACTGAATTATTTAACGCTCTTATGACAGGGAATCAGCATAAATTAACAATTCTTTTACAAGAATTTATTGCCAATAGTTGCAGTTATTATGATCTTCCAAAAGATGACCCTGAACAAAGTATTCATATGTTTGTATTGGGATTACTTGCGGGACTTTCTAGCCGTTATATAATTCAATCAAATCGTGAATCTGGTGATGGCCGCTATGATATTATGCTCAAGCCACGAAAATCAGAAGATCCTGGTATTTTGATAGAATTTAAAAAAGCAAAAAGCGATAAGTCAAAAACACTTAGAACGGCAGCAAATAAAGCGGTAAAGCAAATAAAAGCTCTCAATTATGAAACACAATTAAAAACTTTTGATTATCAAGGCCCTATTTTTTGTTATGGCATTGCTGTATATCGCAAACATATCGCTATTATCATGGAAAAAATATAGGCTAATAACGAAAATTTACAAAAAAATCCAATAAACCAATTTATTTTAATATCACTCAAAGTTATTAAGCACAAACTAGACAATAACTAAAATATATTAAATACATAGTTTTTGCGAAGGGCTGCCACCGCAAGATAGGACATGATTACCATAATTTAATAAGTAAATAATTTATATAACGAGATTATAATCTATGCTTACAAAAACAGAATATTTGTTTATAGCTGAAGATAATTTCAAAGACCCTTTATCAACTAAATTAATAAATATCTACAATAAAATTGTTTTAACTGCAACACAAATCTCTGATCAAATTATCAACGATAAAATTATTACCAAGTTCGAAAAAAATCCTCTATCTCCCTTACAGGTACTCTCCTATCTCTTGGGCTGGGCTCATATGCTTCTTAGCTGGTACGCAAAAGGGAAAAAAAACGAAAACTTTATTATGCCTGGTGAGGGATTTATTAAATGGGAATACGAAAAAATAACTGAATATTTTTATAAAAAATATAGTTCTAATTCTCTTGAAGAACAGTTAATTTTACTCAAGCAAATCACCCTTACTATTATTTCTATAATAGAAACAGAAAATCAGTCTGGCAACTTAGATAAACTTGGTGTTTGGGATTGGTGTACATTAAAATCAGGAAAAAAGTGGCCACTCAGAAAATGGATAACGGTGAATAGCTTGGCTCCCTACAAAAGAGCTGCGTCCAACTTGAAAGCTTTAATTTAGCGTGAGCTCGATTTGAGATCGCCTCGCAAGATGTTACCGCTTAATGCTTAATCGTTTGAAAATATTTTATTTTTGGGCTTATAGAAAAGCATGATGGCACCCTTATCGGATACCATCATAAAAAAATTATCAATAAATCTCAGCTTAACGGCCCAACAATTCAAAACGATCCAATGGCTCAAATTGCCCAGTATCTGCAGAATATTCAAAAATTTGACCCGTTTTTATATCAACAAACCATAAATGTATGATCAGTTTATTCTGCTCTACTCGCTCTTTAATAAAAGGAAATGTCATAGCATTTTTATACGATTGCTGTAATGCTAATTTTGCGTAAGTATCTACTTTTTCTGATCTTGATGGCTGTAATAATGCTTGATCCATATATGCCTCGTTTTTCACTAAGTCTATCCATGATGAAATAAAATCATTACCTTTATTTAAGGTATCGCTATGAAGTAATGCATCAATACCACCACAGCTACTATGACCAAAAATTACTAGATGATCCACCTGCAAATAAGAAACTCCATACTCGAGCGCCGCACTAATCCCATGATGTCCACCATCTTTTTCATACTTAGGTATAATATTGGCAATATTTCTCACCATAAAAATATCTCCTGGATCCGTTTGCAACAAAAGAGCTGGATCAACGCGAGAATCAGAACAGGCAACCATCATTATTGCAGGCTTTTGCCCATTATCAAAAAGAGATTTCATAACCGATGTATCTCCATGAGTATATTTATCTCGAAAAGTTTGATATCCATTAACTATTTTTTTCCATACCATAGCTGATTTCCCCATTAATTCCGCACCCAAAAAACTACCTGCTTTATCAAAACCGGCATATAAAAAGGCAATACCGAAAACAAAAGCAGAACATATTACATAATATTTTATTCTACCATTTTTCATACTATTCTCCCATTAAAGTTATTATAAAAAATAAATAATTAACAAAACTAAAATAAGTTTGCTTTAAAAGCCAAATTTGATCTTTGTTTTCTATTATAAATAAATATAATAAAAAGGAGAACCTAAAATCAATAATTACTCAACAATCTTATAGAAGTTTTGCTGCTTTAATCTAATAAAGTATTTTGTTAAGCTGAAAAAACAGAGAAAAAATAAAAAAATAGAATCAAATTATAGTTGCGATATACTAAACAAAATAGAGCACATTTACTTCTTATATTTTGGTTAGGAATATCATGTCCCATGAAGAAAAATTAGAAACAGTTCGCCATTCAACAGCTCATCTGCTGGCCCATGCAATATCAGAACTATTTCCTGAAACACAACTAACTATTGGACCCGCTACCAAAACGGGTTTTTTTTATGATTGCTTGCCAACCCGTAACTTCAAAGAAGAAGATCTACCTATCATTGCAGAACGTATGCATGAAATAGCTAACCGTAACCTACCACTAACTCATGAACAAGTATCTAAAGAATATGCAAGAGAATTGTACAAAGATAATCGCTTTAAACTTGAACTCATAGATCAAATTCCGGGTGAAACCGTAGGAATAGCACGACAAGGCGATTTTTACGATCTTTGTCGCGGTGGCCATGTCGATAATACAAATGAAATACAATTTTTTAAGCTTCTCTCTATTTCTGGTTCTTATTGGCGCGCCGATAGAAGCAATCAGGTATTACAACGAATTTCCGGTACTGCATTTTTAAGCGCAAAAGAATTAAGGCTTTATGAAAAAACGATAGAAGAGGCAATTAAGTATGATCATCGCCGCATAGGAAAAGAACTTGATCTTTTTTCATTTCATGAAGAAGGCGCTGGATTTCCCTTTTTCCATCCTCATGGCAAACGCATATTAAATAGATTAATGGCATATGTAAGAAGCATTCTTGATAAAAAAGATTACCAAGAAATAAGTACTCCTGCCATATTAAGTGCTGATTTATGGAAACAATCAGGCCATTATGCATTTTACAAAGACAATATGTATTTTTGCGAAATAGAAGAAAAAGAGTACGCTGTTAAACCTATGAATTGTCCTGGTGCAATGCTTGTTTATAAGCAACGCCCTCATTCATACCGAGAACTCCCCCTTCGTCTAGCAGAATTTGGCCATGTACATCGCTACGAACTCTCTGGTGTCCTGCATGGACTTTTTCGCGTACGTGCATTTACCCAAGACGATGGACACATTTTTTGTTCACGTGAACAACTTGATCAAGAAATCATGGAAAATATAAAAATTACCTATGAACTACTCAGTAAATTTAACTTTAATAAAATTATCGTTTTTCTTTCAACACGACCAAAAAATGCCCTCGGCAATGATGAATTATGGGAAATTGCAACTCATGCGCTCCATAATGGCCTTGAAAAGTCTGGTGTTGCTTTTACTATCTGCAAAGAAGAAGGTGCTTTCTATGGTCCAAAAATAGAATTTCACATAGAAGATTCAATGGGAAGAACCTGGCAATGTAGTACTATACAAATCGATTTCTTTCAACCAGAAAATTTTGATCTTTCTTTTATATCAAATCAAGGAATTAAAGAACGTCCCGTTATGATACATCGTGCAATTTTAGGATCTTTAGAGCGTTTTTTTGGTATATTACTTGAACATTATAAAGGCAAACTTCCTTTTTGGCTGGCTCCGGTACAGATTAAAATACTTACCATTACTGATCAGCAACTAACATATGCTCAAGCTATACTTAAAAGTCTCAGTGATATAAATATTTGGTGCGAACTTGATGTCTCGTCTGATCCAATATCAGGCAAAATTAAACGTGCTCAAATGCAGCAAATACCATGGATGGTCGTGATTGGCGATAAAGAAGTTGCAAATAATACGCTCACTTTAAGATACTTAAATGGCAAACAAGAGTTTGGCCTTACCCTTGAAAACTTAAAACATAAAGTAGAGATTGAGCTTTAACAGATATAGCCAAACTTTTTAAAAAAATCCCCCTTTATGCCCCTTGCGGGGCGTAAAAAAAAACCTAAATTTGAAAAACTACTATCTGGAGCACTTTATGTCCCATAATTCTCTCTATCCCCCGATTCCTATAGGGGTTGATGATTATAAAAAACTTATCGATAACAAAAATACTTATGTTGACAAAACGCTTTTAATTAAAGAATTTTGGCAAGATGGGGCGGAAGTTATTTTAACGCCTCGGCCTCGTAGGTTTGGGAAAACATTAAATCTTTCAATGCTCAGATATTTTTTTGAAAAACCAGATCAAGATACTTCTTATCTTTTTGAAAAAACCAAAATATGGCAAGACCCAGAAATTCGAGCTCTTCAAGGTCAATTTCCCGTTATTTTTTTAACATTTAAAGATGTTAAAGTTGATACATGGGAATTAGCTTATGCAGAATTTGCAGATATTGTATCAGAAGAATGCAAACGAATCTTATCTAATCTTATTATAGAAAAAATTGATAGTGATGATATTGCTATTTTTAATCGTCTTAAGGCCAAACAAGCACCAGAAGATGAACTCACTAAAAGTTTACAATTTTTATCGCGTCTTTTATATCAACAAACAGGAAAAACCGTCATTGTTTTAATCGATGAATATGATGCTCCGATACTCTATAGCTATCAGCAAAATTATTACCCTAAGATGATAAGATTTATGGACAATTTACTTTCAAAAGTATTAAAATCAAATTCTTTTCTTAAAAAAGGTCTGCTTACGGGTATTACTCGTATCGCAAAAGCAGGAATATTTTCAGGCCTTAACCATCTTTCTGTATGCACAGTTTTAAATGATAAATATTCTGACAAATTCGGTTTTACCCAAGAAGAAGTGGATCAATTGTTAGCTTTGTATAATCTTGAGGACAAAAAAGAAAACATTAAATTTTGGTATGATGGCTATGTATTTGGTCAAACGAATATGTATAATCCATGGTCGCTTTTGAGTTGCATTGAGCAAAGAGGAGCTTTGAAACCATATTGGGTTAATACCAGCAATAACAATCTTATTACAAATATTATTGCTAATGCTAGCCAAGAAGTTAAAGATGAAATGAGACTGTTACTTCAAGGAAATATACTTGCTGATAAAATAATAGATGAGAACGTTACTTTACCTGATATTGATAAAAAAAATCAAGAACCATGGAGTTTTCTTTTATTTGCCGGTTATCTGACTGCAACTTCGAATCTATTTAAATATAATAAATATTATTATACTCTTGCGCTTCCGAACCTAGAGATAGCGGAGCTTTATAAAGAACTTGTTTTAAATGCTCTCAATCCGGCTATCAGCTTTGCCAGACTAACCAATCTTTTTGAGGCTTTTATTTCTGGTGACAAAAAAATGGTTGAATATTATTTGCAAGAATTTGTTGCTGATACTTGCTCTTCCCATGATACACGTAAAGATGAACTAGAGTGGCGTATACACATGTTTGTGTTAGGGTTGCTAGCTGGACTTTCTGATCGTTACATAATTCAATCAAACCGTGAATCAGGCGACGGACGCTATGATATTATGCTCATGCCACGCAACAAGCCTGACCCTGGCATTTTAATAGAATTTAAAAAAGCAGATGATAAAGAAAAAACAAAACTTGAAGCATTAGCTCAAGCAGCGCTAGAGCAAATAAAAAGCTTGGATTATAAAGCACAATTGAGAACTTTTGAATATCATGGCCCGATTTTATGTTATGGTATTGCCGCTCACGGCAAACATCTTACGATAAACATGGAGATTATAAAATAATACCAATTTCAGGTGATAACAATGAAAAAAATATTATTTAACTTTTGCCAAAACAGTGACTGTTACGATAAGAAAAGATATCACACAAGATAAAATATATAGTGAAGCAAAGCAAGAGAATAATGCAAAAATAAAAGCGCGCATGCTAGCTATGGCAGCTATTTTAGAAGGCAAAACAAAAGAAAAAGTGGCCAAAATAGCAGAAGTAAAAATAGATAGTTTTCGAAAATGGGTTGAGCGATTTAATAAATAGTTAAATTTATGCCAAATACTACAGCATTAACTGATACCGGCTATTAAGGACTTCAAAAATTACATACAAATACTTTGATGCCTAAAAAAAAGCAAAAAACATCCATTAACCTTAGATGAAAAAACAATCAAAAACTTTCAAGAGAGCGAGTTTTAAATGAACACGAATTTAGCCATCTCAAGCGTTTTAAAATTATTGCAGATAAATATATATCACAATCGGAGAAGACGCTTTGGCTTGAGGATTAAGCTTTATTGCTGGGATTCATAATTATGAGCTTTAAAGGGGTTTCGAAAGAGGTCTGTCTATTCTTTTTTCAATCATTCTTTCTTGTTCAGCCGATGGCGTTTCAATTGCTGCTGCTGCTTCTGCTTTTTCAGCTAGCGCTCGCACCACTGCACGCTGCACTCTTTCTTGCTCCTTTTTATCCTTTCTCTCTACCTGCTGCACACATTTATTTGCGGCTGCATTCAAAGATTTTAGATCACCTTGCTCACGACTCCAATCCCCAACCTCTAACCACAAGTCAATACAACTGTTAGGTAATTCGCCAGATTGATGTTATGTAAACAATACCAAATAATTCAAAATATTGCAAATAGCGCGACTCTTTTGCCAAAAATAATAAAATCTGAATTTTGCGCCAAAAAATCATTTTCTGAAGTATTTAAATAAAATCTATCTATAGACATGAGTAAAGGTGTATGTTAATTTTTTATATACTAAAAGCCACAACCAACTCACCATTATAGGCTTTTAGTCATGAATCTATCAAGTAAAGGTGTCTCTAATCTCGATCTTTGCTCGATTAATATGAGAATATCAAAATAAAACATTTTCTCTATAATAAAAGTTGTCGTATACCTGAAAGCACATTAACTATGCAATTACAAGAATTTAAAAATAAAATTGATACTTTTACTACCTACATGAAAGTGGAACGAAATCTTTCTGAAAATACTATCCGAGCTTATCAGAGTGATCTCGGCCAATTTGTTTTTTTCTGGGAAAATATTTCTGAAAAAGATCAAAAAATCACCGGTCCCAATGGCGCCATTAAGCATATAATAGAGCGATATTTGGTAAATCTCTTTCATAAAAAAATAGATAAAGCCTCTATAGCCCGTAAGTTTTCATGTTTCAAATCGTTCGAAAAATTTTTACAACTTAACGACAATATAGATCTTAAACTCCAATTAAAACGACCACGCCTTGATAAAAAATTACCAATCTATTTAAGTATTGAAGAAATGTTTCATCTACTCGATACGGTAAAAGAATCAGAATTGCCCACCCGTTTTCCTATCAGAGATAAAACAATACTGGAACTTCTTTATGCCACCGGTATTCGTTGTTCTGAATTGATAGGTATACGATTTTGCGATCTTGATATTATGAATCAGACCATTCGCATTAAAGGTAAAGGAAATAGAGAACGTATCGTGCTTTTTGGAGAAAAGGCGGCTGAAAAAATAACTCTTTATCTTCGACATGAACGTGCGCACCAACAAAAACATGATGAACAATTTTTTTTAAATTATCGAAATGAACCACTCACTAGCCGCTCAATACAACGCATTATTAATATGTTTCGTCATTTTTTAAAAATTGATCGTCCTATAACTCCTCATAAAATTAGACATACATTCGCTACTCATTTACTCAATCAAGGAGTTGATTTACGGGTAGTGCAAGAATTACTTGGCCATCAATCATTATCAAGTACCGAAAAATATACGCACGTTTCTCTCGATAAACTTTCCAAAATGTGTAACGAAATCCACCCAATTCACGCGTTATTAGATAAAAAAAATCGACCAAATAAGTAATTCTCAAAAATACATGTCACCACAAACACCAGAATCTATTACTTTTAAAATAAAAAGCCTACTTTGTGGCCTTTTATCTGTTTTTCTTATTATTATTGTACGACTCACCTATCTCCAAATTAGCTTATCACCCTATTTTATACAAAAAAGCAGCCAAAATTGTTTACGGATAGAACATGCTTTATCTCCTAGAGGTAATATAGTAGATAGAAACGGCGCTCTTTTAGCAACAAATCGACCGGTTATTAATGTCTACTGGCAAGGAACTGGTAGCTATTTTTTAACACAAAAACATCATCAGCTATTAAACTCACTTGAAACAATTTTTAATAAACAACAAACAAACAGCCTATTACCCAACAAAATAATACATGCAGAACTAATACATGCAGAGCGCTATTATAAAGAAAAAATACTGGCCAAAGATATATCCCTTGAACAGCTAAGTAAAATTGAAGAATCATTCCCTCTGCATCCCAATATTCGCCTTAAAACAGACTTTCAAAGACTATACCCTAACACCTATTCAGCAGGGCATATCCTTGGTTATCTCAGCAGATCTATTGATAATGAATCGTCAGGAAAAATGGGATTAGAAAAAGTATTAGAACAAAACCTAAAAGGAGAACCGGGGCAATGGCTCGCCACCGTAAACTCTGTTGGCAGAAAATTAGCATACCAAGAAATTAAAGCTGCACGTACCGGAAAAAATGTAGAAACAACTCTTGATATCACCTTACAAAAAATATGTGATGAAGTTTTCCCTGCTGATTATGAAGGAGCAATGATAGTTATGAATCCATTAAATGGAGATATTTTGGCTCTTATTTCACGCCCAACATTTGATCCTAATCTCTTTTTATCACCCATTTCTACGAAAGATTGGCATGCATTACAGGAAAAAAAACCCTTTATAAATCGTGCCTTCAATATGACCTATCCTCCCGGATCAATATTTAAATTGATTACCTTAAGCGCAGCATTGGAACATAATATAGTAACCCCTGAATCAGAATGTAACTGCAGAGGATATATCAGTTTTGGTGGAAGAAATATCCAATGTCATCAAAAATGGGGGCATGGAAAACAATTTCTTTCTCAAGCGCTGGCTAATTCTTGTAATATTATATGCTATGATATAGGTAAAAAAATTGATATCGATATTCTCGCTCATTATGCACATCTTTTTGGATTTGGACAAAAAACAAATATCTTTTTTGAAGAACAGCAAGGCCTTGTCCCTTCTCGATCTTGGAAGCGAATAGCAAAAAATGAACCTTGGTGGCCAGGAGAGACGTTATCGGTCTGCATAGGACAAAGTTTTTTACTGGTTACCCCTATTCAGGTTGCTGCTATGATTTCAAGTATTTTTACCGGCTATCTACCAACACCTCGCCTTTTAATGGCAGAATCAATACAAAAAAAACCTCTTACGATAACTCAAGAAACACGTAACTTTCTAAAAAAATCAATGCAGCTCGTAACAACAGCTGGAACAGGTAGAGGAGCTAGCATCAAAGATTATCAGCTTTATGCAAAAACAAGTACTGCCCAAACAAGTGCTCTGGCAAAAAGAACGTTAGATAAAAAATACTTGGAACATGGCTGGTTTGTTGCCTATGCACAATACAAAAACAGTCAACCACTTACCATTGTTATTCTGGCTGAGAATAGTGGTTCATCAAAAATAGCAACTAAAATAGCCAGAAATTTTTTGTTACGATTTAAGGAATTAATAGATTTGGGCAGGTTATAGTGATCTGCCATAGCTTATTTTGTCGCTATTTCGTCATTATTCCCCGCTGAAAAATAGGGATATAAAAGCGGGGTACAAGCCACAAAAAACTCCACAAATACGAAATATATGTTACAATAGTGGTAGAAAAATTTTAAAATTATTTTTTATCGGAGTTTCCATGAATACAAAAAATACAAAAAAAATATATGTATTGGGTTTATTATCATTATTAGCCACGACACCATCAGCCTCAGCCGGGTCCTCAACAAAAAATATACAGAGAACTATTGGCGTCTTAGTCGGTGCAGGAAATGGCATAACATCATTCGCCAATATGAAGCTCATACAATGGATAGCTGATGAATGCGCCAAAAAAACAACGGCATGCAACGTTAACTATATACCAGCTATCGCTGCTGGTGCCATTCTAGAAACGACATCTACTGTTTTCTGGCAAAAAATTCTTTCATATTTAGCTTCGGATCCTGAATACGCTGGCATTTTTTATGGGTTGACTAACCTATGCGCGATCCCCGCTGTTATAAGCTTTAAATTGTCAAATTTAGCTGTTTTTTTCTGTCTACGAGCTACTTCTTTTGCTCTGTTGTTAGCTACTGATAAACATCCCAAACTAATCGTTAAACAACCAGAAGTCACTGATTCTAGTGCTATACAACAAGAAATTACCGCCAAAGTAATTATCTAATAGAAACATGAATTACTAATACGACTATATATCCAAAAAAAAATGGTGTGATACCAAAGACCTCTTTACAAACACTAAATATCTGTTAATCTGACTATAAGAAGATTTAAAAACTATTTTTTTACAGGAGTTCTTATGAAAAATACGCAAGTATTAGGTTTATTATTATTGTTAGGAATTGCGCCATCAGTTTCAGCTGGAAGCTGGAAAACAACTGGACAAGAAACCGTAAAAGGTCTTTTTTCAGGTGTTGGACTTGGTATGACAACAGAAGGTGTTATTAAGCTTGCAAACTTAGTATTTGGATCTATGTCTGAATATAGTGATTACAAAGTCGATTTTATGGTTTCTGGTGCAACCTTTGTGATTGCTGAAGCTGCAGCTGTAGTTGGTTGGGAAGCAGTTCGTCAATATCTAGCTTCAGAAAAATCTGATTCTGATGCATCTTTCTGGGCTCATTATATTTCTTTTGTAGCAGTTACCAGTGCTGGTCTTTATAGTGAAAAACTATCTGCTTTCGCTAAACTTATTGATCTAAAAGATTCTATTGTCAAAAAAGCTGGCTCATTATGGGTATCAAAATCTCAAGCAACTCAAATACCTACATCTACAGACTAAAATAAACAAGATTCAGGTATTATTAACTACCTAGTATAAGTAAACTAAACTAAAAAGAGAGATTCTTTAATCAGAGTCTCTCTTTTTTTATGCCCATTTATCATACCCCACGTTTTTACCCCACGCTTACGCGCAGGGCCCCCATACTACTTGCCGCCGCGCGCCCCCCGATTTTACTCCCGCCTGACGGCGACTAGACACTCTCTCTCGTATAGACTAATCCAGATTCAAGACTTGCTTTTACCAACAAATTAAGCAATCCTAAGTAGGAAAATTTTAAAAATTATTTTTTTTATAACAGGAAAGTTCTTATGAAAAACATACGCATCTTTGGTCGATTGTTATTACTAGCAATCATGATAACGCCATCGACGAAAGCCAACGAAATTTCTTTGCCTTCAATTCAGCTGCACATTAAAGACGGAATTATTGGAGCTTGTACCGGTATTGGGCTAGGTGTAACAACATCTTTAAATATTGACCTAGGAAGATGGATAGCTAAAAAAATTGGTGAAATAACTAAAAAATCTACTGTTAACTATGTACCGGCTATCATAATTGGTATCATTATAGAAGCTGTAGCTCTATTTGGCTGGGAAGAAGTTCGTGCATATTTCACTTTAGATTCTGACATATCCTTCTGGACTCATTATGGTTCTGCTAGTCTCATTACAGCCGCAAGTCTTTATAATAAAAAATGGACTGCTTTAGCCCTTCTTGAAACTATACGAAAATCTATAGACGATAAATATAGCTCAAAAAAAGCAAACCCTGATTCTGATTCTGATTCTGAAGAAGAAGAAGAATATCCTGATCTGCCGTAACTATTAATATAAAAATAAACCATAAAAAAGAGAGATTCTTTAACCTGAGTCTCTTTTTTTTCCCTCTTTTTTAAAATCACCCTTTACTTTGAAATTTCACGTGGTATAGTATCATTTGATCTATTAATAGAAAATGTTACCTATATATGTAATTTTATTGAGATAAAAAAGGAGCTACTGCTGATGCTAAAAAATAGAAAAATAATAGGGTTATCTGCTGCAATTCTTTTAACAATCACCCCTTATAATACAGAAGCAAAAACCTGTGCATGGAATACTTTCTGGAAAACCATGTCTGGCGTAGCAATAGGCTTACCCTTTGGCGCATTACGATATGGTTCCCATATACTCACCCGCAGTACTGCTGGACGAATTTGGGGGGAGTCCAATGCCTTTGTTTTGCGAAAACCGTTGGCATTAGCAATCGGAACCGTCATGTGGATTACCTTGAATTCTATTCTTGAAGTTAGCCGTGCTGGTTTAGCTGAAAAAATAGAACAAAATTTAGACGATGCGAGAGAAAATATCTATTTAACTGATGCCATTGCACGTTATATGGATTGGATGGTTGGATTATCTAGTATTGCGGCTTTTGAATGTTATGGTGGAACAAAAGAAATGGTGACTGCTTTACAACAATTATTTATACCACAAGATGATACTTTGTCAGCAACTCGAACAGAATAATACCAATTTCAGGTGTTATAAAAATTCCCCATTTTTAAGTTTCGCCGCTCTATAAACAAAAAAAACTATAAAACAAGAAGGGCTATCGATTTACGATAGCCCTTCTTGTTTTATAGAAAAATTTTAACTGCTATTATAAGCATGCTAAATATAAACGCACTAATACGCTTATTTTTGCATATCTTTAGCGCGTTCAGCAGCTGCAACAGCTGAAGCTAACCGGCTAACTTTACGAGAAACAGTGTTTTTATGTAATACACCCTTACCGCCAGCTCGTGCTAACTTTGACTCAGCATCTTTAAGCAACTCTTTTGCGTTCGCCAAATCATCACTCTTAACTGCTTCTAATACTTTTTTAACACTAGTCTTTATGGCAGACTTACGAGACACATTCAATAATCGTCTCTTCTCGCTCTGTTTTACCCGTTTTTTAGCTGATTTAATATTTGGCATACACCATCCCAGTCTTTATAAAATTTTTTGAATTTTTTTTGCTTTAACACACTTTGTACACACTTTCCCACGTTTTACACTCTTATCGGCTGAACAAGATAGGGTGTACCGTACCGCATGCACATTTGGATATACCCATCGTTTTACACGATTGTTGGCATTACTAACTGAATTAACTACTTGCGGACATTTTCCACAAACCTCACAAATACGTGCCATCTATTCAAATTCCTTTCAAACACATCTTTTTAGAACATATTTTTTTTTAATCACATTTTTAAATTTCTATATACTTTTTAAGTATAAAGAAAAATCGCAATTTTTCAACATAAAGCTATACTCTAACCCTACAAAATTATACTTTGAATCGGTGATCGACCCTTGGGGTAATTCCCAATAATACATAAATATCGGCTGCATAAAGCGTTTCTTTTTCAATAAGCGTATAGGATAACAAGTCAAGCTTATCTCTATTATCTTTTAATAGATCAAAAACGGCCTTATAGCATAAATCAAGAATAGCTGATACTTCCTCATCGATCATATTGGCTGTTTTACTGGAATAAGAGTAATCACCTCGTTCTTGGCTATACACCACCAGTCCTAAATTAGACATACCCAATTTGCAAACCATACGACGAGCAATGCTCGTAGCAGTCTGAAAATCACTACATGCTCCGCCTGTTTTCTTATTAAAAACCAATTCCTCAGCTGCTCTTCCCCCAAGAGCTGTCATAATTTGGGTCAAAAGCTCTTCTTTGGAGACCGAATATTTTTCACGCTCAGGCAACCAATGAGTTACCCCTAAAGCCCTTCCTCGCGGAATAATAGTTATTTTATGCAAGGGTTCAGCAGTCTCTGGTTTTAAAAGAAGAATAAGGGCGTGTCCTGCTTCGTGAAATGCCGTCTCTTTGCGGTCTTCATCCGTTAACATGATACTTTTTATTTCTTTGCCCAATAATATTTTATCGCGAGCTTCTTCAATATCATCCACAACAACCATATTTCGATCAGTTTTTGAAGCAATAATAGCAGATTCATTAATAAGATTTGCTAAATCAGCGCCAGAAAAACCAGGAGTTCCACGTGCTATTTTCTCTAAATCCACCGAAGGGTCAAGCTTTACTGAAGCTGCATGCAATCTTAAAATCTGCTCCCTACTTTTAAGATCAGGATAAGGGACTTCTACTCGACGATCAAAACGACCTGGTCGCAATAAAGCTGAATCAAGAACATCTGGACGATTAGTCGCTGCCATCACAATAACACAACTTGTAGAAGTCTGAAAACCATCCATTTCTGTCAACAATTGATTCAGCGTCTGTTCTCTCTCATCATTTCCACCACCAAGGCCAGAACCTCTATGGCGTCCAACAGCATCTATTTCATCAATAAAAATAATAGATGGTGCATGTTTTCGCGCTTGGGCAAAAAGATCTCGTACCCGAGCAGCACCTACTCCAACAAAAACTTCAATAAAATCAGAGCCACTGATACTAAAAAACGTACAATTCGCTTCTCCTGCTACCGCACGAGCAAGCAATGTTTTACCATTACCTGGTTCACCAACCAACAACACTCCTCGCGTCATTTTAGCGCCTAGCCGCTCATACTGTTTTGGATCTTTCAAAAAGGCGACAACATCTTGCAATTCTTCTTTGGCTTCTTGAGCCCCTGCAACAGAAGCAAATGTGTCTTTAATTGTTGAAGGTAAAAACATACGAGCTTTGCTTTTACCCATTGAAAATATATTATTGCCGCCACCGCCGCCATTACCGCCTCTCATTTGGCGTACCACATACCAGGTAATACCCATTATAACCAGTAGCAACAGCAAAATAGTTAAAAAGTAATACCAATTCTTCTGATTAGCCATATTTTCTACAGAAAATTCAACCTGTGCTTGACGGAGTAAGTCCCAAATAGCAAAATTTTTATCAACAATAGTCTGAAATTTAGTACCGTTTTTGAAAATACCGGAGACATCCTGTCCAGAAATACGAATTTTCTGCACATCGCCATGTTCCAATCTTTTCAAGAAAGATGAATAAGAGATTCTTTCTATTGCTCGATTATATTCAAGAAGGGCGCTCAAAAAAAGTATTCCTACAAATAGAAGAATAAAACCCCAGAAAGCATTTTTTTGATTAACATTAATAAAGCGGTTCTTTTTTTTCATATATTTTAACTACCATGACATTAAATAAATTAGAGATATTTTCATTCTTAAAAGAGCTTAAAAACAATTAAGCACGACTTTATCTATATATTATAACCTGCAAATAAAAGCCTGTCTATTATATATCTATTTACGAGAGTACAATCAAATATAATTGTTCAAAAAAATAACTTTATAACTTAGAATTTTCAGAATTATTCTGTTCATGCTCAGCCAACATTTCTCTTACTCTTAGTCGTTGATTTTCTCGCTCTTCTACCTCAGATACCGTTGAAGGATGCTTTATTATAAAAGAACGAACTATTCTGCCAAATGTATATTCCACGTAACTCGGTATTTTATTAGCGAAAAGTGGTCTGAAGATTCTAAAAAAATTGTCTGCTGATTCTTTAAAGTTATACTCGGGGACAGGTGTTCTATGTAATGCATATAAAAAATCTTCGTGCAAGCTACACTGTTTTCGAACTGATTCTTGGTAAGACATTGCAGCACGATTAGCCAAGCTATCCTCACGAGAAGCTTTTTGTCCCATCAAAGCATATTCATCTGTTATTGCTGCTTGTAAGTTATTATAATTTTGGCTGGTATTTTTAATAGCTTGATCTAATATTTTTGCTTTTTCTCGTACTTCTGCTTCTGTCCCACTATTTTCTGCTGCAGCATTTAATGATTCTGGTATGGCAAATAGTATGCTCAGAGTCAAAAATAAAATAAATTTATATGTATAATTCATAATAACAACCCTTACCGCGATATTAAATAAATTAAAGATATTTTCACTCTTAAAAGCGCTTAAAAATAATTAAGCACGATTTTATCTATATATTATAACGCGCAAATAAAAACATATCTATTATAAGCCTACAAACAGGGATAAAAAGCGTAGCAGGGGGACCATGAGGGATAGCTACACGATATTTTTTCTGAAGTAATCATGGACGTCTCTTTAGTAAACATATTAAATAGCCCAATTCTACTCTGATTGCCAATCTCTACCGAAAAAACAAGATAGTTGCCACATGGAGACCAGGACGGTTCTTGTTTACTACCCTTGCTGCTCGTTAAACGAGTATCTGTCTTTTTTTTCATATCATACAGATATATCTGAGTCTCTCCTTTTTCCATTTTACTATAGGCAATACAATTTCTTGTTGCCGAATAGCTAGGAGATGTACAGTAGCCACCCTGAAAGATTCTTTCAAGTAATTCTGTTGCTATATTATACGTATAAATTTGTGGGCTTCCCGTCTGAAAATCAGAACAAAAAAGAATAGTCGTATCATCAATAAAAGAAGGTGATAAATTATTTCCCTTATTCTCTGCTATTTTTTTAAAAATTCCATTAACTCCGTAATATAATTGACATAAGCCATCCCCATGAGAAGCACAATAGACAACCTTTTTACCATCCTTAGAAAAAGCGGGCAACATACTAATACCATCAAAATTAGACGCTATTCGCCGGTTTTTTTTCATATCAACAAACATTAATCTGATATTATCATTCGTATATTCAGAGTAAAAAATCAACGGATTGCGCAGATCGTTGTTCCATCGTGGTGCAACTGACACCGTAGGAAGATCCACAACAGTCTGTTCATTGCTTCCATCATAATCAACCATACAAATATGCTTAGCCCGTTTACCATGTGCAAGATCAACCTGTTTACAATAGGCAATTTTAGAAGAAAATAAGCCTGTCTGACCCGTTAATATTGGCCAGAGAATATCGGCAATACGATAAGCAAATCCTGTTATGCCGCCACTTTCTCTTGAGCATCTCTTTTGAAAAATTATTTTGCCTTCTAATGTATTAAAAAGATATAACTCTATACTTTGTTTATTACCAATACTCTGTTTATTTTCTTGAAGCATAAAAAGAGCTAATGGTGATTCTGTTCCAAAAAAATTTTTAATAGTTTTTTTCGAAGGTCTTTCGGCAACTTTTTTCACCACAACGTTGCATTGACCACTAAATTGAAAAGCTTTTATTATATAAAAAATAAGCGGCTCTATAGCGTTACTTTCTGCTTCAAGATAGTAGATACTTACCGGCATCTTTACTCTATTAACAGCCGCAATATGCAAACCTATATCTTTTATTTCACTATTTTTTAACTCTTTTTTTATATCAGGCTCTTTTTGGCCATACAAACACAGGCTATACAAACACATGCTATAGAAACACAGACTATAGAATAAAAAAATATGGCCAATAAAATAATTTTTAACATAACCCATAAATACACCCCATTAATTACTGAAAAGTCATACTAAAACACGTATTATTCAACCAAGACGGCCACTGTTTTGAACTACAAATCGATTGTACAGAAATATCAAATATCAATATCCCGGAAGAAACCACTATCTCAAAAAAGTTTGTTTTCCCTTGAGCATCAACACCAACTTTAACCGTACACCCTGTATCAGTATCAATACCAACAGGAGCTGCCCATTCTCTAACGATCTCTCGCCTTAAATTTTCGTGTTTAAGATCTAAAAGGGTATTATTTAAAAAAGTATTATTGTTATCAGTATATTCTTGCCCATTAATTATCAATGCCTGCTCCTGACTCGTCCCTTTTATACTTTTTTCTCTATTTTCTTCTAGACTTTTTTCAGGAACTTTTTCTAGCGCTGACTCTCTATTTTCGGGAATCTGCTCTGCTTTTTTCTCTTTAACTTTACGCTTTTGCGTAACTTTTTTATGCACTATTTTTTCAGGCACTATTTTTTTAGGTTTTACTGTGGCTCGATTTTTTTCATTTTTTACTCTTTTTTTAGCACGTATTTTTTCAGGAGCTACTTTTTCTGGCACCATTTTCTTTTTAGTTACTGTTTTTTCAGCTGATATTTTTTTAACCGGCACCTTTTCAATTACCATTTTTTTAGCTGGCATTTTTTTTGAACTACTTTTTTTTGCTTCTTTTTTACTTTTTATATCTCGTTTATTTTTTGTTTTCGAAGTTTTACTAAAACTAACTTTATCTGAACCAATAAAAACCTGCTTTGTGCCTAATTTTTTATTGCTCATAAATAAAATAGGTGCTGCTGATTGCACATTTTTTTTTACTACCAGGTGAAGAATGCCTATTGAATCTGTATAGATAAAAAAGATCAAAAAAAGAAAACCGATATGACCAATGAAAGAGATTAAAAATAATCTACCCCAAACACCATAAACAGCGGCCGCAAGCTTATCTATTTTTTTGTGTTGCCAATGCCACATATTTAATACCACCAATAGCTTTAATGTGATCAACTAACTCGATAACCTGCCCATAAGAAACGGCTGTGTCAGCTCTTACATAAACGGTTTTTTCCTGATTAAGGGTAATTTTTTGTTGCAGTATAGCAACAAGATCATCCAATAACAGTTCACTTCCATCGCAAAATATTCTTCCTTCTTTATCTACATAAATCTCTATATCTTGCTGCAAGCCTGCATCTTCTTTTACTTGACCTTTTGGCAGAGTAATTTTTATCGCATTATGCATCAGAGGAGAAGTAACCATGAAAATAACCAACAAAGTTAACGCAGTATCAATGAGCGGTGTTAATGAAATTTCACTTAAGGCTATTCTTTTTTTTAACCGTCGCTGCTTTAATCGATGCATAGCTTATCCTTTTTTATCTGCTATAATAGGCTTTGCGGTAACAATCACCAGATCAGCCATAGCAACCAATTGCTCTTCAATACTATCAATCTGAGTGGTTATGTAGTTAACCATAAAAACAGCTGGAATGGCTACCACAAGTCCTGCAAGAGTAGTTATAAGAGCTTCTGCTATTCCTGGTGCAACGGTTACAATATCAGCTGTTTGAGACTGACTAATACCAATAAACGCATGTATCAGACCCCATACAGTACCGAATAAACCAATAAGTGGTGACACTACAGCACTTGTTGTAATAAAAGGAGCATACTGTTGTTCAGCTATTATAATATGATCAATTTCTCGATCGGCTAACGTATACACATAACTCATTTTATCCATATAGGGACTAATATGCTCTTTACGAGCATCATCTATCGCCGTTTTTATACAAGCAAGAACCTGTAATACATGACGTCCTGCCAAACTATTTTTGTGATTTTGCACTAAAGTAATTATCTCATCTACGGTATTTACTGATTTCAGCTCTTCAAGAACAAGACCAATGTCTTTTTTCTTTCTATAGAAAAAAACTAATTTACCGAGAAAAATAGTCCACATAGCCAGAGACATACCCAACAATAACAATAAAATGAGTTTGCTGATAACATCTGTCTGCATAATTAAGGACCATAATGAATTACTGGTGATCATACTCTATCCTTCTCGTTTTTCACGTTAATTTTCGCTTTTATAGATACATATTTTATTTAAGTCTATCATATTTTATTTAAGTCTATTGTAGTTTAACGTAAAAGAATTTTTGTGTATATTTTAAACTGTGTATTCTAATAAGCTGGTTGCATTCTATAAAACATTGCATCTTTTTTATACTCAATACGTGTTGGTCTAAAAAAGTGAGACAAGGTCATCACATAGAGACTATTTTCGACGGAATGTATCCCCTGCTTTACATACATCGGTGGCAACAAAAAATCGGAAGCATTATCAGCTGGTGAAATTCCTATAGGAACATATATATAATCTGGTTTTGCGATAATAATAAGCGATTCAAGGGGAATCCTACCATCATGCGGTCGCTTTTCTATTTGTACGTCCCAAAAAAAAAGCCCCGTTTTGTCGTCTTGTTTTTTGGTAGCCTTAAAATAAGCTACTGCTGCATGTTTATCAAATTGTAGATGATTTACCGTATTACCCAGTATAACAATGGGAACAATTGTATCAGTAACCACGATATAAATATATTTTTCTTTATTATGATGTTTGAGAGGAAAAAAAGTCTGCCCATCACGGTTAGAAACACCTAAATAGCCTGCGTAGGTAGAAATAATACCAGCACAACAATTATGATCTAACATGCCGTTTACTTTATGAGACGCTATATACCCCGATTTTCGTAATCCGGTATGAATATCTTCTGTTTTAACGTCTGGATAGGGCTGGAAAAAAAAATTTAAAATAGGATCAGCATAACTATTTTGCAAAGAGATTAAACATGATATAATAAACAGGATATAATAGTTAGATAGCATACAATATTTTTTCATATATCTTTCTTATTATTAATTAAACTTATATTAAATTAATTAAACTTATATTAATTAAAAAAAATAAACTAATAAAGAATATACTCATTACCTACGTTATCATAGAAAATTACTTAAAAGCTATACTTAACATCTATAATCAAATACCAGACTATAAATCAAACATGAAACAAACTATAAAAGAAAATTTTACTGAAAGCCAAGCTTGGTCTACTTTTGTAACCAGAGAAAACTTTTCACCAGAACAACAAAACCAATTTCTTCTCTACTTAGAACTTCTTATCGAATGGAATAATAAATTTAATATTACCAGCATTACCGATCCTAGCCTTATCATTACCGACCATTTTCAGGATTCACTAGAAATATGCCGCCAACTTCCTATTGCAACCAAAAAAGGAATCTGCGATATCGGTTCTGGAGGTGGATTTCCTGGGATACCGATAAGTATTTGTAACCCTGATACTCCTGTAGTATTAATCGAAGTTAATGCGAAAAAAATTCAATTTTTACAGGCTATTATTAACTCTCTAAACTTAAAAAACATAGTTATATATTCACAAAACTGGAGAATTTTTCTCAAAGATTCTTCTTTTGCAGCGACTCATCCATTAGATCTATTTTTGGCACGAGCATCTCTACAGCCAGAAGAATTAGTTCGTATTTTAAAACCAACTAGCCTTTATAAAAATGCTTTACTCGTCTACTGGGCATCTGAACATTGGAATCCATCAAAACAAGTTGGCCCTTTTATAGATAAAAAAATAAGCTATACGGTTGGCAACAAAATAAGACAGTTAATTTTTATGCGTGCTAATTAAGCTTTTATGCGCGATAACTAAATTTTTACGAAAGAATACTTATGAAGCCTATTTTGCTACAAATTAAAAATATAAAAAAACAGTATTTTAAAAATAAAATATTGGTCAAAGAAGCTCTCAAAGATATTACCTTCGATCTTTATAAAGGCGAAATTCTCGCCCTTCTCGGCGCTAATGGCGCAGGAAAAACAACCCTCTCTTCTTTAATTGCATCTTTACATCCAGCAACATCGGGAACCATCGAATATAATGGTGTTTCTATTTACGATGATATAATCACCTACCGGCAACATTTAGGATTTTGCGCACAAAAACAACATCTTGCTTCTCACTTAACCGTACGCGAACATCTTGAATATGCTGGTCGTTATTTTTTAATACCTGATACTATTTTACAAAAAAGAGTAGATACCCTTATTGATATGTTCGGGCTCGGCGATTTTATCAACAGAGACCCTTCTGAGTTATCGGGCGGCTACAAGCAACGATTGCTTATTGCTCGCTCTATTATTCATAAACCGTCGCTGGTAATTTTAGACGAACCAACCGTTGCCCTTGATCCCCATATTCGTCGTCAATTATGGGATATTATAAAAGAATTAAAATCAGCGGGTACGAGTATTATACTCACTACACATTACCTTGATGAAGCGCAGGCGCTAGCAGATCGTATCTGTCTTTTACATAATGGCGAAATAAAACATATGGATACGCCACAAGCACTCATGAATTCGTATAACATGACAAATCTAGAAGATGTCTTTATACAGCTTATGCAAGAAGAAGTTGCCCAGTAAAATATTAATAACAAAAAATAATACTAAAATACAGGTAACTATAAAAACAAAGTTATGTGCAAAAAAATTAATTTATACTAAATCGCCAACAATTATTATAACAAAATTACTCGCAAAAAAGATTAACTTGGGTTTTTGAAAGGGCCCTGCGGGCCCTTTGTCCCAATTTCTTACCCCACCTGCCCGGCGGGGACCCCACAATTCCCCCTGGATGGGGGGTACGGGGGGCGAAAAAAATAGATTTATAACAAAAAAAGAAAGAAAAAATTATGAACTTACTCTCGTTTAAACACTCACTCCGTGTCTTCGGCTGGCTCTTATATGTCGACTCCCGCTCTTTATGGAAAGATTTTTTTAACAATTTACTTGACGCTGCAACATGGCCATTTTTTCTTATTTTTGTAAACGGTATTATTCTGCCTAAAATGGGTCTACCTGATAATTACGGTGCTTTTACTACGGTAAGTTCGGTTGTTATAATGGGAGCTTTTAATGCATGGGCAGGATCAACGCTGATAGCTGCTGATCTTGCTGGACCCCAAACTATTGCCTATGAATTAACACTCCCCCTTCCTTACTGGATGGTCTGGCTAAAAAACAGCATCTATCTCTCTTTAAAAGCAGCGGTATTTAATATTTTACCCCTTTTTTTAGGTAAACTTATATTAGGCAATCAACTCGATTTAAGCAATTTTTCATGGTTTCAGTTTTCTATTATATATAGTATATCAGCACTCTTTTTTGGTGCTTTTGCTCTTTTTTCTACGGTACTTACCAGTACGCATGAAGGGCATAGTCGTTTAGAGTTGCGTCTTACTGGCCCGATGTTTTTTTTGAACGGCTATACCGCTTCATGGGCCATCATCTATGCAGTATCGCCAGCGCTTGGTATTTTCATGCGTTGTTTACCGTGGATTTATGCATATGAAGGATGCAGGGCTGCAATTCTTGGCCAGGCAGGGTATATTAATATTTGGGTATGTGTTGGTATGCTTTCTCTTTTTACCCTTGTTCTCACTATTATTAGTCTTAAATTATTTAAAAAACGAATGGATTGTGTTTAGATCGCCTGTCTCCTATACTAAAAAACAGCAGTACATTATTTATATATTTGGCCCCTTCGGGGCCCAAATAAAACTAAACCATAATCACATGAAACTATAATAGCATGTCTAAAATTTACTCACTTAAACACTCACTTCGTGTTTTTGGCTGGCTCTTATATGTCGACGCCCGTTCTCTATGGAAAGATTTCTTTAACAACTTACTCGATGCTGCAGTTTGGCCATTTTTTATTATTTTCGTCAATGGTATTATTTTACCAAAAATGGGCATGCCTGCCGATTACGGCGCTTTTATTACTATCAGTATGGTTGTGATAATGAGTGCTTTTAGTGCTCGGTCAAGCGCGACACTTATCGCTGCTGATCTTGATGGCCCCCAAACCATTGCTTACGAGCTCACTCTCCCGCTCCCCTACTGGATGGTCTGGCTAAAAAATAGTTTGTATCTTTCGCTAAAAGCTATACTCTTTAATACTTTGCCCCTCTTTTTAGGCAAAATTATATTGGGTAGCCAACTCAATTTTAGTCATTTTTCACTTTTTAAATTTTCAATAATCTACACTATATCAGCACTCTTTTTTGGTGCCTTTGCACTCTTTACCACCGTATTGACCAATACCCTTAAAAGCTATAGTCGACTACAAGCTAATTTTATTAGACCCATGACTTTTTTAAATGGTTTTACTTCTTCCTGGGCTATTACCTATGCTATATCGCCAGTGCTTGGTATTTTTATGCGCTGCTTACCATGGATTTATGCGTATGAAGGATGCAGAGCTGCTATTCTTGGTCAAGACGGATACATTAATATTTGGGTATGCGTTGGTATGCTTACTTTATATACTATAGTTTTTACTATGGCGAGTCTTTGGCTATTTAAAAAACGTATGGACTGTGTTTAATTTTACAAAGCATACTACCCCTTTATTTGCATACACTTACACAAAGTTGTTCAAAAAGATCACCAAAAGAAGCTGCTTTCTCATGCTCCTTTTTATTACCAAGCTCTTTAAGGGCCTTTAGCAATAATAATTTAATAATATAGCAATATAACAATAAAAAACTTGTTTTTTCTGTCTCATTCAATTAGAATTATTAAGCCATTAAAAGCCCTCATACACAATAGAATAAAAAAATGCGAAAAAAATAGATTATGAAAACACAAGCGCTAACAAGACAAACAACACAACTAAACAGGATCAAAGCATGATTAGCTAATCCAGAAATCTCTGAAAAAAAGCAAAGCAATCAACTATCTATAACGTAAGCCATTTATCAAACACAGGAAAGTATATTCATGCAAAAACAAATATTCTTGGTCATTTTTATCACATGCTTAATTAATAATTCTTATTCTGTAGCAGCACAAGCACCTGCCCCAACCAACGTTTATCTACTAGGGGGATTTTCCAAACAAAAGCTCCAATCTTTACGAGTAGATGCAGTTAACAAACTAGAAGAAAATCAAGAACAACAAAGCGGTCAACCAGGCTGGGCCAAATTCCTATTTAACAGAAAAATCACTATACAAAAAGAAAGAATAGCTTTAGTTGACGACGCATTAAAATTGTATATAAAAAATTATCAGTAATTCTTTATGGTGATTTAGCCACTGATATCGCAAAACAATTTCCAAATAAATTTTAAACTATAATACGTCCATATATCAACTGTGTAATCACTAAATCTAAATAACTAAAAATGGTCCCTGCAACAGAGGGACCATTTTTAGTATATATTGCAGGACTCATGCGTAATTCTCTACAAATCTGAGTCAAACTTAGAAGGCTCAAGCAAAGCGCCTGAGCCTTCTAAGTTTGACGAAACTTTTCAAAATAAAACTATTGCGAAATTACCCGCGAGGGTTATATTGATACCCCTGATTTAAACTGTAGTTTTGATTTGAAGTCTGACCATGATTAAAATTTTGACCTTGGTTTAAACCATAGCTTTGATTTGAGTTCTGGTTTTGATGTAAATTTTGGTTTTGATTTAACGTTTGATGATTAGGAAATTGCTTTAGGACACCATCAGCTAAAGCTTTTGCCATCATCAATCCTTGCGTAAGATTCTGATCAAGATTAGCAGCATCAGAAGCCCAATCTTGCTCTATTCTGAATTGCAACTGCAAGTACGTCAATTTAAGATGGTCATTAAACATGTTGGTCATCTCTTGCTGATTCCAGTACGGATTCAATTCACTCAGCGCCGTTGCCATATTAGAAGCATTAGCATATGCTTGTTCTTGCAATTTTCGCGCTTGCTCCATGTCCTTGGCTAATATTGCTACTGCAAGAGCTCCACCTAACTTATTATGCTCTTCTAACAATGCTGCAAATTCTGCGACAGCTTGTAGGCCATAAAATGGAACTAGCGTATTAACAATATCATCGTAATTTTGCTTAAGTCGTTGTTTAACTACCCTTACCTCTTCAGCAAGACCGTCGATTGCCGATAGTATGCCTTGACGCTTCCAAATAACATGATCAATCCAAACTCTATTCATAAGAAAACGCAATGCACAATCTTTGTCATTAGTGATTATTCTTCCACTAGATGATTGGTTGGATGATTGTTTTGGTGATTGGTTCTGTGACTGATTTGATTGCTTCGCTGATTGCTTTGAAAGATGCTGCTGTTTCGGGTTATGACCAGCTACAAGATAATCAGACGTAAGAGCTAAAACTACAACTAACGTTAATGGAAAAGTATATTTGAACATAGGACTCCTTTTTTATAATATATTGAAAAACATGCTACACGATATTCTATTCTATAACTATGTCCTATCGTACAATCTATTTTCAATAATTTTATTTTCTTCAATAATTCAAATCTAAATTAAACTACTTTTCAAATAGGCGAATTGTTGAGCATAAAAAATGTTTGGTAAAACTAGTATTAAGAGAGAAAGCCCCACTTTTTTTGAGGTTTTGGTGGTGGTGAATTAAAACCTATTATTATATCTGCTAATAGTTGTTCTTCTAAATTCTTAAGTTTGCTTTTGCAGTCATCAGAAACCTCTACTCTCATAGGAAGATTATCTATTAAGTGTTTTTTTCGAGCCCAAGCAAAAGCTGTGTTTATAATATTATTTTGATTGTTAGGGGGGCCTAGTTCTCGAATAGCGGCCCTTGCTTCATTAACGCCTTTTTGGGTAAATAAAACTGCACCATCATATCGAAATTTTATTAAGTCAAAATAGCGTTCAACAACGTTAAATTGTGCACTAAAAACTTCTATTGATTTCATAGACTCTAAAATATTGTCTTTAATTTTTTGAGATTCCTCTTCAATTTCTTCTGGTGTAGGCTTAAGGCTTTCAAGTTCGTATTCACTGTTGAGTACTTTAAATTTCTTTTTTTGTGCTGCAGAAAAAATTATCGATGATGTTAAAAGTAATAATAAAAAGCTGTGTATTTTGTTCATGTTCTAACCCTTTTTTAGTTAAATTATAAAAAAAATTTTTTCTATGCCTGCATTATTCGAATATAATTTTATGTTATTTGGTTGGTTTTGCAAGAATTTAGAAATATTTTTCGAGTCTAATGGAAAAAATATTATAAGAGGGAAATTACGGCTAATTGATACTTTTAATTGCACCCACCAAACAGATGAACCACTAATTTACTTGCTGTTGCATGATCAACAATTGGTCTTGGATAATCTATGTTAGCAATAAGAAATTTATGCCGCACATTATACCCCACATCATACCAGGCATGAATCTCTTTTGGACTTAATTTTTGTAATTCTGGAATCCATTTTTTAATATAAACACAGTCAGGATCAAATTTTTTTTGCTGCAACCAAGGATTAAATATACGAAAATAAGGCTGGGCGTCACAACCCGTGCCGGCGCACCATTGCCAATTGCCATTATTAACTGCCGGATCATAATCAACCAGTTGTTGAGCAAAATAACGCTCACCCCATAACCAGTCAATATGTAAATCTTTCACCAAAAACGATGCTACAATCATGCGCACTCTGTTATGCATAAATCCTGTTGTATTTAATTGCCGCATTCCCGCATCAACAATAGGAAATCCAGTCACTCCTTTGCACCATTTTTCAAACATATCTTTACTGTTATCCCAAGGGATTGCTGCATATTTTTTATGAAATGGTTTTCCAAAAACAGATGGTGAATAGTAGGCAACGGTAGTAAAAAAATCACGCCAATACAACTGTCGTAGTAATGGACTGGTTATTCCAATTTGTTTTACTATAGCGCAATACACTTCTCGTATTGAAATTGTTCCAAATTTGATATATGCAGAAAGATTTGTAGTATTAATGCGGGGAATATTATGCGTATCTTCATAAGTGCTCAATTTTTTTAATCGCTTTAAATAAGAAAGACCGTTTTTTCTTCCGCCATGAACATGAATTAATTTATTTTTAGTCGGGAGTATTTTTTTAAACAATGCAGCATGAACTTCATGTCCGTTAATTTTTTGCGTGCAGTAATTATTGTGTCGATTGAGAACTGGTTTTTCAACCTGTATCATTGAAGCTGTTTTATAAAAAGAAGTAAAAATTGAATACGGCTTACCTTGTTTATTTTTGATTATGCCTGGCTCATTAAGTAAAAGATCTGCCGATGAATGAAATACAACATCTTGTGCATAACAATTTTTTTCTATATCTTTATCCCGCTTATGGCTAAATGGAGTATAATCTGTATTTACAAAAACTGCATCAATCGATTCTTGCTTAATAAGTTTTTTAACAATTTCAGGTGCTGGGCCATAAAAAATATATAATTGAGCATTACGCTGTTGCAACTGTAAATTAAGATCTTGTAGTGATTCAATCATGAATTGTATAGCATTCATACTCCTAAACTTATTTTCAGCTCCCACTTGACGAGGATCAACAATAAAACAGGGAATTACTATTTTTGATTGGGATAATGCTGCAATAAGTCCCGTATTATCGGTAAGTCGTAAATCTCTACGAAATATAAATAATGATTTTTCGTATAATAATTGCATTATCGCTTTATTCTATGTTTTATGTAAACTTGATAAATTTTTTCACAACTTTACTATACCTATAAATTAAGCCACTTTTCAAACATACGAATTACTGATCGTTCTTTTGTTGGTAGCGCATACCTATCTTTACCTACCCACCGCAACTCTTTTGATTCTCTATTTTGAACAACCTGTTCATCACTAACAACCTGTAATAAAAACCTAATATCGTAATGATAGTGCTCTTTTTCTCGGCTATGTACTGGTATTAAATGAACATCGATATCAAAAATATTTGGGTGAACCGGAACAATGCCAAGTATTCCTGACTCTTCTTGCGCTTCTTTAATAGCAACGGCCAAAACATCCGGATCACCATCACAATGCCCGCCCAACTGAAGCCACTTATCCAGTTTTGCATGATGCAATAAAAGTGATTTTGACCTATTTTTATTTAAAAGCCAACATGATCCAGTAATATGTCCTACCTCTAATGACCGCTCAAAACAATCTTCATAGGTATCTACAAAAGTAAGAATAGTCTGTTTAGCTGTTATTTCTTCAGGATATAATGAATCGTATGCTTGCAATAATGCCTTTACCAACTCTCGTTTTTCCATCCTGTCTTCCCACTATTTTATATCTATTTAAAAATTACTCTTATTTCTGAAAATTATTATACCCCATAGTTACCAAAGTTACGATAGATACAAAACAATAAATACATAAAATTATTGAAAGCAAATAGTACGATAAAATATAATCATAGAATAGAATATTGTGTATTATATCTTTCAAAATATCATAAAAGAGGAACTCTATGTTCAAATATACTCTTCCATTAATGTTAGTTATAGTTTTAACTCTTATACCTGATTGTCTTGTAGCTGGTCAATATCATGCTCTAAGACCATTATCCTCTACAAAACCGTCACCTTCTCCAAAGCCCTCATCCTCTCAACGACCATCATATCCTACAAAGCCTTCATCTGGAGAAAGTGGAACAATCAATGAAGAATATTGTGCATTACGTTCCCGTATGAGTAAACTTTGGACTGATCATGTTTGGTGGACACGTCAAGCTATAATATCATCAGTTGCGGGGCTTAAAGATATAGATGCAATCACCCAACGATTATTGCAAAATCAAGATGAAATTGGTAGTGCCATAGCTCCTTTTTATGGCGAACAAAATGGCAAAGCATTTGCAACATTACTAAAAAAACATATAACTATATATGTTGATCTTATTCATGCAGCATTGGCACATCGTAGGGATGAAGTAAATAACTTCTATACACAATGGGAAGCTAATGCCTCTGATATAGGAACATTTTTAAGCAAAGCAAACCCCTATTGGAATCAGCAAGAGTTGACTAATATGTTTAATGAACATCTCAGATTAACGGCAATGGAATTACAATTAAGAATGAACGGTAATTGGACAGCTGATGTTACTAATTTTGATCAAATTTTTAAACAGGCATTGATAATGGCAAGAAGTTTAGCTGATGGTATCGTAAACCAATTTCGCACTCAGTTTTAAAACAAGCTCGTCATTATACCCAATTGCCTAATCACTAAAATAAAAAAAGCGCTCCTAATAATCTTTCAATATTAGGAGCGCTTTTTTTAATACCTGTTTAACTTTTTTTTAATATCTCTATAAACCCATATCACGCAAAAACGCGTTTTGAGTGGGCTTACGGCCCAAAAAATTCTCTAACAATATATTAGGATCAACCGACCCACCTCGACCAATCACTTGATCTACATAGCGTTTGCCAATAATCGGATTACGTAAGCCCTCTTTTTTAATAACATCAAATAAATCGAGTGCAAAAACTTTTGACCATAAATAGCCATAATATTTTGGACCATACTCCGTTAAATGACCAAATGCAGCATACATATGATTTTCTGGGCAAAACTCTAAAGTATTTATAGTAGAGTTATATAACTTTTTCATCAACATTTGTGGATCATCTAGCAAAGCATGCTTAAAATAATTCAATGATAATAATGCAAAATTAGCTTGTCGCAAAATAGAATAACCACTATCAAAATTCTTCAAAGCAATAATGGCTGCTATTTGATCATCAGAAAGTGATTCATTTGTTTGATAATGCGAACTTAATGATTGTAAAATATCTTTATCCCATAACCATTCTTCTAACATTTGTGACGGCAATTCAACAAAGTCCATTTTTACCCGTGCACCTGAAAATGACGCCATTTTGGTACGTCCCAACAAGGCATGCAACGCATGTCCCAATTCATGAAAAAATGTTGAAACCTCAGAGCTTTTTAATAGCGATGGCTTTGTTGCCGTAGATTTAGAAAAATTAGCAAGCACTATAGACAAATGCTTATTCGGTATACCATCACTATTATAAGTAGCCTGGACAATATCGAGGTGAGCAGCATGACTAAACTTATTTTCTCTTGGGAACAAATCTAACAAAAAATATCCCAACACAACACCTGAATTGCCATCAGTAACGGAAAATCCTTTAAGAGAATCATCCCATAATCCTTCTACGGGCAGTTCTTGAAACTTGATATTAAAAAAATCTTCATAAATAGCGAACAATCCTGCAATAGTTTTTTCCATCGGGAAATATTTTGCTATCTTATTTTCATCAACAGAAAGATGGTTTTGCTTATACATATTCAGTAAATATCTATAATCCCATGGAAACAATTTTCCTGAATCAGAAAGCAGTACAGAATCTGGCAACATTTGAGTTAATTGTTGCAATTCAAGCAACGCTTTTGGTTTAACGCGATCAACTAAATCATTAATAAATTGTTCTGCTCGTGCAGCAGTAATTACCATTTCTGATGACAAGTCAAAATCAGCATAGTGCGCAAAACCAAGCTCTTTTGCCAATGAATCACGTTTGGCTATAATCTCTGACAATAATAGTTTATTTGCTGGATATGCACGCTGACTAAACGCTATAAACATTTTTTTACGCGTATCAGCTACAGAACAATTTTCCATCACCGCATCATACGTAGGATATGCCAAAGTCAGCACCTTGTTGCCATGATCATCAGATACAAGATTATCAATAAAATCCTGATCCAATCCCGCCAATTCACTCGGTTTAAATAATAATTTTGTCGTGTCCTGTGAAACATTAGCCTCAAATTGTGATTCTAACTCTGCCAAATCTTTTTTTAGTGCCTTCACCACTAATTGTTTTTCTGCAGGTAGATCAAGACCTTGTCGCCGATAGGCTTGCAGCCTTTCTTCTATAAAATAATGCTGCTCAGCCGTTAATTGTTCATTTTTCATACCATGTTCAACATATTCGCACAAAGCTCGATACAAAGCCGCATTATGAGAAATAGTATCTACATTAAAATGTTTTAACGTCAAACATGCCATATGCGCAGCATCTCTAATAGCTTTATCTGAACTAACAAGTTCTAATATGATAGTTATTAAAATCATAGTATAAAAATTTGAATAAGCCTCTAGCTCATCAAGAGCTTTGACCGAATTTAAAAAAGTGCGGTCTAAAGGTGCAATAGCTAAAATTTGGGCAATTCTTGTGCGCGCATCGGCAAGTGCATTTTCTGTATATTGCTCAATTTCTGCAACCGTTTTAGGAAATAAATTACAGGCATCTTTCATAGTGTTAATATGAGCAAATGATGGATTTTTACCGTGTAGCATGCCATACTCCTTACAAATAATTAAATCAAAACTAATAAAAAAAACAAATAATAACATCTTTGTTAACCGTTGCATATACATCTCTTTTTGTGACAACTTAACATATTCGATCTATACGCCAAGTTGACCATGTTTAATCAAAACCCTATTTTAAAAGTAAAACTTCTTCTTCTGACAACCTAGACAAACGAGCAATCTCAACAATAGTAAGCGTCGATGATTGAAGCAGCTGCTTTGCTAGCATGATTTGAAATTCTTTTCTGCCACGTTCTTCGCCACGTTTTTCACCACGTTCTTCAGCTAATTCTATTGCTCCCTGGTCGTCTGTTTCGCGAACAAATGCATCATCGTATGCATTTAATGCCTGCTCTGACCAGGTCATTCGTTCAGCAACACCACACGCTTCTAGCAATTCTTCTTCATCAAAAGCTACTGGAATGCGATCTTGTTTCTTAATCTCTTTCATAAAATAAAACCACTTATCTTCAGTTGTCACCAACTCTTGCTCTTTTTTGAGAAACTTTGGCAATTCAACGAAAACAAAACTTAGCTCCTGTAAATCGTTCTCATATGTTGCTATGTCTAATGTTTTATGAACCGATTTATATTTTATTTTCTTTGGAAACATAATAAACCCAACAAGAGAAAGTACCACAACTGGCATGAGCTCAAGATATGGCCTTCCTTTGTCTAACTGCATAGAATGTGTTTTTGCACCATAAAAAAACATTCGCTTGCCGAACTCTTTTACCTCTCTAACTTGCATCTCAACAATATACTTAGTACCCGCTTGGTCTGTACAAATAATATCCAAAATATTATCTTTTTTTTCCTTTGCCAGCGGCAGTTGCTCAGTATTTAAAAAGTCAATTGAAACAATAATTTTATCGCCGGTAAGTTCTAAAATCGAATTTAAAAAAGAGATAGTAATCGATTTGTGATCTTCTGAGCCAAAGATTTTTTTGAAAGCAAAGTCGTTGCAAGGATTTAAAAATATCATAGTTACTCTATATCATAAAGTTATATTCGGCAATCCAATTCTCTCTAATAAAAAACTTATTTTTTTAATCAATCAGTTTTTTACAAACCAATATCACGCAAAAACGCATCTTGATTTGGTTTGCGGCCCAAAAAATTCTCTAACAATATATTAGGATCAACCGCCCCCCCACAACCAATCACTTGATCTACATAGCGTTTGCCAATAATCGGATTACGCAGGCCTTCTTTTTTAATAGTTTCAAACAGATCATATGCTAAAACTCTTGACCATAAATAGCCATAATATTTTGCACCATAACCCATTAAATGACCAAATGCAGCATACATATGATCTTCTGGGCAAAATTCTACACTATTAATAGTAGAATCATACAGTTTTTTCAATAATTCTTGTGGGTCATCAAGTGAAGCATGCTTAAAATAGTATAATGCTAATAATGAAAGACACGTTTGTCGTAAAACAAAATAGCCACTATCAAAATTTTTCAAAGCGATGATAGCTGCTATTTGATCATCAGAAAGGGAGTCATTCGTTTGATAATGCGAGCTTAATGATTGTAGAATATCTTTATCCCATAACCACTCTTCTAGCATTTGTGAAGGGAGTTCAACAAAATCTCTTTTTACCCGTGTACCTGCAAATGATGCCATCTTGGTTCGTCCCAATAATGAGTGCAACCCATGTCCAAATTCATGAAAAAACGTTGAAACTTCAGAACGTTTTAACAGTGAGGGCTTTGTTGCCGTTGATTGAGAAAAATTGGCAATCACTACCGATACTTCCTTATTTGGTATACCATCAGCATTATAAGTAGCCGGCACAATAGTCAAATGACAAGCATGACTATACTTATTTTCTCGCGGGTACAAATCTAATAAGAAATATCCCAACACAACACCCGAATCTCCATCGGCAACAGAAATCCTTTCACCGAGTCATGCCATAGCCCCTCTACCGGCCCCTCTTGAAATTTGATATTAAAAAACTCTTCATAAATAGAGAGTAACCCAGCAACTGTTTTTTCCATCGGGAAATATTCTGCTATCTTATTTTCATCAACAGAAAGATATTTTTTCTTATACATAGTATGTACATATTTATAATCCCAAGAAAGCAGTTTTCCTGAATCAGAAAGTTCTACTGAATCCGGCAATTCGTTAACTAATTCTCCTAATTCAGCTAAAGCTTTCGGCTTAACCTGATCAACTAAATCATTAATAAACTGTTCAGCTTGTGCAGCAGTAGTCACCATTTCTGAAGACAAATTAAGATCAGCATAATGAGCAAAACCGAGCTCTTTAGCGAGCAAGTCACGCTTTGCTATAATTTCTGACAATAGTAGTTTATTTGCTGGATATGCACGTTGACTAAATGCTATAAACATTTTCTTACGCGTATCAGCCACCGAACAAGTTTGCAAAACGGCATCAACCGTAGGATATGCCATGGTCAGTATTTTATTACCTTGATCATCAGACGGGAGGCTATCGATAAAATCCTGATCTATACCAGCCAATTCAGCCGGCTGAAATAATAACTTTGTTGTATCCTGAGCAATGTTAAGCTCAAATCGTGACCCTAATTCTGCTAAATCTTTTTTCAATTCTTAACAACTAACTGTTTCTCTTCCGGCAAGCCAAGACCCTGCCGCTGATATTCCTCTAAACTTTCTTCTATAAAATAGTGCTGCTCTGCCGTTAATTGCTCTTGCTGCATACCATGTTCAACATAGCCACACAACGCTTGATAGAGACCAATATTATAAGTAATAGTATCTATCTCAAAACGTTTTAACGTCAAGTATGCTTCATGTGCAGCGTCTCTGATAGCTTTATCGGGACTCACTAATTCTAATAATACCATCATTATCAGCGTGGTAATAAAATCTGAATAACTTTCTAAATCATCAAGCGCTTTGGCCGTATTTAAAAAAGTGCGATCTAAAGGTGCAATAGCTAAAATTTGGTCAATTCTTGTGCGCGCATCGGCAAGAGCATTTTGTGTATATTGCTCAATTTCTGCAACCGTTTTAGGAAATAGATTACATGCATCTTGCATGCTATTAATATGCGTAAATGAGGGATTTTTACCGTGTAACATGCCATGATCCTTAAATAAAATGGGACTGCTTAATGTGTTCGATCTATACGCAAATTTGATCATGTTTAATCAAAATAAAATTAAGTTATTATTGCTATTATCGCTCAACTTATCTGTTTTTACAATCTATAACAGAGCGTATTAAAAATTCCCCATTATTTTGTTCCAAAAAAATCGGGGCCCCCGTACGCGATTTCTAGAGTCCCCGCGCGCACGCGTGAGGTAAAAACGTGGGGTATAATACGAGGTAGTTGGGGGTCCCCAACCATGTTGGCTGGAGTAAAGCTGGGGTATAGGTATAAGTGGGGCTATTTATCTGCGTTTTGCTCTATATTAATCATGAGATTGTCTTTAGTCATGAGATTATCTTTAGTCATGAGATTGTCTAAAAAATATTCTATCTATGCAACATCATACATACATTGCAACAGTTTAATCCATTGCGATAGAACAAGAATTATTTAAAAACGTAGTCCCTGCTTGCCATGCAGCAACCATGGCATTCCATTCTGGATCTAAAATTTCCCAGCCATGACCTGCAAAAACGAGCATCGTATTATCAGCTGTACAATTAGCAAATCCCCATGTTGCGGCATCAATAAAATTCTGCTTATCGTCGTCAGCTAACACAACTTGATCTACAAAAAAGAGACCATCTTTCGTAATCTTATAACGAAGACCAATGTCATCATATGCATGCAATTGAATAAAAAAGGAAACCGAATCGTTAAGGGGGACCTTTAATGCATCAGTAATGTTTTTAACAATCATATCATTTAAATTGTCAATTGAATGTATATATATAAAAACATGCCAAGATAGAGAATTAGGTTGAGCGTTAAAAGTAGAAAATAAACCGAGCATATATAAACAAAAAATAGCAGATAGCGATACATATTTCATATATTTTTTCCTCTATAAAAATATATATAAACCGCTGTTTACCTTACAAGTATAAGATAAAAACAAGTATAAGATAAAAACAAGTATAAGATAAAAATCGCGCTAACTGTCAACGGTTTTTGTATAATTGCCAAAATAAGTTAAAAAGAACAATCCAACGGCTTACCCACTTACTCAAAATTTACATTTAAACAAGCTTGCTTTATACTAAAATCCTTACTGATTTACAATAGGCTGATCGAAAACAAATTTTTCTATTGCACAAGGATTAATTTAATGGAAGCAAAACAAGCAAAAGAAGCAAAAAAAAGCGTATTATCCCATTATGTTTCTGGATTTATAGATTTTAATCAGGGAGAAAAAGTAAGCACCATCATCTATTTTTTACTTCCAGAATTAATTTCTGCTTTTTTACTCTACTCATTACCCGTATGGTTTGATATAGCTTTAATTAGCACATTGAAATCAACAACCCTTTCTGCTACGCTCGGCGTAACCAATAATTTTTTACATTTTATGACTAAAATAGCAGAAGCTTTTGGCGTTGGAACCATTGTATTAAGCGGCCAATTCAATGGAATCGCTGACTATAAACAAACAGGAAGAAGTCTACGTGATTCTTTTTGGGTGACCAGCATACTCGGCCTTATGATTGCGGGAATTCTCTATTGCAGTGCAAACTGGATATATTATTTTTATGGTATGTCTCCTGATATTATTGAACTTGGCGTTCCTTTTTTAAAAATACGAGCAGTCGGTGTTTTTTTTATGTTCATCTACTTCGCCCTTGCAGGTTTTTTACGCGGCATTAAAAACACTCAAGCACCTATGTATATTTTTTGTGTTGGCGTAGCAACTTTTCTTTTTTTTGATTATGTACTCATATTTGGCCATCTAGGTTTTCCTCAAATGGGCTTACAGGGATCTGCCCTTGCAACCGTGATCCAATATGGCACCATGCTTGTACTAAGCTGTATCTATATTGCCACCAATAAAGAATATAAAAAATATACGGTCAATATTTTTGAACCAATAAAAGATGGCGCGTTGGCTTTTCAGTTGATCAAACTCAGTATGCCGGTAATGTTCGATAAAGCTATTATGGCTATTGCCTACATATGGTTAGGCAAAATGATCGGTTGTATGGGAAACAGTGAGCTAGCAACTTTTTGTGCCATTAAAGATATGGAACGATTCGCTTCGCTCCCAGCCCTGGCTGCAGCACAAGTAATTACCTTTCTCGTCAGCAATGATTTTGGAGCTCAACAATGGGATTCTATAAAAAACAATATCAAAAAAATGCTCTGTATTACTGCGGTGGGAGCTTCATCGATTCTTATCTTTTTTATTATATTTTCTAAACAAATTGCCTATATATTTGATAAAACTGGTGACTTTTCCAAGCTCATTATGAACATTTTCCCTATTTTAAGTATACTCGCCTTTTTTGATCTGTTTCAGGTAGTACTTGCCGGTGCATTACGAGGGTCAGGAAATGTAAAAACGGTGATGTATGCTCGGCTTATTATCTGTTTTGGTTATTTTATACCGTGCTCCTATATAATCTCTCTATTACCCATTGCAAATCCTGTACTTAAATTTATCCTTATTTATGGTTCATATTATATGGGTACTGCTGTTATGGCATATATATATGTAGCTCATTTTAAAGGTGAAACATGGAAACAGAATAATTATTTTGCAAAAAGTTAATGGCCAAAACAGAAAAAATAAAAAAAAGATTAAAAAAGGTAAAATTACCCATGACAACAATCACTCGTGAAAAAATAATGGCTATCGCCCATCAATCCCAATTAGAAGTAGTTGATAGTGAAATAGATCAACTCACTAGAAAAATCCAAGAAGTGCTTGCTTACACAGAGCGGGTTAAAGATATTAAAACTGATACTCAAATCACCGCAGCTAAAAATATCAATGTTTTTAGACCTGACACAATTATTGTATCTGATGCACAGCGACTATTACAGGAAGCTCCAGCTAGAGAAGGTGATTTCTTTGTAGTACCCATGATTTTAGATAATAATTAAAAAATAAAATAACAGGATATAGTACCATGAATTCCCTCTCGTTTACCTCTATTGCAGATCTACAAAAAAAAATAAAAACCAAAGAACTAAGCCATGAAGAAATTCTTGATTTTTTCTTAAGAAGAATAGAAATTTTTGAACCCAAAATAGATTCTATGCTTGAAACATTTGATAAAAACTCAATAATCAAAGCAAGTTCAAAAGAAGGATCTCTTGCCGGTATTCCTGGCATTATAAAAAACAATATTTGCATAGAAGGGCGAAAAACAACCTGCGCATCACGTATTTTAGAAAACTTTAAAGCTCCTAACGATGCCACCGTTATCAAACGACTTAAATCTGAAGGAGCACTCATTGTTGGTACTGCTAATATGGATGAATTTGCCATGGGAAGTACAACTGAGTCATCTGCTTTTAAAAAAACTAAAAACCCTTGGGATCTTACCCGCGTACCAGGTGGATCAAGTGGTGGTTCTGCGGCTGCGGTAGCAGCTGGTTTAGCACCATGGGCATTAGGAAGTGATACCGGCGGATCTGTTCGACAACCAGCAGCTTTTTGTGGTGTTGTTGGTATGAAACCTACCTATGGTCTTGTTTCTCGTTATGGCCTTATAGCATATGCATCATCACTCGATCAAATCGGCGTTATAACACGTTCTGTCTATGATAATGCACTTATTCTGTCTACTATAGCAGGCAATGACACCAAAGATTCTTCAAGTTTAGCTGAATCTAAAAAAGATTATACACATCACCTTGATGGCAGATTACCTGCTGGATTAAAAATCGGTATTTTAGATCTATCTGCCTATGGGCGAGGCATTAACAGTGAAATTGCCACCGCTATTGAAAACGGCATAAAAACGCTCGAATCATTAGGAAGTGTGGTTAAAACTATTTCTCTTCCAACATTTGATTATAGCGCTGCAGCCTATTTTATTATTAGTCGTGCTGAAGCAGCGTCTAATCTTGCTCGCTTTGATGGTGTCAAATACGGTATGCGAGATAAAAAAGCATCCACGCTAACCAACATGTATCAATCAACTCGTCATAATGGATTTGGTTACGAAGTTCAAAGTCGCATTATTGTAGGCAACTATGTTCTTTCAAGTAGCCATGCTGGTGAATTTTATGATAATGCAAAAAAAGCACAACGGCTCATGAGATCAGAAATTCTTAATACATTCAAAAACGTTGATATCATTATTATGCCAACTCATTCGACTCCTGCGTTTACTTTTAATTCATATAGCGAAAACCAACTAGAAATTGATCTTCAAGACTTCTTCACCTGTCCGGTAAACATGACTGGCGTTCCTGCTATTTCTATACCAGCCGGATTTACCCATGATAATTTACCTATAGGCATGCAACTCATTGGTCCACATCTATCTGAAGAACTTTTATATAAAGTAGCTCATGCATTTGAACAGGTAACCTCGTGGCATACACAACATCCGCCTGCATTTTAAAAACCAGCCGCTAGCCTTGATTTTGAGACTGCTGATACAGTATCTTTTAATTATGTGCCTAACAAAAACTAGGTAAGAACTCTTTTTTTTGTTGTTGGAGTGTGTCATAGTGCAAAAACTATATCAATGGCTATTTTATGGATTAGTGTTGCTCATGCACACTACAATTTTATCTCTCAACTTACCCAATATGGGGCCTTCACCAATACCGGAGACCCCCTATTTAAGTAAACAAGAAAACTACCCCTTATTTTTAGATAACCAAATAGTTGATAATCAAGTATTTGATAGTCAACTATTAAGCTTGCGTTCTATTGAGACCCTGAATTTTTTACCCCACAATTTACCCCACCTACCTTACCCCATCTCACGGCGGGGGGCCAGGGGGGGCAAACTTAGCTTAAAGCATGTACCCGGATCAGGAAAACGTGAAATAAAAAAATATACCAAACCTATTTTACTCGATGCATTAGAATTACACAGAAACCTTTTTACCTGGGACACCCTAAAAATTGCTGGCGTACTTTTCCCCTTTTATTTTGGTACTCGCCTAATTGATGAAAAGCTACAAAACTGTTTTTACGATAGACATCATCATAAAAATATACATTATATACCAAAACCATGCCATAGCATTGCTCAATGCTCTATTGCCATTCCTATCGTCCTTTTAGGCAGCCAAGCATTTTTTGGTAGTACAGAAGAAATGCGAGAAACCAGTAAAATTTTCTTATTAGGTTTGCCTTTTGTTTTTTGGACAAAAACACTGATTAAAAAAATACATTTCGAGGCAAATATGCGTCCATGGCATGAAAGTTTTGATCGCTACCAACGGTCCTGCGGTGGTTTTCCATCAGGACATATGGCTGAAGCTACTTACACCGCTCTTGTGTATGGCTTACGATTTGGACCACGCTTTGCAGTGCCTCTTGGTGCACTTGCATTAGGAATTGGTGCAACATTTGTTGTCTGCAATCGCCATTATATTTCACAGATAGTAGCTGGCGCCGGGCTCGGCGCTGTCTATGCCTTTGCTGCTAATAAATTAATTGATTCAAAAAAAAGTAAAAATCTCAAACTCGGTTTTAAATTCGACCACGGCAAACCAGCTCTTTCTATAAATTATCGCTTTTAATACCGGCTTCACTAAATAACTATATTCGTTGTGATCAACTGAAATTGGTATAATTCTAATACAGGCAGTGTTGTTTTTTAAAAAAACCAGGCATAAATCAGCTTATTTATTGGTTCGCATGGGTCCTCCTGTATTTAAAAGCCTCAAACCTCTTGTAGAGTTGCTGTATAAGGTTAAGGTCTGTCATAAATATCTGTCTCTCAGATGTCTCAAGATCATATTGCTTGCGCAGCAAATCACGAAGTTCTGGATCATTATCCTCTACAGCAAAATTGTTTTTACGATATAAATCATGTATTTGCTCTTCTATCGGTCCCATTTCCATCTCTCTCCATCTAATTCTAGCTTTTTCTGCTTTTCTCTGGTCAGCCAATAAAGCTCCAGCTGCGATGATCGGGATAAGCGCATACCAATATTTCTTGAAAGCTTCCGGTAACGTCACTATACGATTTTGATTTGCAGTAAGTTCGGCTATTTGGTTATTCAGCAAGCTTATTTTTTCATTTAATTGTACGTCTGTTAAACCAGCACAATTACCAACCCGTGCTACAAAATCAGTATTTAGACATGTCTGCCATTGCTTTAACATAGCATGAGCTTTTTTTAACCGTGCTTCGTAAAAAAATAAAGCATTAGTAAATTCATGAAATTTTTGATTGATATAAGAGAGATCACATTTTGTTTTGTTTCCGGCACTTTGACCTAACCTCTGAATTAGATTCTGTGTTTGCTTTCTGGCTTGCACTCTTGAAGCTGATATAAGATGGCCAAAACTGCTAAAAACAAATAATAAACAGATTAATCGATTTACCCATGAACTTATTTTTTTGATATCCATTCCAAAACCTCCCTAAAAAAATACCTATCTCAAAATTTGTTTTAAAGTCGACCACGAAAAACCAACTCTTTCTATAAATTATCGATTTTAATAACAACCAGCAACACTCGACTACTAATGACTATGGGCCCATTTACCTAATAAAGGCCTCCAATAATCCCTTTTACCTTCTAAAGCCTTTATCTTGGTTCTTATAGATGTAAGTTGTTGCAATTTTTCTGGATCACGATCTTCTTTTTTTAATTCTTCTAATTCTTCTAATAACGGGGCTCCTTCGTCATCAAGTTGTGCCAACTGATCCCCTAATGCGCTAAACTCTTGCTTAGCATCACTGGCTAACACAGGCCTTAAAGCAGCCAATTCAGCGTTCATGGCACTTCTTCTATGCATGTCTTTAATCTGTTGATCTGAAAGGCCAAAAGATCTTTTTCCCGATCTAATTTTTTTGTCTCGCTCCTCCATTTCGCTCAATTCCCGCTCTAGTGCATCATATTGTTGCCTAGCTATCTCCTTCTCTTGCGCAGTTGTTTCTAAATTTTCTGCTTGCTGTGGTTGCTGAAAAACTTCAGACTGTGCAGTCTGTCCTGGTGCATGATTTAGATCAACATTCTCTGATTCACCATTTAGCGATCCATAAATATTTTCGTAATTCACAGCATCCGCTTCTACCAAAGCATCACGCTCAGCCTGACTCATAGGATCACCATCTTTAAATAAATACGCCAAACCTCCAGCTGCAATAATTGGAATAAGCGCGTACCAATATTTCTTAAAGGCTTCCTGTAAAGCTTCCTGTGGCGTTACTATACGATCTTTATTTGCAGTAAGTTTCGCTATTTGGGTATTCTGCTTGGTTTGCAACTGCGAACAGGCCGTAATACGGCCCAAACTGCTAAAAATCAATAATAAACAAATTAATCGACTTACCCATGAACTCATTTTTTTAATATCCATTTCAAAACCCTCATTTATACGTATATATTTTTCTTCTGCTGCTTATTCTATTATACCAAAACCGAGCTGGATTTTTCCAGAAAAGATTTCAGGCTGAAAACAAGCCTCTGTAAGATAGTCTTGTTTTTCTTTTTTATGTTGGCTATGTCAACGCAAAGTGATTTTGTCCGGTTTTGTGCAAAGTAATAATGTCCGGTTTTCGTTCTTATTGCCTCCACCGCCGGCAAGGCGGGCATTCACCCTACTCTCTCCTTGATTTCTATTATTTATGGGAGGAAGCCCCAAAACCCATCGTCGACTATTTTCGGATGGTTTTCTAATAATATTAGTACATGGCTTTTGCTCCGTTAAAATAGTTTTAATTAGACGGTGGGGTAAATATGTTTGTGTTGGGACTGTTAGCGGGTCTTTCTGATCGTTATATAATTCAATCAAACCGTGAATCGGGTGATGGACGTTATGATATTATGCTTATGCCAAGAAATAAGCCTGACCCGGGCATTTTAATAGAATTTAAAAAAGCACCTGATAAAGAAAGTCAAACACTTGAAGCGCTAGCTCTCGCAGCGCTAGAGCAAATAAAAAGCCTGGATTATAAAGCACAATTAAAAACTTTCGAATATCATGGCCCGATTATTTGTTATGGTATTGCTGCTCGTGGTAAGCATCTTCTGGTAAATATGGAAATTATTTCTGCCCTAACATAAACTACATGACCCCCAAAGCTTGAAACATTTCTATATACCATGGCCGTTTATTACCAGGTGGTGGAGATTTTTTCGATTTATTTCTAACACAGGTAGCGTTTGCCTGCATAGCTGGTTTTTGCAAAGGACAAAAATGATTAGTTTGCGTAGCTATCGCATCACGCCCCCTATCTTCATCTTCAATACTTCCTGGCCATCCCTTTAGTGCAACTGAAGCAACTCCTCGTGGGCCTAGATCTCCCTTCCAATCAAGATAGCCAAAATAATTTAAATTATTATAATAAAGTGACGGATTGTACCCAGCACTTTTTTTCAATACCGTACGACATACATTATTTTCTGTTAATTGCCACAAAGGGCCCTTTTTAGTGATATCATTTGCAAACCCATATACCCGGGTATACACTCCTTCTTTAGGATAATTACCATGTCCCCCATATGCAGAAAATACTATCGGCCTTCCTTCATCACCAACAGCAAATTCTTCTAATTCGTTACCTTTTGAACCAGGAGCATACATCCACAGACCTTCGTTAGTAGTTCCATGAGAACCATAATAAATTGCGACAAGCTTATCATCCATAGCTCCCGTATCAATATCACTTGCACTCTTTATTTTTAACGTAATATGCTCTAAATCTCCTTCATGAGCATTTTGAAAATTCATTACATCCCCCTTATAAAGGGTTCCCAACTTAGTAGTAATCGTATACGGTTGATTATACCCGTACAAACAAAGATATTGTATATAAAGAACACTTTTGTCAGGTACAAAGTACCCACGCTCATCTGTTTGATATACAGGTTTTCCATTTTTTCCAACACTTGCTACTATTTTTCCATAATAAGTTAAAACATGAATTGGAATAAGATTTGCTGGATCTGAACCATAAAAAATTCTTCTATCGTATATTTTTTCATTATCAGGCTTTCCATGCCATATATGATACAAACCAGTAGGATTTTGCGCAGTGAGCTTAGACAATTTACTAAAAGTTACCTTGCCTACCTCTATAACAAAGGCCCCTTTGCCTGCATTATATCTCCCCTCTCGCACCGCTGTTGTTTGACCAGCAAAAAATTCTCGCGGATCTATTGGTCCTGATAGATCATCAGGATGTAAATATATAAAAGGGATATATTTTTTCACGATATCAAGAACTTTTATCTCTTGCTCATACAATTTAATTAAATTTTCATCTGTTTCTGTCTTTAGTTTTTGTACATATAGTGCTTTCTCTTGAGCAATGGAAGGAGGATATTCTTGCTTTGATGGCCCAACATACTGAGCTGGTGAAGATAAAATAAAACCAGTAATAGGTTTTTTGGTAATTAAAGCTGTCACGGCTTTTGTTCCTATTGAACCATATTTTCCTATTGCCTGAAAACTATTTTTAACACCTGTATAAGCACGACTAAATATATTGACACTGCCAACACTCACAAAAATAGTTACCAAACAAAACAATGCGACAATAAAAAAATAGCTTTTTTTCATACCATCACCTTTATCCCACCTTTATCCATAAATATAATATACTAGATAAACACTAGTTCTATAAAAAGAATATTATATTTAGACATGCTTATGCTAACGAAATTTATTAACAAAACTTAATCAGGCAAAAAATACCCAATTCAAGTCAATACCAATTTATGCATTAAGATTATAAAACTTGCATCTTCTATTAACAGACGAACGATTCACCCCTAAAAACGTAGCTATCTGATTCTGGTTTTTAAACGTTTGCCACAATATACCCATAGCGAGTTGATCTTTTAATGCCTGCTTTCCAAGTCGTGATATCTCAATTAATTCAGGGTTGTTAGTTATTTTTGCAAAGCTAAAATTAGTCTCTGCACTGATTGCATATCTTTGCTCATAATCTTTTGCTAATATTTCTAATGTATGTTCCGGTTTCTGCGATTTATTATTAAGCAGCAGGAGCACTCTTTTTTTAAGTTGAGCCAAACTTGAAGATCTATTGAAAAAAAGTCTATGTTTGTCTTTAGAAGAAAGAGTGAAAAGAGATTTAAAAGTAGATGATTCAAGAGCTTGTTCAATTAAAGCATTGGTGAGTATTTTCCATTCTTCTTCTGAAAGGGAAGCAAGGGAAGGCATAGTAAGAACTGTTTTTTTTAATTGAGTAAAAAGATCTTTTGAAAAAAGTCCTTCTTTTACTAGATCGCAAAGATTTTGATCAGTTGAACATATAATGCGAACAGTACTTGATTTTTTATGTTCACTTTTAAATAATTTATAAAAACCATATCGAATAAATTCAGCTAAATGTTTTTGAGTTTCTAAATCCAAAAAGTGAATATTTTTAATAAAAAGTGTCCCCGTCATATGTAATTTTTCAAGCAAAGGTACATTTGAATTATGCATATTAAATATAGGGTTCATACCAAAAAGATTTATAGCAATATCAGCTGTTTTACATGGACCTTGTAAGTGTATCGTATGCAGCGTGTTTCGCAAACTTATATGATGTAACAAATCTACAGTAGCCTCTAAATCTTCTTCAGGCATACTTAAAAGAGTGGCCTGTTTACTTAATGCTGCTTTGAGCAATTCAATTTTAAAATTAAGTAATACTTCGCCTGTTCCAGGAATCAATTGATTAATTAACATGCCTGATTTTGTTGTTTCTAGATAAAGAAGATAATCTCTTTCTGACGGATTATATAACTTGTCGCTATGCTGTTTTATGATATCTGCAATGTCAGGGTACGAGATAGTAATAATAATATTGTTATTCTCCGGATTGGAAACACCAGAAATAACGAAGGTAGTGCTCCGAGCTCCTTCATTGGCAGAATAAGTTACCATACATGTTTGTGCTGTTTTATATTGCTCTATGTTCGTTACTAACTGCTTAAATGCTTGTGATATAGAATGGCCTACGTGTACATTAAGATTTATTTTAAGCATCTCTTGGGCTATCTGATTGCCGAAAGAAAAAATGCGATTTTTATAGAAAACAATGCCAATTTGTTGTTGGTCGCAAGGACGAATGAATGATCGAATAGACTCTTTATATTGACTTATTTCCTGATGTTTTTTATAAATTTCTTCTTGCAGTATTTTTTCTTGTTCTATGAAAATGCTTATCTGTTGATTTTTTATAAGATTAATAATATTACTCAAATAACTGGTGAAAATAAGCATCTCATCTTGTTCTGGTTGTGAATAAAAGTGATTTATTCGCGCCCCTTTTTCTACAACAATATAGGCGATTAAGTTATCTTTCTCATAAATAGGCAAAAAAATATCTGCTTGTATATGTGACAAAAACTGAATAATATTACTACGAAATTCATTCTGCTCATAAAAATTATTAAACGTCATCTCATCATAAATCATAATTTTATGCTTATAAAATTCTTTGCACATGGCATAAGAGTGATTTGCCAAAAGACTTTCTATAAAAAGCATTGACTCTGTTGGAGCTTGATCTGTTCTTATATAAAGTGCAACTTTGTTGAATGAAATTTTAAATGATTCTTTAAAAAAATCTTGTATTAATAAAGAAAGTTCTTTGTGATTAGTTACATGCCCCAGACGTTCGAATATAATTTTAAAAGGGGCAATAAAATTCACCTTTATGGGAGATTCTATACTATGCTTAAGATTCAAAAAACGCAACTTGATAATTTTACGTATTGAATAAAAAATCGCATACGTAATTAAAATATTATTTATGCTAGCAAAAGCATAATTTGTATTAGTCCAGCACAAAGGACCTGATATTAAAAGCGATGTAATTTGCAAAAACTCAGAAATCCAATATGGTATAATAATTCCTATTATTAACAATTTTATCTGTTTGATTAATAAACAAGGGATATCTTGTGTTTGTAATTTTTGAATTACTTTAAAAATACTCGTTATCATGAGAGGAAAAAGCAAATAAATAACTATAAAAAATCCTAATTTTGTCTCTATCCAATGTTTTTCATTAAGACTCAAACAGTGAAAATCAACGATAGTTATTATTAAACGGGTAAAAACCAAAAACCCACTGATAAAGCAAAACATTTTTTGACGAAAAATAAATATACATTGTCTGCTGGTAAGATGTTCTATAAATAAAGCGGTTAACTGATAAAAAATAATAAAAAAAACCCAGGCTAATCGCACAAAAACATTGTATACACGAAAATCTAAATAGCTTCTAAATGGTGTTAATAACCATGGTGCATCACATAAAAGACCAGAAAATAACATAAGCATGAGAAAATATATCTGATATGAAATTTTGGTAGTTTTGATTTTCTTATAAACTAAAAATCCCAACAAACTTAATTTAAAAAAAAATGAGGTTACATAAACAATAAATAAAAGTTGCCAACTATTTATTATAGTCTGAACGATAGAAATTATGGATACCAACATTACTTTAAGCCTTTTTTTGGTTTCTATTGCTATTTTAATTTTTGATAGCTAAACTATCTTACGTATTTTATTAATTATAAGTATCATTATTATAAGAGGTGCACTATGAAATTAAATAGCTTGATTTTACTTTCTAACATCCCTACTGTTCCACCAACAATTTAATACATTTTTTCAACCTTAGCATACATTTTTGGTTCTCACAAATGAATGCTAAAAGAGTTGAAAGAAATATAATTAAAGCTAAGCGGGGAAATAACTTAGTGTATAAGTTATTTCCCCGCTTAGCTTTAATTATTCTTAAAAAAATCGTTAACTTCTTTATCTGATTTTAAAACAACTACCTGCTTACCCGCTTGTATAGCGCTCTCTATATGATTCACTATTATCAGCCGAGAACGATTTTTAAAATGCCAGACCCATCTCAAAAATTCTAAAAATTTAAATGTCATTATTTTTTGCTTACATCCTGCAGGACTACCCGGAATAATTTTGCCATAATTCAGAAGCGATCGCTTGATCACTCGCCATAAACATTGGTATCGAGGCATGTCCAAAAAAATCATAAAATCTGCCGCTGCCACTCGATCTTGCAACCAAGAATTATTGCAACCTTCTATAATCCATCGATCTTTATTGCATAGTTTTGCATGAATAAAAGTAAATTCTAATGTACCTGTTCGTTGCCAATCCGGTTTCCAATAATATTGATCTAAATGATAAAGGGGTAAATCAGTCAATTTTGCTAACTTAAAGGCTAACGTAGTTTTCCCCGAACCGGCATTGCCCACAATCATTATTTTTTTATAGCTTGATATATTCATGTACTTACACACATATTATTTTTTTAATTCTTCGACATCTTCAATAAAATAGCTACTTTAATTATTATTTTTATCGTATAACAAACAAGCCTTTGCTAAGCTATGATCACCTTTTTCTAATGCTTGTTTTCTGCCAGTTTTAGCTAAACCGTGCAAAGTCTCTTTAGGTCCAAAGAGTGGATATTTCCAATTTTGTACGTAAAGATAACACTGCCCATCGTTCCTTAAAACGCCATTCTCCATCAATGGAAATACTATTTTTTCATCGCATGCATCTGAAATCGAATAAAGCGTCACACTGCTTGATTCCATACTGCAAACTATAAATGGCATTTGTGCTTGTGCTTGATAAGCGCGATAAAAAGAAAATGCTGCCAGAGAACCAAAAGTAACACTCCCCAAAAAAGCTATCGGAGCACCTAAAATTCTCCCTGCTCGCGTGCACGCTGATTCCCGTCTTGGTTGGCGCCGCTGTCTTTTTTGTTTTTCGCCCGCATTTACAAAAACTGGCGATACTATTAAACAAAACAAAATCACCTTACTTAAACTTTTCATCAAAAAAACTTTCATATAATTACCATCACACATATTCACTTTTATAAAAGCACCTAACCACATACTACATTGTTTATATTTTTTTTAATTCTTCGACATCTTCAATGCTAAGTCAAGTAATTTGAGAAAATGATTTTCACTGCGTAGAAGCTGGTATTATCTCCATATTAACTACTACATACTTACCATGCATAGCAATACCATAACAAAAAACGGGGCCATGATAGCCACTCGTTCTCATCTGTGTTTCGTAATTGAGACTTTTAATCTGATTTAATGCTTTTTGCGCATACACTGCAAGCGTAGCTTTATCTTCTTTTGTAGCTTTTTTAAATTCGATTAAAATACCAGAAATTTGTGGCTTTCGTGGCGTAAGCATAATATCATAACGTCCATCACCAGACTCACGATTTGATTGCATTAAATAATGATCAGAAAGTCCTGCAAGTAATCCTAACACAAGCATATGTATGCTCTTTTCAAGATCTTTTTTGCCTACATCATGAGAAGAACAAGTTTCTGTAACAAATTCTTGTAAATATTGTTCAATTATTTTTTTATCGCCTCCCATAAAAGCCTCAGTAAGTTTTTTGAGCTTAACAAAAGAGATAGTAGCGTTTAATGCTCCTAAAACAAGCTTTCGGTAAAGTTTTGTAATTTCTCTATTTGGAATAGCTAAAGTATAATAATAGTCATCATCAATTATAGTGTGGGATATTGCTGTAAGATAACCAGTGAATAAAAGAAAGCTCCATGGTTCTTGATCCTTATTTTCAAGATTATGTAAGACTACTTCTTCATCAATTTCTTTATTGATAATAACATTGTTTTGTAATAAAAGCCGTATTTCATCTTTAATTTCTTGATTGGCGGCAGCAAGAATATGTTGCACTAATTTATTATCGCTCGTATTAGCCCAATATAATCGAAAGTCACCCCTACTCTGAATACACTTGAGCAAAGACCAAGGATTATAAACATGAGTATTGCCAAACACATAGCCATCATACCAACTTTTAATTTCATC
>Ga0207658_10000023_pt1 | contig 190806 bp, 196 predicted proteins | sample KBSS33metaG_FD_184322 | JGI IMG/M metagenome (GOLD analysis project Ga0207658, IMG submission 184322) | Switchgrass rhizosphere microbial communities from Kellogg Biological Station, Michigan, USA - KBS S3-3 metaG (SPAdes) (version 2) | ecosystem: Host-associated > Plants > Roots >... | reverse complement strand
CAAGGCTTCAAGATGGTCGCTCAAACTGAACAGGGACTTCGGATCCACCACGGCTCTCCATGATCGTTCTCGATCAATGAATCACCTTCGACGCCAAAACTCCATCGGTTTTTGCGGGTGTCCAGCTACCGAAAGCGAATAAGCCGGTCCGGTTTGACCACTATAGCGGCCAACATAAGCAAACTGTGTCAGCGAACCCGCCAGTATTAAAATGGCGCGGCCGCCCATCGGGAGTTGGCCCGATGCAGAGCCGCCATAGAAATCATATAGTCGATCGCGCCCAAAGAAGCGGCGGCCAGCGAACATCAATGGTTGCAGGCGGATGGCGCCGACATTGATATCCGGCCCCGCTGCGGCGGATAGGCTGATGTCATTAAATGTCGTGTCGCGATACAGTTTGCCCGTAGTAGTCAGTTGCAATGTCATACGCGACGAGCCTGTCAGCCGCCGTCGGATCACAGCATCGCCAGAAAATGTCAGACCAACGCCGCTTTTCCGTCGCGCATCGGAGTTGAGCTGAAATGGCAAGCCAGTGATGGTGATGGTGTCGTCGCTGGTTGCGTTGTTTATGTTAGTGCTGGGGGCAATGCCTATTTGCATGTCACCAGCAAAGTCGGCTTGAGCGCTGAATACATTGGCAGCGTTTCTGACCGTTCTCGCTACATCAGGCGGCAATCCCGCAGCGTCAGCGCGACGTAATTCTCGGGCTGCTGCCTGCTCTTTGCCCATCGCCACCAAAAGTTGTGCTCGCTCAATCCGAACGGCGGCAGCGTTCGGCTTCTCGTTTAGAAGCTCATCATACCACCTCAACGCGCCGTCAAACTCTCCCCGTGCTTGCAACAGTCGAGCGATGCGGACACGAGCCTCAGCTCGAAATTCAATATTCGGATTCTTCGCCAGAACCTTCAGGAGTTCAATTGCATCATCGGTATGTCCGATAGAGGCTTGGCTTTCCGCTATGGCAAACAACTGTTCTGGAGTCAGATGAACGCTTTTAGCTTCCGGAGTTTGTCCAGACGCAGCAGGCGAATATGAACTGGCGCCACCGACCTGAATAAGGGCGACCGAAAGCAAAAATGCTATAAGAATTGCTTACTACTCTAATTGCCGACAGCGACACCGACCCCTACGCCACCTCCAGGGGTGCCGAACGCGCCGCGACTTATACTGAAGATGAAACCATATTCGTTAGCCGCTGGCCCAAAGAACGAGCCGCTGAAATTGCCGGTGTGAGTGACATTTGTCGTGCTTGTCAGGGTTCCGTAAAACTGGGGTGGCGGATACTGATTATTTGCGCCGATCACGCCCAGTCCAGCATATTGCTCCGATCCAAATGGATTTGCCCCGATAATCTGGGTGGTCCCGTTAAGGTTTAGTGAAGCAGTGACTGTGCCGGCAGCAAAATCTGCAGACAAAGTAGACGAACCGGTCAGCCGATATGGCACCGTCCCGTCGAAGAAAGTGCCTTCTGCTATACCAGACAGGCTTGCACTTCCTGAAGTCGGCAAGTTCGCCGTCGGCGTGGACACGCCATAATAAAAATATTCACGATACTCATAGGGCGAATTAACCCTCCAGATGCTGCGAACGCCATAACTAACATAGGTCAATGCAAGCTGCGTGTTCGCGCTGCCAGGTACAAACAGTTTCAGATCTTCGAGTGATCCGCTTTGTCCGCTGTCCCCGGTGTACCCGTGCCGGCGCGTCTCGAAGTTCGCCGGAGCACCAACAATTTCGTTGCTTTCAAAACGGGTGCTCGTCATCAGGTCGTTAGGCACGCCACTACCATAATAAATATAGGTATTGGTAGCGGGATCGAACCGCAGCATTGGCGCAAACCTAGTGGTCATAAAGAGCGGACCATTTGGGTTCTCGACTACTGCAGTACTCGCCATCTGGAACGATGAATCGCTTTGTAAAGCTGTCGGCAGCGTCGTTCCACTAGGGAAAGCTGTCGGTGACGGTGGGTTTACAAGCGTCGGCGTCGGCGTCGGCGTCGGTGTCGGTGTCGCGGGTGGTGCAGGCGTGGAATTCACACTGCCGCCACCGCACGCACCCAGAAACCCAAGCATCGATACCGACGCAAGCCAACGCATATTTCGAACCATGTATTTCCCCCTGTTCTCAGGCGGCTAACATAGCGTTCACCACCTCACAACGAAGATAACGGTCCAAATCGGTGACATCCACTTTTGGCACATATGAGGCGAAATGCGGTGATCCAGACCTCTTCGCCACATGGGATCATTGCAAAAACCAATTCACGCCTTCGCAGCCAGCGCGCCCAATTCCTCGATATCCAGGTCGCGTTCCAGTTCGTGAAGGGTGTCGTCATCTATATCGCCCGCGCGGTGGAGGCGGATGAGTTCGGTGCGGCCAGCGGCGATCGCCACCAGCACAAGATCGAAATGCGCGTGCAGCCTGCCGTGGAAATGCTCTTCCCGCCCTGCATAATCGGCCGAGATCACGGCGCGGTGGCGATAGCGTTGCAGCAGTTGCGGATGCACCAGTTGCCCATCGGCGTCATAGGCCTCTTTCTCCACCACCATGACCTGCGCCTTGGCCATGGCCGCTTCCGCCTCGCTCATGGTCATGCGTGGGCGGTCGCTGTCCGGTTCCGACAGGCGCGCCCAGGCGATGAGGCGGCCGAGCGTGGTGCCCTGCACCAGCACCGTGCCCAGGATGACGCCGAACGCCGCGACCAGCATGAAGTCGCGGCCGGGAAAATCCTCCGGGACGCTGAGCGCCACGGCCAGCGTCACCACGCCGCGCATCCCGGCCCAGCCGAGGATGATGGCGGAGCGCGTCCCCATCGGGCTGTAGCGGCGCAGGCCAAGGCCGCGCATCGCGTGGATTGCGCCCTCCGACGCGAATACCCAGACGAAGCGCGCCGCGACCAGCGCGAGCAGGATGAGCAGCACCGGCATCGCCATCTGGCCCATCACCACGCCGAAGCCGCCGACGCGATCGACCACGCCGCGCAAGGACGAGCCGATCAGCAGGAACACCGACGCCTCCATCAGGAAGATCATCACCGCCCAGAAGGCGGTGCCGCGCATCCGCACCGCGGCAGAGAACACGACATGCTGATACCAACCGCAGATGAGGCCGGTCGTCACCGTCGCGATGACGCCCGAGACATGCAGGGTTTCGCCGAGCAGATAGGCGGCCCAGGGCGCCAGCACAGACGCGGCGATCATCAGATATTCGTCGCCGAGGCGCTTGACCGTCAGCACCCATGCCGCGCCCACCGCCGCGCCGATCACCGCACCGCCGATCGCCAGCAGCAGGAAGCTTTCCAGCGCCTGCACCGTGCTGAACGCGCCCGTCACGCCCGCCGCGATGGCGAAGCGGAAGAGGACGAGGCCGCTGGCGTCGTTGAGCAGGCTCTCGCCCTCCAGCAGGATCGAGAGGCGGCGGGGCAGGCGGACATTCTGCAGCACGGCGCGGGCCGACACGGCGTCCGGCGGCGAGATGATCGCGCCCAACGCCGCGCAGGCCGCCCAAGGCAGGGACGGCAGCAGCCAGTGGGTGACGACGGCAACCACGACCGTCGTGAACAGCACTGCGCCGACGGCCAGCGAGGCTATGCCGAATATATGGCGTTTCAAATGCCCGACCGCGATGAACCACGCCCCGTCCATCAGCAGCGGCGGCAGGAAGATGACCAGCACCAGTTCCGGATTGAGCGTGATGACCGGCAGGCCGGGCGCGAAGGCAAGCAGCGCGCCGCCGGTGAGCAGCGCCACCGCAGGCGGCAGGCCAAGCCGATGCGCGACATAGTGCAGCCCGATGATCGCCAGCAGCATGGCGATCATCAATTCGAAAAGCTGCATGGACTCCATTGGCGATCGACCCCCTTAGTGACTTTGGCAGGCGTAGCGGCTGGCTTGGCCGATGAACAGCGCCTTGCCGGTCGCTTGCGTTAAGGGTGTAGGAGCCAGCCGGCCAGGCCTCCGGCGATCACCAGCGCGGGCATGACCATCCGGCCCTTCAGACGCCATACCGCCACTACGGACAGCGCGAAGATCGCCACCGCGATCCAGACATGCGACACGCGGCCCGCCACGGCCCAGCCGAGTTGCACGAGCGTCGCCGCTATGACGCCGACAACCGCCGCCGCGACCCCGGCAAGCAGGCGGTGCAGGGCGGGATTCTCCACGACGGATTCGAGATGCTCGAAGAAGATCAGGGAGAAGGCGAAGGCCGGAAGGAACATGCCGGCGGTGATGGCCAGCGCGCCCGGTACGCCCGCCACGACATAGCCCGCGAAGGTCGCGAAGATCACCAGCGGCGCGGGAAGGACGCCCGCCAGCGCGACGCCGTCGAGAAAGGTCCCGTCCGATAGCCAGCCCCGCCCCACCGTGTCGGCGCGGACATAGGGGATCGCGGTATAAGCGCCGCCGAAGGTCAGCAAGCCGCCCTTCAATCCGGCGAGGAACAGCAGCGGGACGCCTGCCTGATGCGCTGTTGCGCCGACGACGGCGGGGGAGAGCGGGGCAGGCGCGTGGAGCAGCAGCGCCAGGGCAAGGGCGGCGACGGCAACCGCAGCGGCCAGCATCGGCCTCGATGCGAAACTGTAGATCAGGCCGGCGGCAAGCAGCGGGATCCAGAAGGGCGTTCCCGCCATCGTCGCGGCGAAGGCGAGGACAGCGAGTATCCAGAGCAGCCGGTCCTCCAGCACATGGCTGCCGATCCGGTGGACGGCGCGCAGGATGATCGCCAGCACGACGATCTGGATGCCGAAAAAGGCGCTTGCCATGCCGGGGTTGCCCGCGATCCAGTCCCGATAGACCCAGCCCGCCGCCAGCATCAGCAGGAAACCGGGGAGCATGAAGCCAAGCCCCGCGAGGATTCCGCCGATCCGTCCCCGCGCCATAATGCCCATATGGACGCACAGCTCATGCGCCTCCGGCCCCGGCAATATCTGCATGATGGCGAGCAGCCGGTTGAAGCGCGGCGCGGTAATCCAGCGCTCCTCATCCACCAGGGCATGGCGGACCATAGCGATCTGGGCGACGGGGCCGCCAAAGGCCAGGCAGCCGAAACGCAGGAATTTCAGGAACAGGGCCATGAGGCCGATGGGGGGAGGATTGCCCTCTATGGTCGTCGTCGTCATCTATCGCTCCTGCCGCAGGCGCGGCGATTGGAGCGGAACTTGGACAGCCATCGCTAAATGGGCATCGTCTGAACGGGCGCCCGCACTGCCCGTCGCCATGGTCATAACAGCATTTTGCGCGGTGAAAAGATGGCAGGTCGGCAAAGTGGCGTGGACCCAATTGGCGTCATTCAGCCACCGTAAAGCCCGCTTCCGCTTGTAGGAGGCGGCGATAGCGCGTATCGGGCGGCGGCAGACATGGCAAAAGCGGGCATTAAGAGATCAGCGCCGGACGACGGCTGGCCCGCACGCGCGAAGCGGTGGCTGGTCACGGGCATGAAACTCGGCGGGCTGGCGTTCGTCGGCGCGCTGGTCGCGCTGATCGTGGCGGTGGTCATCGCCATGCAGTCGCTCCCCAATTACGAGGCGCTCAAATCCTCGCCCAACGGCCAGATGATCCGCGTGCATGCCGCCGACGGATCGGTCATCGTCTCGCTGGGCCCGAGTTTCGGGCGGTGGATGGCCTATGACCAGATCCCGTCCGTCATGGTCAACGCGATGGTGTCGACCGAGGACAAACGCTTCTACCTCCACCCCGGCGTCGACCCGATCGGCCTAACCCGCGCATCCTATCTGGCGCTGATGAACCGGGGCACCGGCCGCCGCATGCAGGGTGCGTCCACCATCACCCAGCAGGTGACGCGCAACATCTTCCTCAACAACAGCTACACGTTCGGCCGCAAGATCCGCGAGATGATCCTAGCGCTGGCGCTGGAGCGCAAGTTCAGCAAGCAACAGATCCTGGAGCTGTACCTGAACAAGGTCTATTTCGGTGGCGGCGCGTACGGCATCGACGCGGCCAGCCGGAAATTCTTCGGCCATGGCGCGAACACGCTGAGCCTGCCGGAGGCGGCGATCATCGCAGGCCTCGTCAAGGCCCCGTCCAGCTACTCCCCCACTGCAGACGCCGACGCCGCCATCGGCCGTGCGGGCGTGGTGCTGGACCTGATGCGTGAGAATGGCGCAATCACCGGCGACGAACTGGCCACCGCCAACCTGAAAGGCGTGAAGCTGGCCCCCGAGCCGCCGCAGAACAGCGTCCGCTACTTCACCGACTGGGTCCTGCCGCAGCTCGATACGCTGGTGGACGAGCCGCTGGAGCCGCTGGAGGTCTACACCACCATCGACCTGCCGATGCAGCGCGCCGCGACCGCCGCGATCAAGCAGAATGCGCCGGGCAACACGCAAGGCGCGCTGGTGTCGCTGGACCGCGACGGCGCAGTGCGGGCGATGGTCGGCGGCCTCGACTATGTGACGTCCAACTATAACCGCGCGACGCAGGCGACGCGCCAACCGGGATCGGCGTTCAAGCTCTTCGTCTACATGGCGGCGCTGGAGGCCGGATATACGCCCGAGACGGCTGTGGTGGACGAGGCGGTGGACATTAACGGCTGGCAGCCGCGCAACAGTTCCCGCCGCTATTCCGGCAAGATCGATATCCGCACCGCCTTCGCCTATTCGATCAACACGATCGCGGCGAAACTGGGCGTCGAGGTCGGCTTTGCGACCGTCGCCGACATGGCCCGGCGCTTTGGCATATCGACGCCGATCAGCACGCACCCGTCCATGGTGCTGGGCACGTCCGACGTGCGCCTGATCGACATGACCCGCGCCTTCGCCTCCGTCGCGCGCAAGGGCGTGGCGGTCAGCCCCTACGGCATCACCAAGGTGACGACCGCCGACGGCCGGATGCTGTACGAGCATAAGGACGACACCAGCCGGGTGCTGGTCGCTCCCTGGGTCGCGGCGGGGATCACCGACCTGCTGCAGACGGCCGTCAACACCGGCACCGGCAAGGCCGCGCAGATCGGCCGCCCGGTCGCGGGCAAGACCGGCACGACGAGCAGCAACAAGGACGGCTGGTTCCTGGGCTTTTCCAGCGGCATCACGACGGGCGTGTGGATGGGCCGCGACGATGCGCGCGCCGTGGGCGGCATGCAGGGCGGCCGCGCGCCGGCCTCCGCCTTCGCCCAATATATGAAGATCGCCGTCGCCAAGCGGCCGGTCGAGGAGTTCGAGACCGAGGTCACCCTGCCCGAATATGAACTCGAGCCGGACGACGAGACCTATTACAACCAGCCCGACAACGGCCAGTTCGTCGACGAGAACGGCATGCCGATCGAGCGCGCGAAGAGCGACGACGACGCCGATCCGGCCGACGCGGGTACGACGCCGTACGAGGCCCCGGCAAAGATCGACCAGCGGTGGATCGATAATGTGCTTGGTCGGGAGAAGAAGCCGGCGAAGGATAAGACGCAGGGACAGCAGCAGAATTAGGGGTGGGTCGTGGGCAGTGCCTTCCGCTCGGCATTCGAAAGGCTCAGGGCAAACGGCTTATTACGACCACTTGTTGCCAGTTAGCGACCCGGCTAGCTTCACCGGAAGCGGACGGAGAAAGTAGAGTGGACCTGATCGAGTTGCTGAAAAGCGCGCCCCTATGGACGGACGACGATGGCACCATCTACGCAGCCAAGCCTTGGGAGTGCAGCGCCGACGCCATTATTGTAAGCCCTGCGCCAGACACCATCGAAGATATTGAACGCTTAGGAAAAACTTACAGCTATTTCCTCGAAGCGTTCATAGCGCGCGACTTTCTGGAAGACTACGCCGCGTCAGCGGAAGGTAAGGAAGCATCAGAACGTGAAAAGTGTCAGCGGGTGATTAAATATGCCGTCGATGACGCCTGACGAGCATATCTGAACATTTTTTACTTGGAACCGGACAGTCGTCTTCCCACCCTTATTGTCACCCCCGCGAAGGCGGGGACCTAATGCGCCTTGGGCACATCGGGCTCATGGAGAGAGATGGGTTCCCGCCTACGCGGGAATGACGAGGTGTTGAAGCGAGGCCTAATATTTGTGCGTTTCCCACTGCTTCGCGTCATGCCAGCGCGGGGCGAGACGAGTCTCGTGCCTCGTCTCGCCATCTCAGGAGATGATGCGCGACCCGGCCTGAGATCCCAGCCTTCGCTGGGATGACGAAGGGTGGGACGGTCCGCCCCCTACACCCCGACCCTATGCAAACTCATCCCATGCTCCTTAAGCCACCTGCGCGACGGGGCCGGATCGCGCCCCAGCAACCGCGCATGCGCCGCGTGGAAGGCGGGGCTGTGGTCCATATGGGCGAGATGGGCGACTTCGTGGGCGACGGTGGACTGGCGGACTTCCGGCGGGGCGAGGATCAGGCGCCAGCTGTAACGGATCGCGCCTGATGAAGAGCAGCTTCCCCAGCGCGCCTTCGGGTCGCCGATGCTGACGGTGGTGAGGGGGAGTTTTGCGCTGGTCGCCAGCGCGCGGGTTTCCGCCTCCAGCACGTCGCGTGCGCGGACCTTGAGCCAACGGAGCAGGCGCGCCCCGACCGATTCCGCCGCGCCGCCGACGCGCAGCGTGTCGCCGTCGAGCGTGATACGGCGGGGGGCCTTGGCGTCCCAGACGATCGTCACCGGCTGCCCCTCCAGCAGGAAGGTCGCGCCGTCGCACAGGCGCACGGGGAGCGGCGCGCCGGCGAGTTGCGTCTGGACCCACGCCTCATGCTCCTGCGCCCAGCCGAGCGCCTTGCGCAGGTTGGCGCGCGCGGGGATGGACAGGCGCAGGCTGCCATGGGCCGGATCGATCGTGAGGCGATAGTTGCGGGCGCGGGCCATCCGCCGGACGCGCACTGGCATCGCGACGCCGCCGACCAGTATCTCGCCTTCCAATTTCGCGCCGTCAGATTTCGCGTTCGACAAGATGGTTTTCCAGATCACCCGCCTCGACCTCCGCAACGGTCCAGCCGCGCACCGATTGGCCGGCGCGATGCACCGCCTCCCGGTCGCCGCTGATGAGATAATGCCAGTCCGGCAGGGGTTCGCCGTCGCCGCGCAGGCGATAGGCGCAGGTGCGCGGCAGCCAGGCGATCTGCGCGACGGCCTCCGGCGTCAGGCGCACGCAGTCCGGCACGAAGGACCGGCGGCTCCGGTAGTTGGAGCAGCGGCCCGTATCCCGGTCCAGCAGGCGGCAGGCGACATTGGTGGGATAGATGTGGCCGGTATCCTCATCCTCCACCTTGTGCAGGCAGCATTTGCCGCAGCCGTCGCACAGGGCCTCCCACTCCGTCCGGTCCAAGTCTTCGAGGGGTTTTTCCCAGAAGTTCAAGTCTCACTTCACCCAATGATCGAGCGCGGCCAGCACGGCGTCCGGGGACCCTTCATCCACATCCTTCGTGCCCGGATCGTCCACCGGCACCAGGGCGATGGGCTTACCGTCCGGATCGAAGAGATAGGGTGTGCGGCTGTGGCTTATAAGATAGTCTTTCGGGCCTTTTTCGTCCGCCTTGCCGTAGATGACGACAAAGTCCTTCGCGACCTTTGCGATCTCTTCCGGCGTACCGGTGAGGCCGATGAGGCGGGGCGAGAAGGCGGTGACGTAGTTTTTGAGAACTGCGGGCGTGTCGCGCTCGGGATCGACAGTGATGAAGATCGGCTGCAGCTTTGCTGCGAGGGCGGGGGACTGCTTCTCGAACTTGGCATAGGCCTGCATGATCCGCTGCAGGTCGACGGGACAGACATCCGGGCAATAGGTGTAGCCGAAATAGACCAGGCGATATTTGCCCTTGAAGCTGTCCCAGCTGACCTTCTTCCCGTCCTGATCGGTCAGGGTGAAGGGCGCGCCAATGCTTGCACCGGCCAGCGCCCCCTGTTCGAAGGAGGACTGGTCGCCACCACCACCACAGGCGCTGAGCGCCAGCAGGAGCGGCGACATGAGGGATATCAGCGCTTTGTTCATGGCGTAGCCAGCCATGCCCTGCTAGACTGGCTTTGGCAATTGCGAACAGGTGGTAGCAGAATGCAGCAGTTTAGAGGCCGTCGATCGAGCGCGATCCGGGCGGCGGGCGCGGCGCTGGCGGCGCTGATGCTGACCGTTCCCTCGATCGCGCCAGCCCAGTTTTCCGACAGCTATAATTTCCTGAAAGCCGTCAAGGACCGGGACGGCGATAAGGCCACGCAGGCGCTCGACAAGCCGGGCACGACCATCGTCAACACCAAGGACGTGACCACCGGCGAGACCGCATTGCACATCGTCGTCGCGCGGCGCGACGTAACATGGCTGAGTTTCCTGCTGGCAAAGGGCGCGAACCCGAACCTGGCCGATAACAAGGGAGAGACCCCGCTGCTGGATGCGGTGCAGCTGCGCTTCATCGACGGCGCGCGCTATCTGCTGAGCGGCGGGGCGCAGGTCGATAAGCCGAACGATAGTGGCGAGACGGCGCTGATCCGCGCGGTGCAGTTGCGTGATGTCGCCATGACCCGCCTGCTGGTCAGCCTAGGCGCTAATCCCGACAAGCGCGACAGCATCGCCGGCATGTCCGCCCGCGATTATGCAGTCCGCGACGGGCGCACGCCGGGGCTGGTGCAGGCTCTGGACGAGGCGAAACCGAACAAGGCGAAGAGCGGGGCGGTGCAAGGTCCGAGTCTTTAAGACTACCTACATCCGTTCGTTTCGAGCCTTGTCGAGAAACCAGCGCAAGGCTTCTCGCCTTCGCTCGAAGCAAACGGATGTGCCGTTAATCTCCTAAATCCCGAACCCGATTTCCGCCGGATATCCCGGATCTGACAGCGCCGTAAGCCGCCGGGCGGCACGGCGGGCGAAGCGGAGCGTTTCGGCCTTGCGCCGGGCGGCGGCCAGGGGTTCGGTCGGCGCGGGGCGCAGGATTTCGGCGTCATATTGATCCGCGACGATCAGGCCAGTGCGGTCGGGCCATAGCGCCGATCCCTCGAACAGTGCGAGGTCGAAACCGGACGGGACCGCCCAGTAGAAGCGGTCGCAATAGTCTAAATAGTCCGGCCATTTCATATCGCCGAGCAGGTCGGCGCGGCTGCACTTGATCTCCACGATCACCAGATGCCCCGATCCGTCGAGCGCCATGATGTCAGCGCGGCGACCATTGGGGAGCGATACCTCCAGCTGGCCGAAGATGTCGTGCCGCTGGAACAGGCGCAGGATGCCGCGCGACACGGCCAGGGCCGTGCCATTGGTGAGGGGTGAACAATCCGCTTCGGCCATCGCCGACCCTTAGAACAGGACGGGAACAAAGAAAAGGCCGATTCCGTTTTCGGAACCGGCCTCAATCCGTTTCGCGTCGCTAAGAGCGATCAACGGTAGAAGATGTGATTGTCGATCAGCGCCACTTTTGCACGGCCCCAGCTGGGCGATACGCGGCGGGCGTGGAAGTAGAGCGCGCCTTCGGCCAGGCTGTTCCAGCTGTCCGCGATCGCGATCTGGGAGATGGCGACCGCCTCTTTCCAGGCGTGGCCGGCGGTGGCGATGGCCGGCATGGCGCGGCCGCGGACGAAGCTGAACTGGCCAGGCTGATAGACGACGCCGCACAGGCTGTCGGCGAACCGACCGGACTTCATGCGATTGATGATGACGCGGGCGACGGCGAGCTGGCCGGCGAGGCTTTCGCCCTTCGATTCAAAATAGACGGCGCCGGCGAGGCACTGCATCTGTTCCGACAGGGACTCAGGCTCACCCTGCTGCGATACGAGAGAGGAGAGACTGGCCGGGGCGGAGACGGCCTGCGCCGCTTCATCAGCAGTGGCGGTCGCGGGCTTTGCATCGGTGGCAAGCGGCTGAACGACTTCACCGGGCGCGGCGAAGGTAACGCCTGGCTTGCCCGAAGTATCGCTGGAAGAGGAGAGCGGAGCGTCCTGCGGCGCGCGGATGGCGGAAGGAACGCTGTCTACTGATGCGCTGGCCGCTCCGGCAAGAGACGCATCACTGGCCATCGCAGTAGCGGCGGCAGTCAAAGCAAAAGCCGCCAACGTGGCAGCGCGCAACGAGAAACTCATGTAGGTCCAGAACTGTGCGGTTGGTCGGCCCTTGAACGTCGCGTCCCTGAAACTCTTATTGGACGTTAGGCCGCCCCCCGTCTGCGTGTTTGCCATTCGACGTCCCCCCCGGACATCTAAAAGGTAACCTGCGCGTTGAAGCGTGCCGGGGCCTATGAATGCCGATCCAGGTTAAGTCAACGTTCAGCAGATCGTTTCAGCGGCGAACCGTTCCGCATCCGCGATGTCGAGTTCAATTAACCATAGGTCGGGGTCCGAACGCAGGCGGCGCGCCATATATTGATCCCCTGCATCCGGATCGGAGTCGTTTGTCGGGCCGCAGGGGAGGAGGCGATAGCCGCCCTCATAGTCCGGAACACGCTCGAACAGGCCCGTTTTCTGGCCCCTTTCAAGGCACTGGACCAGGATCACGCCGCTGATCGCGTCGCCCTTGTTCAGGATCATCGCGAAGCCGCCGGCTTGCCCTGCCCGCTTGATCAGCGCGCTCGCCAGCATGTGGCTGGCGAGGCGTTCAGTCACCGGATTCCGGCGCGATATTGCCGCCATAGCCCGGCAGCGACGTGAGCGGAAAAGCCGACCGCATGAAGGTGCCGGTGCCGCGCCCGACCTCTTCGCCATCCGAATCGATCAGGCTGGCTTCGGCGACATAGACGCGCCGGCGACCGCTGATCCAGCGACCCTCGGCACGGATGCGGCTGCGCTTGATTGGCCGGGTGAAGAGCAGGTTGAAGCTGGTCGTCAGCAGGAAGCGGTCGCTGACAAGGCTGTTGGCGGCGTAGAAGGCCGCGTCATCCAGCATCTTGAAATAGACCGTGCCATGGACAGCCCCGGCAGCGTGGTAGACGCTTTCATCGACATCGAAGTCTATGATCGACTGACCAGCGCCGGGGATCGTCAGTTCCGACTGGAACATCCGGTTGATCGGCGCGGAGCGATAGAGCTGTTCCAGAGCGCGAAAATGCGCAGCTTCGCCGCTGGGCGGCGCCGCATCACCCATGTCAGGCCGCGTCACGGGCCTCATTGCCGGACAGGAGGGCGAACAGCGCCTCGTCCGAACCGACGCCGCGCAGGCGGGTGATCTGGTTTTCGTTGCGCAGGTAGCGCGACACGCGCGCCAGCGTCTTGAGATGCTCCGCGCCGCTGTCAAGCGGCGAGAGCAGGGCGAAGATCACATCGACCGGCGCATTGTCCACGGCATCGAAGCCGATCGGCTGATCGAGCAGGACGACCAGGCCGCAGACCTTGTCGATACCCTCCATCTTGGCATGCGGAATGGCGATGCCGCCGCCAAAGCCAGTAGACCCCAGCCGCTCGCGCTCCGTCAGACGCTCAGACACCGCGCCGGCGTTGAGGCCATAAGCCAGTGCGGCCATGTCGCCGAGCTTCTGGAAAAGCTGCTTCTTGCCGGAAACCGAAAGGCTGCTGGACAAGGCCTTCGGCGTAAGGAGATCATCAAAATGCGTCATGATACACTCGGGTTGGCACCTTCGCCTCTTTGGCCGCGGGAAAACGCCCCGGGCATGGGCATGAACCAAAGCCCGGGCCATTAGTCCTCCCGATGCCGAAGGTCAACCGCCGAGCGCGCCTGTGGGCGGCCCGTCCCCTTTCCGGACGGGCCGCCACGCAGGGTCATGGCGCAATATCAACTGGCGGCGATCGCCGTGGGTTCGACCCAGCCGATCGTGCCATCATGCCGACGATAGACCATGTTGTAGGCCGAGGTGCCCGCATTCACGAACAACAGCGCGTTGGTGTTGCGCAGATCGAGCATCATGACCGCATCGGACACGGATGCCTGAGGAATGTCGACACGGGTTTCGGCGACGATCAGCGGCGCATCGGCCGGCTCATCCTCATCGTCATAGCTGGCGAACACGGTATATCCGGCATTGTCATGGCCATTGAGCGCATGGCCGTTGAGGCTGCCGCCGCCCTCCAATTCACTGCGCACAGCTTCCGCCGCCGCTGCCTGAATATGGCGGTCCTTCAGGCGGCGCATATAGCGGCGCAGCTGCTTTTCGATCCGGTCGGAGGCGATGTCGAAGGCGGGATGCGCCTCCTGCGCTTCACCCGCGCCCTTCAACAGAAGGCCGGTCATTACATGGCAGACGATATCGCAATGGAATGCGCCATGGGGCGCCTTGCGAAAGGTCACCTGGGCGGAGATGGCCCGGGCGAAATATTTCTCGGCCATAGCTTCCAGCCGGGACCACACATGCTCCTTGAGCGCGTCGCCCGTTTCCACCTGATGACCGGAAACACGAATATCCATCTTGCCTTCTCCTTGCTCAGGCGAATGCGCCGAGACGCATTCGCGGGCTCTTGCGGACTGCCGGGGGGCGAGTCCGTGGGCTGCGCGGCCCTGCCAGGACGGCATTGCCGTTAAGCCCTTGACCATGCGTCCGAAATATCGAACGCACCGGCCTGCTTCAGGCTCCGTCCGGTCAGCCCGGAGAGAGCCCGTCGAGCCAGAGCGGCTTGTCCAGCGTCGCGAGGAACGCGGCATGCCGCTCCAGTTCCTCCGCGCTGGCCACATGCGGCCGCGCGGGGCGGACGGGACGGACCCCAGCCATATAGGCCGGTTCCTCCCGCCGATCCTGATCCTCCTTATCCGATCCCAGCGTCAGGCCGATCTGCCTTCCGCCGGTCAATTCTATGTAGAGTTGCGCCAGCAGCTCCGCGTCGAGAAGCGCGCCATGCTTGACGCGATGGCTGCGGTCGATGCCGTAGCGGGTGCAGAGCGCATCGAGGCTGTGCTTGGCGCCCGGATGCATGGTCCGCGCCATCGCGACGGTATCGATCATCCGATCAAGGGAAACCTCAACGCGGCCGCACAGTTTCAGTTCGTGGTTGAGAAAGCCGAAGTCGAACCGCGCATTGTGCGCCACCAGCGGGCAATCGCCGAGAAAGGCGAGCAGTTCATCTATTCCCGATGCGAAGAGTGGTTTGTCCGACAGGAAGACATCCGACAGGCCATGCACAGCCTCCGCCGCCGCGGGCATGGACCGCTCGGGATTGTAATAGGCGTGAAATGTGTTGCCCGTAGGAACCCGGTTGAAGAGTTCTATGCAGCCGATCTCCACGAGCCTGTCCCCGCTCGCGGGATCGAATCCAGTCGTTTCCGTGTCGAAAATGATTTCCCGCATCGACTCTGCCGACTTCCTTTAATCTGTATCTATCTGCCTGCTTTGCGGCGAAGGCAAGTAACGAGACGGCGGACCTGCCCACGGGTGCGGTCGAAGGTCGTGCCTGTATCCACGATATAGTCGGCCCGGCGGCGTTTAACAGCATCTGGAACCTGCAACCGCTTGATCCGGTTGAATTTCGCGACGGTCATGCCGGGACGCGCGAGAACGCGGGCGCGCTGCTTCCATGCAGGCGCACTGACGACGATAACGCCATCCAGCTTGCGCTCGCTGCGGCCCTCAAACAGGAGAGGGATATCCAGCACCACGATAGCGCGTGAGCGGTTGCGCTGGAGAAAGCGTTTCTGGGCCGCGCGGACGGCGGGATGGACGATCGATTCCAACGCCCGCAATTCCTCGGGATGGCCAAAAACCGCGGCGCCCAGCCTTGCGCGATCCACGCCCGTCGCCCCTGTCGTGCCAGGGAAGCGCGCCTCGATCTCCGACAGCAGCGATCCGCCCGGACCCTGAAGCCGATGCACCTCTGCATCCGCATCGAAAACCGGCACCCCTTCCCGCCGGAGCATCGCGGCGACCGCCGACTTCCCCATGCCGATGGACCCGGTGAGGCCGATCCGCTTCATGCCGTCAGGAGCGCACGCAATTCATCGTCATGCTCACGTGGCGCTTCCGCATCGAAGAAGATGTCGAAGGCGAGCGCAGCCTGACCGATCAGCATCTCTAGGCCATCGATCGTGGCGAGATTTCTTGCCTTCGCGGCAGCGAGCAGGCCAGTCTCGATCGGGGCATAGACGATGTCGTAGACCGTGGCGGTAGAGGGAAGAGTCGACAGGTCGAGATCGAGCGGCGGCTGGCCGGTCATGCCGAGCGAGGTCGAATTGGCAATAAGGTCTGCTGTTGGAAGCGGATCGGCAAAGGTAATAACGTCGCCCTTCATATCCGCCCTATCCAGCAGCGCTCGACCCTTGGCGGGATCGCGGACCATGATGGTGATCTTCGGCACGCCCAGTGTCGCCAGCGCGAACAGGATGGCCCGAGCCGCGCCGCCCGCGCCGATCAGTACCGCATGGTCGCCCTTCCATTTCCGCTGGATCAACGGCTGAAGAAATCCGCCGGCATCGGTGTTTGTGCCGATCAGCGGCCCGCCGGTTTCGCAGGCGATGGTGTTCATCGCGCCGATGCGCGCCTGCACCCCGCCGGGATCGTCCGTATAGTCCATTACCGCCACCTTGTGCGGGATAGTGACGTTGCAACCGAGCCAGTCATTATCACCCCGCCGCTGCAGGAAATAGGCGGCCAGGCCGTCGGGCGTCACATGCGTCTTGCGATATTCCGCCTCTATGCCGAGCTTCTGCAGCCAGAAATTGTGAATCAGCGGCGATTTGGAGTGGGCGATCGGGTCGCCGATCACTTCTGCATAGGGAAGGCTCATGAGGGCAAAAGGCCGCGGACGCGTAAGAAGTCAAGCAGTGGCAACAAGGGCAAGCCCTGAATCGCGAACTGGCTGCCTTCCGCCTTCGTAAACAGTTGCGCGCCCGGACCCTCTATCCGGTAGCAGCCGACGCACCAGCGCAGCAGATCCCAGTCCGCATCCAGATACTGTTCGATGAAGGCCGCACTGAGGGGGCGCATGACCATGCGGACGCGCTGCACATGCCGCCAGACGGGCACACCGCCATGAGTGATGACGGCGGCGCTGTGCAGATGATGGGTCTTGCCGGACAGAAGCGTGAGGATGCGCACGGCGTCCTCCCGGTCGACGGCCTTGTCGATCATCTGGCCGTCGTCGAGCGACAGGGTCTGATCGCAGCCGAGCACGAGGGTTCCCGGAATGCGGCGGGACACGCGCAGGGCTTTCAGTTCCGCCAGCGCATCGGCGAGCGCCCGCGCGTCCAGACCGTCAGCGCGCAGGGCCTCCTTCGCCGCCTCTTCATCCACGCCGGGATGCAGCGCCTCAAAGGGAATGCCGGCTGCTTTCAGCAAGGCTGCCCGTCCCGCGCTCTGTGAGGCAAGGATGATGATCGGTTCGTCGCTCACTCCGCCAGCACCCGCTCATTGAACAGGTTGATGATGGCGGCGGCGGCTTCCTCGATCGAGCGGCGGGTCATGTCAATGACGGGCCAGCCATTGTCGGCGAACAGACGGCGGGCAAAGGTCACTTCCTCCTGGACCCGCTCGATATCCACATAGGCGGTCTCGGGCGCCTGGTTGAGGGAAAGCAGCCGGTTGCGCCGGACCTGCACCAGCCGTTCCGGACTGATCGTTAGGCCGACAACCATGGGATGCTTGAGGCCATAGAGATTGCGGGGCGGCGGCGATTCCGGGACGAGCGGGATGTTCGCTGTCTTGTAGCCGCGATTGGCGAGATAGATGGAGGTCGGCGTTTTCGACGCGCGCGAGACGCCGGCGAGGACGATGTCGGCTTCCTCCCAATTCTCATGCCCGACGCCATCATCATGGGCGATAGTGAACTGGATCGCCTCGATCCGGGCGAAATAGGCTTCGTCCAGGATATGCTTGCGGCCGGGGCGGTTGCGGGCCTCCTGCCCCAAAATATTGGACAGCGCGTCGGTCACGGCGTCGAGCGGTGCGACATGCGGCAGGCCGAGCGCCCGGCAGCGATTTTCGAGCCGCCTGCGCAGTTGGGAATTGGCGAGCGTAAACAGGACGATGCCCGGATTGAGGGAAATCTCCTCCATGATCCGGTCGAGATGGACGTCGGACCGCACCATCGGCCAGAAATGGCGGATCGCCTCGACATTCTCAAACTGTGCTATGCCCGCCTTGGCGATATTCTCCAGCGTCTCGCCCGTGGAGTCAGAGAGCAAGTGGAGGTGGAGCCGCGTCATGTCGACCGTTGTGTTTGCCATTTGTGGATAAGGCAAGGGACAGTTTTGGGGATGGATTCCCCTCCACGCTATCCGGGATTCCATCCACAGGCCCCCAACAGGAGCCTGATTCCATCCACATGCTGTGGATAGCGCGGATGGATTGCGGGACTCCGATGCGCGCAAGGGGACTCGTATGAGTCAAGCTGTTGGCATATGCGGGCGCAGCGCATAAACCCCGCTGCCAAGCGCCCTACTATCTTCATCATCTTTAACTCTAATTTAAGATTCTTATTATGATGGCTTCCAACGCGGAACCGACTCTCAAGCCTCTGCTCTCCGTCCTGCGTGGACAAAAGCCCGATGTGCCGCCGATGTGGCTGATGCGGCAGGCGGGCCGATATCTCCCGGAATACCGTGCTTTACGGGCCGAAAAGGGCGGATTTCTGGAGCTTGTCTATGACAGTCCGTCCGCTGCAGAGATCACGATCCAGCCGCTGCGCCGCTTTGCCTTCGACGGGGCCATCCTGTTTTCCGACATCCTGATCGTCCCCTATGCGATGGGTCAGAAGCTGTGGTTCGAGGCCGGCGAAGGCCCGCGCATGGCACCGCCGCTCGCCGAAGCCGACCTGTCGAGCCTGACACCCGATTTCAGCCGGTTCGAGGCGGTCTACGAGACCGTCAGGCAGGTGAAGGCTGTCCTGGCCCCCGAAGTCACCTTTCTGGGCTTTGCGGGCAGTCCCTGGACCGTTGCGACCTATATGGTGGCGGGGCAGGGGAGCAAGGATCAGGGTCCGGCGCGACGGATGGCCTATGGCAATCCGGATAAGTTTGGCGCGATCATCGACGCCATCGTCGATGCGACGGTCACCTATCTGTCCGGGCAGATCGTTGCGGGCGTCGAGGCGGTGCAGCTGTTCGACAGTTGGGCGGGAAGCCTGGCGCCGCTGGAGTTCGAGCGGTGGGTAATCCGGCCCAATGCGGAGATTGTGCGCCGAGTGAAGGCATTGCATCCCGATGTGCCGATCATCGGCTTTCCCAAGGGTGCGGCGGCGAAATTGCCCGATTATGTCGCGGGAACCGGCGTCGATGCGGTCGGGCTGGATGAGACGGTCGATCCGCACTGGGCCGATGCCGTCCTGCCCAAGGGGCTGCCGGTGCAAGGCAATCTGGACCCGCTGGCGCTGATCGCCGGCGGCGAGGCGGTGGAAAAATCCGTCGCCAACATCATGGCGGCCTTTCGCAACCGCCCCCATATCCTAAATCTGGGCCATGGCATCTTGCAGGACACGCCGATCGCGCATGTCGAGCAGTTGATCCGGCTGGTGCGAAAGACGAAGGTGAGCGGGATTTAGGCGATGGGTTTTTTGGGTAACGCCTATCTGTGGGTGAAGGCAGCGCATATCATCTTCGTCATCTTCCTGATGGCGGGGCTGTTCATGATGCCGCGCTTCTTCGTCTATCATCAGGAATGCGCGCCCGGTTCCGAAGAGGACGCCAAGTGGATCGTGCGGGAGCGCAAGCTGCTCAGGATCATCCTCGACCCCGCCATCACCATGGTATGGATTTTCGGCCTGTTGCTTGCGTTCGACATTGGCGCGTGGAGCATGGGCTGGTTCCAGGTCAAATTCCTCTGCGTGCTGGTGCTGTCAGGCTATCATGGCTGGATCAGCGGCTATGCGAAGAAACTGGCGCGGGGAGAGCGGCCGTTCAGCGACAAGAAGTTGCGCATGCTCAACGAAGTGCCGGGCATATTGGTCGCGCTCGTCGTGATACTGGCGATCGTCAAACCCTTTTGATCGCGTCTTTCTTTCTCCAGCATAATGCCATCCGGACGCGCTGCTTCGCCTTGACTTGATCCCGCGCCAAGCCTAACGATTCAGAGCGTATCCACGCTGTCGCCCGCGCATGGGGATCTCTTCCCTTTTAAAATTCCTGCGGGCTGGCCTTTTTCCCACCTCATACTCTGCCGGATTCCCCTCGGATGCATCTCAAAGACCTCAAGAAAAACACGCCCGCCGAACTCGTCTCCATGGCCGAGGAACTGGGGGTAGAAGGCGCGTCCACGCTGCGCAAGCAGGACCTGATGTTCGCGATCCTGAAGGCCGAGGCCGAGAATGGCGAGCAGATCATGGGCCTGGGCACGGTCGAGGTGCTGCAAGACGGGTTCGGGTTCCTACGCAGTCCGGAGGCCAATTATCTGGCCGGTCCAGACGATATTTACGTGTCGCCGAATCAGGTGCGCAAGTTCGGCCTGCGCACCGGCGACACGGTGGAAGGCGAGATCCGCGCGCCCAAGGATGGCGAACGCTATTTTGCCCTGACCAAGCTGGTGTCGGTCAATTTCGACGATCCCGAAGCGGTCCGCCATCGCGTCAATTTCGACAATCTGACGCCGCTCTATCCGGACGAGAAGCTGAAGCTCGACACGCTTGATCCAACGGTCAAGGACAAGTCGGCGCGCGTCATCGACATCGTCAGCCCGCAGGGCAAGGGCCAGCGTGCCTTGATCGTCGCGCCGCCGCGCGTGGGTAAGACCGTCCTGCTGCAGAACATCGCCAAGGCGATCACCGACAATCATCCCGAAGTCTTCCTGATCGTGCTGCTGATCGACGAGCGGCCCGAGGAAGTCACCGACATGCAGCGCAGCGTGAAGGGCGAGGTCATCAGCTCGACCTTCGACGAGCCGGCGCAGCGCCATGTGCAGGTCGCCGAAATGGTGATCGAGAAGGCCAAGCGTCTGGTCGAGCACAAGAAGGATGTTGTGATCCTGCTCGATTCCATCACCCGCCTCGGCCGTGCCTACAACACCGTCGTGCCATCGTCCGGCAAGGTGCTGACCGGCGGTGTCGACGCCAACGCCCTGCAGCGCCCCAAGCGCTTCTTCGGCGCCGCGCGCAACATCGAGGAGGGCGGTTCGCTCTCCATCATCGCCACCGCGTTGATCGACACCGGCAGCCGCATGGACGAGGTGATCTTCGAAGAGTTCAAGGGCACCGGCAACTCCGAAATCGTCCTCGACCGCAAGGTTGCGGACAAGCGCATCTTCCCGGCGCTGGATGTCGGTAAGTCCGGCACCCGCAAGGAAGAGCTGCTGGTCGACAAGGGCAAGCTCAGCAAGATGTGGGTGCTTCGTCGCATCCTCATGCAGATGGGTACCGTCGACGCGATGGAGTTCCTGCTCGACAAGATGAAGGATTCGAAGACCAACGAGGATTTCTTCGACTCCATGAACCAGTAATCGCAGGCGGCGTTATCCCATGATGATCGAGATTCTCGCCGCTGCTGCAGCATCTGCCCCCAGCCTTGGGTCCCCTGCGGATATCTGGGGCCATATCGTCGCGGACTTCTCCAACATCACCTCGCCCAGTGCGCTTGCCGCGTTCGGGCAGGTGCTGATGATCGATATCTTGTTGGCGGGCGACAATGCGATCGTCGTCGGCGCGCTGGCGGCGGGATTACCCGCGGAACAGCGCAAACGCGTCATCATGATCGGCATCATCGCCGCGCTGGTGCTGCGGATCGGCTTTGCGCTGGTGGTGAGCCAGTTGATGCAGATTGTCGGCCTGATCCTGGCCGGTGGGCTGCTGCTGTTGTGGGTATCCTGGAAGATGTGGCGCGAGCTACATCCGGGAACGGGCAGTGGCTCGACAGAGATCGACGGTGATGAGGCCAGCGGCGTCCGGCCGGCCAAGAGCTTTGCCGCCGCCGCATGGGCCGTTGCCGTCGCCGACGTGTCGATGAGCCTGGACAATGTGCTGGCCGTCGCAGGCGCGGCGCGCGAGCATCCGGGTATCCTCATCATCGGCCTGATCCTGTCGGTCGCGCTGATGGGCATCGCAGCAAACGTCATCGCAAAATATATCGAGCGGTATCGCTGGATCGCTTATTTCGGCTTGGTCGTGATCGTCTATGTCGCGTTCAAAATGATCTATGACGGGTTCGTCGATCATCAGGTGGGTATCCTGACGCTCTTTTCCTGATCCTATCCTTCCGGCGCGGATGGATCAGGGAATGAGGATCGTCGATCCCGTCGTTTCCCGAGCTTCCAGTGCGCGATGCGCTTCTGCCGCATCGGCAAGGGGGAAGCGCTGGTTGATGTCGGCTTTCACCACGCCCTTTGCGATCTGATCGAACAGGCGCGCGCCCATACGTTGGAGGTCGGCGTCCTCACGGACATAATCGAACAGGGTAGGGCGGGTTACGAACAGTGATCCGCCACGGCTGAGCGACAGGATGTCGACGGGGGGAACGGGTCCAGAAGCATTCCCATAAGTGATGAGCAGTCCGCGCGTTTTTAGCGAGGCGAGGGAGGCGTCCCAGCTGGCCTTCCCAACGCCGTCGAACGAGACGTTTACGCCCTTGCCGTTCGTCAGGTCGCGGACTTGTTCGGCCAGCGTGTCGAAGGGACCGGAGAGGCTGTGTGCTGCTCCGGCCGCTTTGGCTCGCGCAGCCTTTTCCTCAGACCCGCTATGCGCGATGACGGTGACGCCCATGCTGGCGAGCCAGGGGACCAGGATCGATCCAACGCCGCCAGCCGCCGCATGAACAAGTGCCGTTTGACCGCTCTCCATCTTGCTGCAATCCTCGGCGAGGAAGCAGGCGGTCATCCCTTTGAGCGATGTGGCCGCGGCCGTTTCACAGGGTACGGAATCCGGTAATTTCAGGAGACGGTTTGCGGGCATGATGCGGTGCGTGGCGTAGCTGCCATGCGCCCCGCCCACATAGGCGACGCGATCGCCCGGGGTAAAAGACGTAACGCCATGTCCGACAGCAATGACGACGCCGGCGGCCTCTGCACCGAGGCCGACCGGAAGCGCAGAGGGATAAAGGCCGGTTCGCACATAGGTGTCGATGAAGTTCAGACCGATTGCTTCATGAGCAATCAGAACTTCGCCTTCGCCGGGCGTGGGAATTGCGAAATCCTCACGTTCGATGACGTCCGGGCCGCCATGTCTGCGGACGATAAGCCGCCACCCGTCAGCCATCAGAGATGCTCTGCGAAAAAGGCGGCGGTGCGGCTATCGGCGAGCTGCGCCCCGGCTTCATCCCGGCGCTGGCCCATCTGCGCGGCGAAGCCGTGATCCAGGCCATCATAGTCGTGCAGGGTGACATGGCGGTTGTCAGCAAGGCCATCATGCATGGCCTTCTGCACGTCTGGACCGACGAAATGGTCTGCCGTTGGAATGTGGAGCAGGACCGGCTTGCCGATGGCATGCTGCTCCCCCAGCAACCCGTCAATGCCGACGCCATAATAGCCGACAAAGGCATCGCCGTCCGTTCTGCAAGCCGCCATGAAGGCGAGGCGGCCGCCAAGACAATAGCCGACGCAACCTACCTTGCCATCCGGGCCGAGCACGGCACGAGCGGTCTTGATGGTTGCTTCGATATCCTTGATGCCGTCATCCTGATTGAACTTGCCGAACAGGCCAAAAGCTTGCTGAAGCTGGTCTGGGACATCGGGGTCGAGTTCGATGCCGGGTTCCATCCGCCAGAACAGGTCGGGCGCGAAAGCGAGATAGCCGCTGGCGGCAAGGGCGTCGCATTTGCGCCGGATGCCTTCGTTAACGCCGAAGATTTCCTGGATGACCACGACGGCGGCCTTCGCCGTTCCGGTGGGGCGGGCCACATAGGCTCCAAAGCTGGCGTCGCCGCTCAATGTTGTGACTGATGTCGTTTCGCCCATGGGAATCATCCTCTTAAAAATGCCTGCCGCTTACCTCTGGAATAATGGCTGTTGCGGCGCTTGCAAACGCGGATTCCCGTGCGACTGGCTTTCCGCGATATGATGCGGCATGAATGGGAAACCATATTCCACAAGGGAGGCCCGGCCGTGAAAGTTACCGTAGATTTCGATTGCACGCCCGAAGAAGCACGCAGTTTTCTAGGCCTCCCCGATGTTACGCCGATCCATGACAAATATGTGCAGGCTATGCTGGACACGATGGATGGGTCGAACAGCGTGGAGCAGATGGAAAAGCTGTTCAAAAGCTTTTCGCCGATGGGCGATGCGGGTGTGCGGCTGTTCAAGCAAGTCATGGACATGGGCCTGATGGGATCTTCAAAGCCAAGCGGCGGCTAAGCACTCTATCGTGACGGATACGATCTTTGCCCTGTCGAGTGGGCAAGCGCCATCGGCCATCGGCGTCATCAGGGTGAGTGGTCCGCAGTCCGGAACTGCGTTGAAGCTGCTGTGCGGAAAGATCCCCCAGGCGCGCCGGGCGACTGTATCGCTGTTTTCCGATCCGGAGACGGGTGATGCGCTCGACCGTGGCCTTGTACTCTGGTTTCCCGGACCTGGCACGGCAACGGGAGAGGACCTCGCCGAGTTTCATTGCCATGGCGGGCGGGCAGTGACCGCTGTGATAATGGCGGCGCTTGAGAAGGTGGACGGGCTGCGTTTGGCGGCACCGGGGGAATTCACCCGGCGCGCTTATGAGAATGGCCGGATCGATCTCAGCGAAGCGGAAGGGCTTTCCGATCTGCTGTTCGCCGAGACGGAGAGCCAGCGACGCGCTGCCATGGCGATGGCCGAAGGGCATTTCTCGCGCAGGGTTGCGGGATGGCAGGAGCGGTTGCTGGCGCTGTCAGCGATGACGGAAGCGGCGCTCGATTTTTCTGATGAAGATGATGTTCTCGACGCGGGTATCGAAGCGCGGATCGGGCAGGGGGTCGAGGTGCTGCTGAGCGAACTGCGCGGCGAACTCGAGCGGCCTAGCGCCGAGACTTTGCGGGATGGTATAAGGGTGGTGCTCGCCGGTCCGCCCAATGCAGGCAAGTCTACATTGCTCAACGCACTGGTCGGAAGGGACGCAGCGATTGTGTCAGACATTGCTGGGACCACGCGGGACCGGATCGAAGTGCCGGCGGCAATAAATGGCATCCCTTATCTCTTCACGGACACGGCGGGCCTTCGGGAAGATAGTGGGGATGCGATCGAGGCTGTTGGAATCGCGCGAGCGGAAGAGGCGGTGAGGGCAGCGGATATTGTTCTCTGGCTTGGTGATCCTGGGGCCTGTCCACGTTCCGATGCCGTGAAAATTTCAGCGAAGAGTGATGAGCTGGGCTGGACAGGCCCTGCCGGCGCTGACCTTGCTCTGTCTGCGCAGTCGGGTGAGGGCATGGATGCGTTGGTCGGACTGATCTCTGAGAGGGCATCTCGCTTGATACCCGGAGAAGGAAGCTATGCCCTCCATGCCCGCCAGCGGAAGGAAATGATGGTGATGTTGGCGCAGCTCGAAGCCGCGCTAAACACCTCTGATCTGCTGATGTTCGCCGAACATTTGCGGTTGGCGCGGGGGGCCGTAGATGCGCTGACGGGTAGGGCCGGGACAGAGGATATGCTGGACGCGCTGTTCGGGAAATTCTGCATCGGCAAATGATGTTCCACGTGGAACAGCGTTTTGACGGTATCCGGCAAATCCTGTAGAGCGCCTGCCATGCACGGAGCTTTTGATGTCATTGTGGTCGGTGGAGGCCATGCGGGTTGCGAGGCGGCGGGGGCCGCAGCGCGTAAGGGCGCGCGAACGGCGCTTGTCACTTTTGCCCAATCGACCATTGGTGCGATGTCCTGCAACCCCGCCATCGGCGGACTGGGCAAGGGGCATCTGGTGCGAGAAGTGGACGCGCTGGATGGCCTCATCGCGCGGGGCGCGGATGCTGGCGCGATCCATTATCGCATGCTCAACGCGAGCAAAGGGGCTGCGGTTCAAGGTCCGCGCGTGCAGGCGGATCGGGCACGGTTCGGTGCGGCGATCCGGACGATGCTGGCGGCACAATCGGGGCTAGAGATCATAGAAGGTGAAGCGGCCGCACTGTACATCGACGGTGGTTGCATAGCGGGATTGACCCTTGAGGACGGAACCTTGGTCCACGCTCGGGCCGTCGTGTTGGCGACGGGCACCTTCCTTGGTGGCCGGCTTTTCCGGGGGGAGGAATTGCTCGATGGGGGACGCATCGGGGAACGGCCAGCCAATCTGCTGGGGCAGCAACTTCGAGCCTTGGACCTGCCAGTCGGGCGATTGAAGACAGGTACGCCGCCGCGCATCGATGGGCGGACGATCGACTGGGCTGCGCTTGAAGAGCAGCGTTCCGACGAGGGCGGTTGGACGATGTCGGCCATGTCGACACGCCGCGTGCTGCCGCAGGTTGCGTGCGCGGTCACCCGAACCAATGCGCAGACGCATGATATTATACGTGCGGGGCTCGACCGCTCACCGCTGTTCAGCGGAGCGATACAGGGGCAGGGGCCGCGTTACTGCCCGTCTATAGAGGACAAGATATTCCGCTTCGGGGACCGCGACGGCCACCAGATTTTCCTGGAGCCGGAGGGGCTGGACACGCATCTGGTCTATCCCAACGGGATCAGCACATCGTTGCCGACGGATGTGCAGGTCGCGTTGGTCCGCTCGATGGCGGGCCTTAAGAAGGCCGAAATTGCTGTACCGGGCTATGCCGTCGAATATGATTATATCGATCCCCGTGCGCTTAAGCCGACCCTTGAGATTCGTGCTTTGCCGGGACTGTTTCTAGCGGGGCAGATCAACGGCACGACTGGTTATGAGGAAGCGGCTGCGCAGGGCATCGTCGCCGGGGCAAATGCGGCGGCGCATGCGCAGGGTGCAGCGCCGATCATCCTTGATCGGGCGAGCAGTTATATCGGTGTGATGATCGATGACCTGGTGCTGCAGGGCGTTACCGAACCCTATCGCATGTTGACGGCGCGCGCGGAATATCGGCTGCGCTTGCGAGCGGACAATGCCACGACCAGGCTGACGGCGACAGGTATCGATCATGGCCTGATCGGTATGGAACGGCGTGCATGGTTTGCGCGGCGTAGCGATCAGCGTAGGACTGCGGAAGATGCCATGACGTCACAACGCACGGCGACGGAGATGATGCGCGCCGGTATTCCAGTTCGGCAGGACGGATCGCGGCGATCGCTATTCGAATGGATACGGTTCGCGGACGTCTCGCGCGCGTTTGTCGAGAAGGAGGCGCCGGTTTTCGCCACGCTTGATGCCGACCTGCAGAACGAGCTTTGGGAAGATGCGCATTATGCACCCTATCTTGATCGGCAGGATGCCGAGGTGAGGGCGTTACGGGACGGCGAGCGCGTGACCATTCCGGAAGTCTTCGATTACGGCGTTGTTGGCGGCCTCTCGATCGAAATGCGCGAACGCCTGGAAAAGGCGCGGCCCTCGACCCTTGCCGCAGCCAGCCGGATACGCGGGATCACCCCTGCGGCGGTTGCCGCTATCCTTGTGCATATCAGAAAAAAAGCGGCGTGACGGAAGATGAGGCGCGGGCATGGCTCGCGAAGCAATTTGATGTTTCACGTGAAACATGGACGCAACTCGAGCGCTATATCGCGCTGCTGTTCGACGAGATGTCACGGCAGAACCTGATCGCTGAATCGACGCGGGACCATGTCTGGGCGCGGCATGTCGTGGACTCAGCGCAATTGATCCCGCTTGCTGTGAAAGCTGGCCAAGGCGTTTGGATCGATCTGGGCTCCGGTGCCGGGCTACCCGGCATCATAGTTGTATTGCTCTCGCAGCGGCGGGTGCTCATGGTGGAATTACGACGTAAGCGGATCGACTTTCTGAACCATGTGATTAATGGCCTAGGGCTCAACGCCAGTGTGTTCGGGGGGCGAGTTGAGATGCTCCGGGACATTCGTCCGGGTGCCGTGATCAGCGCTCGGGCCTTTGCACCACTGCCAAAACTTTTTGCGACTTCTGCACACCTTTCTAATGCGGAGACGGTGTGGTTGCTGCCAAAAGGCAAAAATTGGCAGAATGAATTGGAAACGACGCGGCAGGCATGGCAAGGTGCGTTTCACGTGGAACGCAGTATCACCGATCCGGACAGCGCCATCATCGTTGCCCGCGCCGTGACAAAAAGGGGCCGCACATGATCCGCATAGCCATAGCCAACCAGAAAGGCGGCGTGGGCAAGACCACAACCGCGATCAACGTCGCGACGGCGCTGGCGGCGACGGGGCATCGCACTTTGCTGATCGATCTCGATCCTCAGGGTAACGCCTCGACCGGATTGGGCATTCCCAACCTCAGCCGTGAATGGTCGAGCTATCATCTGTTGCTGGGTGAGTGCAATGTGGAGGATGCGGTCATTGCGACCAAGGTTCCCAAGCTCGACATCATAACAGCGACGCAGGACCTGTCCGGCGCCGAAATCGAGCTGATCGATTATGAGGAGCGGACCCACCGGCTGGATAATGCGTTCGCGCAGGTGCCGGAGGGACGCTGGGATATCTGCCTCATCGATTGCCCGCCATCGCTCGGCCTGCTGACCGTCAACGCCATGGTCGCAGCGCAAGCGCTGCTGGTGCCCTTGCAGTGCGAGTTCTTCGCCCTGGAAGGATTGAGCCAGTTGCTTCAGACAGTCGACCGAATCCGCGCGCGCTTCAATCCGGCGCTGACGATCATGGGTGTGGCGCTAACCATGTATGATCGCCGCAACCGGTTGACGGACCAAGTGGCTGACGACGTGCGCGCCTGCCTGGGCGACGTCGTGTTCAACACCGTCATTCCGCGTAACGTCCGTCTGTCGGAAGCGCCGAGCCATGGCTTGCCTGCGCTGATCTATGATTATCGGTGCAGTGGATCGGAGGCCTATATGGGCTTGGCCCGCGAACTGATTGCGCGCCTGCCGCAGCGAGAGCTTGCCGCATGAGCGACGCGTCCGAGAAGCCGAAATCGCTCCGTCGTCCCCATGGGTTGGGCAGGGGGCTTTCGGCGCTGCTTGGCGATGCGTCGCAGGAAGAGCCGATTGCCGGAACGGGCGGCAGCGGACCGCCTACGGGCAAGTCGGTGCAGAGCATCGAGGTCTCCGTCATTCAGCCGCATCCGGAGCAGCCACGCCGGCACTTCGACGAGGACGCGTTGCAGGAGCTGGCCGACAGCATCGCCAAGCGCGGCGTGATCCAGCCGATCATCGTGCGGCCGCATGGAAATGGCTATCAGATCGTCGCCGGCGAGCGCCGGTGGCGCGCGGCGCAACGTGCGCAGCTACATCGCATCCCGGCCATCGTGCGCGCCTTCGATGAGGCAGAGACGCTAGAGATCGCGCTGATCGAGAATATCCAGCGCGAAGACCTGAATGCGATCGAGGAGGCGGAGGCCTATCGCAAGCTGATTGCCGAGTTCGGACACAGCCAGGAAGCGCTGGGCAGGTTGGTCGGCAAGTCGCGCAGCCATATCGCCAACCTGATGCGGCTGCTCGACCTGCCCAAGCCAGTGCAGACGGCGGTCATGGAACAGCGGCTCTCCATGGGTCATGCCCGCGCCCTGATCGGCGTCGAGGACTGCGAAGGGCTTGCGCGGACCATCGAGCAGAAGGGTCTGTCCGTCCGCGATACCGAGAAGCTGGTGCGCAAGACCAAGAAGGGTGAGACCGAGGCGGTCGCGCGGGTTGCCAGCGCGGGTCGAGGCAAGGATGCCGACATCACGGCGCTGGAGCAGCATCTGGCCGATATGCTGGGACTTAAGGTCGAGATCGCCCATGAGGAAGGCAAGGGCGGAACGCTGTCCCTGCGCTATTCGACGCTGGATCAGTTGGACATGCTGTGTCAGCGGCTGTCCGGCGAACGGATATGAAGCGCTTGCCCCCCAGGGCAAGCTATTGATTTTCGGATAGAATGAGAAATGGTGCGGTCAAGAAGACTCGAACTTCCACGGCCTTTCGGCCACAACGACCTCAACGTTGCGCGTCTACCAGTTCCGCCATGACCGCACACATAATCAGGAGTACCGGCGGGGCCGGCATCTGGTAGGCGCTGGCCATTAGCAAAGGCTGACCCCCTGTGCAAGCGCTGCAAAAGGCTTTTCGTGCTGCAATTGTCCCGGACGTGAAACGGCGCGTTATCCGCGCCGTAAATCCTTCAGGCGCCCTTGTCGGAGAAGGCCAAGGAGAGGTTGGCGGCGTTCTTGGGAATGTCCAAGCGGCTCTCGTTGATGGCCGCTTCTTCGCCCGGTTTCAGGCTGCTCTTATCGGCCTTGGTGGTCCAGCTAAACACGAGGCGGTCCTGGGTGTCGCGGAGCTCGACGATGACCGGCGGCACCGACAGTTTATGCTCGCCGCTGTTCACGATCCGCGCGCTGAACGCGAAATATTCCTCGCCGGTCGGAAGCTTGCGCCTTTCGGCGGGCTTGGCGAGATAGAAAAGAAGGTCGGGTTCGCCGTTGTCGGCGACCAGGCCCATATTGACCGCCCAGCTAGGCATGCCGAACAGCATGATCGCGCCGCCCGCTGCGCTGACCACAAGGAAGAAGGCGACGGCGGCGGCCATCCACATCTTGGCTGGGTTCCGGCGCGGCTTGAAGGGCACGTCCGGCGCGGCGCTATCGTCGTAGGCGGGCTGCGTCGCATAGGAGGTGACGGTTGGCGGCGGCCATGATTCGTCCAGGGCAGCAAGCGACGGGTCCGAGGCGGGAACCGTGGAGGAGGCATCGGGAGTTCCTGCGCTTCCAGTAAGGGCGCCAACGGGCGATGCGAGCGTATCGACGTCCCCCGCCGCCGCTACGATTTCCGCCTGCGGGGCCGTTTCCGGACGCATCGGCAGATCGGGTCCATCCTGGAACCAGCTATGTTTGCACGACGCACAACGCACCTGCCGGCCCGACGGCCCGATGGCACTGTCGGGCACGATATAGCGCGTAGCGCAGTCGGGACAGACGAGGATCATTCCGCTTCATAAACATCCAATTGACTCCAGAGCAAGCGGTGACACGCAACCCACGAATCTCATGGGCTTCTTTCATCGCTTTACGGCCCCCCATGGCCTGTGCGATGGCGGGAAAAGACGGCTTTGGGGCGGGGGTGTTCCAAGGGACCGTGGCGGAGGATCGGGGCGCGTATTTCGATGGGAACGATCGTCCAGTTCGAAAATGTCGGCCTGCGATACGGCATGAGCGCCGAGACATTGGCGGATGTTAGTTTTTCCCTCGACGGCGGCGGCTTTTATTTCCTGACCGGCGCGTCGGGCGCCGGCAAGACTTCGCTGCTGAAACTGCTCTATCTGGCCCAGCGGCCGAGCCGGGGCGTCATCCGCCTGTTCGGTGAGGATGTCGTGACGCTGCCGCGCAAGCGCCTGCCCGGATTCCGGCGCAGGATCGGCGTCGTGTTTCAGGATTTCCGGCTGGTCCCGCATCTGTCCGCCTATGACAATATCGCCCTGCCCCTGCGTGTTTCAGGCATGGAGGAGAGCGAGATCGATGCCCCGGTGAGCGAAATGCTGGCGTGGGTAGGGCTTGCGGATCGGGCCGGCGCGCGGCCGGCGACCCTGTCCGGTGGAGAGCAGCAGCGTGTAGCGATCGCGCGGGCGGTGATCGGGCGGCCCGAGATACTGATCGCGGACGAACCGACCGGTAACGTCGACGCTGACATGGCCCACCGCCTGCTGACCCTGTTCGAGGCGCTGAACAAGCTGGGCACTACTCTGGTCGTCGCCACCCATGACCTGCCGCTGATCGGCAAGATTCCCGGCGCGCAGATGATGCGGCTGGATAAGGGACGTCTGGCTGACCCCACAGGATCGCTGCGCTATCCGCCCAAGCGGCCGGACGCGCCATGAAGATGGATGCGGCCCGGAAAGCAGAATCCGCGACGGCGGCGCGCAACCGCCTGCTTCCCGAAGGCCGGGTGGCGGGGCCGATGCCCTGGGTTATCGCGATCATGATGTTCCTGACCGTGCTTGGCGCCGCAGGCGGGTTGGCGCTTAATCAGGGCATGCGCTCGCTCCGGTCAGAACTGTCCGGCCGGGCGACCGTGCAGATTGTCGAGGCCGACGCCGAAACGCGCGCGCAAGCGGTGAAGAAAATGGTCGCGCGGCTGCGCGTCACGCCGGGGATACGGTCCGTGCAGCCAGTGGATTCGGGCAAGCTCGCCGACCAGTTGCAGCCCTGGCTTGGCGGGGAGATGGATACGGCGGATCTTCCGATCCCGGCGCTGATCGATGTCGAATTTGCAGGCGAGGGGCCGCGCCCGGTGGAAACGCTGGCGAAATTGGCCAAGAGCATCGTACCACAAGCGCGGGTGGAGCCGCATGCGGCCTTTCTGGGGCCGCTGTCGGGCCTTGTCGCGACTCTGGCGGGGGTCGCGGCGCTGCTGGTGTTGCTGATGGCGATCGCGACCGGTGCGGTCGTCGTGCTGGCGGCGCGCGGCGCTCATGAGAGCCACAAGGGCACGATAGACATATTGCACCTGATGGGCGCTACGGACGTGCAGATCGCGCGGCTGTTCCAGCGGCGCATTGCGTTGGACGCGATGCTGGGCGGGGGCCTGGGCCTGGTGACGGCGGTGCTGGTCATCCTGCTGGTCGGAAACCGGCTGAGCGCCACGGGGTCGGACCTGCTGCGCGCCGCCTATTTGCCGCCATGGGGCTGGGCTGTGCTGGTTGCGTTGCCTGTGGGGGGTATCTTGCTGGCGACGCTGGCGGCGCGGATGACCGTGCTGCGCGCCTTGGGGCGGGCGCTATGATCTCCCGCATCGTCTCCTTCTTCGCGATCGGCTGGATATTGGGATTTGCGTGGTTCGCCATCCTTCTGCCACAGCCGCTGGACGGGCGAACCTCGGACGCCATCGTCGTGCTGACGGGCGGGGCGGGGCGGATCGACCGGGGGTTGGCGCTGCTTCAGCAAGGCGCAGCGAAGCGCATGTTCATTTCCGGGGTCGACCGGTCGGTGCGACCGGTCGAACTGGCCTCGCGCTACAAGACCCCCATTCGCTTGTTTGAATGCTGCATAACCCTGGGGCGGGAGGCGATCGACACGCGGTCCAACGGGTTGGAGGCTGCACGCTGGCTGGACAAGCGCGGCTATCGCACCGTCCGCTTGATCACCACCGACTGGCATATGCGCCGCGCGGCGCTGGAACTGCGCCAGCAATTGCCGGATAAGGTCGAACTGCTGTACGACGCTGTTCCCAGCCATCCGAGCCTGACCATGTTGATGAAGGAATATAACAAATATCTCCTTCGCCGCGCGGCCGCGTTGGTTGGCCTCTGAGTCTCTGACCCTATGATTTTTATCCGTTCCCTGGCGTTCGCCATCGTTTTCTACGTCGGTTCCTTCTTCTGGGTGATGGCGGCGTTGATCGTGACGCCGATTGGACCCCGGCCGTTGCGGGCGGTGGTCAATAATTGGGGATGGTTTCACCGCGTCGCCGCGCGTGTGCTGCTTGGCCAGAAGGTGCGGATAGAGGGCGTCATCCCCGACGCGCCGATGCTGTTCATCTTCAAGCATGAATCGATGTTCGAGACGATCGACCTGCTATGCCTGTTCCGCCATCCGCTGATCGCGGCCAAGCGTGAGCTGATCGACATTCCGCTCTGGGGCCGGGTGGCGCAGACCTACGGGATGATGATCGTCGAGCGGGAGGCCGGGGGCAGCGCCATGCGGTCGATGCGGCGCGTGGCGCTCCAGGCGATGGAAGATGGCCGGCCGGTCTGCCTGTTCCCCGAAGGAACACGGGTGCCGCATGGCCAATATCCGGTAATCCGGTCGGGCTTTGCCGGACTCTATTCGCTGCTGCGCGTGCCGGTGGTGCCGGTCGCCGTGGACAGCGGCCGGGTTGCGCCGCGCAACAGTTTCCTCAAGCGGCCGGGAACGGTGACATACAAGGTCGGCGAGATCATTCCGCCCGGCCTGCCGCGCGATGAAGCCGAGGCATTGGCCCATGCGGCGATCAATGCGTTGAACGCATAGGCCCGACAAAGACGATGGAGGCGATGATATGCGCGCGTTGAAGATAGGGATGCTGCTAACCGGCGCACTTGCGCTCCATGCTTGCGGTCAGGGCGAGCAGGCCGTCACGGCCGTCGACAATCGCGCTGTCCCCGAAACCGGCGCGGCGGCGCAGGTCGCCAAGCTTGATGAGGCGCAGCGCAATGGCGTGCTTGAAAAGGCCATCCGGGCTGCGGGCGCCGCCTGTCCCGCCGTATCGGCGTCGGAGCGCGCGGAAATACGGACTGGCGTCATGGGCTGGAAAGCCCATTGCGATGACGGCACCGCCCACCTGATCGAAATATTGAGCGACGGAACGGCAAACGTGACGAGCCGCACACACTGACCCAAGCTTTTTGCGGCTAGTGGCTCCGGCCGAAGTCCGGCGCAGCATCGTCCTGCCCTTCCTCGATGATCGATCGGCGAACGGCGCGGGTGCGGGTGAAGAGCGAGAAGAGCGCGTCCCCATCGCCCCAGCGGATCGCGCGCTGCAGGGCCGAAAGATCTTCGGAGAAGCGCTGGAGCATTTCCAGAACAGCATCCTTGTTCGCCAGGAATACGTCGCGCCACATGGTGGGATCGGAGGCCGCGATGCGGGTGAAGTCGCGAAAGCCGCCGGCGGAATATTTAATGACTTCCGACCGGGTGACATCCTCCAGATCGCTGGCGGTGCCAACGATGGTATAGGCGATAAGGTGAGGCAAATGGCTGGTCACCGCCAGCACCAGATCATGATGCTGGGCGTTCATCAGCTCGACATTCGCGCCCACGCGCCGCCACAATTCGCTGACCCGCTCGACAGCGGCGGGATCGGCGTCGTCGGGGGGCGTGACAATGCACCAGCGGCCCTTGAACAGGGTCGCGAAGCCCGCCTCCGGCCCGCTATTCTCCGTGCCTGCAACAGGATGCGCTGGGATGATGACCTGACCCGGAAGCGCGCGGGTAAGAGCGGCGAGAATCTCGCCCTTACAGGAGCCGACGTCGCTAACGATGCATTCGGGCGGCAGGTCGGCAGCAATTTCCGCTCCGACCGCCTCCATGGCGCGCACGGGGACGCACAGGATGACGATATCCGCATCGGTGACGGCCGCGCCCGCCGTGTCGGTGATATCGTCGCACAGGTCGATGCGCCGGGCGATGTCGCGCACCTCGGGACTGGCATCATGACCGGTGAGCGCGACCGTGGGCATGTCCGCCCGGATCGCGCGGGCCAGCGACGATCCGATGAGGCCGAGACCGATGATCGCTACGCGCGAAAAGGGCAGCATCAGGCCCCTTCCGCCAAGGTGCGCAGGATGGCAGCGACGGCGCGCGTCTGCTCTTCCGTGCCGATGGTGATGCGCAGCGCATTGGGCAGGCCCTGTCCGGGCAGCCAGCGGGTGGCATAGCCTTCGGCCATCAGGCCCTTGAGGGCGGCTTCGGCTGTCAGCTTGCCCTCGAACAGGATCAGCAGGAAGTTTGCCTTGCTGGGGACGACGCGCAGGCCGTGATTGCTTAAGGCCGTGACCTGCTCGGTGAGCCATGTGCGCCACTGGGCATTGTGGCTGCGGCTGCGCTCCATCCAGGCGCTGTCGTTGATGGCGGCGATCGCGGCTTGCTGGCCGGCGGTCGTCACGTTGAACGGCGCGCGGATGCGGTGCAGCGCGTCGATAATTTCCGCACTGGCATAGCCCCAGCCGATGCGCTCAGCGGCAAGGCCATGGATTTTCGAGAAGGTACGGGTGACGAAGACGTTGCTGGCGCTTTCCGCCAGCGCGAGGCCGCCGTCATCCTCGCCATCCTCCAGATATTCGGCATAGGCCTGGTCGAGCACGAACAGCACGTCCTTCGGCAGCCCAGCGTGCAGGCGCGCAATCTCCGACGCCGGGGTCATGGTTCCGGTAGGATTGTTCGGATTGGCGAGATAGACGACGCGGGTCTTGTCCGTCACCAGCGCCAGCAGGGCGTCGACATCCGTGCCATAGTCCAAATCCGGCGCGACCACGGGAACGGCGCCCACGCGCCGGGCGGCGATGTCATAGACAGAAAAGCCGTAGCGGACGTACAGAACTTCGTCGCTCGGTCCTGCATAAGCGCTGGCGGCGAGGTGCAGCAACTCGTCCGACCCGGTGCCGTAGATGATCCGCGCAGGATCGAGGCCATATTTGCCTGCAATCGCCTCGCGCAGCTTGGCCGCGCCGGGATCGGGATAGGTGGCGAGATCGGCGATGCCGGCAGCCATCGCGGCGCGGGCGGCGTCGCTGGTGCCGAGCGGATTTTCGTTGGCCGATAGCTTGATGAGCGGGCGGCCATCATCCGATGCCGCCTTGCCCGGAACATAGGGGGAAATCCCCATGATCCAGTCCTTGGGAAGCGGGCGGGCGGCGGGCAGGGTGGCCGTGTCGGAGGAAGTATCTGGCATGGCGGCGCTTTAGCGCCATCGGGCGGCAAACGCAAAGGAGCGCAAGCAGCCACGCGCCCGTAATGACACGGCATTGACAGGGCATCGCCGCCGCCCTAGCGCGACCAGCCTATGGCGAGCAATCCGGCCCCGGATGACAGCCGTTTCGGCCTTGGCCGTCAGGTCCGCCTGACCGGACCCTTGCGGCTGGATTGCGGCGTTGCCTTTGGGCCTGTCGATATCGCCTATGAGACTTATGGCGCGCTGAACGCCGACCGATCGAACGTCATCCTGATCTGCCACGCGTTGACCGGCGACCAGTATCTGGCCTCGGAAAATCCGATGACGAAGAAGCCCGGCTGGTGGTGGCGCATGGTCGGACAGGGATTGCCTGTCGATCCCGATCGGCATTTCATCGTCTGCGCCAATATCCTGGGTGGTTGCATGGGCTCCAGCGGCCCGGCGAGCATCGATCCCACGCATGAAGCGCCATGGGCGATGCGTTTCCCGGTCATCACCATCGCCGATATGGTGCGGGCGCAGGCGTTGCTGCTCGATCATCTGGGCGTCGACCGCATCCGGGCCGTCATCGGCGGATCGATGGGCGGCATGCAGGCGCTGACCTGGCCGACTCTCTATCCCGATCGGGTGGAGTCGGCGATCGTCATCGCCTCGACCGCGCGGCACAGCGCCCAGAACATCGCGTTCCACGAAGTCGGGCGGCAGGCGATCATGGCCGATCCGCGCTGGCGCGGCGGCGATTATTATGCCGATGGCGACGTGCCTTCCTCCGGCCTCGCCGTGGCGCGCATGGCCGCGCATATCACCTATCTGTCCGAGGCCGGGCTGACCGAGAAATTCGGCCGGCGGCTGCAGGGGCGTGACGCCAAGACGTTCGGCTTCGACGCTGATTTCCAGGTCGAGAGCTATTTGCGGCATCAGGGATTGAGCTTCGTCGATCGGTTCGACGCCAATAGCTATCTCTACATTACGCGCGCCATGGACTATTATGATCTGGCCGAAGATCATGGGGGCAGCTTGGCGCTGGCCTTCGCGAAGACCAAGGCGCGGTTCTGCCTCATCAGCTTCGACACCGACTGGCTCTATCCCACAGCGGAATCGCGGATCATCGTCCATGCGCTGAACGCCGGTGGCGCGGAGGCGAGCTTTGTCGAACTGTCCAGCCCGTTCGGCCATGACGCCTTTCTGCTGGAGGCGCCGGAATTGAACCGCGTCGTCAATGGCTTCCTAAAGGCTGGCGAGCGGTGACCACGCGCGTGGACCTGCCCGGCGGCTACACCCTGTCCGACGACGTCGCCTTGCTGCAGCCGCAGGCGATCCACGCCTATCTGACGCGCAGCTACTGGTGTCCTGGCATCGGCATTGCGTTGGTGGAGAAGGCGATGGCCGGTTCGCACTGTGTTGGCATCTATCAGGAGGGCGCGCAGGTGGCGTTTGCGCGGCTTATCACCGATCATGCGACCTTCGCGCATCTGGCCGACGTTTATGTGCTGGAGGAGCATCAGGGGCGCGGGCTTGCCTCAGCCATGCTGCGCTATTTCGACGGGCATCCGGATTTGCAGCGCCTGCGCCGCTGGAACCTCAACACGCTGGACGCGCATACGCTCTATGAGCGGCACGGCTGGACGCGGATCAACGAGACGATCATGCAGCGGCATGATCCCGATGCTTCGCGGGAGATTGCATGAGCGAGGCAATGCGCCCCGATCTTGCCCTGATTGCCCGGATGGTGACGCCGGGCGCGCGGGTTCTTGACGTCGGCTGCGGTGACGGCGCGCTGATGGCAGCGTTGCGCGACACGCGGCAGGTAAATGCGCGCGGGCTGGAGATCGACCCGGCCAATGTGGCTTCGGCAGTCGGGCGCGGCCTGTCGGTGGTGCAGGGCGACGCGGACACGGACCTGGGCTATTATCCCGACGGCAGTTTCGATTATGCGATCCTCAGCCAGACGCTGCAGACCACACGCCGTCCCGACCTGGTGGTGGAGGAATTGTTGCGGATCGGCGCGCAGGCGTTCGTCAGCTTCCCCAATTTCGCGCACTGGCGCGGGCGGATGTCGCTGCTGTGGGGTGGACGTATGCCGGTGACGCGGCTGTTACCCGACACCTGGTACGACACGCTCAATATCCATCATGTGACCGTCGATGATTTCCGAGCGCTGGTGAAGGATCGCGGCTGGTCGATCGACGGCCAGTGGTTCTTGAAGGGCGACAAGGAAACGACCCACGCCAATGCGAACCTGTTTGCGGAACATGCGGTATTCCTGCTGCGGCGCTAAAACCTTACCGTTCGGCTGACGTCCAGCCGCCGACGCGCATGAGCAGAATCGCAGCAAGGGCGGCCAGCGCCCCCAGGATCATGTCGACCAGATAATGGGTGCCTTCCACCGGGGTCGACAGCAGCATCGCGGTATTGAGCGCCAATATCGGCCAGCGCAGGGAGGGGATGCGCCATGCAGCGGCGATATACAGGACGGCTGCGGCGGTGTGGAAGCTGGGGGCCGATACGATCCCGCGCAATTCGCTCAAATCTACCACGGTCAGGCTGTGCGCGCGCAAGGCCGGGATCAGGCCGGGCTGCCATAATTCGCTGTCCGGCATGTAAGGAATGGCCCCGCGCCAGAGATGAGAAAACGGGCCGACTGCCGGCATCAGGCTGAACAGGGCAAGGGTGATGACCGCCGCCAACCCGAATGCGCTCAGGAACCGGTACGCGCGCCGGTCCTGGCCATTGCTGGCAAAATACCAGAGCAAGATCGCCGGCGTCACGTAAAATGCTGCGATAGACGGCGGTTCCCGTCAACTGCAACAACCGGTGATCGGCCACGGCCCGATACCATGCCAGCCAGTCGAACCCCAGCGCGGCATCGATACGCTGAAGCGCGACGTCCTGATATCCGCTTGTCAGCGTTACGACGGGATAGCTGGCGACTGCGCCGATCAGCGATATGAGCGCGAACAACGCGACATATTCGGCAAATTGGGCGATCGGCCCGGCGTACCGCCAACGGCTGGACGGCAGGCCCAGGCGCAGGCTGAGGGCAATGAGACCCGCCGCATAATAGGGAAGATTGCTCGCGCGTTCGGGCTCGATGTGCAGGCCTGCCCAATGCATTAGCGCGGCCAGCGCGAGAATGCCGGCGACGATGCAGGCCAGCAGACGGGTCCTTAGGGAAATCCGCGCACCCGAAATCGCGTCGCCGGGCGCGCGAGCGACAGGGAAAGCGGATGGGGACGACGCGCGCCATAATTGCTGCATCAGGGGTATCGCATGTGGCCTTTGGTTGGACGCCGACCCATCGGCGTTGCGCGCTTAAGGGCGGATTAACCGCCCTCGGATCGTCCGATGCGAAGAATCTACCGCTCCCGCGTCGCGCTGAACTTCACGTCCGGATGTCGTTCCTGCTGATAGCCGACATCCCAGGCGCTCTTGGCCATGAAGACCTCATTGCCGTCGCGGTCCTTGGCGAGGCTGGAGCGGTTGAACTCTACGAAGCCCTTCACCGCCGCGTCGCTGCCCGACACCCAACGCGCGGTGTCGTAGGGGGAAGCCTCCAGCACTGCCTCGACCTTATATTCCGCCTCCAGCCGGCTGATCAGCACTTCCAGCTGCAGCTGGCCGACGACGCCGACGATCCACTGGCTGCCCAGTTCAGGGTAGAAGACCTGAATCACGCCCTCTTCGGACAGATCGTCCAGCGCCTTGCGAAGCTGCTTGGTCTTGGTCGGGTCCTTCAGCTGAACCCGGCGCAGGATTTCCGGGGCGAAGTTTGGTAGGCCGGTAAAGCGCACATCCGCTTTCTCGCTCAGCGTGTCGCCGACGCGCAGCGTGCCATGGTTGGGAATACCGATGATGTCGCCCGGATAGGCTTCGTCCGCCAGTTCCCGGTCCTGCGCGAAGAACAGGATGGGCGAATGCACCGCGATCGGCTTGCCGCTGCCCGAGGGTGTGAGCTTCATGCCGCGCCGGAACTTGCCAGAGCATAGCCGCATGAAGGCAATGCGGTCGCGATGCTGCGGGTCCATATTCGCCTGCACCTTGAAGATGAAACCGGTGACATCCGCTCGCTCCGGTTCGACAGCCGCAGGCTCCGCCGGTTGTGCGCGGGGCGGCGGCGCGTGGGCGGCGAGCGCATCGATCAGCTCGGTCACGCCGAACTTCTTGAGCGCCGACCCGAAATAGACCGGCGTCAGGTCGCCATGACGATAGGCGGCCAGGTCGAAACTGGCATAGCCACCCAGCGACAGTTCGGCCTCTTCGCGCAATTTCTCCAGGCCGCGCTCGGAAATAAACTCCGCCAGCCTCGGATCGTCCAGCCCCATAAACTGATGCCGCGTGCCGTCAAATTCCTTGCTCGGCCCGGTCGGCTGCATCAGCCTGTTTGTGGCGAAGTCGTAGATGCCCTCGAACTCGCCGCCCATGCCGACCGGCCAACTCATCGGGCATACGTCCAGCTGAAGCTGGTCGGCGACCTCGTCCAGCAGGCCGAAGGTCTCGCGCCCTTCCCGGTCCACCTTGTTGACGAAGGTGATGATGGGGACGCTCCGCAGGCGGCACACCTCGAACAGCTTGCGGGTCTGCGGCTCGATGCCCTTGGCCGCGTCGATGACCATCACCGCCGAATCGACGGCGGTCAGCGTGCGGTAGGTGTCCTCGCTGAAATCCTCATGGCCCGGCGTGTCGAGCAGGTTGAAGGTGATCGTCTCGCCATCGCGCGTCCGCTCGAACGTCATGACCGAGGAGGTGACGGAGATGCCGCGTTGCTGCTCGATCTTCATCCAGTCCGACCGAGCGCGCCGGTTCGCGCCGCGCGCCTTGACCTCGCCGGCCAGATGGATCGCGCCACCTTCCAGCAACAGCTTTTCGGTCAGCGTGGTCTTGCCGGCGTCCGGGTGGGAAATGATCGCGAAGGTGCGGCGGGATGGGATAGTCATGGACTTCTTCTAAATCTGATCGTCATCCCCGCGCAGGCGGGGACCCATCTCTCGACGTTGTACGCCGGGATAAGCTGGGAGATGGGTTCCCGCCTACGCGGGAATGACGGAAAAGGGTAGGGGGTTCGACGTCCTGTCAGCTCGCCACCGGCTCAGCCGCGATTGTGCGCAGCGCTTCTTCAAAAGCCTCGGCGGGTTGTCCGCCGGACACCAGATATTTCTCGTTCAGGATGATGGCGGGAACCGAGTTGATCCCACGCGATCGCCAGAGCGCTTCCTCCTGCCGGACTTCGGCTTCGTAGCGCCCGGATGTCAGAACGTCCCGCGCCTCGCCGCCATCCAGACCCGCTTTTTCCGCGACTGCGACCAACGTGTCAGAATCGTCCATGATCTCGCCCCGCGTAAAGTGCGCGTCGAACAGCGCATGTTTCAGCGCGCGTTGCTTCTCCGGTGACTCCTGCGCCGCCCAGTGGAGAAGGCGGTGGGCATCGAAGGTGTTGTAGATGCGCGTATCGTCGGAAAAGTTGATCGTGAAGCCGGTCGCGGCCGCCCGCTCGGTGATGGTCTGGCGCATCTGCGCCGACTGTTCCCGGGTCGAGCCGATCTTTCGTATGATATGGTCGCCCATATTCTCGCCACCCGGCGCCATGTCCGGATTAAGTTCAAAGGGGCGAAAGGTGATTTCGGCCTCAATCTCTCCCGCGACACGCGCCAGCGCTTCCTCAAGCCCCTGCAGGCCGATGATGCACCAGGGGCAGGAAATATCGGATACGAAGTCGATCCGGACGGCTATGGTCATGGCATCCTCCGATAGGGTCTTCGTTGATATAGGTGTTCGAATTGGAAATGGCAGGGTGCGCGCGTCAGCCCACCAGTTCCACATCCATCCGAAAACGCTGGCTCTCGCCCGCCGGCAAGCGGATGATCCCCGGCTTCTCCCAGACATCGCCGTCGAAGCCTACCGGATCCGCCATCCCCGCCCAAGGCTCGACGCACAGATAATGCGCACCGGGCTTCTGCCAGAGGCCGAGCCAGGGCGTGTCGGGGAAATCGATCTTCATATGCGGCGTCCCCGGCGCGCCCCATGTCAGGCTGCGACTGGCAAGATCATCCCAGATCAGCGCGTCGCCCGAGAACATTTCATGGGTCGGCGCCAGCACATTGCCGACGACCGGCGACGGCACGCTTTCCAGCGCGATCAGGCCCGGCTCATGGCCGACCTTGCGGATCGGGGCCGGCTCATCCTTCTCGAAGACGATCCGATGATCCTCCAGCGCCGCGCCGTAAGGCAGCGGCCAGGCGAAGCCAGGATGATAGCCGAAGCTGAACGGCATGTCGGTCTCGCCGCTATTGGACACGGTCGCCGTCATCTCCAGCTTCGCGCCGCGCAGGGCGAAACGCATGTCGAGGCGAAAGGCGAAGGGGTAGATGGCGAGGCTCTCCGCGTCGGATTCGAGCCGGAAGAGCACATGGTCCGCCGCCTGCTCGACAACTGCGAAATCCCGGCGGCGCGCAAAGCCATGCTGTGGCTGGCTATATTCCTGGCCATCGACCCGGAACACATCCCCGCGCAGACGCCCGACGAAGGGGAAGAGCAAAGGCGCATGGCCGGTCCACCAGCGCGTGTCTGCGTCTGTCATCAGGTCGCGACCCTCCGCATCCTGCAGTGTCCACAGCTCCGCGCCCAGTCGGTTGACGCTGGCCGTCAATGTGCCGGAGGTGAGCGTGATCAGGTCTTCAGCCATGCGCGCGCGTCCCGATGTTGAAAAGCTCTGCCCTGTTACCGGCAAGGCGACGCACGCGGCAAGCGAAGGATGGCGCAATACATTCCATTTCCTCAGGAACTTGCGGGCCGTTCCGAAGGTTACGCCCTCGCAATAGAATGTGGAGATACCAGTCGTGCTTATCAGATCAGCGGTGGTCCTGTCGGTGATGCTTTCGAGCGTAGCCCTGGCTCAGGAGGAGCCCAAGAAGGAAGGAACGTTGCAAAAGGCGGGCAACATCGCAACCCAGCCCGCCCGCGATGTCGGCATCGACAAGAAGGAAATTCCTCTCGTCCTGCAGAAGGCTGTGGAAGCGCCCTATGCCATGCCCGCCAATGCGAAATGTGCGGGCATCAATGCGTCGATCAAGGAATTGAACGGGGTTCTGGGACCCGATTTCGGCACGGGAACCGAAAATAACGAGAACCGCACCGGAAAGATCATGGAAGCGACCGGGCAGGCGATCGTCAATTCGCTGATCCCCTTTCGCGGCCTGGTCCGCGAAGTCAGCGGCGCCGGACCCGCCGAACGCCGCCTGAACGCGGCAATCAGCACCGGCCTCGCGCGGCGCGGCTTCCTGCGCGGGCTGGCGAAGGCGAAGGGGTGCAAGCCATTGGCTACGTAATGCCCGTAAGAATATCCTATTCCCGTTCGTGTCGAGCGAAGTCGAGACACAGCGCGGGGTGTCTCGACTTCGCTCGACACGAACGGAGGTGGGGAAGAGCAAGCTTACCCTCGTAACGTCCCGCCCAGCTTCTCCGCCGCCTTCACCACCGCTGCGCTGATCGCGCCGAGCTCCTCGTCGGTGAAGCTCTTCTCCCCGGGTTGCAAGGTCACCTCCACAGCAAGAGACTTCATGCCCGCATCGACACCGGGGCCGGCAAACACATCGAACAGGCGCGTATCGACGATCGCCTTCTTGTCCGCCCCCCGGATCGCCCGCACCAGCGCATCCGCCTCCAGCGCCTCCGGCACCACGAAGGCGAAGTCGCGCTTCACCGCCTGCAACGCCGGCGGCGCATAGGGCGCGCGCATGAAGCCGGACTTCCGCTTGGCCGGAATGGCGTCGAGGAAGAGTTCGGCGGCGACGACCGCGCCGGACAGGCCGAACTGCTTGGCCATGGCCGGATGCAGGACGCCATATTCGGCGAGGACAGTCTTGGGGCCCAGGCGCAGCGTGCCGGACTGGCCGGGATGATAGGCGGCGCTTGCCTCGCCGAACGCCTGCAGATTGCCGACCGGCGCGCCTGCGGCGGCCAGCAGCGCCAGCACCTCCGCCTTCACGTCATGTGCAGCGAAGGCTTGCGCCTTGCCGCTGCGCCAGTCGCGCGGCGCTTTCTCGCCCGCCATCACAATACCCGCCGTCGCGCGTTCGCCGTCAGCGAAATAGCGGCGACCTACCTCGAACAGCCGCACCGACGCCGCGCCGCGATCGGCATTGCGCCGAGTGGCGGACAGCAGGCCGGGCAGCAGCGAGGGCCGCATGACCTTCATGTCCTCCGAGATCGGATTGGCGAGTGTCCAGTCGCCGCCGCCGACGGCTGCAGCCTCCTTCTCGGACAAGAAGGACCAGTTGATCGCTTCCGACAGGCCACGCGCTGCGGCGGTGCGCCGCACCTTGCGCTCGACCAGCTGGGCGGGGGTCGCCGTGGGCTTCGCGACGCCAGGCGCGCGGGGCAGGGGCGTTGAGGGCACCTTGTCGAGGCCGTGGATGCGCACGACTTCCTCGACGATGTCCGCCGCGCCGTCGATATCGCGCCGCCAACTCGGCACGCCGACCGACCAGCTCGCCGGCGTGGTGAACGGCATGCCGTCATGCATTTCCGTCTGGCCGCCACTGATCGTGACCGGGAAGCCCAGGCTTTCCAATATCGCCTTCTGCGTAGCGCTCGGCACGTCGACGCCCGCCAGCGCCAGGACATGCGCTGGGTCATAGGCGACGCTGCGCGGCGCGACCGGCGGTTGACCCGCGCGGGTAATGGCGCTTGCTGTCCCACCGCAATGGTCGAGGACGAGGCGTGTCGCGATCGCCAGCGCATCGTCGAGGAAGGCGGGATCGACACCGCGTTCGAACCGCTGGCGCGCGTCGCTGGTGAGGGCTAGCTTCTGGCCGGTTCGGGCGATCGCCTCCGGCGTGAAATAGGCGCATTCGATCAGCACGTCGGTCGTCGTCTCGGACACACCCGAATGTTCGCCGCCCATGATGCCGCCGATATCGTGGACCGCCGCATCATCGGCGATCACGGTCATGCTACCGTCGAGTGTGTAGGTCTTGCCGTTCAGCGCCAGAACCTGCTCGCCATCTTTCGCAAGGCGGGCGACCAGCGGTCCGCTGAGCGTCGCGCGGTCATAGACATGCAGCGGCCGGCCAAGGTCGATCGACACGAAATTGGTGATGTCGACCAGCACGGAGATCGGCTTCTGACCGATGGCTTTAAGTTTGTCCGCCATCCATTTGGGGGCGGCGCCGTTCGTCACCCCCGACACGTTCTGGGCGTAGAAAGCGGGGCAGCCTGCGGGATCGTCGGTCCGCACGTCCGGGGCGGGGCCGTCGCCGGGAATGGGATCGAGAGTCTCCATGCGATAGACCTGCGCCAGCGGCTTGAGCGTGCCGAGGCCCGCCGCCGCCAGATCGCGGGCGATGCCGCGCACGCCCATGCAATCCTGCCGGTTCGGCGTGATGCTGACGTCGATGACCGGATCGTCGCGGCCCGCCCAATCGGCATATACCTGCCCCACCGGCGCGTCGGCGGGCAGCTCGATGATCCCATCATGATCCTCGCCCAGTTCCAGTTCGCGGAAGGAGCACATCATGCCGTTGGATTCGACGCCGCGGATCGCCGCGACCTTCAGCACCATGCCGTTGGACGGCACGGTTGCGCCGGGCATGCCGAACACGCCGACAAGGCCGGCGCGGGCGTTGGGCGCGCCGCATACGACCTGCAACGGACCGTCGCCCGCATCGACGCTCAGCACCTGCAGCTTGTCCGCCTGCGGGTGCGGCGCGGCGGTCAGCACCTTCGCGATGCGGAACGCCCCTAGCTTCTGCGCCGGATTGTCGACGCCCTCGACCTCCAGCCCGACATTGGTCAGCGTTTCCAGCAGGGTGGGGAGGCTCGCATCCGTGTCCAGATGCTCCTTAAGCCAGCTCAGGGTGAATTTCATGCGCCCACTCCTCCGCTCAGCGTGGGCACATCCAGCGCCGAAAATCCATAATGCCGCAGCCAGCGCAGATCGCCGTCGAAGAAGGCGCGCAGGTCGTTCATCCCATATTTCAGCATGGCCAGCCGGTCGACGCCGGTGCCGAAGGCGAAGCCCTGCCACTCGTCCGGATCGAGGCCGCATGCCTCAATGACCTTGCGGTGGACCATGCCGCTGCCCAAGACTTCCAGCCAGCCATCAGACCCGCCGATGACCCGCTGACCGTTGACCAGCGTATAGCCGACATCGACCTCCACCGACGGTTCGGTGAACGGGAAGTAGCTGGGGCGCAGGCGCAGGATGATGTCGTCGCGCTCGAAGAAGGCCTTGAGGAAGGTCTCCAGCGTCCATTTCAGATGACCGAGCGTGATGCCGCGATCGATCACCAGCCCCTCGATCTGATGGAACATCGGCGTGTGCGTGGCGTCGCTGTCGGAGCGATAGACGCGGCCGGGCGCAATGATGCGGATCGGCGGCTTCTGCTCCAGCATCGTGCGGATCTGCACGGGCGAGGTGTGCGTGCGCAGCAGCATCTTCCGGCCGTCCCGCGTTGTCTCGTCGCCGAAATAGAAGGTATCGTGCATTGCCCGCGCCGGATGCGTCTCGGGAATGTTGAGTGCGGTGAAATTATGCCAATCGTCCTCGATCTCCGGCCCTGTCGCGACGGAGAAACCGAGGTCCGCGAAGATTTCCGCCAACTCGTCCATCACCTGACTAACCGGATGCACCGACCCCTGTGGGCCGACATCGGCTGGCAGGGTCATGTCGAGGCGCTCGTCCGCCAGCCGCGCGTCGAGCGCCTGCTGTTCCAGCGCGCCTTTCTTGTCGGCAATGGCGTTGGTGACACCTTCGCGCAGGTCCTGAATGACTGGCCCCTGCGTCTGCCGCTCATCGGGCGACATGCCGCCCAGCGTCTTGAGCAGCGCCGTCACCACGCCCTGCTTGCCGAGCGCGCCCACGCGCAAGGCTTCGACCGCGTCCAGCGTATCGGCGGCGGCGATGTCGGCCAGCAGGCCGGATTTCAGTGAAGCTATGTCGACCATATCGTCCGTCATTCCCACATAGTTCGTCATTCCCGCGAAGGCGGGAACCCATCTCCGGCCTATTCACCGGGTCGACGTTAATCCGTTCTCAGGCTCGGCAACGGATCAAACCCGAAAGCAAGCGCGAGATCATTCCAATCAGGGTTTGCTGTTTCAATCAGAGTAATTTTCCACTGCCTGTTCCATTTCTTGATCCGCTTTTCACGCTGGATTGCACTGTCCATCGTGTCATGCGGTTCGAACCAGACCAGCCGCTTGACGCCGTAGTCGTTGGTGAAGCCTTCGATCAAGCCGTTTCCGTGCTTGTAAAGCCGTTTGATGAGGTCGGAACTTACGCCGATATACAACGTGCCGTTTTTGCGGCTCGCAAGAATATAGACGGTCGGTATCCGCTCGTTCATCTACCCTCAGGAGATGGGTTCCCGCCTGCGCGGGAATGACTGACGGTAGAAACTATCCCGCCTCAGTGCGTCCGCCCCAGCAGCATCCCGCCAAATCCGATAAACAGCACGCCCGTCACGCGGTTGAACATCCGCTGCCGGTTCTCCGGCTTAAGCCAGTTGGCGAGCCTGCGTCCACCCTGGGCATAGACGGCGTACCAGAAGGATTCGATCACCACGAATGTCACGACCAATATGGAGAGCTGCGGCGCGAAGGGCATGTCGGCGCTGATGAACTGCGGAAAAAGCGCGCCGGCAAAGACGATCAGCTTGGGGTTGCTGAGGCCCGTGAGAAGCCCGCTGCGATAGAGCGCCGCGCCGGAGAGTCCGGGGCGCGCGGTTGCATCGACGTCCGGCGCCGCGACCGGGCTGCGCCATGCCTTGATCCCCAGCCATATGAGGTAAGCGACGCCGGCGTAACGCAGCACGTCGAACAGGCGCGGTTCGGTCTTCAGCAGCGCGCCCAGACCCGCCGCCGATGCGATCAGGCAGAGCAGGATCGCCGACATGCATCCCGCCATGGTGAACAGCGCACGGCGGTGGCCGACCTGGATGCTGCGCGTCATCACATGCAGCATGTTGGGGCCTGGTGTCGCAGACACGAAGAATACGGCCATTACATAGAGCCACCAGGTCTTCATCAGCATGTCGGTAATCCTGTCGGGTCGGTCGTCGGAATAAGGAGAAACAAAAAGGGCGCCGGAAGCATATGCCCCGGCGCCCTTGCTATCTCGTGTCGCTGGTTGCTTACGCAGCCGCGGGCAGAGCCGCCTTCGCCTGAGCGATGATGGCGCTAAACACCGCGCCTTCGTGCATCGCGATGTCGGCCAGGACCTTCCGGTCCAGATCGACGCCCGCGAGCTTCAGGCCGTGCATGAACTGGCCATAGGTTAGGCCCTCCATGCGGACGGCCGCGTTGATGCGCTGAATCCAGAGAGCCCGGAAGCTGCGCTTCTTAACCTTGCGGTCGCGATAGGCGTACTGGCCGGCCTTTTCGACGGCCTGCCGCGCGATGCGGATCGTGTTCTTGCGACGGCCATAATAGCCCTTCGCCTGTTCCAGAATCCGCTTGTGCTTCGCCTTGGTGGTCGTGCCACGTTTTACGCGTGCCATAGTCCTCTACTCCTTACTTCAGGCCGTAGGGCGCCCAGAGGCGGACGTGCGCGACGTCGGCCTCGGACAGCACGGATGTGCCACGGTTCTGGCGGATATACTTAGCATTGTGGCTCATCAGGCGGTGGCGCTTTCCAGCGAAACCATGCTTGACCTTGCCGGTGGCGGTGAATTTGAAGCGTTTCTTCACACCGCTCTTGGTCTTGAGCTTGGGCATTTTCGTCTCCTTTGTGCTGACGATTGCGAACAGACGCGGCAGCCCTACTGGCCGGAATGTCCCATCAACCCCGATGGGCAGGACCCACGGGAACGCGCGCCTATACGGGGCAAGTTGCCCAAAAGCAAGGGGCGGAGCGATTCAGACGCCCAAACGTTTGCACCCCATGTCCCAAGCCGATCCCATTGCCGTGGAGCCAGAGATGCCTGCGCATCCCGCACAGGCCAGCACGGGATTTCATGCCCGCATGGGGCAGGCGCGGAAGCGCTGGCGGAAACTGCCTCTTCCGGTGCGGATCATCCTGTGGATCGTCGGCGTCGTCTTTCTGCTCTGGTTGATCTTGTTCGTGACGAAGGGGCGATTCCTCAAGCACCCGTTCGAGCGCATTGTCTCGTCCAGGCTGCAACGCGAAGTGAAGGTCGGCGGCGATTTTCAGCTCTATTTTGCCCCCATCACCGTCAAATTCCTCGCCGAACGCTTCACCATCTCCAATCCCAAATGGGCGAGCCAGCCGCATCTGTTCCGCGCCGACCGGATCGATACCCGCATTTCGCCCTTCTCCCTTGTCTTCGGCAGCACGCGGCGAATCAAATGGCTCGACCTGCGTAACGGCGCGGCGGATCTGGAATGGAGCAAGGAAGGCAAGACCAACACATGGACGCTCGGAGACCCCGACAAGAAGGGCGAGCCGCTGGACCTGCCTACCGTCCGCCGGGCGATCATCGCTGGTACGACAGTGCGCTATCGCGATCCACGCATGCTGATGAACGCCGACATCGCCTTCGATACCGTGCGCGCGCAGGACACCCGATTCGCGCAGGACATTCGCTTCACCGGATCGGGCACGATGCGGGGCAAGCCCTTCACCCTGCGCGGCGGGCTGCTCTCGCCCAATGAAACCGTCGTCGGCGGCAAGAATCGGCTCGCGGTCGAGGCGACAGCGGGCGCAACGGTGCTGGAGGTCAACGGCACCCTCCCCGGCGCGACGGAGATAGAGGGCGCGGACCTGGCCCTTGTCACGCATGGCCCCAATATACGCTTGCTCTTCGATTTCCTGGGCGTCGCCATTCCCGACACCCGCGCCTATCGCTTCACGTCCGATCTTACCAAGATCGGCGGCGAATGGCGCTTCACGCATCTGAAGGGTCGTTTCGGCGACAGCGACCTTGCCGGCGGGATGACGATTTCCCTGCCGAACAATCGCCTGTTGCTGAAGGCGAACCTTGCCACCGACACACTCGACATCATCGATGTCGGCCCCTTCATCGGCTACAATCCGGAAAAGCTGGAGGCGGAAGGCGGCGCTGGCGCGATCGAGACCGTGCAGGGCCGTCCTCGCGTGCTGCCAGATGCCCCTTTGCGGATAGAAGCGATCCGGGCCTTCGACGCCGACGTCAATTATAGTGTGAAGCGGGTGCGGGCGAAGAACTTCCCCGTTTCCAATATCGGTCTAGCGGTGAAGCTCGACCACAGCCTCATTACCATGTCCCCGCTGACCTTCGACATGGCGGGCGGTTTCGTGTCGTCGGATATAGAGATCAATGCGCGCGGCGCGCCGGTGCGCACCAAATATGACATCCGCCTGTCGCCAACGCCGATGGGCAAGCTGCTCGGCCGCTGGGGCGTCGAGGAATCGGGCACGACCGGCGTCATGAAGGCGCGGGTGCAGATGACCGGGGAGGGCGATTCGGTGCGCGAATCGCTCGGCACGGCCGATGGCCGCATCGCTGTAGTCCTGCCCGCCGGTACGATGTGGGCGCGCAACATCCAGCTCAGTGAACTCGATATCGGCACCTTCATCACTAAGATGTTCGCGGACAAACTGAAGAAGCCGGTGGAAATCAACTGCGGTCTCATCGCTTTCACAGTGCGCGACGGCGTCGCTGCCGCCGATCCCATCCTGATCGACACGAAGAAGAATGTGATCGTCGGCCGGGGCGGGTTCAGCTTCAAGAATGAGTCGCTCGACATGGCCGTGCGCGCGGACGGCAAGACGATCAGCCTGTTCTCTGGCCAATCGCCCATCGGCATCGGCGGCTATTTCGCCAAGCCCGGCATCAATCCCATCAGCCCGCAGCTTTTGACGCGCGGCGGTGTGGGCGCGGGCCTCAGCCTGATCGGTACGCCGATCGCGGGCATCCTGGCCTTCGTCGATGTGGGGGATGCGAAGGCGGCGGCCTGCGGTCCGGTCCTGTCAGGCGCGGATGCAGTCGCCCAGCGCACCGCCAAGGGCAAGCCGCGCGACGATGTCGGCAAGGGCACCACCGCCAAGTCAGAAAGCGGCAAGGCGGAGAAGGGCGAACAGAAGAGTCAGGACAAGAAGTTTTTGGGGATATTTTGAGGGGGCGGGTGGTCTTTGGGAAGTTCCGTGCTTCTGCGAAAGCAGGAGCCCAGGGCCTCCAAGCGCCAAGCAACCTGGACTCCTGCTTTTGCAGGAGCACTAAATCCATTCACATGTCAGCTGATTGCCGGTTGCGCTCGTAACGGAAAGTCTGCCGCATCAATGATGATGTCCCTCATGCCCTTCGGCGAGCGCTTCCAATATGTCGTCCAGCCGCGCCGGATCGCCCATAGCGATCACCTGACCGTCGCTGTCCGCCGTCAGCGGATCGCCGGCCCAGTCGCACATGCGGCCGCCAGCGCCCTCGACCACCGGCACCAGCGCGGCAAGGTCGTGCAGTTTCAGGCCCGCCTCAACGACGATGTCGATATGGCCCGACGCGACAAGGCCATAATTATAGCAGTCCCCGCCCCACAGCGTGTCGCGGCATTGCCCGGCAAGGCGGGAGAAATGCTCGCCGGTGCAGCCGGGGAAGAGTTGCGGCGCGGTCGAGGCCAGGATCGCCTGGTCGAGATCGCGACAGGCGCGGGTGCGGACTGGCGCGCCGTTGAAGGTCGTCGGCTTCCCCGCCATCCCGGCCCAGCGCTCCTTCGCGATTGGCTGGTCGATGATGCCGATGGTCGGCCACCCCGCCTGTGTCAGCGCGATCAACGTACCGAAGATCGGGCGCCCGGCGACAAAGCTCTTCGTGCCGTCGATGGGGTCGAGAATCCACACCCGCTCGGCATCCTCGCGCGTCGCGCCATATTCCTCGCCGATGATGCCGTCGTCCGGCCGTTCCTTTTCCAGGATCGCGCGGATCGCTGCTTCCGCAGCCCTGTCAGCCTCCGTCACCGGCGATTTGTCCGCCTTGAACTCCAGTTCATATCGGGCGCGGAAGAAGGGGCGGATCGCTTCGCCCGCCGCATCGGCAAGGCGGTTGGCGAGGGTCAGGTCGTCACGGCTGGTCATGTCCTGCGCCTAGCGCGGAAAGCGAGGACAGGCTAGACATCTCGCCATCGACAGACCGGAAGGAATGAAGCGATGAAAGGCAAGTCCCCCGTCATCCCCTGCCTGCGCTATGCCGATGCGCCCGCCGCCATCGATTTCCTGTGCGCGGCCTTCGGGTTCGAACGCCACGCCGTCTATACGGATGAAGCCGATCCATCGATCGTCCATCATGCGCAGCTGACGCTGGGCGATGGCATGATAATGCTCGGGAGCGACCGCCCCGGCGGGGTCAAGGACCTCTATGGCTGGAAAACGCCTGCGGAAGCAGGCGGTATCACCCAATGCGTTTGCTGCTATGTGCCGGACGTGGATGCGCATGCGGAAACCGCGAAGGCTGCAGGCGCGCGCATCATGCGCGGCCCCTATGACAATGACGGCTATCCGGGGCGCGGATATGACGCGCTGGATACGGAAGGCAATGTCTGGAACTTCGGTAGCTACGACGCTTGGGCAGAATGAGATTTTCTCTACCGTTGGGCGTGTGAGAACCCACCCCCGTTCGTGTCTCGACTTCGCTTGACACGAACGGAGCAGGGTAAGTTGGACCAAGACTTAATACCCGCCCGACTTTTCCGTTCTAATCGGAAAGGGGACGTCGCGCATGGCCATCATTGGCTGGATTGTCAGTACTGCAGCGTTCCTGGCCGGGCTTGCCCTGCGGCAGGATCTGCCCTTCCTGCTGGACGACCGCATTTCCAACGGCCTGCTGTTCGCCGCCTTCCTGACCTTTCCGCCTTTCTGGGCGGGCAAGCCACTGGGCATCACCGCGGGTCAGCGCATCATGGCCTGCCTCGCGATGCTGCTGACGCTGCCGGTCCTTTTCCTGCCGTCATAAAAATCGCGCGGCGCGACTGAGCGGATCAGTCGAACAGGCTGGAAACCGAGCTTTCGTCAGCGATCCGCTTGATTGCCTCGCCGAGCAGCGGCGCGATGGGAAGCTGGCGGATGCGGTTGCTTTCCTGAACGCCCTCGGTCGCCAGGATCGAATCGGTGATGACTAGTTCAGTGAGCTGCGAATTGTCCACGCGCGCCACCGCGCCGCCGGACAGGACGCCATGCGTTACATAGGCGGCGACGCCTTCCGCGCCGGCTTCCTTCAGCGCAGCCGCCGCGTTGCACAGCGTGCCGCCCGAATCGACGATATCGTCAACCAGGATGCAGAAGCGGCCGGCCACGTCACCGATGATGTTCATGACTTCCGATTCGCCGGCGCGTTCGCGACGCTTGTCGACAATAGCCAGCGGCGCATTGTCCAGCCGCTTGGCGAGCGCGCGGGCGCGGACCACGCCGCCGACGTCAGGCGACACGACCATGATGTTCTTGTCGCCGAACCGCGCCTGGATATCGGCCGACATCACCGGTGCGCCGAACAGATTGTCGGTCGGAATGTCGAAGAAGCCTTGGATCTGCCCCGCATGCAGGTCGACCGAGAGAACGCGGTTGGCGCCGGCCACGGTGATGAGGTTCGCAACCAGCTTCGCGCTGATCGGTGTGCGCGGGCCGGGCTTCCGGTCCTGCCGGGCATAGCCGAAATAGGGGATGACCGCCGTGATCCGCTTGGCCGACGCGCGTTTCAGCGCATCGATCATGATCAGCAACTCCATCAGATTGTCGTTGCACGGATAGCTGGTCGACTGGATCAGGAACACATCCTCGCCGCGCACATTCTCATGCACCTCGACGAACACCTCTTCATCGGCGAAGCGGCGGACGCTGACATTGGTAAGGGGCAGCTCGACATAGTCGGCGATCGCCCGGGCGAGCGGCAGGTTCGAATTGCCGGTCATCAATTTCATGGAAGAATATCCCCGTGACGTTTCCGTGACGCGCTGGTCGGCGCCCCTTTAACGGTCCCTTGCCGCTGTGGAAAGCCGCTTTTGCGGAGGCGCGGAAAATGCTCTACGGGGTGCGCCCATGACCGCTAAGCTCACCATCGCCCTTGCCCAGATAAGCCAGTCCGTCGGGGACCTTTCCGGCAATGCCGACGCGATGCTGGAATGGCGCGCAAAGGCGGGCGACGCGGACCTGATCGTGTATCCCGAGCTGCAGTTGATTGGTTATCCGCCCGAAGACCTGGTGCTGAAACCCGCCTTCGTCGAACGCGCCGGCGAGGAGTTGTTGCGGCTGGCGAAGGCCACCGAGGATGGCGGCCCGGCGATGCTGGTCGGCACCGTCGTCGCCTCGCAGGGCGTGCTGTTCAATGTCGTCGCGCTGCTCGACGAGGGCACGGTGAAGGCAGTGCGGCAGAAGCGGGAACTGCCCAATTACGGCACCTTCGACGAGAAGCGGCTGTTCGCGCCCGGCCCCTTGCCTACACCCATCGACTTTCGCGGCGTCAAGATCGGCATCCCGATCTGCGAGGATATCTGGTTTCCCTTCGTCACCGCGCATCTGAAGGCGGAAGGGGCGGAGATTCTGATCAGCCCCAATGGCAGCCCCTATGAAATCAACAAGGACGACCATCGCCTGCGCGGCGTCTGTTCCGCGCGCGTGCAGGAAACCGGCCTGCCGGTCGTCTATCTGAACCGCGTCGGCGGGCAGGACGAGCTGGTGTTCGACGGCGCATCCTTCGTGCTGGGCGCTGACCTGTCCGTGCGGCACCAGCTTCCCGACTGGGATGAGGCGCTGGTCATCACCCGGTGGGAGAAGCAAAGCGGGGCATGGACCTGTGCGCAGGGCGACATCCACGACCTCGATCCGCACCCGGCCGATATCTACAACGCCATGGTGCTCGGCCTGCGCGACTATGTGAACCGCAACCGCTTCCCGGGCGTGGTGCTTGGCCTGTCGGGCGGCATCGACAGCGCCCTGTCCGCCGCCGTCGCCGTCGATGCCCTGGGCGCGGATCGCGTGTGGTGCGTGATGATGCCCTCGCGCTTCACCAGCCAGGAAAGCCTGGACGATGCGAAGGCCTGCGCCGAATATCTGGGCGTGCATTATTACAGCATCCCCATCGAACCGGCGGTCGACGCCTTCGACACGATGCTCGCCGACGCCTTTTCCGGCCGCAAGCGCGATTTGACCGAGGAGAATATTCAGTCGCGCATTCGCGGCGTCACGCTGATGGCGCTCAGCAACAAGTTCGGCCACATGCTGCTGACCACCGGCAACAAGAGCGAGATGTCGGTCGGCTACGCCACGATATATGGCGACATGGCCGGCGGCTATTCGGTGCTGAAGGACGCCTACAAGATGACGGTGTTCGACCTGTCGCTTTGGCGGAACGAGAATGTGCCGAGCCTTGGCCTTGGCCCGTCCGGCCTGGTGATGCCCGACCGCGTCATCACCAAGCCGCCCAGCGCCGAACTGCGCGAGGACCAGAAGGACGAGGACAGCCTGCCGCCCTACGAGGTGCTGGACCCGATGCTGCATGGCCTGGTGGAGGAGGAACTGTCGGTCGATCAACTGGTCGATCGGGGCTTTGATCGCGACACAGTCGCTCGGATCGAACGACTGCTGTACGTCGCTGAATATAAGCGCCGGCAATCGCCCCCGGGCGTGAAGCTAGGCACCCGCAATTTCGGCCGCGACCGCCGTTACCCGATCACCAACGCCTTCCGAACCACTTGAATATTCAGCTCCGTTCCTGCCGAGAGTAATCGAGGCGCATCCAGCGTACGCTTGGTCCCTCGACTTCGCTCGGGACGAACGGGTATGGGGCGGTCATGACCATCACCACCCGCTTCGCACCATCTCCCACCGGCCACCTGCATGTCGGCAATATCCGCGCCGCGCTCCACAACTGGATGTGGGCCAGGAAGAATGGCGGGCGCTTCCTGCTCCGGCTCGACGATACCGACGCCGAACGCTCGCGGGAGGAGTATGCCGAGTCGATCCGCGCCGATCTCGCCTGGCTTGGCCTGGATTTCGATAGCGAGACCCGGCAGTCGGACCGTTTCGCGCTGTATGAGGCGCGCCTTGCGGAACTGTATGCGGCCGGCCGGGTCTACCCCGCCTATGAAACCGCGCAGGAACTCGACCTGCGGCGCAAGGTGCTGCTCGGGCGCGGCCTGCCGCCGGTCTATGATCGCGCGGCCCTGTCCCTGACGGCGGACGATATCGCGCGGCTGGAGGCGGAGGGCCGTCGTCCGCATTGGCGCTTCAAGCTGGATCATGACACGCCGATCGTCTGGACGGACCTGATCCGTGGCGACCAGCATTTCGACCCGAAGCTGCTGTCCGATCCGGTGATCCGGCGCGGAGACGGCTCTTGGCTCTACATGCTGCCGTCCGCGATCGATGATATCGACATGGGCATCACCCATGTCGTGCGGGGTGAAGACCATGTGTCGAATACCGCTGTGCAGTTACAGATGTTTGCTGCAATGGGCGCGGAGCCGCCCGCCTTTGCGCATGAGGCGTTGCTGACGGGAACGGAAGGCAAGCTGTCCAAGCGGCTGGGTTCCCTCGGCGTATCCGCATTCCGCGAACAGGGGATGGAGCCGGCCGCGATCATCGCCCTGCTCGCGCGCCTTGGCACCAGCGACCCGGTCGAACCCTTTGCCGATCCCGCGCCGCTGATCGCCAGTTTCGATTTTTCGCGCTTCGGCCGCGCGCCCGCCCGGTTCGATGAGGCGGAACTGGCCGCGCTCAATCAGAAGATCATTCACACCCTGTCCTTTGCTGATGTGGCGGACCGGTTGCCAGACGGCATGGGCGAGGCGGGCTGGAACGCCATCCGGCCCAATCTGGAAACCATCGCTCAGGCTGTCGACTGGTGGGGCGTTGTGAAGGGGCCGATCGACAGGCCCGAACTCGGGGACGATGATCGGACGTTCGTTGCCCAGGCGGCTGTCCTGCTTGCGGCGCTGCCGTTCGATGAAGGCGTGTGGCGCGCGCTGACCAACGGCCTGAAGGCGGAAACCGGACGCAAGGGCAAATCGCTTTTCCATCCCCTGCGGCTCGCCCTCACCGGCCGCGACCATGGGCCGGAGATGGCGGCACTACTGCCTTTGATTGGCCACGATGAGGCTCTGGCGCGGTTGCGCACCGCTGGTTAATTTCTGTCCCATTTTGGGACATGGCCAATAAACCCTTTAATATTCAGTATTTTACCTATATCTATCTTCGCGCTCGAAAATTATCTTGCTGCCAAATTGTAATGTTGTATCATTCCAATGCCGACGCAGATCGGCGCGTTTAAGAGGAGGATGCAATGCAGTCGGTGGTTATGCCGCAAGGCGGTTATGTCGGTTCCCCCAGATCTCCCATAGGCATAGGCGGCGCGATCGCCGTTCACGCGCTGGCAGCCGGAATTTTCCTGATGATGCCGCGCGAAATGATCGCGGAGTTCGTGCCGCCGTCCCTGCTGACCTATGCGGTTCCGGCGGATCCGCCCAAGCAGGATCCGGTCAAGGCGATCCCGGAAAAGGTCGAACATCCGCTTCAGAGGCCCGATCCCAAGCCGCACATCGCCGATCCCATTGTCGATTTCGCCTTCACGAAGCCCGAAATAACAACGGGTGCGTTCGATCCATTCACGCTCCCCCAACCGACGACGGAAAAACAGATCGATCCGCCCAGGACGGCGGTCTTCGTTCAGGCGCTTCCTGATCCACGCTATGCCCGCGACTTCCAGCCGGCCGACCCGCCGTCCATGCAGCGCATGGAAATGGAAGGAACCGTAACCGTGCGCGTGAAGATCGGCGCGGATGGGCGCGTGTTTGCGGTGGAGAAACTGTTCGCGGCCAGTGAAGATTTCTGGAATGTCACGCGGGAGCAAGCCTTGCACAAGTGGCGCTTCCGACCCGCGACCCGCGACGGTGCGCCGGTCGAGTCGGAGCGGGTCATGACCGTCCACTTCCAGATTACCTGACCACATAGCTGGTGGGAAAATGGCCCGGCGGCGGGGGCGGCCGCCGGGCCGAATGTGCGAAGGCCCGGGGGAGCAGGCGTTCGCTGGGGTCGCTGCAGGATCATGCGCGGCCTTTCCTACAAAGTGATGACATCGCTCCGCGACGCCTGCACTTTGCTTCCTGCCCCATCGGCTCTATATATCTCCGCGTATGGCCATTTTTCCCCGCCCCGTTTCTCCCAAGTCCGCCTTCAATGACTTCTGGGGATATTTCATCGAGACCCGCGCCCACAAATGGCCGCTGCTGGGTCTGTCGGTTGCCGTGACCTGGGTGATCATCTGGGCGTTCGTGATCGACGGGAAGACCAACATCATGCCGCGCCAGAACAAGATCATCTATGTCGAAAGCTGGAACGCCAACCGCACTGACGCGACCATCATCCTGCAGCAGAAGATGGACCTGGCGCGCAGCGAAATCGCGCTGAAGAAAAAGCAGACGGAAATGCAAGGCGTCGCCGACGCCTTCGGCATCGACTGGCGCGCCGATGCGGCCCGGAACTCCGCCAAGCGGACGGAGGCCTTGAAATATATCAATGCCCAGTTGGACGCGCGGCTGGCCAAGGCGGAAGCGGCCGAAGCCCATGGGGCTACCGCCAAGGATGGCCCAAAATCCGTGGCGAAATCTGCAGGTGTCGCCCAATAGTCGGTACCCTCGCCTCTACTGCTGGGCATACTGTCGATGATCGGCGGTTCATGGCCGCCGCTATTGCCCTGTCGCTGCGCGGGCGCGGGGTCAGCACGCCCAATCCCAGCGTCGGCTGCCTCATCGTCCGGGACTCGGTCGTGGTCGGGCGCGGCTGGACCCAGGCCGGCGGACGCCCGCATGCGGAGGCGCAGGCGCTGGAGCAAGCGATGGACCGCGCACGGGGGGCGACCGCCTATGTGACGCTGGAACCCTGTTTCCATCTTTCGCCGCGTGGCCCCCGCTGCACCGATATGTTGAGCCGGGCCGGTGTCGCCCGAGTCGTGATCGCCGCGCGCGATCCCGATCCGCGCACCGATGGACAAGGCGCTGCATTCCTGGCGGGGCAGGGCATAATCGTAGAGACGGGCCTTATGGCGGCAGAGGCGCAGGCCGCGATGAGCGGTTTCTTCCTGGGCCAGACCTTGGGTCGTCCGCACGTCACGCTGAAGCTCGGCCTGTCGCTCGACGGGCAGATCGCCATGGCGGATGGTGCGAGTCGCTGGATCACCGGCCCTGCGGCCCGCGCTCACGCGCACATGGAGCGCGCGCGCCATGACGCCATATTGGTTGGCGGCGGAACGCTGCGCACGGACGAACCACGCCTTGACGTGCGGCTGCCGGGGCTGGAGTCGCGCTCGCCAAGGCCAGTGATGCTGGGTTCCGGCGATGCCCCGCCGGGCTGGGTAGCGATCCGTGCGCCGGAGGAGATTGCGACGCTCGAACATGTCGATCATTTGATGGTCGAGGGCGGCGCGGCGACGGCCGCTTCTTTCCTGCGCTCTGGCCTGGTTGATCGCCTGCTGCTGTATCGTGCGCCGATACTGCTGGGCGCTGGCAAGGCGGCGATCGGAGACATCGGCCTCGGCTCGCTCGATGCCGCTCATGGGCGCTGGCGGCTGACAGATACGCGTATGCTCGGGCCTGATCGGCTGGAGGTTTACGACTCGATGGCGAACGCATAGAGGACAGGCCATGTTCACCGGCATCATCACCGACATCGGCATCATCCGCTCCGCCGAGCAGCGCGGCGACCTGCGCCTTGTCATTGGCTGCGGCTACGACATGGCGGGCGTCGCCATCGGCGCGTCCATTTCCTGCTCGGGCGTGTGCCTGACGGTGGTCGAGAAGGGCCCGGACTGGTTCGCGGTCGATCTGTCCGCCGAAACCGTGTCGCGCACGGCGCAGGGGCAATGGACGGAGGGCCGCCGCCTCAATCTGGAGCGCGCGCTGAAAGTCGGCGATGAACTTGGCGGCCATATCGTGACCGGCCATGTCGATGAAATCGGGGAAGTCACGGCATTGCGCAACGAGGGCGATTCCCTGCGAGTCACCATTTCGGCAGGCCCAGCTATCGCGCCGAATGTCGCGCCCAAGGGATCGATTACCCTCGACGGCATTTCTCTCACGGTCAATGCCGTGGAAGATTTGCCGGGAGGTGGCGTGTCCTTCGGCGTAAACGTCATTCCGCACACGGCGGAGGTGACCACCTTCGACACGCTGGAGGTTGGCAGGCCGATCAATATTGAGATCGATGTACTGGCGCGCTACCTGCACCGGATGCAGGCGCTGAAGGCTGTTTAATTACACCAATGTGATTTCTGGATTGAAATAATCACATTGTGATGTGATATGCGTACCATCGGCCAATGAGCCGAAGGTTATGCAAGGCATATGGTCATGTCCTCCTCCCTTATCGATTCGCTCCGTACTCTGGTGACAGATGGCGGCCTTTCCCGTTCCGGACTGGCGCGCGCCGCCGGTTTGCACGCCAACAGCTTGCGTCGGCTGGGGGAAAGCGATTGGAATCCGACCGCCGATACGCTGGTAAAGCTCGAATCCTATCTGCTGAAACGGGAGGGTGGCACCGCGCTCGCCTCGCCAGAGGAAATCATCAACGAAGCGCGCAACGGTCGCATGTTCATCCTGGTCGATGATGAGGATCGGGAAAATGAGGGCGATCTGGTGATTCCGGCGCAGATGGCGACGCCTGACGCGATCAACTTCATGGCGACGCATGGCCGCGGACTTATCTGTCTCGCGTTGACCAAGGACCGGATCGATACTTTGGGCCTGGATCTGATGAGCCGCCACAACGGCACCCGGCATGAAACCGCCTTCACCGTGTCGATCGAGGCGAGGGAGGGCGTCACGACCGGCATCAGCGCCCATGACCGCGCGCGCACCATCTCCGTCGCGATCGACGGATCGAAGAGCGCGGCCGATATCGTGACGCCGGGCCATATCTTTCCGCTCGTCGCGCGCCCCGGCGGCGTGTTGGTCCGCACGGGTCACACCGAAGCTGCCGTGGATGTCGCGCGGCTCGCCGGTCTCAACCCATCCGGCGTGATCTGCGAGATCATGAACGACGACGGCACCATGGCCCGCCTCGACGACCTTATTCCCTTCGCGCAGAAGCATCGGCTCAAGATTGGCACCATCCGCGACCTTATCGCCTATCGCCGTCGCAACGACCATCTCGTCGTCAAGCGGTCGGAAGTGATGTTTAACAGCCGATGGGGCGGTGATTGGAAAGCCATGGCCTTTTACAACAAGGCGACGGGGACCGAGCAGACAGTGCTGCAGAAGGGGCGCGTTGATCCCGATCAGCCGACACTGGTGCGCATGCACGTACTCTCGCCGCTGGAAGACGCTTTCGGTCATATCAGTCCGCGTAGTGATCTGTTGAAGCGGTCGATGGAGATTGTCGGCGAACAGGGCGCGGGTATCATCGTAATCCTAAACCGTTTTGCGTCGTCTGGAATCAGCCGTCTGTTCGAGGCAATGAATGGAAGATGCGCGCCGGGCGACATGGATCAATTGCGCGATTATGGGGTAGGTGCGCAGATCCTCGCCGAAATGGGCGTCCACGACATGATCCTGCTGACCAACAGCCATCACAGCCTGATTGCGCTTGACGGCTATGACCTTGCTGTGGTGGGCGAGCGCACCATCGACCTGTGATAGGATAAGATACTATGGCCAAGTTCCTGATCGTCGAGGCGCGCTTCTACGACCATCTCAACGATCTGTTGATCGAGGGCGCGGGCGCGGCGCTGGATGACGCCGGCCACAAATATGAGGTGCTGACCGTCCCGGGCGCGCTCGAAATTCCCGGCGCGATCGCGATGGCGGCGGAAAGCGGGCGCTATGACGGCTTCATCGCCATCGGCGTGGTGATCCGCGGCGAGACCTATCATTTCGAGGTTGTGTCGAATGAAAGCGCCCGGGGCCTGATGGCGTTGGCCATGGACAGCATTCCAATCGGCAACGGCATCCTGACGGTTGAGAATGAGGCGCAGGCGCTGGCCCGTGCGCGCATGACCGAAAAGGACAAGGGCGGCGAGGCGGCCAAGGCCGCCATCGCCATGCTTGATATCCGCCAGCGCTTCGCCTGAAGACCAGCGGATAGAGGGTTAGGTAACGTCCGGTCAGGCCGCCTGCGCGGTCAGGGCCGGATAGTCGGTATAGCCTTCCACGCCCTGGCTGTACCAGGTCGCCATGTCCGCCTGCTGCAGCGGCAGGTTCTTCTCCAGTCGCTCCGGCAGATCGGGATTGGAGATGAATGGGCGGCCGAAGGCGATGGCGTCGGCCAGACCGGAATCCAGATCCGCCTGGGCCTTCTCCTTGTCGTAATCGCTGTTCAACACCAGCGTACCCTTGAAATGCTGGCGGATCAGCGGAGACAGCCGGGGAACATCGCTACTGCCAAAGGTGCCATAGGGCTTCTGTTCGCGTAGTTCGAGGAACCCGATACCCAGCGTATCAAGCGCCTGGGCAACGACGGTGAACAGGCCTTCCGGATCGCTGTCGTCGACACCCTGCGAATCGCCATTGGGCGACAGCCTGACGCCCGTGCGTCCCGCGCCCACTTCGTTCACCAGAACTTCCGTCACTTCCCGCAACAGGCGGACACGGTTTTCCGGGCTGCCGCCATATTCGTCGGTCCGGTGGTTCGATCCGTCGCGCAGGAACTGGTCGATGAAATAGCCATTGGCGGCGTGTAGCTGGATTCCATCGAAACCCGCCGCAATCGCGTTGCGCGCGGCCTTGGCATAGTCATCGAGTATCCGGGGTATTTCGTTCAGTTCGAGCGGCCGCGCTTCAGTATAGGGCTGCTTGCCGTCATAGGTATGGGCGTCGCCGGGCGCGGTGGTCGCGCTGGAAGAAACCGGCTGAGCGCCATTGAGAAAGCTGGGATGCACGATCCGGCCCATATGCCAGAGCTGCAGCGCGATGCGGCCGCCCGCTTCATGCACGGCTTCGGTCACGGGCTTCCAGGCCTCGACCTGTTCGAGCGACCAGATGCCGGGCGCATAGGGCCAGCCGAGCCCTTCCTGGGAAATTCCTGTCGCCTCAGTGATGATCAGCCCGGCGGTGGCCCGTTGGGCGTAATAGGCGGCCATGATCTGTGTGGGTACATGGCCCCGCGTGGCCCGCGCTCGGGTGAGCGGAGACATCAGGATGCGGTTGGGCGCTTCGATGTCGCCAAGTTTCACAGGATCGAACAAATCCGGCATGGGCGGTCTCCAGTCATTTAAGTATCAAATTGCAACGGGACTTTGTTGCGGATGCGAGTTAGGGGCGGAGCATGGGCATTTCAACCACACTGGTCGGTAATAGTCGCGCACCGCGCTTCGCTTTCGCCGCACTGTTGCTGTCGAACGTCATATTGTCGCTTGGCCCGTTACTCGTGCGTCTTGCGGATACCGGGCCGGTGGCAGCCGGGTTCTGGCGGCTCGCGCTAGCTTTGCCGTTGCTGATTGGCCTCATGCTCTGGCGCGGTGAAAGTGTGCGGGGCCTCACCCTGGCGCGCTGGGGCATGATTTTGTTCGCCGGTTTGTTCTTCGCGGCCGATCTTGCAAGCTGGCATGTCGGCATCCTGCACACCAAAGTCGCCAACGCTGCCCTGTTCGGCAACATCACGTCCCTGCTATTGCCGCTGTGGGCGATCATTGCCCTGCGCCAGCGCCCTGCCGTCCTGCAAATAGTGGCGCTCGTGCTTGCGGCCATAGGGATCGCGCTACTGATGGGCGGCAACTATGAATTGTCGCCCCAATATCTGCGTGGCGATCTGTTCTGTATTCTCGCCGGGATCATGTACACCGGCTATATCGTGGTGTTGCAGCATGTCCGGCAAACCCTTGGCGGTTGGGCCGTCCTGACCGTGTCTAGCGCGGCCGGCGTCTTTCCCCTGCTGCTCTTCGCGATGCTGCTGGGGGAGCGGATTATGCCACAGGACTGGACGCCGCTGCTAATCCTCGCACTGTCCAGCCAGGTGGTGGGGCAGGGATTGCTGATGTACGCGCTGCCTTGGTTCAGTCCCCTGATCGTCGGCCTCGTCCTGCTGGTGCAGCCGGTGATCGCGGCGCTGGTCGGCTGGGCCGTCTTTGGCGAGGTCATGACCTTTACCGATGCCATCGGCGCTGTAGCGGTGGCCGCGGCGCTGGTGCTTGTCCGCCTGCCTGCGCGGGTCTAGGAGGGCAGGCATGACGATCGAACTTCCCGCCGATCCCACGCTGGATGAAATCCGCGTCGCGCTCGCGCCGCTGTTGCCGCGCCAGGCGGCGTTCGATGGATGGCGTCCTGCCGCGGTGGATAATGCCGCACGGCTTGCCGGTGTCGATCCGGCGATTGCGCAGCTCGCTTTCGCCGATGGCGCCACCGGCATGATCGATGCCTGGTTCGCCAGCATCGACACACGCATGGCGGACGCCATTTCTGCTGAAGCTCTGTTGGCCATGAAAATTCGCGAGCGCATCGCCGCCCTGGTGGAGGCAAGGCTTACCCTGCTTGCGCCTGATCGTGAGGCATTGCGCCGGGCGCTCGCCATATTGGCGCTGCCGCAGAATCTGGCGAAGTCAGCCAAGCTCGGCTGGCGCGCCGCCGACGGCATATGGCGTCTCGCGGGCGATACGGCGACGGACTATAACCATTATACGAAGCGGATGACGCTGGGCGCCGTCTATGCCTCGACCATGGTCGTGTTCCTCGACGATGAGAGTGAACGGCACGCTGACACTCGCGCTTTCCTCGCGCGCCGCCTCGACGGCGTGATGCGTTTCGAGAAAGCAAAGGCGCGGCTTTCCGCCCGCAAAGATCATCATTTCAGCCTGTCGCGCTTCATAGGACGCCTGCGGTATCCGATAGTCTGATTGGACTGGCGCTTGCAGGAGTATATTGATACTCACTCGCAAACATTGCCCAGCCCCAGACTATTCCCCGAGATTCGCCCAAATTGCGCCTGATCCAGCTTCCCCTTCGCAAGCCCGCTTATGTCGACAGTGTTGATTGGGCCCGGCTCTCCCCCGCCGAAGGCCAGCGCCTGCGCGAATATGGGTTGTGCGAGGGCGCAAGCATTGAGGCGCTGCACCATGGCGGCATCTTCGGAAACGGGCCGCTGGCCTGCCGCATCGGTCGCATGACCATTGCAATGCGCCGGCACCACGCCGCCGCGATCGAAGTCCGCACCGGGCCGGAGGACGCAGCATGACCGCGCTTCCGCTCGTCGCCCTGGTCGGCAACCCCAATGCTGGCAAGAGCGCGCTGTTCAATGCGCTCACCGGCGCGCGGCAGAAGCAGGGCAATTATCCGGGCGTCACGGTGGAACGCAAGTCGGGCCGCCTGTCGCTCGACGATGGCCGCCCAGTGGAACTGGTCGACCTGCCCGGCACCTATAGCCTCGATCCCACCAGCCCGGACGAGCAGGTGACCCGCGACTTCATCTTGGGCAAACAGGCCGGGGAGCGCCTGCCCGATGCGCTGGTCATCGTCGTCGACGCGGCCAATTTGCAGAACCATCTGCGGTTCGCGCTGGAACTGATCGCGCTTGGCCTGCCGACGATCCTGGCGCTCAACATGGTGGACCTCGCCGCGCGCGACGGGCTGGAACTCGACGCCAATATCCTGTCGCGCGACTTGGGTGTGCCGGTGATCGCCACTGTTGCCGTGCGCAAGCGGGGCCTGGATCACCTGCGCGCCGAATTGGACAAGCTCATCACCGGCGGGCCGGTCGCGCTTCGCCCATCGCCGGAAGAAAAGAGCTTCGACGCCGTGCGTGATGAGGCGCACCGGATTGCGCGCGCCGCTATCGTGCGCGAAACGCCCTCGCGCCGCCTGACCGCCGCCGTTGACCGTATCGCGTTGCACCCCGTCATGGGGCTTATCTTCCTGCTGGCGCTGCTCTTCGTCATGTTTCAGGCGGTGTTTTCCTGGGCGACTGTCCCTGCCGACATATTGGAAGGCTGGGTCACTGCGCTGGGCACGGCGGTGACGGCCATCCTGCCGCCCGGCATTGTGCACGACTTCCTGCTGGAGGGCGTGGTCGGTGGCGTCGGCGCGGTGATCGTGTTCCTGCCGCAGATCCTCATCCTGTTCTTCTTCATCCTGATGCTGGAGGCGACCGGCTATATGGCGCGCGCGGCTTTCATGATGGACGGCATCATGGCGCGGGTCGGCCTTTCGGGCCGCGCCTTCATTCCGCTGCTTTCGTCCTTCGCCTGCGCCGTGCCCGGCATCATGGCGACCCGTACGATCAGCGATCCTAAGGACAGGCTGACCACCATCCTGATCGCGCCGCTGATGACCTGTTCGGCGCGGCTGCCCGTCTATGGCCTTATCATCGCCGCCTTCATTCCGGCGCGCACCGTGCTGGGCGGGATCGGACTGCAGGGGCTTATATTGTTCCTTCTCTACGTCGCCGGGATCGTCGGCGCGATGGTCGCGGCGCTCGCGCTGCGCCTGACCGTGGCAAAGGGGAACAGTAGCGGCTTCCTGATGGAAATGCCGAAATATCAGTGGCCCCGGCCGCAGGACATATTGATTGGCCTGTGGCAGCGTGCGGTGATCTTCCTCAAGCGCGCCGGCACCATCATCCTTGCCACCAACGCCGTGTTGTGGGTGCTGGCGAGCTTTCCCACCGCTCCGGCCGGTGTCAAGCAGAGCGAATACAGCATCGCCGGCCGGATCGCGGGGGGCATCAACGTGCTGGTCGAGCCGATCGGCTTCAACCGCGACATCTCGCTGGCCCTGCTGCCGACCATGATGGCGCGCGAAGTCGCGGTCTCCGCGATCGCGACCGTCTACGCTATTGATGCCGACCAGGGCGAGGATGCCGTCAGCATGGAACTGGGCGACCGCCTCAAAGGGCGCTGGTCGCTGCCCACCGCTCTCGCCTTCCTTGCCTGGTTCGTGTTCGCCCCCCAGTGCATTTCGACCATTGCCGTCACCCGGCGGGAGACAAACGGCTGGCGCTGGCCGCTGTTCATGGTGAGCTATCTTTTCGTGCTGGCCTATGCTGCGGCGGGCATAACCTTCTGGACCGCGACAGCCGCCGGTCTTTGATGTTTACCACGCCATCCGCGCGGCTATAAGGACCCCTTTCACGCCTTCGGAGGGATCATGGCAGGCTCGGTAAACAAGGTCATTCTGGTGGGCAATCTGGGCGCTGACCCGGAAGTGAAGAGCTTCCAGAATGGCGGCAAGGTCTGCAACCTGCGCATCGCCACCAGCGAAAGCTGGAAGGATCGCGCGTCCGGCGAGAAGAAGGAGCGGACCGAATGGCACACCGTGGCCATCTTCTCCGAAGGTCTGGCCGGTGTCGCCGAACGCTTCCTGCGCAAGGGATCTAAGGTCTATCTCGAAGGCCAGCTGCGCACCCGCAAATGGCAGGACCAGTCCGGCAATGACCGCTATTCGACCGAAGTCGTTTTGCAGGGTCCCGGCGCGGTCCTGACCATGCTTGACGGTGCGCCCGGTGGTGGCGGTCAGGGCGGTGGCTTTGGCGGAGGCGGTGGTGGTCGCGCTTCCGGCGGCGGTAGCGACTGGTCGGGCGGCAGCAGCGGCTATGGCGGCGGCGACTATGATGACGGCCCCTCCTACGGCGGCGGCGGTCGTGGGTCCAGCTCCGGTTCCGGTGCGGGCGGCGGTCGCAGCAGCCCCAATTTCGACAATGATCTGGACGACGAAGTCCCGTTCTGACGGGAAACCGGCTTCCAGCCTGTCTTGGCGCAATGCATGGTGAACCTATCGGGCCGCCATTCATTGTTCGGGAAAACAGGCAGAGGAGCGCGTCATGACCAAGCCACTCGTCCCGGCATCGGACCTCGCCGCGAAGGGTAAGACGCCCTTTCCCGGCGAGAGCGATTCTTATCGCGATGCACGGCGCGCTTTACTGGCCGAGGAAATCGAATTTCGCCGCCACATGACGCGGCTCAGCGAGCAGCGTCAGGCGCTCCCGCCCGGCCCGGTCATCGCCAAGGATTATCGCTTCAAGGATGAGAATGGGTTTGAGGTGGGCCTTGCCGATCTGTTCGGCGACAAGGACACGCTCGTCACCTATTTCTGGATGTACGGGCCGCGGCGCGACCGGCCCTGCCCGATGTGCACCAACTGGCTGGGCTCGGTGAACGGCAATGCTGCCGATATCAAGCAGCGCGTCGCCCTGAGAATCCTCGGCCGCAGTCCGGTCGAGCGGCAGTTCCTGTTTGCGCAGGAACGCGGCTGGCGGCACCTGGATTTCATCCAGATGATCGGCGACGATTATGCGAAGGATCTCGGCCTGATCAACGCCGACGACAGCGAGAATCCCGCCTTGGTGGTGTTCCGCAAGGACGGCGACGTCGTGCGCCTGTTCTGGGCCAGCGAGATGACCATGGACATGGCCGATCCGGGGCAGGACCCGCGCGATGCACCCGACATCGCCGCGCTCTGGTCGATCCTGGACCTGACGCCCGGTGGCCGGCCCGCCGACTGGTATCCCAAGCTCGCCTATTGAGCATCGGGCAGGGCCAATCTTTTCGATCCGGCCTTGGCCAACCCTGGCATCGTCCGCCACAAAGGGCATTCTCCCCTTTAGGATCATGGCATGACGGCACCCGACGATAAGGCATTTGCGGCTCTGGACGTGGCCGCGCGCCATGCGATCGCCTATCGGCAAAAGATTGCGGCGGCGGACCACACCCCCGTCGCCAGCTTTGCGGACATGCTTGCCGCCTTTGATGCGCCGCTCCCCGAAACCGGCGATAATGGCGCACAGATCATCGAAGAGCTGGTTCGTCTGGCGACGCCGGGCATCCGCGCGAGCACCGGTCCGCGCTTCTTCGGCTGGGTCATCGGCAATTCCCATCTGACCGGCGTCGCGGCGGACTGGCTGACATCGGCCTGGGGCCAGAATGCCGGTAATCTCATCGCCGCGCCCGCCTCCTCTGCCGTGGAGGCGGTGGCCAGCCGCTGGCTGCTGGAACTGCTCGGTCTGCCGCTGGAGGCTTCGGTCGGCTTCGTCACTGGGGCGACAATCGCGAATTTCGTGTGCCTCGCCGCCGCACGCAGCGAAGTGCTGCGCCGCGTGGGCTGGGATGTGGAGGCGGACGGCCTGTTCGGCGCACCGCCGATCACGGTGCTGATTGGTGCGGACGCCCATGCCACCGTCTTTTCCGGCCTCAAATATCTGGGCCTTGGCGCATCGCGGGTCACATCCATCGCCTGCGATGATGCGGGCCGTATTCTGCCCGACGCCTTCGCAGAGGCAATGCGCGCAACATCCGGGCCCGCCATCGTCATCCTTCAGGCTGGCCAGATCAATACCGGCGCCTGCGATCCCTTTGCCGACATCATTCCGATGGCAAAGGCGGCGGGCGCCTGGGTGCATGTCGATGGCGCATTCGGCCTGTGGGCGCAGGCGAGTCCCGCCCATGCCCATCTGACGGCGGGCGTGGAGCAGGCGGACAGTTGGGGTACGGACGGCCATAAATGGCTGCAGACGCCCTATGATTGCGGCTTCGCCATCGTGCGGGATCAGGAGGCGCACCGCCGCGCCATGGCGATCAGCGCCAGCTACCTGCCGCCCGCCGAGGGCGTGGAGCGCGAGCCATCGGCCTATGTCCCTGAACTGTCCCGTCGGGCGCGGGGCTTCGGGACCTGGGCCATGATTCGCGCGCTGGGCCGCGAAGGGATCACGGCGATGGTCGATCAATGCTGCGCCGTTGCCGCGCATATGGCGCAGGTGCTGGGCGACCAGCCCGGCATCACCCTCGTCCATCCAGCGGGCCTCAACCAGTTCATGCTGCGCTTCGGGGAAGGAGAGGGCGACGACGCCACGACCCTCGCGACCGTGCGGCAGGTACAGGAGGACGCCGTCGCCTTCATCGGATCATCGCAATGGCGCGGCCAGTGGGTGATGCGCGTCTCCGTCTCCTCGATCGCCACGACGATGGCGGACGCGGATATCACTGTGCAGGCGGTGATCGATGCATGGCGCAAGGTGCAGGCGTCCCACGAGAGCGTTTAGCGCTGTCACGGAGTTCGAAAGACGCCTATCCCTCAGCGATGATTGGGAGGCGTAGATGGCGTTGCACCATCGTCTGATCGGCAAGGCGGCGCGCCTTTACTACCGCGTGCGCCGACCGCGCACGCTGGGCGTCCGGGCCATCGTCCTCGATGCCGGCGACCGGATCGCTCTCGTCCGCCACACCTATCTCGATCAATGGTATCTCCCCGGCGGCGGCGTGAAGAAGGGGGAGAGTTTCGAAGCCGCACTGCGCCGCGAGCTGAAGGAGGAGGCCGCCCTGACGGATGTCGCTGTCGAGCGCATCCTCGGCGTCTATCACAGCCGCAAGGAGGGGAAGGACGATCATATCGTCATCTTCGTCATACGCGTCGACGCCAGTCGCTCGGCGCAACTTGAAAAGGCCGACCTTATGGAGATTGCGGAAGCGCGCTGGTTTCCCCTCAACGCGCTTCCGCCCGGCCTGTCGGGTGCGACGGCGCGCCGGATCGCGGAATATCGATCCGGCGCAGTCGGTCTGGGTGCTTGGTAGGGAAAGCCTCCAGGGCGAAATTACGCCAGCTTGATATAATTCCGTTCGTGCTGAGTAGAGACTGAGCTTGTCGAAGGCTCGTATCGAAGTACCTCGCGCCTAGCTATGTCCTTCGATACGCCATTTCGACTTCGCTCAATGGCTACTCAGGACGAACGGGTAATTGTAACGTCAGCAGGGCCTAGCCGACCAGCTTTTTCGCGAACTGGCGGATGTGCGCGCCGATATCGTCCCGCTCCAGCGCCAGCGCCAGATTGGCCTCGATATAGCCGGCCTTCGACCCGCAGTCATAGCGGTCGCCCTTGAAGGTCACGCCATGGAATGCCTGCTGACCGATCATCGCCGCCATCGCATCCGTCAGCTGGATCTCGCCGCCCGCGCCCTTTTCCTGCGTTTCCAGGATCGTCATGACTTCGGGCTGCAGGATATAGCGTCCGGCAATGATGAGGGTTGAGGGCGCAGTGCCCGCCGCCGGCTTTTCGACCAGCCCCTTGATGACCGTCAGGTCGCCATTCTCGCCATTGGGATCGAGCACGCCATAGCTTGGCGTCTGCTCCATCGGCACGTCGAGCGCGCAGATCAGGTTGCCGCCGACTGCGTCATAGGCGTCGACCATCTGCTTGAGGCACCCAGTGCCCCTGCCGCCATACATGAATTCGTCCGGCAGGATGATCGCGAAGGGCTCGTCGCCGACAATGTGGCGCGCGCACCAGATCGCATGACCTAGGCCCAGCGGCTCCTGCTGCCGCACGAAAATCGCATTGCCCGGCGCAAGACGCGTGCCTTTCAGGCCCGACATATCCTTGCCACGCTCGCGCTGCGTCGCCTCCAGCTCATAGGCGATGTCGAAATGGTCCTCGATCGCGCCCTTGCCGCGTCCGGTGACGAAGATCATCTCCTCGATGCCGGCCTCGATCGCCTCGTCCACCGCATATTGAATCAGCGGTCGATCCACGATGGGCAGCAATTCCTTCGGCACGGCCTTGGTCGCCGGGAGGAAACGTGTACCGAGCCCCGCTACGGGGAACACGGCCTTGCGTATCTTCTTCGTCATTATGCCCTGTTCTGTTTGGTTTTCAGGAAATGTTGCACTGCATCATCGCGGGTCGAACCGGGAAGGTCAAGCCTGCGAGGGATCGGGAATAGAGGATAGAAGGTTACAGAGCCATCAACCGACCGCTGATATTTTCCAGCTGACCGATTTCGTTATCCAGTTGCTCCATCGATACGTGCATCTCGTTATTCTTCTGGTCCCGGCACAGAAAGCCGCCCGGTTCGGGCGCACCGAAGCCCGACACGATCAACCCTCTGAAACGGTCTATCCGTTGAATGTCGCGCTCAATATCGGCGATCTGTGACAATGCGCTGACATCCCGCCGGTCGCGCATGGACACCGTCGCGCGGAGCTCGGCGATCAGGCGGCCCATGCCCGGCTTGGTCCGCATGCTGGTGTTGCGCACATCGCCCGCCGCTTCGCGCAGGGCGCATATCTTCTGCTCCAAACCCTGTTCCAGCGCCCCCCAGGCGCAGATGAGACGGCCGACGCCATACATCAGCGTTGCCTCCTCCGGTTTCTCGATCTCGGCAAACAATGGAAGATGACCCATGGAACCCGTTTTATCCCTCAAATTCAACGCACAATATTGGCGTGCGAACTAAGGCGCGACCCGCCATGACGCCAATCCCCCTCCTAGCGATGACAGGGCGCTTTCTGCACCCGGTGCTGCCCGGAATGGGGAAAAGCCGTGCAAGATTTTGGATGAACGGAGCATGAGTTGGGAAAAAGGCGCGTAAAGCCAGCGGTTTGTGGATGGGAATCGGATCAGAAATCGATCGCGATGCCCTTTCTCTCCCAGTCGCCATAGCGGGTCGGACTAAGGCCCTCTTCCGCCCCAGGCGCCTTGTCCAGCGGATCGGGCTGGGGCACCGGCGGGCTCTTGGAAAGATGGGCGGGTGGCTTCACATGATCGGGGCGCTTGCCCATTGCATTTCTCGCTTATGTCCAACGGTTACGCCGGATTGAAGGCGGCCCGGCGTCATCCCACATTCACTGCTGCCATGCTATATGGTTTGGCGACCGTTGATGAAAAGGATGTTTCGCACCGTGAGCGGGTTCAAGACGATGCTGCTGCTGTCGGCGCTTACCGCGTTGTTCATGGCCTTGGGCTATACGCTGGGCGGCGGCGGCGGCGCGATCATCGCCCTGCTGGTCGCGGCGGGCATGAACCTCTTCACCTTCTGGAACGCCGACAGGATCGTCCTGTCCATGCACGGCGCGCGGGAAGTCGATGCGGCGAGCGCCCCCGATTTCTATACGCTGGTGCAGCAACTCGCGCAGCGCGCCGGCCTGCCCATGCCGCGCGTCTATGTCATCGATTCCCCGCATCCCAACGCCTTCGCCACGGGCCGCAATCCCGAAAATGCCGCCGTCGCCGCGACGACGGGCCTCTTGTCGATGCTCAGCCGGGACGAGATTGCCGGGGTGATGGCGCATGAGCTTGGCCATGTCCGCAACCGCGACACGCTGATCATGACGATGGTCGCGACGATCGCGGGCGCGATATCGATGCTCGCCAATTTCGGCCTGTTCTTCAGGGGCGGCAACAATGAAGGCCATCATAATATGGTCGCCAGCATCCTGGCGGTGATTGTCGCGCCCTTCGCCGCGATGATCGTGCAGATGGCGATCAGCCGCACCCGCGAATATGGCGCGGATCGGGCGGGCGCTGAAATCAGCGGCAATCCGCGGGCGCTCGCTTCGGCCCTCGCCAAGATATCCGGCATGGCCCAGCGGATACCCAACCCGGTGGCCGACAATAATCCCGCCGCGGCGCAGCTCTACATCGTACCCGCCCATGTCAGTCAGATGTTCTCCACCCACCCGGCGACGGAAAGCCGCATCGCCGCGCTGGAGGATATGGCGCGGGACATGGGGCAAGCGCCTGTGCTGAACCCTGCTTATGCCGCGCCGTCCGTCGCCACTCCACCCAACACCTCGCCACGTGGCTCCGCCCTCAACCCCAACGGCATCCACAAGCCGCGCCGATCCAGCGCGCTTGATCCGCACAAACGCTGATGCCAGTTGACGAATTAGTCGGCGATTTTGCTGGTCAGGTCATAGGAGAAGTGGCGGGCTGGGCTATTGATCTGGTCGCCAAGCAGGTTTTCTCACGTTACACGGCGCGCTTCTTCCACGGTTTCGGCCGGAGGGTGATTGCCGTCGCTAGTTTTGGACGAAAGCGAATCCCTTCGTCCCTTCGCATGGTGCCTGTCGGGACGCATCCAAAACCGGCGGTGGAGGATTGGGTCGCTCTTTGGGTAGGCGTTGCAAGCTGGTTTCTTCTCGCCGCCATCGTCCTCATGACTCTCTGGCATTTTCATTAGCTACCGACCGACACTCGTGCTGGATGACGCCGGGCGGCAAAGTCGCTAGAGGCCCTCAATGTCCTCTCCCCCCACCTCCCGTTACCCCGCCAGTCCGCCGCCGCCCGCAGGTCTCCCAGCGCGCCGCGCAGCGCTCAAGCTCCTCGACGCTGTGCTGCGCCGGGGCGAACCGCTGGAACTGGCGCTGCACGGCGCGACGCAGGGGATTCCCGCCGGAAACGACCGCGCGCTCGTTCACGCCATCGCGGCGGAGACGCTGCGCCGCTTGCCCGATCTGGATGCGCTGATCGACGGCGCGACGCGCCAGCGCCTGCCCGACGACGCAAAGGCGCGGATGGTGCTGCGCATCGCGCTCGTCCAGGCGCTCGGCCTCGGCACGCCGCCCCACGCCGCCATCGCCACTGCCCTGCCGCTGGTGGACGGCGGCCCGCGCAAGCTGGTGCATGGCGTGTTCGGCACGATCATGCGAGGCGAGGCGCGCCTGCCCGAAGTGCCCGCGCTCCCGCCCGAAGTTGCGGCGCGCTGGCACGGCCAATGGGGCGATGACATGGTGGAGGCCGCCGCTCGCGCCTTCGCCATCCGCCCGCCGGTCGATCTGTCGCTCCGCGATCCCGCCGACACGGCGCTCTGGGCCGAACGCCTTTCAGGCACATCCTTCGCCCCCGGCCATGTCCGCCTGGGCGATCATGACGCGATCACGGACCTGCCCGGCTTCGGCGACGGCGCATGGTGGGTGCAGGATCTCGCCGCCTCCATCCCCGCCCGATTGCTGGGCGGGGGCAACGGCCGCCATGTCCTCGATCTGTGCGCCGCGCCGGGCGGAAAGACGATGCAGCTTGCCGCCTTCGGCTGGCGCGTCACCGCGATCGACCAGTCGAAGCGCCGGCTGGAGCGCCTGTCGGAAAACCTCGAACGCACGGGCCTTTCCGCCGATGTCCTGACCGCCGATATCCGCACATGGTCGCCCGATGCGCCCGCCGACGCCGTGTTGCTCGATGCGCCCTGCACCGCGACCGGCATCTACCGCCGCCACCCGGATGTGCTGCACCGGATCGGCCCGCGACAGATTGCCGAACTGGCGGAATTGCAGGCGTTGCTGATCGATCGCGCGGCCCAGTGGGTCGCGCCAGGCGGCGTGCTAATCTACGCCACATGCTCGCTGGAGCAGGCCGAGGGCGAGGATCAGGCGCGCGGATTCCTTGCCCGAAATCCCGGGTTTGCGCCATTTGCGCCGGATGCCAACACCCTGCCCGATAGCGTATCGGTTACCGAAGAGGGCTTCATCCGCACCCTTCCCGCCACACTCATGGGGCATGGCGGCGTCGACGGATTCTTCATCGCGCGCTTTCGTCGGACCTGAGGCGCGAATCGGCGCGGACAATGGTTGCGCCGCCCGATTCGCACCGCTAATGCCAGTCACCCATGGCATCATCCGTCCGCATCGCACCATCCATCCTGTCCGCCGATTTCGCCCGGCTCGGCGAAGAGGTGCGCGCCATTGACGAGGCCGGCTGCGACTGGGTGCATGTGGATGTGATGGATGGCCATTTCGTGCCGAACATCACGATCGGCCCAATGGTGGTGAAGGCGCTGCGCCCGCACACGACCAAGCCGATGGACGTGCATCTGATGATCTCGCCGGTCGATACCTATCTCGACGCCTTTGCGGCTGCAGGCGCGGATATCCTGACCGTGCATCCGGAGGCTGGCCCGCACATCCACCGCACCGTCCAGCACATCAAGTCGCTGGGCAAGCAGGCCGGCGTCGTCCTCAACCCCGGCACGCCCGCCAAGATGCTCGATTATCTGATTGACGATATCGACCTTGTGCTGGTGATGAGCGTCAATCCCGGTTTCGGCGGCCAGAGCTTCATTACGAGCCAGCTCCGCAAGATCGAGGCGATCCGCAAGATGATCGACAAGAGCAGTCGGGATATCCGGCTTCAGGTCGATGGCGGCATCGATTTTGAGACTGCACCGCAAGCGATCGCCGCGGGCGCGGACGTGCTGGTCGCGGGAACGGCGACCTTCAAGGGCGGCCCCTCCGCCTATGCCGACAATATCCGGAGGTTGCGGGGCGGGTGAACGACCACAGCCGGCTTCCGCCCCATCCCGCGTCTGCCTCTGAGGATGACGGGATCGAAGAGGGCAAGAGGCTCATCCGCGTGTCGGATGACAAGGGGCTGTCGCTGGCCGAAAGAGTCGCCAACCGCTTCTATCGCCTGACCTGGCGCACGCCGATCCACGCGATGCGTCTGAAGGGGAAATATCCCCTGAAGCTGCTGGCCGTGCCGGATGACGACATTCCCGGCGATCCGCGCGCGGGCAATGCGCTGCGGGCCGGTTTCTTCCTGTTCCGTGGCATGAAGCAGTCGGTCGAGACGCTGGATTTCGCAACTCTCGACGTCGCGCCCGCCTTTCGCGACTATATCCACAGCTTCCGCTGGCTGCGCGACCTCGCCACCGTTTCGACCCGCGATCAGGGCGCGCCGGTCGCAGAGGCGATCATGCGCAAATGGCTCGCCGCCCATTCGGAAAAGCCCAGCGAACCGGCATGGCGCGCGGACAATGCCGGCTGGCGGCTGTTCTTCTGGACCAGCCAGGCGCCGCTCATCCTGTCGAGCAGCGATCTTGTCTATCGCTCGCTGGTCCTCAACTGCATCGCCCGCACCGCCCGCCACCTTGACCAGAGCGCCGACAAGGCCCCCGTCGGCGTCCAGCGCCTCGTCGCATGGGGCGGGATTGTGGCAGCATCCCTGCTGATCCCCGGCGGCGGCCCGCGTCGCATATTTGGAGAGGCCGGCCTGCGCCGCGCGCTCGACAGCGCTTTCCATGGCGATGGCGGTGTCATTTCGCGCGCGCCGATGGCGCAGCTTGAGGGGATCACACTCCTCGCCATGCTGCGCGCCGTCTACGACGCCCGGCGTGAGGAGCCGCCCGCCTTTCTTGACGAAGCCATGTCCCGCACTGTGCCCGCCTTGCTCGGCGTCACGCATGGCGATGGCGGCCTTGGCAGCTGGCAGGGCGGCGGCGCGACGTCGCCGGACATCGTCAACGCCATCATCACCGCCACTGGCGTGCGCACGCGCCCGCTGCGTCAGGCCCGCGACTGGGGCTATCAGCGCCTGTCGGCTGGCGGCACCGTCGTACTGGTCGACGCTGCCCCGCCGCCCGTTTCCCGCTTTGCCGATGCCGGTTGCGCATCAACCGGCGCGCTGGAGGTCAGCGATGGCCCGCATCGCCTGTTCGTCAATTGCGGCGGCGCGGCGCTCGCGGGCGCGCAGTTGCCTGAATCCCTCGCACAGGCGCTGCGCACCACCGCCGCGCACAGCACGCTGACCCTCGCCGACAGCAATTCGACGGCGATCCTCGCTGACGGCACGCTCGGTCGCGGCGTCACCGAAGTGGAGCTGCACCGGCAGGAAATGGACAGCGGCAGCCGGCTGGAGCTCAGCCATGACGGCTATGTTCGCCGTCTGGGCTATGTCCATCGCCGCCTGCTGATGCTCTCGGCGGAGGGCAAGGAAATCCGGGGCGAGGACATGCTGCTCCCCGCCCCGCGCCGCCGCAAGCCGGCCGCCGTACCCTATGTCCTTCGCTTCCACCTCGCGCCCGGCGTCGAGCCGACGGTGACGGCGGATGGGCAGGGCGTGCTGCTGCGGCTGGAAGGCGGCACATTGTGGCAGTTCCGGGCCGGGGGTGGACAGCTTTCGGTGGAGGAAAGCCTCTGGGTCGACGGCAATGGCCGTCCGGTTCCGAGCCAGCAACTCATTGTCAGCGCAGAGGCAGAGCCGGGCGGCAGCAGCATCGGCTGGCTGCTCAAGCGCATGAGCTGAAATCAACATAGGGTCTAGAACGTGGGAAATGTTAAGATTAAGCGGGCGCTCCTTTCGGTGTCCGACAAGACTGGGCTTGCCGAACTTGGCGCGACGCTGGCCAGCCATGGGGTCGAACTGGTGTCGACCGGCGGCACGGCGAAGGCGCTGCGGGACGCCGGCCTGACGGTCATGGACATTTCCGACCTCACGGGCTTCCCGGAAATGATGGACGGCCGCGTCAAGACCTTGCACCCGAAGGTGCATGGCGGCCTGCTCGCCGTGCGCGACAATCCGGACCATGTCGCATCGATGGATGAGCATGCGATCGGCGCGATCGACCTGGTCGTCGTCAACCTCTATCCCTTCGCCCAGACCGTCGCCAAGGGCGCGGAGCGGGAAGAGATTATCGAGAATATCGACATTGGCGGCCCGTCGATGGTGCGCTCGGCCGCCAAGAACCATGAAAGCGTCGCCATCCTGACCGACCCGGCCGACTATGCGCGCCTGATCGCGGAAATGGCGGAGCAGGGCGGCGCGACCAGCTACGACTTCCGCCGGATGCTGGCGGCAAAGGCCTATGCGGCGACGGCCGCTTATGACTCTATGATCGCGAGCTGGTTCGCGTTTGCCGATCAGGGCGTGGCCTTCCCCGAGACGCTGACGACCGGCGCAAAGCTTGCCTCGACCCTGCGCTATGGCGAGAACCCGCACCAGTCCGCCGCCCTCTATCTGCCGCTCGGCCCCACCGCCAACGGCATCGCCCAGGCGAGCCAGGTGCAGGGCAAGGAACTGAGCTACAATAATTATAATGACGCCGACGCCGCGCTCGAACTGGTCAGCGAATTTCGCGATGGCCCGCCGACCGTCGTCATCGTCAAGCATGCCAATCCCTGTGGCGTTGCCACCGGCGCGACCCTGATCGAGGCGTATGAGGCGGCTTTCGCTTGCGACACCGTGTCGGCCTTTGGCGGCATCATCGCCGTCAACCGCCCGCTCGATGGGCCGACGGCGGAGGCGATCAGCGGCATTTTCACCGAAGTCGTCGCCGCGCCTGACGCCGATGACGAAGCGAAGGCGATCTTCGCGAAGAAGAAGAATCTGCGCCTGCTCCTGACTGGCGACCTGCCCGATCCCGCGCGACCGGGCCTAGCCATGAAGAGCATCGCCGGCGGCCTGCTGGTCCAGAGCCGCGATAATGGCCGCATCACCCGCGATGATCTGAAGGTCGTGACGAAGCGCCAGCCCACCTCGCAGGAACTGGAGGACTGCCTCTTTGCGTGGACCGTCGCCAAGCATGTGAAGTCCAACGCCATCGTCTACGCCAAGGGTGGCAGCACGGCGGGCATTGGCGCAGGGCAGATGAATCGCCTCGAATCCGCGCGCATCGCCGCCTGGAAGGCGAAGGACGCCGCCGAAAAGGCGCAGTGGGCGCAGCCGCGCACCATCGGTTCGGCGGTTGCCTCCGACGCCTTCTTCCCCTTCGCCGACGGACTGCTCGCCGCAGTCGAGGCGGGCGCCACCGCTGTCATTCAGCCGGGCGGATCGATCCGCGACGCGGACGTCATCGCCGCCGCCGACGAAGCGGATTTGGCCATGGTTTTCACGGGGATGCGTCACTTCCGGCACTGATCTTCTGGTGGCCTCCGAATCATAAAATGGCGCTTTTGCGCCATTTTATGGAAACCTCCTGCTGTGTCGTCCGTTCTTCTACCCAGAGAGCACGGCAAAACAGGAGTAGAGACATGCACAGGAAGACCATCCTTGCGGCCGCCGCTGCCGCCCTTTTCATTCCGGCTGTCGCCATGGCGCAACCGGTGGAATCCGATCTCGTCGTGACCGGCGACCGCGCGCAGGAAGTTCGCTCGGTCGTCGTATCGCTGCGTGACCTCGACCTGCGCGCCGACCGGGACGTGCGTGTCGCCGATAACCGCCTTCGTCGCGCAGCTAACAAGGTGTGCGCCGACATGCCGGGCTCCAGTCTCGCCGCCAATGATGCGCGCTGCGTGACGGAGGCGTTCAACGATGCCCGGGTCGATCTTAACAGTGCGGTCTATGCCGTTCGCGCGGGCTGAAACGCCCGATCTTCTTAAGAAAAATTAACCCTTCCTTAGAAGATTTCCTTCATTTCCCTCGGAGAGCGTAATCTCCGGGGGATTTTTCTGTAATGGCGTCTGCCCAGCAGTCTGTCGACGTGGCCATCATCGGGGCCGGGCCGGCCGGCCTTACCGCCGCCTACCTCCTCACGAAAAAGGGGTATAGCGTCACGGTGATCGAGAAGGACCCCGTCTATGTCGGCGGGATCAGCCGCACCGTAGAGCATCAGGGTTTCCGCTTCGATATCGGCGGACACCGCTTCTTCTCGAAATCGAAGGAAGTCGTCGACCTCTGGAACGAGATTCTTCCCGACGATTTCATCCAGCGCCCCCGGATGAGCCGCATCTATTATGAGGGCAAGTTCTACAGCTATCCGCTGCGCGCATTCGAAGCGCTGATGAACCTCGGCATCTGGCGCTCGACCCTGTGCATGGCAAGCTATGCCCGCTGGAAGCTCAGCCCGAAGAAAGAGGTCAAGAGCTTCGAGGATTGGGTCGTCAACCAGTTCGGCCACAAACTCTATTCCATCTTCTTCAAGACCTACACGGAAAAGGTCTGGGGCATGCCCTGCGACGAAATGTCGGCCGACTGGGCGGCGCAGCGCATCAAGGGGCTCAGCCTCGGCGCTGCGGTTCTCGATGGCTTGAAGCGTTCGCTGGGCCTCAACAAGCGTCCCAATGACGGCATGCAGACCAAGACCCTGCTCGAAACCTTCCGCTATCCGCGCCTTGGCCCCGGCATGATGTGGGACGCTGCGCGCGATCATGTCGTGAATGGCGGCAACAGCGTGCTGATGGGCCATGCGCTCAAGCAACTGGCGCAGGATCAGGTCACCGGCCGCTGGCGCGTCGCCGCGACCGGCCCGGATGGCGATGTCACGATCAACGCCGCCCATGTCATCAGCTCCGCGCCGATGCGGGAGCTTGCCGGGCGCATCCATCCGATGCCGGCGTCGATGGGCGAGGCGCTCGAGCTTAAATATCGCGACTTCCTGACCGTCGCGCTGATGATCAAGTCGCCGGACCTGTTTCCGGACAACTGGATCTACATCCACGACAGCAAGGTGAAGGTCGGCCGCGTCCAGAACTTCCGCAGCTGGTCGCCGGAAATGGTGCCGGACAGCGATATCGCCTGCGTGGGCCTGGAATATTTCTGTTTCGAAGGTGACGGCCTCTGGTCGTCGAGCGACGCCGATCTCGTCGAACTGGCGAAGAAGGAAATGGCGATCCTTGGCCTCTGCCGTCCGGAGGACGTGACCGGCGGCGCGGTCGTGCGCCAGGAAAAGGCCTACCCGGTCTATGACGACCATTATGCCGCCAATGTCGCGGCGATGCGCACCGACCTGGAGGAAAAATATCCGACCCTCCACATGGTCGGCCGCAACGGTATGCACCGCTATAATAATCAGGATCATGCGATGATGACCGCGATGCTGACGGTGCGGAATATCGAGGCCGGCGCGCGCATCCACGATATCTGGAGCGTCAATGAGGACGCCGAATATCATGAGGCGGGTGACGAGGGGCAACAGGCCGCGCTCGCCAGCGAACGGCTCGTCCCCAGCCGCCTGAACAAGGCCGCCTGATCCCATGATCGCTGCGCTGCTGGGCCGGCTCCCCGGCATCGTCCGCGTAACCTATATCCGCTATATCGCGGCGAGCGCAGGCGCGCTTGCCGTCGATCTCGGCCTGTTCATGGCACTGATCGCTTGGCGCCTGCCGCCCATGCAGGCGTCCGTGGTCGGCTACACCGCCGGCATATTGGCGCATTGGCTGCTGTCCAGCCGCACGGTTTTCTCCGATTCGCTTGCCCTGCGCGGCCGCGCGCGGGGTCGGCAGCAGGCGCTCTTCCTCGTCTCTGCGCTTCTCGGCCTGGCGCTCACGGCATTGATCGTCGGCATGGGCGATATGCTCGGCCTTGACCCGCGCCTCGCCAAGCTGGCGGCGATCGCCATATCCTTCCAGGCGACCTACCTGCTGCGCAAAGCGGTGGTCTTTTCCTGATGAGCAACCGCCGCTTCCTGCTGGCGGTGCTCGCCCTTTCGGCCTGCTGCTGCGCCATGATGCTGTATGTGGAGTGGCACAGCGTCCTGACGCTCGGCTTCCGCGATCCCGACGATGCGATGCGCTTTGTCGAGGTGAAGGATTTCGTCGCGGGCCAGAACTGGTTCGATGTGTCGCAGCATCGCGTGAACCCGCCCCTCGGCGGCCCGATGCACTGGTCGCGCATCGTCGATCTGCCGATCGCCGCGCTGATGCTCCTGTTCCAGCCCTTGTTCGGCACGGCCGTCGCTGATCGCCTCGCGGTCGCGATCACGCCGATGCTTCTGACTATCGCGCTGTTCTTCATGACGGCGCTGGCGGTCCGCCGGGTCGCCGGGCAGGCCGTCGCCCTGGTGGCGACGATCCTGCTCGCCATGTCGATTGGCATCCTCATCCAGTTCCACCCGACCCGCATCGACCATCATGATTGGCAGATCCTGATGAGCGGCATCACCCTGTGGGCGGCGTTCGATCCGGAGAAGCGGCGCGGCGGCGTCATCGCCGGCCTCGCGGTCTCGCTCTGGCTGCACATTTCGGCGGAAGCGCTGCCCTATGCCGCGCTGTTCGGCGGCTTCTTCGCGCTGCATGTCGTCTATCGCGCGGCGGAATGGCCCCGGATGCTGGGCTATATGGGCGCGCTCGTCATCGGATCGACAGCGCTGCTGATCGGCGTCCACGGCTGGTCGGCGGCCTTCATCCCCTATTGCGACTCCATTTCCCCGGTCTATCTGCTGCCGATGGCGGTCGTGGCGCTGATGTTGCCGCTCGCGTCCCATTTTCTGGGCGAACATAGCGTCATCCGCCGCTTCCTTGTCGTCGCCATCGCCGCCACGCTCGGCGGCCTCACCTTCCTGCTCAATGGCAAAGCCTGCATGAGCGGCCCGTTCGGCGGCCTCGACCCCGTCGTCTACACCCAATGGTACACGCAGGTGATGGAGGGCCGTCCGCTCTGGGACCAGAATCCCACGACTGCCGCCGTCATTGCCAGTCCCTTCCTCTTCGGCCTCCTTGGCTCTGTCTTTGCGATCCGGAATGCGCCGACCCCGACCAAGCGGCTCGAGTGGCTGGGCCTCACGCTCCTGTCTTTAGGTGCGATCGTCGTCGCTCTGCTGGTGATGCGTGCCATGTCGGTCGCACACCTCTTCCTGCTTGCGGGCAATGCGTGGCTCCTGCACGACCTCTGGACCCGCGCCCAGCGCCTGCGCGCGCCGGTGCGGATAGTCTCGACGCTGTTCCTGTTCATTGTCACCCCGCTGGGCGTGGAGGCCGCCGCCATCGCCGTCCTGCCCTCGGACGATCCGGCCGAGGCCGCCGCCGATCACAAGGCCGGCGTCTGCGCCAGCATCGCCGGACTGAAGGGCCTCGCCACCCTGCCCAAGGGAACGATCTTCGCCCCGCTCGACATCGGCCCGTCCATCCTCGCCTTCACGCCGCATTCCGTCATCGCCACCGCGCACCACCGCAACGCGGTGGGCATGAAGCGGGTGATTTTGGGGTTTGAGGCGGATACGGCCAAAGCCGCGGCCTTCGTCACCGGCACGGATTATCTCGCCTACTGCCCCGGCTCGGGCGAGATCAGCCGCTACAAGCACAAGCGGTCCAATGCCCTCATGAGCGACCTCGATCGAAACCGCCCGCCCGCCTGGCTGAAACCCGTTCCCATGGGCAAGGATCAGGCCATCCGGGTGTACCGCGTCGTCTACGCGCCGGGCACGAAGCGCATCGCCACGCCGTTCATGCAGTAACGCAGGCCGGTCGGCGGCGGCCCGTCTTCGAACACATGGCCCAGATGCCCGCCGCATCGCGCGCAATGCACCTCCGTCCGCGCTACGCCCAGTCCCCTGTCGGTCGACGTGCCGATGGCTTTGGGCAACGGCTTCCAGAAACTCGGCCAGCCGGTGCCGCTGTCGAACTTGGTCCTGGACGAAAACAGTCGGTTGTCGCACCCGGCACAGGTGAAGGTGCCGGACCGATGCTCGGCGTTCAGCGGGCTTGACCCCGCACGCTCCGTCCCCGCGTCGCGCAACACATTATATTGCCCGGGGGTCAGCTTCTGCTTCCACTGCGCGGGCGTCATCTGCACGGGAAAACTGGCGGCGTTCGCCTCGCCGCCGCCCGCGAAGAACCTGGGGAGGGCGGCGGCCATCACCGCAACGCCAGCGCCGCCCAGCACATATCGTCTGCTGATCATCATCCGTCTCCAGCCCCGCACCCATGATATAGGGACGCCGCCGGCAATTTCACGGGGTGGCCGCGGCCTTCGCCTTCCGGCCGAACAATCCCCTGCGATCGCCCGCGCCGGATTTCAGGACGTTGCGCCGGAACAGCCGCACGCCGATGCGAATGATCAGCGCCACCCACAATAGCTGCCACCCGATCGCCAGCAGATGCGGCCAGATCGCGTCGGACTGCGCCGCCCGCGCAATCATCGCAAAGGGGGAACTGAACGGGAAGATCGCCGCCGCAATTTCCGGCGGCTCGCCCATGCGGTTCACGGCATAGCTGGCGCAGAAGAAGATGACGACCTGGCACATGGTGATCGGCATGGAGAGTGTCTGCACCTCCCGCACGGTCGATGCCTGCGCGCCGATGCCGATGAACAGCGACCCCAGCAACGTGTAGGCCGTCGCGAAATAGAGGAAGAAGAGCGGCACGAACAGCACCCATCCCATGGCTGGCTCCGGCATCGGGAAATCCGTGCCCCGGAACAGGGTATAGCCCGCCGCCGCCGTCACGCCCCACACGGTGATGCCGACAAAGGACATGCCCAGCATCGCCATCAGCTTGCCCAGGAAGATCGCGTCTACTGGCACGGCGGCAGCCAGCACCTCGATGATCTTGTTTGTTTTTTCCTCGACCATGTTGGACAGGACCATGCCGGCCAGCAGCATGGTGAGCAGGAACAGCAGGACCTGCGCCGCCCGGCCGGTAATCAGCCGGGATTGCTGCTCCGATCCGCTGCTCGCCGATACGATATCGCGCGTAACGGGCGTGTTCGGCATGGCCGACCCCGCGCGCGCAACGTTGATCAGCAGGCTCAGGTCGCCCTCGAACTGCCGGACATCGGCATCCTTGCCGGTCAGGCGCGGCGCGGCCAGCGTGCCCGACAGCATTGCCACCGCCTTGGCGTCTTTGCTCGCCAGCACCGCCTGTGGGTCTGTACCGGCCGGGTAGGGTTGCAGGGCCGGCATCGCCTGATCGCCGATCTGCCTTGCGACCGTGTCTCGCGCGCCCTTCAGTTTCTGCAGTTCGGCAGCGGGCATCGCAACGCCCACGGTCGGCCGCGAGCTATCCTTGTCGATCTGCTGCCCGACGCTTCCGGCGAACACGGCAATGAGCAGCGGGAATAGCGGCCCCAGCAGGAACAGGATGAAGGTCTTGGACAGGATCACGGCCGTAAAGTCGCGCCGGGCGATGACGAAGGCGGCGCGCAGCGTCTCGTTCATGCCTCCGCCTCCGCCGGATCGGCCGTGCCCATGTCGCGCGCCGCGCTTTCGCCCGCAATCGCGACGAAGGCGTCATGCAGACCGGGCCGCTCGATCGACAGGCTCTCAATCCCCGCATTGCCGTCGACCAGTGCCTTCAGCAGCGGCTCGATCCCGCTGTCGGGCAGGGCAAACTGCCACAGATTGCCCTCGCGTTGCGTATCGGAGGGTAGGGCGCCTCGCCATGGCCCGTCGCCTGCCCGGGTTTCCAGTCGGACCTGCGGGCGTAACCGGTCGCGCGCGCTGCTGACAGATCCCTCGAACCGGATTCGGCCGCTTGCGACGATCGCGATGCGCTCGCACAACCGCTCGGCATGGGCGATGACATGGGTGGAGAACAGCACCGTGACGCCGGACTCCGCCTCGCGTCGGATCAGCGCCTCCAGCTTGCCCTGGTTGATGGCATCCAGACCGGAAAAGGGCTCGTCCAGCACGATCAGGCGCGGTTTGTGGACGATCGTGCCCAGCAACTGCACCGTCTGCGCCATGCCCTTGGACAGCGACCTAATCGGTTTGTCCGCAGACCCGCCAAGCCCATGCCCCTCCAGCAGCGCGCGCGCCCGCGTCCGCCCCTCTCGAAGGGGAAGCCCGCGCAGCGCGCCCATGAAGGCGATGGCCTCCGCCGCCTTCATTGAGGGGTAGAGGCCCCGCTCCTCGGGCAGATATCCCACCTGCCGCGCCATCTTCAGCGGCTCCGCCTCGCCCAGCAGGGTGCGCCGCCCGCCATCGGGATCGATAATGCCCAGCAACATGCGCAGCAGCGTCGTCTTGCCCGCGCCATTGGGGCCGAGCACACCGAATATGCTGCCTGCGGGAACGGCGATGTCGATGCCGTCGACGGCGCGGAAATCGCCGAATGTCTTGACAAGGCCCCGACCTTCGACCGCATAGGGCGCTGTGATGTGATCGCCGGTCATCGGCGGCAAGATAGCCTCGCGACATGACAACACAAGCGGCCATTCCTCTCGAAGCCCGCCTGAAGGCGGAGGCGATCCGGCTCGGCTTTGCCGACTGCCTCGTCGCGTCCGCCGACGCCGCGCCGGAGACGGCCGGACGCCTGCGCCAATGGCTTGACGAGGGGCGTCACGGCGACATGCTGTGGATGGAGGAGCGGGCGGGCCAGCGCGGTTCGCCAAAAGGTCTCTGGCCGGAGGTCCGATCGGTCATCATGTTGGGGATGAGCTACGCCCCGGCGCGCGATCCGCTGGCGCTGGCCGATGTGCCGGACCGGGGGCGCATCTCCGTCTATGCGCAGGGGCAGGACTATCACGATATCGCCAAGAAGGCGCTGAAGGCACTGGCCCGCTGGCTGGTCGACGCCGCGCCTTGCGAGCTGAAGGTCTTCGTCGATACCGCCCCGGTCATGGAAAAGCCGCTCGCCGCCGCCGCCGGTCTCGGCTGGCAGGGCAAGCACACCAACCTCGTCAGCCGCGATCATGGCAGCTGGCTGCTGCTTGGCGCGATTTACACGACGCTGGACCTTACGCCTGACGCACCGTCGCGCGACAGCTGCGGCTCGTGCAACGCCTGTCAGGATGCTTGCCCGACCAACGCCTTCCCCGCGCCCTACCGGCTCGATGCGCGCCGCTGCATCTCCTATCTGACGATCGAGCATAAGGGGCCGATCCCGGAGGAGTTTCGCGAAGGGATCGGCAACCGCATCTATGGCTGCGACGATTGCCTTGCGGTCTGCCCCTGGAACAAGTTCGCCGACGCCGCGTCGGCCAACCGCGCCTTCCTCGGCCGCGCTGAACTCGCCGCCCCAGCGCTGGCGGACATCCTCGCACTGGACGATCCCGCCTTTCGCGAGGTGTTCGCCGGATCGCCGATCAAGCGCATCGGCCGGGGCCGCATGGTCCGCAACGCCGCCATCGCCGCAGGGAACAGCGGTGACCTCGCCCTTGTCGAAAGGCTCAGGCCTCTGCTGGCCGACGAGGATTCCGTGGTTGCTGAGGCGGCGCAATGGGCAGTCGGACGGCTCGAAAGCGCCAGCACGCCCCGATAGCGCGCGAAACGGACCGAATTGCGCGGGCTGCCATGACGCCAACCATTTGAATTGGCTGGCACGCCCGGAATCGCTTGATCCATAACAGAGCAGACCGTCGTTGATGCCGGCCGCTCCCTCCATGACACTTGCGCCATCGCCAGCCGTGGGGCGGCGGATCGAAGGGGGAAAGCATGAAGATATCGGCAATGGCGCGGGCAATGATCCTGGTCGCCCCCCTCAGCGCCTGTGCGGGCCTCGGCCAACTCAGGGGCGGGGACCGTGTGGAGATTTCCTACAAGGGATCCAGCGACAAGATCGACCAGGCTGGCGCCGTCTATGTCTGGCCGCCCTATTCCAGCGCCGCGATAGTTGATCGAGAGGGCAATCGCTGCGTCCTCGCCGCCAGCGGCGCAAAAACAACGAATGCGACCGTGGAGGCCGCGCGGAAAATCGGCAAGGCGCTCGACAAGATCGATGGACTGGACGCATCCATGAAATCGACCCTGCTGGAAACCTTTACCAAGACATCGGCTGCGGACTCCAAGGCCGCCTTCGTCGATATCGCGCTCTTCCACCTGTGCCTGCTCGATCAGAACGGAACGTTCAAGAAGGAAGATGGCAAGAGCAACCTGTTGATGAAGGCCTATTATCACACCATCGACGCGATAACGAAGGGCAAGGGCGCGGAGGAGATCGCCGAGCTGCTGCCGCCTCCACCGATGGACGAGGAGAAGGCCATACCGCCGTCCGCTCCGCCAAACGACGGGCAATAGCGCCGGCTATTTCCCGGCGAGCGCCATCGCGCAGGGCTCCTGCGCCGTGTCCCGCCCGTCGGGCAGGCGCGTGTCGACATAGGTGACGACAGGCTGTTTGCCCTTGTCGGTCATGTAGAGATAGGCGTCCAGCACGCAGCGGCTGTTGGCGAACTGCAGCTTGCGCATCGTCTTCTCGCGGATGTCGAGGCGCGGTTGGCCGAACATCGCGATCAGCCGCTTGGCATCAGCACCCATCACCTCGACCGGCTTGCCATAAGCGCTGGCCATGGGCGGAGGCGCGGCCACTGGCGGGGCGGCATTCGGCACAGGCGCGCACGCTGACATGGCGAGCGGCAGCATGGCCATCGCGATCGTCCTGCCCCGTGTCATGGTCTGCGTCATGCCGTCCTCTCCCGCTGCCCGTGCAGCACATGGACGGCCATAGCCGCGCTCAAGATCGGCGCAAGCAGGTTCGCGACGGGCACCAGGAACAGCAGCGCCGAAACGAGTCCCATCGCCCAGCGCGTGCCGTGCGGGATGGCGGGCAGCTCCGGATGCCGCCCCTCGACCATGTCGGCCAGGTCGCGGCCCAGCAGGTGGCCGTTCAGCGCCAGGAACAGCGCCAGCGTGCCGACACCCGTCACCAGCAGCGCGATGTAGAAGGGCAGGGCGACCAGATTCCAGCCGATGGTCCGCGTGAGCGACCGCAACGCAAACCGCAGGCCCGCCGTCATCGAAAGGTCGCGCGCCTGCGCTGCCGCCGCCGGATAGCTGTCCCGCTCCACCGCGATCACGATGGCGTCGGAAAACAGCCCCAGCACCGCCATCGCCACCGCGCGGAACAGCAGCCAGGCGACCAGCACCGTCACGACCACGGCGGCCGCCGCGCCTGCCAGCCCGCCTTCGCCCCATCCCATCCAGACGAAGCCATAGCGCAGCCCGAACCACACGCCCACGCCCAGCGCCGCGAACAGGATCAACGTCAGCCCCAGCGATTTGGCCAGCACCGCCCGCGCGGCGGGGTGGAATATCTGCGGCAATGCGCGAAACAGGGCCTTCACGATCATGCCCCGACTATCCCGCCTGGCGCTCGCACGGTCAATGTGTCCGTTGCGCTTGGCATGTGCGCCCACTAGAGCGTCGCCCAACCCTTTCGCAGCCCAAGGATCCTTCGTGCCCGAAACCAAGCCCGCCACTCTCGACGTCGTCGCCATCGGCAACGCCATCGTCGATGTCATCGCCCGCGCCGACGATGGCTTCCTCGCCGAACATGCGCTGACCAAGGGCGGCATGCAGCTGGTCGATACGCAGACGGCCGAACTGCTCTATGACAATATGGGGCCGGGCATGGAGATCAGCGGCGGATCGGCCGCCAACACGCTCGCCGGCCTTGCCGCATTCGGCAAGACATGCGGCTTTATCGGCCAGGTCTGCAAGGATCAGCTCGGCACGGTGTTCGCGCATGACATCCATACGCTCGGCATCGCCTTCGACACGCCGGCCCGCACGGAGGAGCCGCCCACGGCCCGCTGCCTCATCTTCGTGACGCCGGATGGCCAGCGCACGATGAACACGTTCCTCGGCGCATCGCAGTTCCTGCCCGCCGCCGCGATCGACAAGGCGCTGATCCAGTCGGCCAGCATCCTCTATCTGGAGGGCTATCTGTGGGACCCGGCCGAACCGCGCGCCGCCATGCGGTCGGCCATCGCCATGGCGAAGGACGCAGGCCGCAAGGTCGCCTTCACCCTGTCCGACACGTTCGTCATAGACCGCCACCGCGACGATTTCCTCGCGCTGATCGAGGAAGGCATGATCGACATCCTCTTCTCGAATGAGGGCGAGATCACCTTCCTCACCGGCAAGAGCGATTTCGACGCCGCCGTCGCGTCGCTGGCCGACAAGGTCCCCGTGCTCGTCTCCACCCGCAGCGAGAAGGGCGCGATCGCCGTTGTCGATGGCGTCCGCAGCGAAGTCCCCGCGGTTCCGGGCGTCGAGGTCATCGACACCACCGGCGCAGGCGACCTCTTCGCCGCCGGTTTCCTTGCCGGCCATGTCGAGGGCCTGCCGGTCGCCGATTGCCTGAAACTCGGCGCGGCTGCTGCGGCGGAAGTCATTTCCCACTACGGCGCCCGTCCCGAAGCCGACCTGCAGCAGATCCGCACGAAAACGCTGGGCTGACTATATCCTCCCCGAGCAAGCTCGGGGAGGATCATTCAGACCGCCTTGTCCTTTCGGAACAGCGCCCGGTCCTCCGGACCGAATCCGCGTCGCCAGATCACATAGCCGTAAACGCCAAGGATCGCGGGCACCCCAAACACCAGTTCGACCCATTCGAACCGCTGCGGCAGGGCGACGAAGGCCGCACCCGTCAGTCCGCCCGCCGCCGCAGCCACCAACAGCGCCCAGCGCCACGCATTGACCGGCGCATTCAGCAGTCGCGCCAGCAGCCACGCCTTCACCAGCGAACTGGACGCGAGCGCCAGGCACAGGGCCAGCGCGGGCGCCGCGGCGATGACGAGCGGGCCCAGCCCCATCCGTTTCGCTGCGATGATCAGGATGAAGCTCAGTGTCGCCTGCAGCGCGATCATGCCGAGCGAGATCATCAGGTTGCGGTGCCGGGCGATATAGACCAGCGCCGATTCGCTCACCACGGCCGTCGCCGCCACCACTTCGGCCGCCAGCAGGAAGGCGAGCGCGCCGGTGCCGCCGACGAAATGCTTGCCGACCAAGCCCATGACCGCTTCGCCCGGAATGCCCAGCGCCAGCGCAATGCCCAGCTGCGCAGCGATGATCCAGAAGCCGACCTGGCTCACCTGCCGCGCGATCCCGGCATAATTTTTCTCCGCGATGTTGCGGGTGATGACTGGGCCCAGAATCGGGTCGAAACTGGTCTTCAGCTTCTGCGGCAGCGACGCGACCTGCTGCGCGACATAATAGATGCCGACGACATAGGGCGTCGCGAACAGGCCGAGGATCGCGAGATCAATGCGCCGCGATCCCCATTCCACCGCGTCCGCCGCCGCCAGCGGCAAGTTGCGCCGCGCAAGTATTGCCATCCGCCCGGGATGCGGCAGCCAGTCGCGCGGGAATCCGAAATGCCGGTACAGCGGGATCAGCGACGCGATCAGCGCCGCGATCATCGACAGGACATAGGCCAGGATCAGGCCGTCGCGCGCCGAATAATAATAAAAACCGAGCGCCGCGATGCTGATCGTCCACGGTTCGATGATCGATCGCGCCCGCACCGTCGCCTTGATGTCGAAGCGATAGGCGCAGGCGGCGAGCGCCACGTCGGACATCGCGACGGCAATGGCGATCAGCGGCAGCAGCCGGTCCAGCCCGTTGATGCCGCTGTTGGGGAACATCGCCTGCGGAAAGGCGATCAGCACGCCAGCCGCAATCAGGGAGGCCGTCAGCGTCACCAGCATCGCGTCGGCGACGACATGCGTATGCGGCTTGTCCGTCGCGGTCAGCGCGCCGGCAAGGCCGCGTTTGAGGCCCATGGTCGCAAGCTGCGCGGCGAATTCGACCACCAATATGGCATAGGCGAAGCGCCCCAGCGTCTCAGCGCCATACATGCGCCCGGCGATGAACAGGAAGGGCAGGCGCGCGGCCAGCCGCAGCAGGAATCCGAACACATTTGTCCGTCCGCCCTTGGCGAGCGTGGCGATGTCCTCATCGGTCTGCGCGGCATGCCCCTCGCCGCTGCCTGAAGACGCGTCACTCGCCAAAGAAAAGGGGACCTCTCGCTCGAAGCTGCTTCTGTTTGTCAGACAGTATGGGAAAATGCCGGATGAACGAAAGGAATATTCGCGCCCTGCCGCCGCGCCCTATTCGGGGCGGAGCGGTCTGGCAAGCAATGCCTCGACGATCCGGCCGATCGGCGCCTTGTCCTCCAGCAGTGCGCACACCGCCTCGACGATCGGCATGTCGACCCCGGCCTCCCGCGCGGCATCGCGCAGGACCGGCGCGGTGAACGCCCCTTCGGCCACGGTGCGCCGGTTCGCCAGCAGCTCCTTTGCAGGCTGGCCCTCGCCCAGCCCCTTGCCCAGCGAAAAGTTGCGCGAATTGGTGGAGGAGCATGTCAGCACCAGATCGCCCAGACCAGATAGACCCGCCAGCGTTTCCGCCCGCGCGCCGCGCGCCTGGCCGAACCGGCCCATTTCCGCAAAGCCCCGGCTGATGAGCGACGCGCGGGCATTGAGGCCCAGCCCCGCGCCCTCCGCCACGCCGCACCCGATGGCCAGCACATTCTTGACCGCGCCGCCAATCTCCGCGCCGACTACGTCATCGGACAGATAGGGGCGGAAGCCGGGCCGCGCGATCCGCGCCGCGATCCGCTTGCCCAGCGCGGCGTCGGCGCAGGCCAGCGTGATGGCCGTGGGCAGTCCCTTGGCGACCTCATGCGCGAATGTCGGACCGGACAGGACGCATATCGGCGAATCCGGCTGCGCCTGCGCCGCCGCTTCCGACATCAGCAGGCCCGTGCCCGCCTCGATCCCCTTGGAACAGAGCACCAGCGGCTTGCCCTTGGGCGCATTGGCCAGGATGGCGCGCAGATGCTGGGCCGGCGTGACCACCAGCAGCGCGTCGCACGCCTCCAGCGCGTTCATGTCACCGGTCGCGCGCACATCGGCGGACAGCGGCACGCCGGGCAGGTAGAGCGGATTCTCCCGCGCGCCGTTGATCGCGTCGATGACCTCCGGCTCGAACGCCCAGAGCAGCACCTCTTCGCCCCCGGCTGCGCACACTTGCGCCAGCGCCGTGCCCCACGCTCCTGCGCCGATGACGCCGATCTTCATGCCTTCACTCCTGCGCCGCGCGCGACTTCCGCATCCGGGTCCAGCGGCCAGCGCGGACGCGCCGGAAAGTCCAGCCCGTCGATCAGTCCCGCCGCGAACCGCTCGGCTCCGGCCCATCCGATCATCGCCGCATTGTCCGTGCAAAGCCAGAGCGGCGGCGCGACGAAGGGCAGGCCATTGTCCGCCGCCAGCCGCTCCAGCGCCCCGCGGATCGCGCCATTGGCGGCGACGCCCCCGGCAACGACCAGCGCCGTGACGCCATGACTATGGCCGATCGCCCGCGCCGTCCGGTCGATCAGGCAATCGATCACCGCCTGCTGGAAACTGGCAGCGATGTCCTCGACACTGTGCTGGTTCGCCTGCACGGCGCGCATCACAGCGCTTTTCAGGCCAGCGAAGGAGAAGTGCGGTTCGGCTGTGCCTAGAAGCGGCCGGGGCAGGGGAACGGCTTTGGGATTGCCCAGCGCCGCCGCTTTCTCCACCGCCGGACCGCCCGGATAACCAAGGCCCAGCAACTTGGCGGTCTTGTCGAACGCCTCGCCCGCCGCATCGTCGATCGTCGTCGCCAGCCGGCGATACTGGCCGACGCCCTCCACCCGCAGCAACTGGCAGTGCCCGCCGGACACCAGCAGCAGCAGATAGGGGAATTGCAGGGTCGGGTCGGCAAGGCGCGGCGACAGCGCATGCCCCTCCAGATGATTGACGGCGACAAGCGGCTTGTGCGCCGCATGGGCCAGCGCCTTGCCGGTCACAAGGCCGACCATCACCCCGCCGATCAGGCCCGGCCCGGCGGTCGCGGCGATGGCGTCGACATCGGCCAGTTTCAGCCCGGCTTCGTCGAATGCGGCCGCGATCAGCGGCGTCAGCACCTCGACATGCGCACGCGCTGCAATCTCGGGAACAACGCCGCCATAGGCGCGGTGCGCCTCCTCCTGTGTCGCCAGCTTGTGCGCCAGGACTCGCCCGTCGCCTGTCACCAGAGAGGCCGCCGTCTCGTCGCAGCTTGATTCCAGGCCAAGGATGATGGTCATTGCCGCTTCCCTCTAGTGCGCGCGGTGACTAGAGGAAAGCCGCATATGTCCGACTTAGATTTCCCGTTGCGCCTTGGCACCCGTGGTTCACCGCTTGCGCTGGTTCAGGCGAACATGGTCGCCTCGGCCCTGTGCGCCGCGCATGGCTGGACGGCGGAGGCCGTTCGCATCGTCCCCGTCAAGACCAGCGGCGACCGGATTCAGGACCGGGCGCTTGCCGATATCGGTGGCAAGGCGCTCTGGACCAAGGAACTGGACCGCGCGCTGATCGATGGCGAGATCGATTTCTCCGTCCATTCGATGAAGGATGTGGAGACGATCCGCCCGGACGCCATCGCCATCGTCGCGATGCTGCCGCGCGCGGACATGCGCGACCGGTTGATCGGCGCGGACAGCGTCAACGCGCTGCGGCAGGGCGCGGTTGTCGGCACCAGTTCGCCGCGTCGCGCCGCGCAACTTCTGCGGTTGCGTTCCGACCTCTCGATCACCCTGTTCCGGGGCAATGTGGCGACGCGCCTCGCCAAGCTGGAGGCGGGGGAGGCGGATGCGACCCTGCTCGCCGCCGCCGGGCTGGATCGGCTGGGTCAGCCGGACATCGGCGCGGCCATTCCGCTCGATGTCATGCTGCCTGCCCCGGCGCAGGGCGCGGTCGGTATCGAGACGCTCGCCGCCAATGATGGGATGGCAAAAATCCTTTCTGCGATCAGCGACGCGGACACCTTCGATTGCGTGATGGCGGAGCGGGCGCTGTTGCTTGCCCTTGGCGGCGACTGCCATTCCCCGATTGCCGCGCTTGCGCAGGTTGCGGACGGCGCGATTCACCTGCGCGCCGAAATCCTCACCGGCAATGGTGACGATCATGTGACGGGGGAAACCCGATTCGCGCGCGCCGACACGTCCGGCGCATCCGCCTTGGGCAATTCCCTGCTCGACCGCGCCAGCCCTGCGCTGCGCGCGCTCTTTTCGACATGAGCCGACCCTTGTTGATCCTGCGGCCGGAACCCGGCGCATCGCGCACGGCGCAGGCGGCGGCTGCCCTTGGCCTCGAATCGGTCTGCTATCCTCTCTTCATGACGACGCCGATCCCCTGGACCGGTCCGGAGCAGCATCTGGTCGACGCTGTCATGTTCACCAGTGCCAATGGCGCGCGCCATGCGGGGCCGCAGCTCGAACGCTATCTGCATTTGCCCGCCTATGCGGTGGGGGAGGCGACTGCGGAGACGGTTCGCGCTGCCGGCTTTGCGCAGGTTCATGTCGGCGAGCGCGGCGTGCAGGAACTGGCCGGCATCATCGCCGCCGACAATCATACCTGGGTCCTCCATATTTCGGGCCGTGACATCCGCACCTTCGATCCCGGCCCGCTGCGCGTCACCTCCGCCAGCGTCTATGTGTCGGTGGAGAGCGGCCATGCCGCCGCACTTGCTCCCAATCTTGCGGCGGACACCGTCATCCTCATCCATTCGCCCCGCGCCGGGGAACGGCTGGCGGAGCTCGCGCCGCCCTCGGCCCGCGTGGCGCTGCATATCGCGGCGATCAGCCCTGCCGCCCTTGCTGCCGCCGGTGATGGCTGGGGCAGCGCCCATGCCGCCGACCGTCCGGATGATGCGGCGCTACTGGCTCTTGCCGCCGGATTGTGCGAATGATTGCCGGTAAGCGGAAGTCAGGGGCCGGGCGGCGATGAACGACGAGGATATGCCAGTCACGGCGTCAGCCGCCAGCGACGCCTACACGTCCGCGCCCATTCCGCCGATTCCGCCGCGCAAGGGCCGCAACACCCTCATCCTCATCCTGGTCGCGCTCGCCTTCATCGCGGGCGCGGCGCTTGCCGTCTGGGCCTTCCCCTATGTGTCGCGCCTCTGGACGCCGCAGACCACTGCTCCCACCCACGCCCAGACATCCGGCGCGACCCGGCGCGTCGCCGCCTTGTCCTCGGGCCGTCCGCTCGACACCGCCGCGCAGGACCTGCTCGACGTCCGCGTGACGGAGCTTGAAGATCGCCTGACCCGAATCACGGTTGAGGCCCAGGCCGCCTCCGGCAACGCCGCCCGTGCGGAGGGCCTGCTGGTCGCCGTCGCCGCCCGCCGCGCGCTCGATAGCGGGACGCCGCTCGGCTATGTCGAGGGCCAGCTTCGCCTTCGCTTCGGCCAGGCCCAGCCCCGCGCCGTCGCCACGATCATCAACGCCGCGCGCGAGCCTGTGACGCTCGCGGACCTTGAGGGCGAGCTGGACGATATCGGCCCGCACCTCACCGGCAATCCGCCCGACGCGAGCTGGTGGTCGACCTTCAAGAATGAAGCGCGGCAGATGGTCATCATCCGCAAGTCCTCCACGCCCTCGCCGCTGCCCGACCGCGCCTATCGCCGGGCGCAACGCCTGCTCGAATCGGGCCGCGTCGACGCCGCGCTGACGGAGGTCGAGCGTCTGCCCGCCCATGATGTCGCCGACCGCTGGCTGCAGATGGCCCGCCGCTATCGCGAGGCCCGCCGCGCCCTCGACCTCATCGAGACCGCCGCCATCTTGGAACCTCGCCAGATCCGCGCGGGCGACGGCTCGGCGGTGGCGCAACCCTCCCCGCTCGCGCCCTAGTTCACGAAAACCTGCGGCGCATAGTCCAGCCGCGTCGCGCCCTTCCGCACAGCCTCGATCCGCGCCCACGCGGCCCAATGTGGCTGCCCACCGCCGATCATCTCCGGCCCTGTGTCCAACGCGTCCAGATCAACCGTCAGATATACTGGCGCCTCGGGCTGGGCCCGCACCGTGAAATCGCCCACCGCCACCCGCACGCCCAGCTGGGTCGCCGCGAACAGCTTACGCGCGAACGCCGTCGGCACCCTTATGCAGCCATGCGACGCCGGATATCCGGGATTCTCGCCCGCATGGATCGCAATCCCGTCCCAGGTCAGCCGCTGCATGAACGGCATCGGCGCGTCGCTGTAGAGGTTGGAGCGGTGCCACTGCGCCTTCTGCAGTATCTGATAGTCGCCTGCTGGCGTGTCGCGCCCCGGCGATCCGGTGGACACCGCCGCCATCCCCACCAGCGTCTCGCCGCGAAAGACATAGAGCATCTGCTGCGGCAGGCTGACCGCGATCGACAGCGGCCCCTCCGCGCCCGGATCGTCGTTCCACACATAGCGTCCCGGCGACAGCTGCGCCTGCCCGACGATGCCGCCAGTGAGCAGGTCCTGCGCCGCCGCAACGCCCGGTGACAAGCCAAGGACCGCCAGGGCAAGGCCAATGGCGCGCATCGCCGACAGGAACGGATTCGCAGGCATGCCCCTATCATCCCGGTCCCGCCCGATGACGGCAAGAGGCCAGACCGCGGATATTTGCGACAGACCGCTTGTAAGATTACCGCCACGGATGGGTCATAAATCTTTCATAAATGCGCGCCGTGTTTATAGTGTCCGAATGGCAACTGCGTTCGCCCCCTTTGATTCTGTCGCGATTCCCGCTGTCCGCGCCCCTTCGGCGCGGATGCTGGCGCGTGAGGTGCGGGCGTTCGCTTACATGCGCTGCATGTCCGCCTTCGGCCGCGCGGTGCCGCTCGTCGAATCGGGTGAGGGCCGCACGGTTATCGTGATTCCGGGCTTTCTGGCGTCGGACACCACCACCGCCCGCCTACGCAAGTCGCTGGAAAAGGCCGGGTTCGCTGTCCATGGCTGGGGCCTCGGCCGCAACCGGGGCGTCACCGCCGACATACTGGAACGGCTGGACGCGCGCATCGAATCGCTGGCGATCAACGGCCCGGTGACTCTGGTCGGCTGGAGCCTGGGCGGTCTCATCGCCCGCGAATATGCCAAGCATGCGCCGGACCGCGTCGAGAAGGTCATCACACTCGGCAGCCCCTTCTCGGGCAGCCCGCGCGCCAACAATGCCTGGCGCGCCTATGAATATGTCGCCGGCCATTCGGTGGACAGCCCGCCGGTCGCCGTCACCCTGTCGGAAAAGCCCGCCGCGCACACCATCGCCTGCTGGTCCGCCCGCGACGGCGTGATCGCGCCCGCCTCGGCCCGTGGCCGCTCGCACGAACGCGACCGCGCGCAGGAAATCGACTGCACGCATATGGCGTTCATCGTCCACCCCCGCGCCATTAGGGCGGTAGCGAAGCTGATTCTGGATTAAATGAACTCAAAACCCCGTTCGTGCTGAGTAGGGACTGAGCGAAGTCGAAGGCCCGTATCGAAGTACATTGCGCCAAGCTCCGATCCTTCGATACACCACTTCGACAAGCTCAGTGGCTACTCAGGACGAACGGTTTGCAGCAATTGGCCTGACCCCTAATCCACAAACGGCGCAGCCACCTCCACCGGCACCCGCAATATCCGCTGCGTTGCGCGATCCACGATCGCCCAGGTGGTTTTCGCCGCCACCTTCACCTTCCCGTCAGCGCCGGTGAATTCCATCAGCCGGTCGAACCGGGCCCCGCGCGGCGCTTCCCCGACCCAGGTCTTCGCAGTCACCGTCTCCCCGACCTGCACATTGCCGCGATAGTCGATCTCATGCCGGGTCACGACCCAGGCATAGGTCGCGACATGCGCCGGATCGGCCGCCGCCTCCCAATGCATCGTCGCCACATCCTGAATCCACCGCACCCACACCGCATTGTTGACATGCCCCATCTCGTCAATGTCGGCATCCGCTGCGGTAATGGTGGTGATGAAGGGCGGGGGCATTGTTTAACTTTCCCCCCTCCCGCTTGCGGGAGGGGTCGGGGGAGGGGATGTACGTCGAGGGCCTCCGACATGCCCTCCCCTAACCCCTCCCGCAAGCGGAAGGGGGATGATCACCCCTCAACCCCCATCTGCCACAGGATGAACGCAAACTCCTCGGCCACTTCGTGCAGGCTCTCGAACCGCCCCGACTTGCCGCCATGGCCAGCGCCCATATTGACCTTCAGCAGCAGGGCGGCGTCGTTGGTCCGCGTCGCGCGCAGCTTCGCCACCCACTTCGCCGGCTCCCAGTATGTCACGCGGGGATCGTTGAGCCCCGCCGTCACCAGCGTCGGCGGATAGGCTTGCGCCGTCACATTGCTGTACGGGCAATAGCCCCGGATCGTCTCGAACGCCGCCTTGTCCTCGATCGGATTGCCCCACTCGGGCCATTCGCCAGGCGTCAGCGGCAGGGAGGCGTCCATCATCGTGTTCAGCACGTCGACAAAGGGCACATGCGCCACTACCGCCCCCCACAGGTCGGGATCGCTGTTCATCACCGCGCCCATCAACTCGCCGCCCGCCGACCCGCCGGAAATGCCGATCTTGCCTGCGCTGGTCCATCCGCCGTCGATCAGCGCCTTCGCGCAATCCACGAAATCGTTGAACGTGTTGGTCCGCTTTTCCAGCTTGCCGTCCAGATACCATTGCTGGCCAAGGTCATCGCCGCCCCGGATATGCGCCAGCGCAAAGGCGAAGCCCCGGTCGAGCAGCGACATGCGCGCGGTGGAGAAGCCCGGCTCCATCGCGATGCCATAGGCGCCATAGCCGTAGAGATAGACCGGCTCGCTGCCGTCGCGCTTGAAATCCTTGGGATATACAATCGAGACCGGAATCTGCGTCCCGTCCCGCGCCGGAATCAGCAGCCGCTCAGTGCCATATTTCGCCGGATCATAGCCTGAAGGAATGATCTGCACCTTCAGCACGGTCAGGCTCTCGTCCTTCACGTCATAATCATAGACGGTGGACGGCGTGACCATCGATTCATAGCTCAGCCGCAGGACCGACACGTCATATTCGGGATTGTCGTCAAGGCCCGCCGAATAGCTCGCCTCGGGAAACGCGATCCGCTTGGGCGCATGGGTATCGTAATCGCGCAGCTCGATCTGGTCGAGCCCGTCCTCCCGCCCTTCGGTGACGTAGAAATTCTTGAACAGCGTGAAATCGGTCAGGTAGAATCGCGGGGACGCGGCGATCACTTCCTCCCACTGGTCGGGCGTCTTTATGTCCGCCTTCACCAGCCGGAAATTGGGGTGGGTGTCGTTGCTGCGGATGAACAGCGTGCCGTCATGCTCGTCCACATCATATTCGCGCTCCGGCTGGCGGGCGGCGACCAGCAAAGGCTTGGCGGTCGGGTCGCCGGCGGGGATCAGCCACGCCTCGGTTGTCACATGGTCGCCGGTGGAAATGACGATCCACTTTTCGGAGGATGTCAGGCCTACGCTGACGCGGAATCCCTCGTCATCCTCATGGAACAGCTCGACGTCATCCTCGGTCGGCGTGCCGATGCGGTGCAGCTTGGCATTATCCGTCCGCCAATTCTCATTGGCCAGGCAATAGACCAGCCCCTTATTGTCGCTCGTCCACACCAGCGCCGACAAGGTTCCGGGGATGACGTCGGGCAGCAGTTCGCCGGTGTCCAGATCCTTGATCCGCGCCTCGAACCGCTCCGAACCGTCCGTGTCGGTGGCGAAGGCGAGGTAGCGGCCGTCCGGGCTGACCGACAGCGTGCCCAGCCGGAAATAGTCATGGCCCTCCGCCAGCGTCGGCTCATCCAGAATAAGCTGATCGTCGCCGCCCTTCACGGGCTTGCGATACCATTTGCGATACTGCGCGCCTTCCTCGAACGCGCGCCAATATATCCAGTCGCCATCCTTCTGCGGCACGGAGGTGTCATCCTCCTTGATCCGCCCCTTCATCTCCTGGAACAGCGTGTCGGTCAGCGCCTTGTGCGGCGCCATCGCCGCCTCGAACCAGGCATTTTCCTCGCCCAGATAGGACAGGACATCCCTGTCCGTGACCTTGGGATAGCCGGGGTCGCGCAGCCAGGCATAGGGATCGCTTACCTGCGTCCCATGCGCCGTGAAGCTGTGCGGACGCTGCTCGGCGATCGGTGCGGTCTGTGATGCTGTCATGGAGGCGTTCATCCGTTGGCAGGATTTGGTGAGGCAAGGGGAGTGCTGGCGCAGGACGCAAGCCGTGCCTATGTTGGGTCGCAAACTGTTGAAGCAAGGAAGTCGCAATGTCCACCTATGAAGACCGCCTGAAGGCGCTGCGCGAGCAGCTCAAAAGGGACCGTCTGGACGGCTTCGTCGTGCCTCTGACCGACGAGCATATGAGCGAATATGTCGGCGCCTATGCCCAGCGCCTCGCATGGCTGACGGGGTTTCAGGGGTCGGCGGGCAGCGCCGTCGTCCTGCCGGCGGACGCCGCGATCTTCGTCGATGGCCGCTACACGCTGCAGGTGCGCGAGCAGGTGGACGGCAGTCACTGGCAGTATCAGAGCGTGCCGCAGACCTCGGTCGCCGCATGGCTTGGCGACAATGTCGGGCAGGGCGCGCGCATTGGCTACGACCCCTGGCTGCACACCAGCGCCTGGGTGAAGCAGGCGACCGCCGCATTGGCGGAAAAGGGCGCAAGCCTCGTCGCCGTCGACACCAATCCGGTCGATGCCGTTTGGCCCGACCGCCCCGAACCCAGCCGCGCGAAGCTGGTTGTCCATGACGATCGCTATGCCGGGCGCGGCGCAGCCGCAAAGCGGCAGGATATGGCCGACTGGCTCGTCTCGAAGAAGGCCGACGCCGTTGTCCTCTCCGCGCTCGATTCGATCGCCTGGACCTTCAACATCCGTGGCCAGGACGTGGAGCGCACGCCGGTCGCGCTCGCCTATGCCATCGTCCATGCCGATGCCACCGCCGACCTCTATGTCGCGCCGGAGAAGATTGACGAGACGGTCGTGAAGCATCTGGGCAATGCCGTGCGCGTCCATGACCGCGCAGCGTTCGCCGACGCCTTGCAGGACTTGTCGGGCAAATCCGTCGTCGCCGATCCGGAGCGCGCCGTCGCGGCGATCTTCGACGGGCTGGAGGCGGGCGGCGCGACCATCCTGCCGCTGCGCGATCCCGCCGTGCTGCCCAAGGCGGTGAAGAACGAAACGGAGATTTCCGGGCACAAGGCCGCGCAGAAGCGCGACGGCGCAGCGCTCAGCCGTTATCTCCACTGGGTTTCGGTGGAGGCCCCAAAGGGCGGCGTTACCGAACTCTCCGCCTCCGACCGGTTGCGCGCCTTCCGTGAGGATACGGGCATGCTGAAGGACCTGTCCTTCGACACGATCAGTGGCGCAGGCCCCAATGGCGCTGTCGTCCATTATCGCGCGGAGGAAAAGACCAACCGGCCGCTGGAGACCGGCACGCTCTACCTCGTCGATTCGGGTGGCCAGTATCAGGACGGCACCACCGACATCACCCGCACCCTGGCCATCGGCACGCCCAGCGCGGAGATGCGCGAAAGGTTCACGCTGGTGCTCAAGGGGCATATCGCCCTTGCCAGCGCCATCTTCCCGAAGGGCGCGCGCGGGGGGCAACTCGATATCCTCGCCCGGCAATATCTGTGGGCGCGTGGCCTCGACTATGCCCATGGCACCGGCCATGGCGTCGGCAGCTTCCTGTCGGTGCATGAGGGGCCGCAGCGGATTGCGACCTTCAGCGGCGGCGACGAGCCGCTCCAGCCGGGCATGATCCTCTCGAACGAGCCCGGCTATTACAAGGCGGGCGAGTACGGCATCCGCATCGAAAACCTCGTTCTGGTCGTGGAAAAGGCGATTCCGGGCGCCGAACAGCCCATGTTGGGCTTCGAAACGCTCAGTTTCGCGCCGATCGACCGCAATTTGGTGGACTTATCGCTGATGGATGACCGCGAACGGGCTTGGCTCGACGCCTATCATGCGCAGGTGCTTGCCCTCGTCGGTCCGCAGCTGGACGGCGAAGCCAAGGCCTGGCTGGAAGGGGCCTGCGCTCCCCTCTAATCCAACACAGGATCTTCAGACCCCCGACCCCCGCACACTTCGCCACGAACATCCGCCGCGCTTTCCCGCGCCTGTCCCTTGCGCCGCCGCAGATTCTCGCGCAGCGACTGCGCCAGCCTGCGTTTGCGTTCCTCATTCCCGTTCGTCATAGCGCCGGTCTAGCGAAATCAACGCTATCCCGGCAAGCCGCCTTGACAATGGGGATGTCCCGGGGCCATAGGCCCGCTTCCGGCGTCCGGGCGAGGGTCCCGCATGCAAAATGGTAAGCTGCCGTAGCTCAGTGGTAGAGCGCATCCTTGGTAAGGCTGAGGTCGTGAGTTCAATCCTCACCGGCAGCACCATTTGCAACATAGGCCGGCCCGCGCCACGCCTGTCCGCCTGAAAGCGACGCACGGCTGATGACTCGCTCCACCACCTCCACAACGACGCGCGCCTACGCCATGCTGGTGCTCGTTATGCTGCTATGGGCGGGCAATTCGATCGTGGGGCGCGCGGTCCGGGATACCATTCCGCCGTTTACACTCGCCTTCGTGCGCTGGACCGGCGCTCTGCTCGTCCTGCTGCCCTTCGCATGGCGCGGCCTTGTGCGGGACGCCGCCGGGATCAAGGCGGGATGGCGCTCCCTGCTGCTGCTCGGCATTGTCGGCGTCGCGGCGTTCAACGGGTTTCTTTATTGGGGCCTCCACTACACCACGGCGACCAACGGATTGCTGTTGCAGGCGGCGATCCCCGCGTTGGTGCTGCTGTGCAATCTCCTGTTCTTCCGCGACCGCGCCACCGCGTGGCAAATATTCGGGGTCATGCTTTCCACGATCGGGGTCATCCTGGTCGTCATCAAGGCGAACCTGCACATTCTGGCGACGCTGCGCCTGGGATTTGGGGATATGCTGATCCTCTGCGGCGTTGTCGCCTGGGCGATCTATACCAGCCTGTTGCGAATCCGGCCGCCGATCGGCCCGGCAAGCTTCGTCTTCGTCACTTTCCTGATCGCCGCCCTGGCAATGCTGCCGCTCGCGATCGGGGAAGGACAGGAGATTGCCAGAATGGATTTGCGGCCGGGCGTCCTCGCCGCCTTCGCCTATGTCGCGCTGCTCCCCTCGCTCGTCGCCTATTTCCTGTTCAATGTCGCCGTGGATGAGATCGGCGCAGCGCGGGCGGGACAGACCATAGGCCTCATGCCGTTATTCGGCGCGGTTCTGGCCGCGTTGCTGCTGGGCGAACCGTTGCATGGCTATCATCTTGCCGGGATGCTGCTGATCTTTCTGGGCATCGCGATCACGGCCCTGATCCATCCCCGTTCGGATTTGCCCTGACCCGACTTTCGGCCCCTGTTCCCGCCCTGATATTTCGGCCATAGTCAGCGCGCGACTTTTCATTTAGTCCAGCAGCAGGACATAAAATTTCACGGCTGTTACAGACCGTGCGAGCCAGGCGGGAGCATCTATGACCACATCCACCAGCCCAGCTACCCCCATCGCCGAACTCACTCTACGCGGCGTCATATTGGGTGGGCTCATCACTTTGCTGTTCACGGCGGCGAATGTGTATCTGGGCCTGAAGATTGGTCTGACCTTCGCCACCTCGATTCCCGCAGCCGTCATTTCGATGGCGATCCTGCGCTTCTTCTCCGGCGCGACGATCCTGGAGAATAACATCGTCCAGACGATCGCGTCGGCCGCCGGCACGCTGTCGGCGATCATTTTCGTCCTGCCGGGCCTTATCATCGTCGGCTGGTGGACGGGATTCCCCTATTGGACCAGCGTGTTCGTCTGCGGCCTGGGCGGAATATTGGGCGTCATGTATTCGGTGCCGCTGCGCCGCGCGCTCATCACCGGCTCGGATCTGCCCTATCCGGAGGGCGTCGCCGCCGCCGAAGTGCTGAAGGTTGGCGCAGGATCGCGCGAGGGAGAAACGGAAAACGCCCGCGGTCTCGCCGCCATTCTGATGAGCTCTGCGGCCTCCGCCGCCTTCGCCATCGTCGCCAAGACCCGGCTGATTGCCGAGGAAGCCGCCACATTCTTCAAGTTTGGCGCTGGCGCATCGAGCGTTTCCACCAGCTTCTCCATGGCGCTGATCGGCGTAGGCCATCTTGTCGGCCTGTCGGTCGGCGCGGCGATGTTCGTGGGCCTGTTGATCAGCTGGGTCGGTATCGTCCCCTATCTTACCTCGCCATTGCCATCGGGCGCGGTGCTGAGCGAACTGGTCGGCACCGCCTTCCGCTCGCAAGCGCGCTTCATCGGCGCAGGCACGATCGGCGTCGCGGCGATCTGGACCTTGCTCAAGATATTGGGACCGATCATCAGCGGCATCCGCTCGGCCCTTGCCGCCGCGCGCGTGCGCAAGAGCGGCGTCGGCCTGTTGGAACTGACGGAGCGCGACCTGCCGATCGGCATCGTCGGCGGCACGATCCTCGCCTCGCTGGTGCCGATCGCCATCCTCCTCTGGTCGTTCGTGGACGGCGGCCCGATCGCTGACCATCTGGTGCCGGTGATCGCCGCGACACTTGTTTACATCCTCGTCGCCGGCATCGTGATCGCATCGGTATGCGGCTATATGGCCGGCCTGATCGGCGCCTCGAACAGCCCGATCTCCGGCGTTGGCATCCTCGCGGTGCTGGGCGCGGCGCTGCTCCTTGCCGCATTCTACGGATCGGGCGGCGATCCGGAGCGGGGCAGGGCGCTCGTCGCCTATGCGCTGTTCGTCACCGCAATCGTCTTCGGCGTTGCCACCATCTCGAACGACAATCTGCAGGACCTCAAGACCGGCCAGCTTGTCGGCGCGACGCCGTGGAAGCAGCAGATTGCGCTCGTGCTGGGCGTTGTATTCGGATCGCTGGTGATTCCCCCTATTCTTGGCCTGCTCAACAGCGCCTTCGGTTTCTCCGGTGCGCCGGGCGCAGGGCCGAATGCCTTGCCTGCGCCGCAGGCGGCGCTGATTTCCGCGCTCGCACGGGGCGTGCTGGAGGGTGATCTGGACTGGGGCCTGATCGGCTTTGGCGCGGCCATCGGCGTGGTCGTGGTGATCGTGGACGAATTGCTGGGCAAGACCGGCAAGATGCGCTTGCCCCCGCTCGCGGTCGGCATGGGCATCTACCTGCCGATGGGCCTGACCCTGTTGATCCCGATCGGCGCGGTCATCGGCACCTTTTACAACCGCTGGGCGGCGCGTGCGGCCAACCCGGAATTCGCCGAGCGGATGGGCGTGCTGATGGCGACCGGCTTTATCGTCGGCGAAAGCCTCTTCGGGGTCACTTTCGCCGGTATCGTCGCCGCCACGGACAGCGACACGCCGCTCGCGCTGATGGAGGAGCATGCCTGGGGCGTGCCGCTCGCCGTCGTTTCTTTTGCGGTGATCATCGGCTGGCTGTACCGCAAGGTGCGGCAGATGGCCTCCAGCCCGCTCTGATATGGTAGAAACTGAACAGCCCCGCCCGGTATTCCGGACGGGGCTGTTTCAGGTCAGCGCTTTTTCGCCATCCACGCCGCCACATCCGGCTTCAACCGGGCGCGGGTTTCGGCGCGCGCCTTGATCGCGGCGATGCTGCGATCGACGATATTGCGCGACTCCGGCGTCAGATACTGGGTGGCATAGGCATCCAGCTTCTGCGCCATGGCCGGGTCGGTGGAGCTGTTGCCGAGCCGCGCGACGGCCTGCGAGCGGGCGGACACGTCGATCAGCGCCTCATATTGCTGGCGGTGCGCCAGGACGAAATCGACCGCCATCATGCTGTGCGCCGCGCCCACCGCACCAATGATCGCCGCACTGGTGGTCTTCCCCGGCTCATCGGTCAGCGCCAAGTCTAGCGCCTTTTGCGCCAGCGCATCGCTGCTGGCCCTGCCCAGCAGCGCGAAGAGCTGGCTCTTCTCCAACTGGCTCGACGCCTTGTTGGCCATCGTCCGCAGGATATCCCATGTCGCTGGTGTCGCGTTCACCGCAACGATGGTCAGCCACACATTCTTGAGGGGGCCATCGAGCGCGTCGGGGTTGGCGGAAAGCGCCTTGAACCGGCGATCGGCTTCCGCCAACACCGCACGGTCCCCGACCGACCCAAGCGTCTCGATCAGCGTCTGGCGCAGCAGCGGAACTTGCGGGCCTTCTCCGGCCTTCGCGTCATAGCCGATGGCGCTCAGCAGGGGTGTCAGCTTTTTCGAGGCATAGGCCGCCGCTTTCGCCTGCCCCTTGGCGTCACCTTCCAATATGTCCCGGCTCGCCTTCAGATATTGCGGCAGGGCGGCCAGCACGAAGGGGCTGGCGTTGGAGGGCACAGCATCGATGAGGTCCAGCGACAGGCTGATCGGCTGATATCCGCCTTGCCCGATCTGCCAGTTGTCGGCGAGCAGGCCGAGCTGGTCGATCGACGGCACCGTTGCAAAGCCCTTCGCCAGCGCGGCAATATTGGCGGCCGGATAGAGCGAGCGGTAATAGCCCGCCTGCCCGGCATTGATGACATAGGCTCCGCATCCGGGCAGCTCCAGCGATGCTTTGCCGTCCAGGATCAGGCGCTTCGTCTCGCCGCCGATGGTCTGCGCCATGACGGGAACGTGCCACGACTGGGCGGTCTTGTCCTTCGCGTCGCGGCTGAACTCGCTTTGGCTCAGGCTGAGCGTGGTGACGCCGCCCTTGCACGTCGCGCTGTCCACTTTGACGAGCGGTATGCCCGGCTTGCTCGTATAGTCATGCGCGATGCTGACCAGGCCCTTCGCGCCCGCACCTTCGATGGCCTTCCACAGGTCATCGGTCTGCGTGTTTCCATAGGCATGGGACTTCATATAGGCGCGGATGCCCTCCCGCCATGTGCTGTCGCCGGCGAACGCTTCCAGCATGGTGATGACCGCTTCGCCCTTCTGGTAAGTAATGGCGTCGAATGCCTGGTTCACCTGGTCGACGGTCTTGATCTTCTGCACCACCGGATGCGTCGTCTTGAACGCGTCCAGGCCCATGGCCAGTTCGCGTCCGTCGATCCGGGTCAGTAGCGTTTCCCATTGCGGTTGCAGGGTCGCGGTGACCTTGGTCGCCATCCAGCTCGCAAAGCCCTCGTTCAGCCACAGGTCGTCCCACCAGGCCATGGTGACGAGATCGCCGAACCATTGATGCGCCATTTCATGCGCGACGATTTCATAAATGCGGCGCTTCTCGGCCTCGGTCGTGAACCTGGGGTCGACCAGCAAGGCGCGCTCGAAGGTGAAGATCGCGCCCCAATTCTCCATGGCGGAGAAGAACTGGCTCTGGCCGGGGCCGGCGACATTGTCGAGCTTCGGCAATGGGAAGGGCGTGCCGAAATAGTCGTTATACCAGGGCAGGATTTCCGCCGAGGCATCCAGCGCCAGCGTCGCCTTCCCCGTATTGCCCTTGCCGGTCACCACGCCGACCTCGGTCTTGCCCGCCATCTTTGTCGCGCGGTCGAGTTCGCCGACGCCGAAGAACAGCAGGTAGGACGACATTTTCGGTGTAGTCCCGAACGTCACCTGTGTCGTCCCGTCGGCCAGATCCTTGCTCGCCTTGATCGGCATGTTGCCGACCGCCAATTGCCCCTTGGGAATGACGGCCGTCAGGTCGAACGTGGCCTTAAAGCTTGGCTCGTCCCAGCTGGGCACGAAGCGGCGGGCGTCCGGCGCCTCGAACTGTGTGAACAGCGCCCGCTTCTGCGCGCCGGCGTCATTCTGGTAATCCAGCGCGAACAGGCCGTTCGCCTGGGTGTTGATGATGCCGGAATAGGCTATCTCCAGCACATAATTACCGGGCGCGATCGGCTTGCCGAAATCCAGGGTCGCGGTCTGCGCATCCGCGTTGACGGTCGCGTTGCCCTTGACGGCCTTCCCCTTCTCCGGGGTGATCGACACGCTGGCGAAGCTGATGTCCGCAGCGTTGAGCGTCAGGACAGGGGTGGCCTGCGCAACGACGATGTCGATGGCCACCGCGCCAGTAAAACTTAGCTTTTCGGCATTGGGCGTGACGGTGATCGCATAATGCGTCGGCATCACACCGCGCGGCAGCTGTGTCGTAACGTTGGATGCGGGGCCATCGCCGGTCTGGGCGGAAGCGAGCGAAGCGGTGGCAAGCGCGAGCGGGGCAACGGCGAGCGACAGCATCGCAAGCGAACGGTGGAAGATCATTGTGTGGGGACTCCGGGTGCTTTGGGCGTGCGGTAAACGCACGGCATGCCCAACCGTTCGGACCTTTTTGTACGAGCGTCAATAATGCCGGTAACTTGTCCATGTCGTTCGTCGAAAATCGATCGACCTGACGACCCGCCGGCATGGTGCAAGACTTTGTTAACGGAATCGGTGTCGAATGTCCCTGCGGGCGGCGACATAGGGACTCGCCATGGATATCGAAGCCGTGATCCGGCAGTTGCAGGCCAGGATCGAACATCTCGGCGCGACAGTGAACACCCTATCGGTGGAAACATCGGTTCTTCAGGAGCTGTGCGCCGCGCTAATGGCCGAACTGGCAATCCTGAGCGATCGTCCGTCGGAACGGCTGGAGCAGATCATCGCCGATGAGCAGCAGGTCAGCTATCAGGTCGCCAGCGACATGGACGACCATAGCGATGACATGTGGGATTTGCTGGTCGATCACGCCGAAATCCGTAACCGCGCGTTCGATCATGCGCGCATGGCGCTGGCCCGGATCATGGGCCACCATTAGGCAGGCGATCAGGCCGCGTTTTCGTTGGTGATCAGCTTCAGGTCGGCCGCCTGTCCGCCCTTGTGCGCGAAACGGCCATCGACCTGTCCGCCCGCTGCGATGGTGATGCGCTCATAGGTTACATCGCCGGTGATGCGGGCCGTGCTTTCGATCAGCAGTTCCTCGGCGTCGATCGATCCGTCGACCAATCCCGCAAGACGCGCGGTCTTGGCGGTGACATGGCCCTTGATCCGGCTATCGGCACCCTGGACCAGCGCGGCGCAGGTGATATCGCCCTCGACCGCGCCGTCGATATGCAGGTCCACGCTGGCGGCGATATTGCCGGTGATCGTGACGTCGCCGCCGATCAGGGAGAAGGGGACGTTCTTACCCCCGGTTGCCGACATCGGCGAAACGCTGCTTGGCGATTTGCTGGACTTGGAGAACATCGCGGTCGGCCTCCAGGAAGCGACGGGGGTTGATGGCGGCACCGTTGACGCGCACCTCGAAATGCAGATGGGTTCCGGTCGAGCGGCCCGTCGATCCCATGCGGGCGATCTGGGTGCCGCGAAACACGGTTTCGCCCACGCGCGTGCTGAAGCCCGAAAGATGGGCGTAGCGCGTTAAGATACCGTTGCCATGATCGATTTCGACGACATTGCCATAGCCTTGGCGTTGACCGACATAAGCGACCTTTCCGCGCGCGGCGGCAAGGATTGGCTGGCCGTAGGCGCCGGAGAAATCCAGGCCCGCGTGAAAGGCGGCATGGCCATTGAACGGGTCGCGCCGCACGCCGTAGGAACTCGTCAGCATGACGCCGGCGGTGGGCTTGCCCGACGGGATCGACACCAGCCCCTGCTCCAGCATGTCCATGCGGGACAGCGCTGCCGAAAGGCCGCTTAGTTCGCTGGTCAGTTCGTCACGATCGCCGCGCCATGGAACATAGGGACCGCCCTGTGCGCTATTGCTGCGACTTAACAAGGTGCGCGGGTCAAGACCGAAGGAGCGAATCGCCGCCTCCGCTTTCTTCGTGCGCTGCTGGACGGCGCTGGTCAGCATACGGGCAAAGGCGAGCTGGCGCGCCTCAATGCCCATGAGCGGTCGCGCTTCCGGCAGGGCGGCGCTGATCTTCGCGGCCTTGGCGTCACCAGCGACCTTATCGCCAGCCTGCGCCTTGCCGATCACCGTGCCCGGATCGGGCTGCGCGCCGAAATGCGTCTTGAACAGATCTTCGAGATAATCCTGTCGCGTTTCCAGGTCCTGGGCGACCTCGCCGACTGATGCGCGATAGGCTTTCACTTCCTTGGACTTGCTCGCAATGCTCCTGCTTTGCTGGTCAAGCGCTGCACGCTCCACCGCGACGCTCGCCTGCGTGGTCATGAGGAACAATGTCACGCCTAGCCAGCCGCAGAAAGCCGTCGAAACTGCGCCAGCGGCGAGCAATTGTGCCTTGGTGCCGATCTTGAGAAATTTCACTTCGCCACCCGAGCGGAGATAAATCTCCCGCGCCGGAAACGCGGCCATAAGGCCGGTTTTGAGGCCGGCTAAGCCTCTCTTTATCTTTATCACCCGCTGACCCGATTTCTTGGAATTCGAGTCGCGGTAGCAAAGCCAGGGCCGAGTCGCGAATCCGCGAAGGGGGACTCGTGACGAGTCGAAGACTCAACAGGCTGAAATGATTTTCATGCCTGATTTGTTCCCAGGAACATCAATCATTTGGTAACCATATTCCGGTTTTGCGGCGAAATGTGGGTGTGGCCTCAGCCCGCTCTCAACTGCTGGACAAGGCGCTCCAACTCCTGGCCCAGATCGCCCGCGCGGCGGTTCAGCGCCGTGGCAACATCGTCCATCTGGGCGGTGAGCAAGCCGCCGCTGCCGATCAGACGATCCACCTCTGCAGCTGTTATGGATGCGCCTTCGATCTGCGATGCAACCTCGCGGGCGGACGCTGCGATCTCGCTCACGGCGACTTCCTGCTGGCTAAGCGCGGCGGCGATGGCGTCGGCTGATCCAGCGATTGCGGACACCGCGCCCTGCGTTTCCGAGACAGCTTCCGACACGCTCGTTGAGGCCGTTCCAATATTTTCCAACTTGGCCACGATCGCCTGTGCTGCCTCTCCGGTACGGCGCGCCATGACTTTCATTTCATCCGCGACGATCACGAAGCCACGGCCCGCCTCTCCGCTACGCGCTGCCTCGATCGATGCATTGAGCGCCAGCATGTGACTCTGCGCGGAAATAGCCGAGATGAGGTCCAGTATCTCGCCTGCAGCGGAAACCTCTTCCTTCAGAGATTCCAGCCGGGGTCCCATTGCCTCAACCGTATCGCGCGTCTTCTGGGAATGGATGCGGGCGGACTGGCTGTTGCGCGCAACTTCGCCGAAGGACGACACCAGTTGTTCGACGATTCCCGCAACATTGGAAATATTGGCCGATGCCTCCGATCCCTTTCGCCGGAGTGTCGAAGATGACTCTGCCGATTTCCCGGCAAGCATCTGCGACCGGCGGTTATGCGTCTCGATCTGACCTGCAGCGTCGCGGATATCACTCATCAGGCCAGACAGATTCTCGACGATCAGATCGGCAGCCTCTCCGCGCCTGATGGCGGAGGCATCTGTCGAGTCTCGTTCGGCTCTCGCCTGGGCCGCGCGGGCCGTGCGCTCGGCTTCGCGGCTCACGGCGAGTTCGCCTGCGCGCGCTTCGGCCTCGGCCTGCGCGGCAACCGCGATCTTCGCCTGCTCCTCGGCCACGGCGTTGAGCCGCGCCTGTTCCACCATGCGCACACGGCCATCGGTGATCAGGCGAAGCAGGCCGCAGGATTCCAGGATAACCAGAGTCGCATGGACGGCCACCCGCTCGTAATCGCTGCTGCCTGCAAAGACCCAATGAGGCGTGACGGCCACCAATATGGCGTGATGAAGGGCAATGACCGCGGCCGTCACGAGTATCGCGCGCCTGTCGTACATCAGGGCGACGCCGGCCAGGCACACGAAGAAATACATGTGCATGTCCATCTGCCAGCTATGGCCCTGCATCATATAGACGAAGAGCGCCGGATAGCCGGCATAGGCCAATGCAATGACCTGCGGCGTCAGGGGATCGAGGGGTCTGCGATAGGCGCAGAAGAGCGGAGCTATGCCGAACAGCGCGGCTAGAATCGCAGGCGCGGCTATGTCGGGCGCGCCGGTAAGCAGGCCCAGACAGATAAGACCTGGAACGTTCACCCAGCCGAGCGTCGCGAGCAGCCGTACGGAGGTGCGCCGCAGATCGCTCAGCATAGGAATGGCGGATTCGGTCACGCGATGGACCCCGCAGTCCGGCAACCCGCTATGGATGTCGGCAACAAGAGAATGCCGTGCTTGAGCGCTTCTGGCAGGATAGCGTCGCGATCGGCGGCCAGAACCAGGCTCCCGGCTATGGGGCCGGCCCGCTCTATACGGGCGCCCGCGCTGATCAGGGCGGCCATGCCAGCGCTGCGTGACTCGGAGAACAGGGGGATGGCAACCATATTACCCTGCGCGGGCGGCATCAGCGCGACCAAGGCTATTCCTGCGCTAACCAGCGAAAGCTGCAGAAGCGCGGGGATAATTCCCAATGGCGAAGCCGTTCGGTCCATAATGATCCCCATCCCATCTTATCGTTGATGGCGCGTTAATTTAACGCCGCTTCGGACCTGTCACCTTTCATAGATATGGGCTGAAGGGTGCTTGCCGCTTTGTCGCCGGGCTCGGCTTGACCCCTTATGCCCTCGCCGCTATAGGGCGCGCCTGTCCGACGGCCTTCGGTATGGAGAATCGCTTCTTCTCTCCGTCATTCCCCGGGCAGGAAACACAGAGCTGAACATTGCCGGGTGCTCTTGCGGCTCCAGGGGTCAGATGACCGCCGGGGCCTTTGCTGTTGAACATAACAGTATGACCGCAGGACGTTTCGGCAGAGTAACTTTGCAAAGGTGAAGGGCTTCATGCCAACGATTAACCAGCTGGTCCGCAAGGGCCGTGATCCGCAGAAGGCCAAGTCTAAGGTCCCTGCGATGGAGGCAAATCCGCAAAAGCGCGGCGTTTGCACTCGCGTCTATACGACGACCCCGAAAAAGCCGAACTCGGCGCTTCGTAAGGTGGCCAAGGTTCGCCTGGTCAACCAGCGCGAAGTCATCACCTATATTCCGGGTGAAGGCCATAACCTGCAGGAGCACTCGGTCGTGCTGATCCGTGGCGGTCGTGTTCGCGATCTTCCCGGTGTGCGTTACCACGTCCTTCGCGGCGTTCTGGATACGCAGGGCGTCAAGGACCGCAAGCAGAGCCGTTCCAAGTACGGCGCCAAGCGTCCTAAGTAAGGGAGACAGATACCATGTCACGTCGTCGTCGCCCTGAAAAGCGCATCATCCTGCCCGATCCCAAATATGGCGATCAGGTCCTTTCCAAGTTCATGAACAGCGTGATGGAGGACGGCAAGAAGGCCGTCGCCGAATCGATCGTTTATGGCGCACTGGAGACCGTCGAGGTGAAAGCCAAGAAGGATCCCATCCAGATGTTCCATGACGCGCTGAACAATGTGAAGCCCGGCATCGAAGTCCGCAGCCGCCGCGTCGGTGGTGCGACCTACCAGGTTCCCGTCGAAGTGCGCCCCGAGCGCGCCCAGGCGCTGGCGATCCGCTGGCTGATCACCGCCGCGCGCAACCGCAGCGAAACCACGATGGCTGCCCGTCTTTCGGGTGAGTTGCTGGACGCTGCCAATAATCGCGGCAATGCGGTCAAGAAGCGCGAAGATACGCACCGGATGGCGGAAGCCAACCGCGCCTTCTCGCACTACCGCTGGTAACACACTATATACAGGGCCGGGCGCTGCGACAGTGGTGCCCGGTCTTCCTTATTCTCTTATTCCCAACCGCCGGCCCGCCGGCAACGGAGTGAAACATCATGGCCCGCAGCCATCCGCTCGAGCGTTATCGCAACTTTGGCATCATGGCGCATATTGACGCCGGCAAGACGACGACGACTGAGCGTATCCTTTACTACACCGGCAAGTCCTACAAGATCGGCGAAGTCCATGACGGCGCCGCCACGATGGACTGGATGGAGCAGGAGCAAGAGCGCGGGATCACGATCACGTCGGCTGCGACGACATGCGTTTGGAAGGCTGAAGAGGGCAAGGGCCCAGAGCATCGCCTGAACATCATCGACACCCCCGGCCACGTCGACTTCACGATTGAAGTCGAGCGTTCGCTGCGCGTGCTCGACGGCGCGGTCGCGGCGTTCGACGGCGTTGCCGGCGTTGAGCCGCAGTCGGAGACCGTGTGGCGTCAGGCGGACAAGTATCGCGTGCCGCGGATGTGCTTCATTAACAAGCTCGACCGCACCGGCGCCGACTTCTACTACTGCGTGCAGACGATCATCGACCGTCTGGGCGCCAAGCCCGCCGTCCTCTATCTGCCCATCGGCGCGGAGAGCGATTTCAAGGGCCTCGTCGATCTCGTCGAGAATCGCGCGATCATCTGGAAGGATGAGAATCTCGGCGCTGAATTCTCCTATGAAGAGATCCCGGCCGACCTCGCCGACAAGGCTGCCGAATATCGCGAGAAGCTGATCGAGCTTGCCGTCGAGCAGGACGACGACGCGATGGAGGCCTATCTCGAAGGTAACCTGCCCGACGTCGCCAAGCTGAAGTCGTTGATCCGCAAGGGCACGCTCAACCAGTCGTTCGTGCCGGTGCTGTGCGGCTCCGCGTTCAAGAACAAGGGCGTGCAGCCCCTGCTCGACGCCGTGGTCGATTACCTGCCTTCGCCGCTCGACATTGAGGACGTGCAGGGCATCAATCCGGACACGGATCAGCCTGATACCCGTGCTACGGCGGACGACGCGCCCTTCTCGGGCCTGGCGTTCAAGATCATGAACGATCCGTTCGTCGGGTCGCTCACCTTCCTGCGCGTCTATTCGGGTACGCTGACCAAGGGCACGTACCTGAACTCGGTCAAGGACAAGAAGGAAAAGGTTGGCCGCATGCTGCTCATGCATGCCAACAGCCGCGAGGACATCGACGTCGCCTATGCGGGCGACATCGTCGCGCGGGCCGGCATGAAGGAAACCACGACAGGTGATACGCTGTGCGCCGAGCGCCAGCCGATCATTCTGGAGCGGATGGAATTCCCCGAGCCGGTTATCGAGCTTTCGGTCGAACCCAAGACCAAGGCCGACCAGGAGAAGATGGGCGTCGCCCTCAACCGCCTGGCCGCCGAGGACCCTTCGTTCCGCGTCACGACCGATCACGAATCGGGCCAGACCATCATCAAGGGCATGGGTGAACTTCACCTCGAAATCCTGGTCGACCGCATGAAGCGCGAGTTCAAGGTCGAGGCAAATGTCGGCGCGCCGCAGGTGGCGTATCGCGAGTATCTGAAGAAGCCGGTCGACATCGACTACACCCATAAGAAGCAGTCGGGCGGCACCGGCCAGTTCGGCCGCATCAAGGTGAAGCTGACGCCGGGTGAGCGCGGTGCGGGCATCATCTTCAAGGACGAGATCAAGGGCGGTAATATTCCAAAGGAATATATCCCGGCGATCGAAAAGGGCATGCGTGAAACGGCGGCCACCGGTTCGCTGGTCGGCTTCCCGATCATCGACTTCGAAATCCTGCTGTATGACGGCGCCTACCATGACGTCGACTCGTCGGCTCTGGCGTTCGAAATCACCGGTCGCGCCGCAATGCGCGAAGCCGCACAGAAGTCGGGCATCACCCTGCTTGAGCCGGTCATGAAGGTCGAAGTCGTGACCCCGGAAGAGTATCTGGGCGACGTGATCGGCGACATGAACAGCCGCCGTGGCCAGATCCAGGGCACCGACACCCGCGGCAACGCGCAGACAGTCGATGCGATGGTCCCGCTTGCCAACATGTTCGGCTATGTGAATTCGCTGCGTTCCTTTACCCAGGGTCGCGCCAGCTATTCCATGTCGTTCTCGCACTATGACGAAGTGCCGCAGAACGTCGCCGACGAGGTCAAGGCGAAGCTCGCCTGATTTTTTCCTTAACGGAGCCGGGAAACTGGCTCTGTTAGGGCTGGCATTATCGAAATTTGCTGCTATGGACGCGCCTTCGCAAGGCGCGGCCTGGCGGTCAAACCCAAGCTATTTGGACTAGAAGGTAGAGAGAAATGGCGAAAGCTAAGTTTGAGCGGACGAAGCCGCACTGCAACATCGGCACCATCGGTCACGTTGACCACGGCAAGACCTCGCTGACCGCCGCCATCACCAAGGTGCTGGCTGAGACGGGCGGCGCCACGTTCACCAGCTACGACAACATCGACAAGGCTCCCGAAGAGCGCGAGCGCGGCATCACCATCTCGACCGCACACGTCGAGTATGAGACCGAAGCACGCCACTACGCGCACGTCGATTGCCCGGGTCACGCTGACTATGTGAAGAACATGATCACCGGTGCCGCCCAGATGGACGGCGCGATCCTGGTCGTGTCCGCGACCGACGGCCCGATGCCGCAGACCCGCGAGCACATCCTGCTCGCCCGTCAGGTTGGCGTTCCCCAGCTCGTCGTGTTCATGAACAAGGTCGACCTGGTCGACGACGCCGAAATCCTCGAGCTCGTTGAGCTGGAAGTACGCGAGCTGCTGTCGTCCTACGACTTCGACGGCGACAACATTCCTATCATCCCCGGTTCGGCCGTTGCCGCTCTGCAGGACAAGACGCCTGAGATCGGCCATGACGCCGTTCTGAAGCTGATGGCTGCTGTCGACAGCTGGATCCCGCAGCCCGATCGTCCGATCGACAAGCCCTTCCTGATGCCGATCGAAGACGTGTTCTCGATCTCGGGTCGCGGTACGGTTGTCACCGGCCGCGTCGAGACCGGCATCGTCAAGGTTGGCGAGGAAGTCGAGATCGTCGGCATCAAGGACACCCGCAAGACCACCGTCACGGGCGTTGAAATGTTCCGCAAGCTGCTCGACGAAGGTCGTGCAGGCGACAACATCGGCGCGCTGGTTCGCGGCGTTGGCCGTGAAGACGTTGAGCGTGGCCAGGTTCTCTGCAAGCCCGGCACGATCAAGCCGCACACCGATTTCGACGCCGAGATCTACGTTCTGTCGAAGGAAGAGGGTGGCCGTCACACGCCGTTCTTCGCCAACTACCGTCCGCAGTTCTACTTCCGCACCACGGACGTCACCGGTGAGGTCGTTCTCCCCGAGGGCACCGAGATGGTGATGCCGGGTGACAACGTGAAGCTGGGCGTAAAGCTCATCGCACCGATCGCCATGGACGCGGGTCTCCGTTTCGCAATTCGCGAAGGCGGCCGGACCGTCGGCGCAGGGGTTGTCGGAACGATCTCTAAGTAATATAGGCAGCGAGCCGCGCGAATCACACGATTCGCGCGGCCTGCTTTTCACCGCCTCGGACCGGTCCTCGCCGGAAGAAATTCTAGAGGATCCCATCGGGGCGGTTTTGTTTTTGGCTCTTTCGCATCGGTACAGGACATGGACAGCAACATCCGCATTCGCCTTAAGGCGTTCGATCATCGCGTGCTCGATCAGGCGACCGGCGACATCGCCGAAACCGCCCGCCGCACGGGCGCATTGATCCGCGGTCCTATTCCTCTTCCGACGCGCATTGAGAAGTTCACCGTCAACCGTGGTCCCCACGTTGACAAGAAGTCTCGCGAGCAGTTCGAGGTCCGCACCTACAAGCGTATGCTTGACATTGTGCAGCCGACGCCGCAGACGGTCGACGCGCTGATGAAGCTGGATCTGGCTGCCGGCGTGAACGTCGAGATTAAGCTCGCTTAAGAGCTAGATAGACAAGGGATACCGCACGGTTCTTCCGTGGTCCTGGTCCCCCGTCGCTCCCGCATTGTTGGGAGCATCCAACCCGGACGGGGTGATCGCTAAATCAAGGGTTGGCCGCAAGGGAGTGATCCTGCGCGGTTTTTTCGTTGGATACGCCCCTCCATTCCGGATGGGCCTCTGTTGGGAGTATGGATCATGCGCACTGGCGTGATCGCGAAGAAGCTGGGGATGACCCGCCTGTTCAAGGATGATGGCCGCCACGTGCCTGTCACCGTCCTTGCGCTCGAAGGCAATCAGGTCGTCGCCCGCCGCGAAACTGATCGTGACGGCTACATCGCCGTTCAGCTTGGCGCTGGCGTCGCCAAGGCAAAGAATGTCGCCAAGCCGCAGCGTGGCCACTTCGCCAAGGCGGAAGTTGAGCCCAAGGCGCTGGTCGCCGAATTCCGCGTGACCGAGGATGCGCTTCTCGACGTCGGCGCGGAAATCGCTGCTGACCACTTCATCGCCGGCCAGCTGGTCGACGTCACCGGCCACACGCAGGGCAAGGGCTTCGCCGGCGCCATGAAGCGCTGGGGCTTCGGAGGCATGCGTGCCACCCACGGCGTGTCAATTTCTCACCGTGCTCATGGTTCGACCGGCAACCGCCAGGACCCGGGCAAGGTTTTCAAGAACAAGAAGATGGCCGGCCACATGGGCGACCGTCAGCGCACCCAGCAGAACCTTGAGATCGTCGGCACCGACGTCGAGCGTGGTCTGCTGTTCGTGAAGGGCTCTGTGCCCGGATCGAAGGGCACGTGGCTGATGGTCAGCGACGCCGTGAAGGTGCCTCGCCCGGCTGACGTCCCTTACCCCGCGAGCCTGAAGAAGGCTGCAAACAGCAACGATGTCGTCAATGACGATGCGGCTGCCGCTGACACCCCGGCTGAAGAAGTCGTGGCAAGCGAAGCCACCGAAGGCCAGGAGGGCTAAACCATGAAGCTCAAGGTACAGACCCTCGACGCAGCCGCGTCCGGCGATGTGGAGCTCAACGATGCCGTATTCGGCCTCGAGCCCCGCGCGGACATCCTGCACCGCGTCGTCACCTGGCAGCTCGAAAAGCGTCGCGGCACTGCCCGTGGCGCCCGTGAGCGGTCGGATGTCTCGCGCACCGGCAAGAAGTTCGGTCGTCAGAAGGGCGGCGGCGTCGCCCGTCACGGCGATCGTGCGGCTCCCATCTTCATTGGCGGTGGTAAGGCGCACGGTCCTCGCGTCCGTGACTTCAACCCCTCGCTGAACAAGAAGATTCGCGCGCTCGGCCTGAAGATGGCCCTCTCGGCGAAGGCGAAGGCCGGCACCCTGACGGTGCTGGACACGCTGGACGTCAAGGACGGCAAGACCAAGGTCCTCGTGGATCAACTGGCGAAGCTCAACCTGACCAAGGCGCTGTTCATCGACGGCGACGCGATCAACGTCAGCTTCGCACACGCCTCGTCCAACCTGGTCGGCATCAACGTGCTGCCGGCGGTGGGCGCCAATGTTTACGACATCCTGAAGGCTGACTCGCTGGTTCTGACCCGCGCAGCAGTCGAGAAGCTGGAGGCGCGGTTCAATGGCTAAGAAGCAGGCCAAGGTCGTCGAGAACCGTCATTACGACGTGGTTGTCGCGCCGCACATCACCGAGAAGGCAACGCTGCTTTCCGAAAACAACGCCGTGGTCTTCAAAGTCGCGAACGACGCGTCCAAGCCGGAGATCAAGGCTGCCGTGGAGGCGCTGTTCGGCGTCACCGTCAAGGCCGTGAACACCATCGTCCAAAAGGGCAAGGTGAAGCGCTGGAAGGGCAAGCCCTACACGCGGTCGGACTTCAAGAAGGCGATTGTCACGCTGGCCGATGGCCAGACGATCGACATCACCACCGGTATCTGAGGCGGGATAGATGGCACTCAAGCATTATAACCCGACGAGCCCGGCCCAGCGCGGCCTGATTCTCGTCGACAAGTCCGCGCTGCACAAGGGCAAGCCCGTAAAGGCGCTGACCGAAGGCAAGCGCAAGACCGGTGGCCGCAACAACAAGGGTCATGTGACCTCGCGCGGCATCGCCGGCGGTCACAAGCAGAAGTATCGCATCATCGACTTCAAGCGTCGCTTGTGGGATGTCGAGGGTACGGTCGAGCGTCTGGAATATGACCCCAACCGCACCGCCTTCATAGCGCTGGTCAACTATCCCGACGGCACCCAGGTGTACATCCTGGCTCCCCAGCGCCTTGCGCCGGGCGACAAGGTGATCGCGGGCAAGAAGACCGACGTAAAGCCGGGCAACGCCATGGAACTGGGCCAGATGCCGGTCGGCACCATCATCCACAATGTGGAGATGAAGCCGGGCAAGGGCGGTCAGCTCGCACGCTCCGCTGGCACCTACGCCCAGCTGGTCGGTCGCGATCGCGGCATGGTCATGGTGCGCCTGAACTCGGGTGAGCAGCGTTACATCCGTGCAGATTGCATGGGCACTGTCGGTGCCGTGTCGAACCCTGACAACGCCAACACCAACCTGGCGAAAGCCGGCCGCAATCGCTGGCTGGGCCGTCGTCCGCTGACGCGCGGCGTTGCAAAGAACCCGGTCGACCATCCGCACGGCGGTGGTGAAGGCCGGACCTCGGGCGGCCGTCATCCGGTTACGCCTTGGGGCAAGCCGACCAAGGGTGCACGTACCCGCAACAACAAGTCGACCGACAACATGATCATCCGGTCGCGTCACGCGAAGAAGAAGAGGTAAGCGATGGCTCGTTCCGTCTGGAAAGGTCCCTTCGTGGACCTCAGCCTTCTCAAGAAGGCGGAATCCGCGCAGGACGCCGGAGGCCGCGCGCCGATCAAGACCTGGTCGCGCCGCTCCACCATCCTGCCGCAGTTCGTTGGCCTGACGTTCAACGTCTATAACGGCCGCAAGCACGTTCCCGTTTCGGTGAACGAGGACATGGTCGGGCACAAGCTCGGTGAATTCGCGCCCACGCGCTACTTCCCCGGTCATGCTGCCGACAAGAAGGGCAAGCGCTAATGGGCAAGGAAAAGTCCCCCCGTCGCGTCGCCGACAACGAGGCGCTGGCCGTTGGCGCCAGCATCCGTGGTTCGGCGCAGAAGCTGAACCTGGTTGCTGCGCTGATCCGCGGCCGCAAGGTCGAAGAGGCGCTTAACATCCTGACCTTCTCCAAGAAGGGCATGGCGGTTGACGCGCGCAAGGTGCTGGCCTCGGCCGTCGCCAACGCGGAAAACAATCACAATCTGGACGTCGACGCGCTGGTCGTGGCGGAGGCTTCGGTCGGCAAGGCGCTGACCATGAAGCGTTTCCACACCCGTGGCCGCGGCAAGTCGACCCGGATCTTGAAGCCGTTCAGCCGGCTGCGCATCGTGGTGCGTGAACAGGCAGAAGAGGCGGAGGCGTAAGTCATGGGTCACAAGAGCAATCCGATCGGTCTGCGTCTGCAGATCAACCGTACCTGGGACAGCCGCTGGTACGCCGAGGGCGCCGATTATGGCCGCCTGCTTCTGGAGGACATCAAGATCCGCCAGTTCATCTTCAAGACGCTGCCGCAGGCCGCTGTCTCGAAGGTGGTGATCGAGCGTCCGGCCAAGCTGTGCCGCATCTCCATCTACGCTGCCCGTCCCGGTGTCATCATCGGCAAAAAGGGCGCGGACATTGAGAAGCTGCGCCGCAAGCTGGGCCAGTTCACGACGTCCGACGTCAGCCTGAACATCGTTGAAATCCGCAAGCCGGAAATCGACTCCAAGCTCGTCGCACAAGGCGTCGCCGATCAGCTCGAGCGCCGCATCGCCTTCCGCCGCGCCATGAAGCGCGCGGTTCAGTCGGCTCTGCGTCTTGGCGCTGAAGGCATCAAGATCACCTGTGCGGGCCGCTTGGGCGGCGCGGAAATCGCGCGCGTCGAATGGTATCGTGAAGGTCGCGTTCCGCTGCACACCCTGCGCGGAAACGTGGACTATGCCGAGGCCGAGGCGCACACCGCCTATGGCGTTTGCGGCATCAAGGTCTGGATCTTCAAGGGCGAAATCCTGGGTCATGACCCGATGGCGACGGACCGGCTCATGCTGGAGGCTCAGACCTCCGGCGTACGCCCCGCGCGCTGAGAATAAGGTAGGTATAGCGTCATGCTGCAACCCAAGAAAATGAAGTTCCGTAAGACCTTCAAGGGCCGGATCAAGGGCGATGCCAAGGGTGGCAGCGACCTGAACTTCGGATCCTATGGTCTGAAGGCCATGGAGCCGGAACGTCTCACCGCGCGTCAGATCGAGGCGGCTCGCCGTGCGATCACCCGCCACATCCGCCGTCAGGGCCGTTTGTGGATCCGCGTGTTCCCGGACGTGCCTGTGTCGAAGAAGCCTGCCGAAGTCCGTCAGGGCAAGGGCAAGGGTTCGATCGAATATTGGGCCGCTCGCGTAAAGCCGGGCCGCATCCTGTTCGAGCTGGACGGCGTTCCCGGCCCGCTCGCTGCAGAGGCGTTCAGCCGCGCTGCGATGAAGCTGCCGATCAAGACCAAGGTCGTTGCCCGTCTGGGCGACACCTCGCACCTGGGAGCATAAGAGATGGCAAAGTTCGCTGATCTCACAGTGAAGTCGGACGACGAGCTGTCGACCGATCTCAACAACCTGAAGCGGGAGCAGTTCAACCTGCGCTTCCAGGCGGCGACCAACCAGCTCGAGAAGCCGAGCCGGGTAAAGGAAGTCCGCCGGTCGATCGCTCAGATCAAGACCCTGCAGAGCGAGCGCACCCGCGCCGCTGCAGCGAAGTAAGAAGGAAGACACGATGCCCAAGCGCGTGCTGACGGGAACTGTGGTTTCCGACAAGACCGACAAGACGGTTGTGGTCCGGGTTGAGCGGAAGGTTAAGCACCCGCTCTACGGCAAGATCATTCGTCGCTCGAAGAAGTATCACGCCCATGACGAGGCGAATGCGTTCAAGGAAGGCGAGACTGTCCGTATCGAGGAGACGGCCCCGATTTCCAAGCTCAAGACCTGGAAGGTCATCGAGCGCGTGGATACGCACAAGTCGCCGGAAACCTCGGAAGCCGCGGCCTGAGCTGAATTGAATTCGGAACTCCCGGAATATTTCCGGAAAGCCAGATAAGAAGGAACCGGATCCATGATCCAGATGCAGTCAAATCTTGAGGTTGCCGATAACAGCGGCGCCAAGCGCGTTCAGTGCATCAAGGTGCTTGGCGGCTCGAAGCGGCGCTTCGCAAGCGTGGGCGACATCATCGTCGTCTCCGTGAAGGAAGCCACCCCGCGCGGCCGCGTGAAGAAGGGTGACGTGCACCGTGCCGTCATCGTCCGTACCGCGAAGGACATCCGTCGCGCCGACGGTTCGGTCATCCGTTTCGACGGTAACGCCGCCGTTCTGGTCAACAAGAATGAGGAGCCGATCGGCACCCGTATCTTTGGCCCGGTGGTTCGTGAGCTGCGCGCGCGCAAGCACATGAAGATCATCTCGCTGGCTCCGGAGGTGCTGTAATGAGCGCTGCAAAGATCAAGAAGGGCGACAAGGTCGTCGTGCTTGCGGGCAAGGACAAGGGCCGTACCGGCACCGTGATCCAGATGTTCCCGAAGGACGACAAGGTGCTGGTCGAGGGCGTCAACGTCCATGCCCGTCACCGTAAGCCTGACCAGGCGAATCCGCAGGGCGGCATCGATCGCAAGCCCGCGCCGCTGCACATTTCCAACGTCGCGATTGCCGGCGCGGACGGCAAGCCGACCCGCGTTCGTTTCGAGACCAAGGACGGCAAGAAGGTCCGCGTGGCCGTGAAGTCCGGGGAGACCATCGATGGCTGATGAAAAGTACACGCCGCGGTCGAAGGCGCTCTATGACGAGTCCATCGCCAAGGCGATGACCGAGAAGTTCGGTTACAAGAACGTCATGGAAGTGCCCAAGATCGAGAAGATCACGCTCAACATGGGCGTTGGTGAGGCAACCCAGGACAAGAAGAAGGTCACCTCGGCTGCCGAGGAGATGGAACTGATCGCAGGCCAGAAGCCGGTGATCACCAAGGCCAAGAAGTCGATCGCCCAGTTCAAGCTGCGCGAAGGCATGCCGATCGGCGCGAAGGTCACCCTTCGCCGTGAGCGCATGTACGAATTCCTGGATCGTCTGGTGAACATCGCCCTGCCGCGCGTTCGCGACTTCCGTGGTCTGAACCCCAAATCCTTCGATGGCCGTGGCAATTACGCCTTCGGGATCAAGGAACAGATCATTTTCCCGGAAATCAACTATGACCGCATCGACAAGGTGCGCGGCATGGACATCATCGTAACCACCACGGCGAACACGGACGACGAAGCGCGCGAACTGCTGCGCCTCTTCGGTTTCCCGTTCCCGCAGGAAGAAGAGAAGCAGGCGGCCTGAGCGATCAGGCCCCGCTTCTCCTCCCAACCTTTAGGCTAAGGAAGAGAACTTAAGTCATGGCGAAACTGAGTTCCATCAACAAGAATGAGCGTCGCAAGAAGCTGGTGAAGAAATATGCCGGCCGTTATGCGAAGCTGAAGGCGATTGCTGCGGACAACAATGCTGACGACACGGACCGCCTGATGGCGCGTCTGCGCATGGCCGAGATTCCCCGCAACGGGAACCCGACCCGCGTCCGCAACCGGTGCGAAGTCACCGGTCGTCCCCGCGCATATTACCGCAAGTTCCGGCTCTGCCGTATTCAGCTGCGCGATCTGGCCAACAAGGGCCTGATCCCCGGCGTCACCAAGTCGAGCTGGTAAGGATTAGAAGATGGCATTGACCGATCCTTTGGGTGATATGCTCACCCGCATCCGCAACGGCCAGCAGGCGAAGAAGGACAGCGTTATGTCCCCCGCGTCGAAGCTGCGCGCCCGCGTCCTCGACGTGCTTCAGCGGGAAGGCTACATCCGTGGCTATTCCGAGGAAGATCTGGGCAAGCACCCTGGCCTGCGCATCGAACTGAAATATTTCGAGGGCCAGCCGGCGATCAAGCATGTCGCCCGCGTCTCGAAGCCTGGCCGCCGCGTCTATTCGGGCTCGAAGGAGCTGCCGGTCGTGCGCAACGGTCTGGGCATCACCATCGTGTCGACGCCTCGCGGCGTTCTGTCCGACGCCGAAGCGCGTGAGCAGAATGTCGGCGGCGAAGTCCTGGCGGAGGTATTCTGATGAGCCGCATCGGTAAAAAGCCGGTCGCGATCCCCTCTGGGGTGACGGCGACCATCGAAGCGGGCCAGCTGTCGGTCAAGGGTCCCAAGGGCACCCTCGCTCTGCAGCTCCGCGATGAGATCAGCTATACACTGGAAGGTGAAGGCATCTCCGTGAAGCCCGCCAACGCCACCAAGCAGGCGCGCGCCTTCTGGGGCATGCAGCGGACCCTGGTTCAGAACCTGATCACCGGCGTGACGGAAGGCTTCACCAAGAAGCTGCTGATCACCGGCGTCGGCTATCGCGCCGCGGCCCAGGGTAAGAACCTGAAGCTGCAGCTCGGCTACAGCCATGACGTCGATTACGCGATCCCTGAGGGGATTGAGATCAAGACCCCGGATAACACGACGGTCGAGATCAGCGGCATCGACAAGCAGAAGGTCGGCCAGGTCGCCGCCGAGATCCGCCGTTGGCGCAAGCCGGAGCCCTACAAGGGCAAGGGCATCAAGTATGACGGTGAGTTTATCTTCCGCAAGGAAGGAAAGAAGAAGTAAGCCATGGCGAAACTCTCTCTCTTCGATCGGCGCCGTCAGCGCGTCCGTACGGCACTCAAGGCGCGCTCGGGTCAGAACCCGCGCCCGCGTCTGTCCATCCACCGCTCCGGCCGGCACATCTATGCCCAGGTCATCGACGATGCGCAGGGCAAGACCCTTGCCGCCGCTTCGACCCTGGACAAGGACGTTGGCTCGAAAGCTACGGGCAAAACCGGCGCGAATTCGGATGCCGCTGCCGATGTCGGCAAGCGTGTTGCCGAAGCCGCAACGAAGGCCGGCGTCACCAAGGTCGTGTTCGACCGTGGAGGCTTCCTGTTTCATGGCCGCGTGAAGGCGCTGGCCGATGCCGCCCGTGAGGGCGGACTGGAGTTCTGAGTATGGCAGACGAAAACAACATTGAAGCCGGCGCTGCCGTTGCCGAAGTCGCACCCGATGCCGCTGTCGAGGGCCGTGGCCCCCGTCGTGGCCGTGGTGGTGGCGATCGTGGTCGTGGCGGCAATGATCGTGGCGGCCGTGGCCGTCGCGACGACCGTCGTCCCCGTGACGATGACGGTGGCGAAGAACTGATCGAGAAGCTGGTGCACATCAACCGCGTGTCGAAGACGGTCAAGGGCGGTAAGCGCTTCGGCTTCGCTGCGCTGGTCGTGGTCGGCGACGGCAAGGGTCGTGCGGGCTTCGGCCACGGTAAGGCTCGCGAAGTGCCTGAGGCGATCAGCAAGGCGACCGCCGCTGCGAAGAAGGCGATGGTCCGCGTTCCGCTGAAGGAAGGCCGCACGCTGCATCATGATGGTCTCGGCCATTTCGGCGCAGGCAAGGTCACCGTCCGCTCGGCGCCTGCCGGTACCGGCATCATTGCCGGTGGCCCGATGCGCGCCGTGTTCGAGAGCCTGGGCGTTGCCGACGTGGTGACGAAGTCCAACGGCACGTCGAACCCCTACAACATGATCCGGGCGACTTTCGAGGCGCTTGGTGAGCAGACCAGCCCGAAGTCGGTCGCGCAGCGTCGCGGCAAGAAGGTTGCCGATCTGCTCCGTCGTGGTGGCGCCTCTGCTGAGGTTGCTGCGGTCGACGCCGAAGCGATTGCGGAGTAAGCGAGATGGCAACCATCAAGATCAAGCAGATCGGCTCGCCGATCCGCCGCCCGGAAAGCCAGAAGAAGATTCTGATCGGCCTGGGCCTTGGCAAGATGCATCGCGTGGTTGAGCTTCAGGACAGCGCGGAAGTCCGTGGCATGATCAAGAAGCTCCCCCATATGGTGGAAGTGGTCGAGGGATAAACCCTTCGTCACCGGAAAGATAAAGGCGGGAGAGGGGGAAACCCCTCTTTCGTTTTTTGTGGAGGGGCGCTAATGGCGTGCATCCACAATCCCGGCGAAGGCCGGGATTTCAGTCGGCCAGGAGATACCGAGAGGGATTTTCCGGCCTCCCAGGGCCCCAGCCTTCGCTGGGGCGTCGATCGAATGGCATGTTGCCATTCGACCTAGCGCGACAAAAGCGAAAGCGAGTGCACGACATGACTTTCAAACTGAACGACATCAAGGACAATGATGGCGCCCGCAAGGGCCGGATGCGCGTTGGACGCGGCATCGGCTCGGGCAAGGGCAAGACCGCTGGTCGCGGCCAGAAGGGCGCCAAGGCGCGCTCGGGCGTTGCCATCAACGGGTTCGAGGGTGGCCAGATGCCGCTCCACATGCGCATCCCGAAGCGCGGCTTCAACAACGTCTTCGCCAAGGATTACGCGATCGTGAACCTCGGCGCGATCCAGAAGGCGGTCGATGAAGGCAAGCTGGACGCCAAGGCGACGATCGACCAGGCCGCTCTGCGCGCCGTTGGCCTGTCGCGTGGTGGCAAGGACGGCGTTCGCCTGCTGGGCAAGGGCGATTTCTCGGCTAAGCTGACCTTCACCGTTGCCGGCGCGTCGAAGGGCGCGATCGAGGCGGTCGAGAAGGCCGGCGGCAAGGTCGATGTGATCGAGACCGTCTCCTCCGCTGAAAAGGCGAAGGCGAAGAAGGGTTCGGCCAAGGCGGCTGCCAAGGCTGCAGGCAAGAAGTAAGCCGTTCAAACGGCTTGAACGAACGACCCCGCTGCCCGATATGGGCTGGCGGGGTTTTTCGCTTCCGTCACCCCTGCCTTCGCAGGAATGACGTGCGTGCTAGACGATCCACATTCACTCCCTTAAGGGGAAACGATTCCGGTCCGGCCCGCTCCGGACGCGCGCGATTTTGAAGGTAAGGCAATGGCATCGAGAGCCGACCAGCTTGCATCCAATCTTAGCTTGGCGAAGTTCAGTCAGGCGACCGAGCTCAAGAAGCGCCTGTGGTTCACCTTCGGCACGCTCATCGTGTTCCGCTTCCTGAGCTTCGTGCCGCTGCCGGGCGTCGACCCGACCGTGCTGGCGCAGCTCTACAAGCAGACGCAGGGCGGCATCCTCGACATCTTCAACACCTTCTCGGGCGGTTCGCTCCAGCGCATGAGCCTCATCGCGCTGGGCGTCATGCCCTACATCACGGCGTCCATCGTCGTACAGCTTGCCTCGACGCTCTCCCCGCAACTCGCCGCCATCAAGAAGGAAGGCGAAAGCGGGCGCAAGAAGCTCAACCAATATACCCGCTACGGCACCGTCGGCCTCACCGCCGTGCAGGGCTATTTCATCGCGGTCGGGCTGGAAAGCTTCGGCGCGCAGGCGGGCCTGCAGGCCGTCGTCGAGCCGGGCTTCCTGTTCCGCATGACGGCGGTCATCTCGCTGATCGGCGGCACCATGTTCCTGATGTGGCTGGGCGAGCAGATCACCAGCCGCGGCATCGGCAACGGCGTCTCGCTCATCATCATGGCGGGCATTGTCGCGCAGCTTCCGGTGACGCTGTCCAACCTGTTCAAGTCCGGTCGTGAAGGGTCGATCTCCGGCCTGCTGATCATGGGCTTCCTGATCCTCGTGCTCGCCCTTGTCGCCTTCATCTGCTTCATGGAGCGCGCCCAGCGCCGCGTGCTGATCCAATATCCCAAGCGCCAGACGCGACAGGGTATGATGCAGGCAGACCGCAGCCATCTGCCACTAAAGGTCAACACCGCCGGCGTCATCCCGCCGATTTTCGCGTCGTCGCTGCTGCTGATGCCGCTCACGATCTCGCAGTTTGCAGGCCGCACCGTCGCAGGTGACAGCAAGATGGGCGATTTCGTCCTGACGCTGAACCAATATCTGACGCATGGTAGCCCGGTCTACATGGCGCTCTATGGCCTCGGCATCGCCTTCTTCTGCTTCTTCTACACCGCAGTGGTCTTCAATCCGGAAGAGACCGCAGATAACCTCAAGAAGAATGGCGGCTTCATTCCTGGTATCCGCCCGGGCAAGAACACCGAAAATTATCTGGACTATGTCCTCACCCGCATCACCGTGATCGGCGCGGCGTATCTCGTCATCATCTGCCTGGTGCCGGAATTCCTGATCGCTCGTGCAGGCATTCCATTCTACCTTGGTGGAACTAGCTTGCTGATCGTGGTCAATGTAACGGTGGACACAGTGACCCAGATCCAGAGCCATCTTCTCGCCCATCAATATGGCGATCTCATCAAGAAGGCGAAGCTAAAGGGGCGCATGCGCTAAGGGGCAACCTGCCTCTTCGCGACGCATAACAGGGGAGATTTTGCGCGCATGAACATCATCCTGCTCGGACCTCCGGGCGCCGGTAAGGGCACCCAGGCGACCCGCCTCGTGGACAGCCGCGGCATGGTCCAGCTTTCGACGGGCGACATGCTCCGCGCGGCGGTGAAGGCGGGTACGCCCACCGGCGTGAAGGCGAAGGCAGTGATGGAGGCGGGCGAACTGGTCTCCGATGAGATCGTCTCAGGCATCATCGGAGAAGCGCTCGACGCGCTTCCCGCGACCACCGGCGCCATCTTCGACGGCTATCCGCGTACTGAAGCGCAGGCGCTGTCGCTGGACGACATCCTGTCCGACCGCAGCCGCACCCTCGATCATGTGATCGAACTGGAAGTGGACGAGGACGCACTTGTCGAACGCATCACCGGCCGCTTCACCTGCGGCACTTGCGGCGAAGGCTATCATGACACGTTCAAGCTGCCGAAGGTCGAGAACACGTGCGACAAGTGCGGCGGCCATGAATTCAAGCGTCGTCCCGACGACAATGAAGAGACCGTCCGCACCCGCATGGCCGAATATCGCGCCAAGACCGCGCCGATCCTGCCGATCTACGAAGCGCGCGGCATCGTTAGTCGTGTCGACGGCATGGCCGACATGAACGACGTGACGGTCGCGATCGCAGCGATCCTCGACGGGAAATAGGATCCGGGTGGGACGGTGTTCCCGCCCTTGATCGCGTTCCGTGTAGCGGCGATGCTCCCGAAAAAGGGGAGATCATCATGATGCGAGTCGCTACCTCAGCGGGCATTGCCATGGCGTTGGCGACTTCTGTCGCCCCGGCCTGGGCCAAAGTCGCTGCTAACGCCGATACCGGTTTTTCCATTTCCCATACTGCGCTCGTCAGGGCCCCGCTCGCTAGGGTGTGGGCCGCGCTGCTGACGCCGGGCAAATGGTGGAGCAGTGCGCATAGCTGGGCGCAGGATGCTGCCAACATGACCCTCGCCGCCAAGCCGGGTGGTTGTTTCTGCGAAAAGCTGCCCGATGGCGGCTTTGCCGAACATGCGCGCGTCATCTTTGCCGCGCCGCGCAACCGCTTGCTCCTCTCCGGCGCGTTCGGACCGCTGCAGGGGGAAGCGCTGACAGGCACGCTCACCATCACTCTTGCGCCCACAATGGGCGGCACGACGCTGACGTTCGACTATGAGGTCGGCGGCTATGCCCGCTTCCCGCTCTCCTCGATTTCCGGCCCCGTCGATAGCGTGTTTGCCGAACAGCACGCGCGGTTGGTCCGGTTTGTTGAGACGGGAAAGCCGTAAACAAATCCTGATGTGCATGAGCATTTCGATGAGGGGGCAAACATGAAGTATGTAGTCGCGATGATGGCGGCGCTAAGCCTTACCGCGTGTGGAAAGCAGTTGCTCGCAAAGGAATGCAAAAAAGGGAAAGCCTTGCGGGCTCGTTTGCATCCCCCAAGATCATGAATGTCATCAATGAAATGGGATTTTGTTGGATCACATTAATCGCAGTGGAGACCATCAACCGCGCAACGTCGCCGCCCAGGCATAGCCCCGGTACAGTGGCGTGAATTCCAGCGTCAGCCGCCGCCGCTGCGCCACATCCTCCAGCACGGGCTTCAGGTCGCCGCGCGGCTGTACATGAAAATGCGCGAGCCAGGCGAACAGGCCGTCGCGGAACAGCTTTGGCAACCGCTCTTGCTGCCCAAAATCTACGATATGCATCACGCCGCCGGGGGCAAGTGCGTCCGCCGCTTCGTCGATCGCCAGTTCCCACCCCGGGATCATCGACAGGGTGTAGGACAGGAATATCCGGTCGAACATCTCCCGCCCGAAACAGCGCCCAGCGTCGAACCGCGTCGCATCCGCCTGCGCCAGCGCCACGCGTGACCCCAGCCCCTGCTTCACCACGGCTTCCGATGCCGTCTCCAGCATCGCCGCGCTAATATCCAGTCCGCAGAAATGCACCTCTGGCCATGCCTTTGCCGCGGCGATCAGGTTGCGTCCGGTGCCGCAGCCGATCTCCAGCACGCTGCATCCCGCGCCCGCGTTGAGCGACCGGATCAGCCTATCCCGGCCCAGCAAATAATATTTCCGGGTCGCGTCATAGATATGCCGCTGGCTGCGATAGATGCCGTCCATCCGCGCGCCATGATCGGCGACGATGCCATCGGTGCGATCCAGCATCATTTGTCCTTCAGCACATAGAGGTGAACGCCGCCATAGATCGCCGACCGGTCGCGCCGCGTATAATCGGCTGAGCGGTCCTCTTCATAATGCCACTGGTCGAGCAGCGCCTGCGGCAGACGTCCGGGCAGCAGGGTCGGCCGTGCGGCGGTGCGGAACACCACCCGCGCGCCGGGACGCGCTGTCCGCGTGATCCCACTCCACAGGTCCTCCAGTTGTTCGTCGGTCATCCAGTCCTGCGCGTCGAGCAGGATATACCGGTCCAGCGCGCCATTGGGCAGACCGGCCAAATGGTCGGTGAAATTGCGATGGTGAATGGCGATCCGATCCACGCGCCCGGCGATGTCGCCATAATGCGCTTCCTCCAGATAGGGGGGCAGGGGCGCTTCAGGCGCATCGCCATAGCCGCGCCCGAACGCCTGCCATGCGAAATAATTCTGCCTTATGTCGAAATCGCAGGCCAGTTTCTCAAGCCGCTGCCGCAACACCGCCGCCATGCCCTCGGCCTCGCCGTCGCACAGCGCGGTATATTGGGCGGGCGGAATGCCCAGGCCGAACAGCGAAGCAGGCTGCTGCGTCAGCCAGCGCACGAAACGCTTCTCGAAGATCGGCGCCATGCGCGTCTCGAAGATATGGCGCTGTTCCTCGACGGTTTCAGCTTCCAGCATCTCGCGCGGATCGACGCGATACAGTTTCGCCACGAGATGCGCGCCGCTGATGAACTGGCCGAGCAGACCCTTGGCATAGAAATTCCGGGCGAACGCGCCGATGCGCCGCCGCCCGGTCAAGTCGCGCCCTTCCCAGTAGCGCCGCGTCACGTCATCCAGATGCGGACGCACGAACGTCTCATAAGCCTCGACATTCTCGCGCCGCCCGGACTTGGCGAAAAAGCTCTGGAACGTCGCATGATCCGGCAAATGCTGCGCAGCTGCGAGTTTTAACCGGCCAAGCGCAACATGCGCGGTATTGAGGTCGACAGCGGTTACGCTGCGAGGATTGGCCGTCAGATAAGACAGCATATTGCATCCGCCGCTGGCGATCGTGATCACATCACTGTCCGGCCCGATTTCCAGCGCCTCCATGTCGACCACCGGGTCTTCCCATATCTGCGCATAGACCAGCCCCCGGAACGCCAGCGAGAAGGTGCGTTCCAGCACGCCGCTCTTGCTGAGGTTGCCGTGCCGGTGAACGGCGTCGCCGACGGCGTGGGCGGTGGCTTTGCGGGGGGATTGTGTGGCCATGGAGGTTGTCCTGCGGTGCATGGGATGCCGCCGCATAGGGCTTTGCCGTGACTGCGCGATGACGGTTCATGGTCAGTGATGCGACAGCATCGTTCCACCTATGTAATTACACGCTTGTTAACCCAGATTGCCTAAACGCTTCCCGATATGACTGCGGGACCAGCAAAAAGGCAGCGGCTGATTGAACTCGATGCCCTGCGCGGTATCGGGGCGCTGGCGGTCGTCATCTTCCATTACACCACGCGCTTTCACGAGAAATTCCCGGATGCGCCGCATGTGCCCTTCGGCTTCATCGGCGGCAATTACCGGGTGCTGTCGTTCTTCGCCATCTCCGGATTCGCGATCTTCTTCACGCTGGACAAGGTCCGCACCGTTCCGGATTTCCTGCTCAACCGTTTCTCGCGCCTGTATCCCGCCTATTGGGTTGCGATGCTGCTGACGCTGACGGTCGAATATCTGGGCCGCGTCACATCATTGCAGATCCCCTCGCTAGATATCGCCGCCAATGTCACAATGCTGGAGGGCTTCGTCTTCCTGCAGGCCGTGGACGGCGCATACTGGACGTTGACGGTGGAAATCGCCTTCTACGCCTCGATGCTCATGCTCTGGAAAGGGCCAGGAACGCGGCGGCTGGAGCCGATGCTCCTGCTCTGGCTCGCCGCCAAATGGCTCCTCGCCTTCTGGCCGGGCATGCCGGAGCGCGTGGTGATGCTGCTAGTCCTGCGCTACATCCCCTTCTTCGCCATCGGCATGCTCAGCTATCGCGTCTGGGCGGGCAAACGCAGCTGGATGCAGCAACTCCCTTATCTCGGCGCGGTGCTGCTGACGATCGCGCTGTTCGATACGCCCGACCTGCTGATTATGGGTATATTGCTGGTCGTCTGCTTCTGGGCGATGGTGGAGGGCAGGCTCGGCTTCCTGTGCGTCCGCCCGCTGCTTTGGATCGGCAGCATCAGCTATTCGCTTTATCTCGTGCATCAGAATATCGGCTTCGTCGTGATGCTGAAGGCCGACGCCGCTGGCCTCAGCCCCTGGCTGGGCTTCGGTCTTGCCATCGCAATAGCGATAAGCCTGGGCGCTGCGGTAAACCATTATGTCGAAAAGCCGGCCGCAAAGGCGATCATGGCTTGGTGGAAACGGCGACGCGAACTCACGGCGCGGCCGGAGCCGGCGGAATAACGCTCAGTACTTCCGTTCGCCCTGAGCCTGTCGAAGGGCTGTCCTGTTCTTAAGGAAGGGCAGGGCTTCGACAAGCTCAGCCCGAACGGATATTGCTTCTCTTACAGCCTTCAAAAATCCGCCGCCGTGATCGTCAGTCCGCGATGCATCACGAAGGCGCTCCCCGCTTCATAGATCGACGAAAAGCGCTGATTCTCATAGGCAGAGACGATCGCAGCCTCCACCCGGTCGCGGATCGCCCCGGCCTTGGCGACGGTATCGCCCTCCACACCGGGCGCGGCCTTGTCGATCAGGGTGCGATGGATCAGGGCGAGTAACAGCGATCCGCCGTCATTGACGTGGATTTGCAAATCCCACCCCATATTGTCGGCGGTATCCCACCGGACTTCCAGATCGTTCGTCATGTCGCTTGTCCCCTGTTAACCATGATAGTCCAGCGGAAACTCCGTGTTCAAGGGGGTAAGGCGTTCAGAATTCCGGGGTAAAGCACAACACGCCCGCCGGGTGCTATGCCGCGTTGGAGCGAGCTTTTTTGGCTAATTTGCGCTCTCGGCCGCCCATTCCGCATAGGGCGCGACATCCACGGACGTATCAAGATGCTGGGCCGTCTTGCCCATGAACACCCCGTCGATCGGCGCGACATCGGAATAATCGCGCCCGAGCGCCACGAAGATATGATCCGGCCCGGTGATGCAGCGATTGGTGGGGTCAAGGCCGATCCAGCCCCGCTCCGGCCCGCACCACAGCATGACCCAGGCGTGCATCGCGTCCACGCCCTCCAGCCGCGGCTGTCCCGGTGGCGGCAGGGTGCGCAGATAGCCGCTGACATAACCCGCCGGCAGGCCTACCGACCGTAGCGCGCCGATCAGGATATGCGCGAAGTCCTGACAGACGCCGCGCCGGATGGCAAACGCCTGCGCGACCGGCGTGTCGGCGTCGGTCGCCGCCGAGTCATAGCGAAAGCCATCGGTAATCGCGCAGCACAGCGCAAACCCCGCCTCAAGGACGGGCCGATGCGGCGTCAGATAGGCGGCAGCCCATGTGGCGATATCGGGCAGCGCCGGTACGCGCGGGGATGGAAACAGGAAATGCGCCGGGGCCGTCTCGCTTAGGCTTGAAAAGGCGATCGCCGCCTGCGCCACCGTCGCAATGCTGGGGTCGGATGGCAGTATCGCCGGACGCTCGTCGCTGACGTTTGCGATGAACTGGCTGCGGATTTCCAGCGCGTCCAGCGGTTCGTCGATCACCACCCGCGTGACGTTCACGGGAAACGGCCCCGCGCGCGTCGTCAGGTTGCGCGTCGACGGACTGACGGTCAGGCCGAAGCCTTCCACGCTCTGCCCTGGCCAGTCGCTCGGCTGCAACCGCACGTTGAAGCGCGCATTGCCGATCGTGGCATCATAATGGATGCGGGATACATGATTGACGCGATAGATCATGCCAGGCGCGTCACTCCGGCGGCGCGCTCCGCCTCCTTGCCGCGCAGGAAGAAACGCGCGCCAACCGCATCAGACAGCGCCAGCAGATGGTTCTCAATGTCTTCCAGTGCTTCGTTCCCTAACGTTTCGGCGGAGGCTGCGGCCAGCAGCGCGGAGAGGCTTGTCGCGATCTTCATCGGCGGCTCGGGCATGCCGTCGTCGCGCAGCGAGGGCAGGGCGGCCAGATGCTCGACGATCAGGGCCATCTGGAACGCCAGCGATCGCGGATTCTGCACCTCCAGCGCCAGCATGTCGCGCGCGGGGTAGAGTGAGATGCCCGACAGATAGCGCATCCGATACATGATCTGGCAATCGCACAGGTCGAGCAGGACGTTGAGGTCGTCCGCGCTGGCGTCGTCGCGCGCGAATGTCCTTAGCAATCGGCAGATCGTCACCGCCCGCTCGATCCGTCGCCCCAGATCATGGAACCGCCACCCATGGCTTCTTCCCATATTCTCGGCGGCCAGCCCTGATAGCGCCGAAAAGCGATCCAGAAGATCGGCCAGCCGTCCCAACATCGGCTCGGCCGCCTGCTGCTCCAGCTTGGCGAGCGGCTTGGCCAGCAACCGCCAGAAATCCACCGCCAGCCGGTCGCGCATTCCCTGCCCGATCGTGCGGGCGCTGCCGATCAGAGAATGGACGCTGCCGAAATCCTCGCTGCTGCCGATCGCCGCGCGGGCGAGCGCCGTGACTGATCCGGCCCGGTCGATCTGCCGCGCCGCGCCGGCCGACACCAGCATCGCCGTCATCCGCCCCATCGTCCCTTGGTCCAGCGCCGCGCCGCCATCGGCCTCGATCGATCCGCCCAGCAATGCGCGCACGATGCGTAGGGTGTTCTCGCCACGCTCCAGATAGCGGGCCAGCCAGAACAGATTGTCCGCCGCCCGGCTGGGCAATGTCCCCGCGATCCGCCGGATCGGCGGCGAAGGACTCGTGTCCAGCAGCGATACCGGTGTCTGGGTGGAGCTGCCGACGATGCACACGTCCGCCGACATGTCGCCTTCGCCCATCAGGACGGCGCGGATGTCGCCATGCGCCGCCAGCCGCGCAAAGCCGCCCGGCATCGTCCGCCATGCGCCATTGCTGTCCCGCGTTACGAACACGCGCAGGGTAAAAGGCCGGGCGACCATCCGCCCGTTCAGCACCGCCGGTGTCGTGGATACGCGCACCAACTCCTGCCCGACATAATCCATCGGCCGCCGCTCCATCGCGTCCATCAGCAGGGCGCGACGGTCGGCGCTCAGCGTTGCGCCGATATGCGACCGCCCGTCATCCAGCCCCGGCACGGCCTCGCCAAAGGCGGACCCGACGGCCATATTGTCGATATTGGCCAGCACCTTGGCCCGCTCCGCCGGCTGGCCGCACCACCATGTCGCGATATTGGGCAGCAGCAGGTCCTCGCCCAGCACTTCCCTGGCCAGCTTCGGCAGGAACGCGGCGAAGGCGCGTGACTCGATAATGCCGGAACCGGGCCAGTTCGCAACGGCCAGCCCTCCGTTACTAATCGCCTGGAACAGGTCGGGCACGCCGATCCGGGTCCGCGCGTCGAATTCCAGCGGGTCGAGCAAGCTTGTGTCCATCCGCCGCCAGATTGCGTCGATGCGCTTGATGCCCTCGATCGTGCGCACATAGAGCCGATCGCCGCGCACAGTCAGATCGTCGCCCTCGACCAGCAGCAAGCCCAGATAGCGCGCCAGATGCGCCTGCTCAGCATAGCTTTGCGTGAACCGTCCGGGCGTCAGCAACGCAATGCGCGGATCGGTCCGCTCGCACACCGCCGCCAGCCCCTGCCGGAATGCGGAGAAGAAGGGCGCAAGGCGGCGCACGTTCAACCGGCTGAGCAGATCGCCGGTCGCCCGCGACAGCGCCAGCCGGTTTTCCAGCGCATAGCCCGCGCCCGTCGGCGTCCGGCACAGGTCCGACAGCACCCGCCACTCGCCGTCCGGCCCACGCGCCAGATCGGCGGCGTAGAAATGCAGGTGGCGGCCCTGCGGCGGAGTCACGCCGACCATCTGCTGCCAGAAATGCGTGCTGCCGGTGATCACCGGCGCGGGGATCGCCCCCGATCGGATCAGATTTTGCGGGCCGTAGACGTCGCCGATCACCTGTTCCAGCAGGTCGGCGCGCTGCGCCATCGCCTGCTCGATCGTCGCCCATTCGCCCGAACCGATCAGCAGCGGGATGGGGCTGAGCGGCCAGCTGCGCTCGTCATCCTCGCCCGCCAGGCGGAACGCCATGCCCAGGTCCTGCACCTGCCGCGCGACCCGGTCCTGCAGCGGCGCGAAATCGTCGGTCCCCGCCGCTGCCAGCCCAGACAGCATGTCGCGCCAGTGTGGGGCCATGTCTGATGCAGCCTCCAGCATCAGGTCGCCGCCCGCCGCATCCGTCACATAGTGACGCAGCAGGGCGTCTTCCCGCGGCGCGGTCAGCACATCCTCGGCCATGATCAGCTTTCCGCCACGGTCAACGGGGCGGCCGGCGCAGGTCCAGCGTCATTGGAAACTCTCCCGGCAGTTCCTCCGGCGGGATCGCCGCCGCGCCCGGCGTATGGCCATGATCCTGGAAGCGCGCCTTGCGCCGCGCTTCGGCTTCATAACTGTTGACCGGAACGTCATCATAGTTGCGTCCGCCCGGATGCGCGACATGATAAACGCATCCCCCCAGAGAGCGCCCGCTCCATGTGTCGAGAATGTCGAAAGTCAGCGGCGCGTTGGAGGGCAGGCGGGGGTGCAGGCAGTTGGCCGGCGTCCACGCCTTGTACCGCACGCCGCCCACTGCCTCGCCCGGAACGCCGGTCGGTGACATCGGCACGCGGCGACCGTTGCACGACACCACATGCCGCTCCGCGTTCAGGCCAGCGACGCGCACCTGCAACCGCTCGGTCGAGCTGTCGACATAGCGCACCGTGCCGCCGATCGCGCCCGTCTCGCCCAGCACATGCCATGGCTCCAGCGCATGGCTGATCTCCAGCGTGACTCCGCCGGCCTCGACCGTGCCATGCACGGGGAACCGGAACTGCCGCTGCGCCTCGAACCAGGCCGGATCGAAATCATAGCCCGCGCCCTTGAGATCGCTCAGCACCTCGAGAAAATCGCTCCACACGAAATGCGGTAGCATGAAGCGGTCGTGCAGCGTCGTGCCCCAGCGCACCAGCCCGCCCTGCAACGGCTCGCGCCAGAACCAGGCCGTCAGCGCGCGCAGCACAAGCTGCTGCGCCAGGCTCATCTGCGCGTCTGGCGGCATCTCGAACGCGCGGAACTCGACCAGCCCCAGCCGCCCGGTCGGCCCGTCCGGCGAGAACAGCTTGTCGATGCAGATCTCGGTGCGATGCGTGTTGCCGGTCACATCAACCAGCAGGTTGCGGAACAGCCGGTCGACCAGCCAGGGCGGCGGCGCGTCGCCCTCTCCCGGCTTGGGCACCTGCGCCATCGCGATCTCCAGCTCGAACAGCCCGTCATGCCGCGCCTCGTCGATGCGCGGCGCCTGACTGGTCGGGCCGATGAACAGGCCGGAGAAAAGATAGCTGAGCGCGGGGTGTCGCTGCCAGTAGGTGACGAAGCTCTTGAGCAGATCCGGCCGCCGGATGAAGGGCGAATCGTTAAGGCTCGGTCCGCCCAGCACCAGATGGTTGCCGCCGCCGGTGCCGATCGCGCGCCCGTCCACCATGAATTTGTCGGCGGTCATGCCGTTGCGGCGGGCGATGGCATAGACTTCCTCGGTGATGTTCACCGTCTCGGCCCAGCTTTCTGCCGGTTGCACGTTGATCTCGATCACGCCGGGATCGGGCGTGACCTTCAGCACTTTCAGGCGCGGGTCGGGCGGCGGCGCATAGCCCTCGATTCGCACCGGCACGCGCATCTGTTCGGCTGCCACCTCGACCTGCGCGATCAGCTCCAGATAATCGTCCAGCGCCTTTACCGGCGGCAGGAAGACGGACAGGAAATGGCCCTTCGGCTCCACCGTCACGGCGGTGCGCACCGCGCCCTCGATGATCTTTTGCTCGACCCGCTCCTGCGCACCGGCCCCGTCCGCCGCTTCGACGCGTTCGGCGCGCTGCTCGTGGAAATCGGGCAGCGGCTCGCGCGGCTCGCTCGGGTCCTGCGCATGGATATAGGGGAAGTCCGACGGCGGCACATAAGGCAGCGCGCCCAGCGGCAGGCGGTATCCCAGCGCCGAATCGCCCGGCACCGCGAACAGCTTGCCGCGCCGCACGCTCCACAATTCGCTCTGCCACGCCTTGGCGGTAACCTTCGTCTGCCAGCGTTGCACCGGCAACACATAGCCGACCGGATTGGACAGCCCCCGCTCGAACGTGCGCACCATCCGCGCCCGCGCCTCGGGATCGTCAATCTGCGGGTCCTCGGGGGAGGTATTCTCCGGCAGCTCGGCTTCCTTCACCGACCAGGCCAGCGCATCCTCAAACACCGGCCGCACGAAATCCTTGTCGACGCCCAGGCCCGCCGCCATCGTGTCGAGAAACGCCGCCGCCATCTCCGCCGTCGCCGGGGGCAGACCCGCCGCATCCTCATTGGCGATCAGCGACGCGTCGCGCCACACCGGCGCGCCGTCATGCCGCCAGTATATCGCATAGGCCCAGCGCGGCAGGCTCTCGCCCGGATACCATTTGCCCTGTCCATGATGCAGCAGTGCGCCCGGCGCGAACGTCTCGCGCAGTTCGCGCACCACCTTGTCGGCATAGCCCGCCTTGGTCGGCCCGACCGCGTCGCCATTCCATTCCGGCGCCTCGCCCCCATCCACCGCGACGAAGGTCGGCTCGCCCCCGGTGGTCAGGCGCACGTCCTGCGCGATCAGGTCGGCGTCGACCTTCTCGCCCAGCGCCATCAGCGCGTCCCAGCGGGTATCGGTGAACGGCTTGGTGATCCGCACCGCCTCGGCGATGCGGGACACGCTCATCTCGAAATGGAAATCGACCTCGGCCGGTTCGGCCATGCCGCTAATCGGCGCGGCGGATCGGTAATGCGGCGTCGCGCACAGCGGGATATGCCCCTCGCCCGCAAACATGCCTGATGTCGCATCCAGCGCGATCCACCCCGCGCCCGGCACATAGGCTTCCGCCCAGGCGTGCAGGTCGACCACATCCTGCGTCACGCCCTTCGGCCCCTCGACCGGCTCGACGTCGGCCACCAACTGGATCGAATAGCCGGACACGAACCGCGCCGCGAAGCCCAGCCGCCGCAGCAACTGCACCAGCAGCCAGGCGCTGTCGCGGCACGATCCGATGCCGACCTCCAGCGTCTCTTCCGGCGTCTGCACGCCGCTTTCCATGCGGATCACATAGCCGATCTGCTGCTGCAGAGCGGAGTTGATCTCGACCAGAAAATCGATCGTACGGCCTTCATGCCCGGCATGTCTAGCGACCAGCGCCTCGAACAACGGCCCCTGCGGCTCGACATCATGATAGGCGGCCAGATCCGCCGCCAGCCCCTCGTCATAGGCGAAGGGATATTCCTCCGCATAAGGATCGACGAAGAAGTCGAACGGATTGATCACGTCCAGATCGGCGAGCAGGTCGACCTCGATCGAGAAGCGGTCGACCGGCTCCGGAAACACGATCCGCGCCAGCCAATTGCCATGCGGGTCCTGCTGCCAGTTCAGGAAATGCTCGGGCGGCTCGATCTTCAGCGCATAATTGGGAATCTTGGTCCGGCTATGCGGCGCGGGCCGCAGGCGTATGACCTGCGGTCCCAGCCGGATCGGGCGACTATATTTATAGGCGGTGAGATGGTGCAGACCGGCTTTCAGCATTGCGCCAGCAAACGGCATCCGCTGCTGCGATGCAACAAAGAAATGCGGTGCCGCACTACTGCAGCCGCCCCTCAATCGTCATTCCGGCGAAAGCCGGAACCCATCTCGCCTCCGGGTCTGTCATTCTCATGGGAAAGATGGGTCCCGGCTTTCGCCGGGATGACGATCTGAAAGTTAAGCGGCTTCCCCCACACCCGTTCGCCCTGAGCTTGTCGAAGGGCTGCACTTCTTCTCAAGAACAGGACAGGGCTTCGACAGGCTCAGCCCGAACGGTTGTAAGATCGCTCACTAAGCGGTCAAATCACCGCCTCGACCAGCCCCAGATTCAGCGCCTCCTGCGCCTCCAGATACCAGTTCTCCGTAGCCCGCTGCAGCACGTCGTCCAGCGTGATCGTGGAACCGACCACCAGATTGGCGAACCCCTCATTCTGGATCGCGATGCTCGCCTCGATCTCGTTGATTGTCGCCCGCAGGGACGCGATGCAGGTGGTCAGCGGCCCCTGCACGTTCAGCGTCTTGGTCAGCATCCGCTCATGGATCATCAACCGGGTGCCGCGCGTCAGATACCGGTTCTGCCGCGCGAAAAAGCTCATGAAGGTCGCGCCGGCCGAATAGATGGCGGTCTTCCCCAGGAACACGAGGCGCCGCTCGGGATGCATGTCGCTGTGGAAACGGATATCCTCGCCCATCATGCGCGCGACCTCCGGATCGCCGCCCAGCGTGGATAGTTCCACCGCGACCAGTCCCTGCTGTGGCGACTGCGACAGCATGTTCCGGAAATGCGCGTACATATTATAATCGACCGGCCCGCTCAGCATGATGGCGGGAAACTCGAAATCCTTGGGCGTCAGGATATCCGGATAGGGGGCGACCGGACTTTGCGCGGCGGTCGTGTCGGGCGAAGGAGCGGGGGCCAAAAGGGTGTCGGTCATGAACCTCTCATGCGTTATCAAAGCTGGCGGGAATGGCCTCTTAACGAGGCTCGCCGGGCTTTGTTGCGCGGGACATGAACTTATTTCCCCAGCGCCTTCTTCACGCTGGGCGAAATTCCCCGGACGACGACGGCCACGCCCTTGCCGGTCGGATGCATATGGTCGGGCAACTGCAGCGCCGGATTGCCCGTCACGCCTTTGAGGAAAAAGGGATAAAGGCCCGCGCCATATTGTTTCGCCAGCGCCGGATAGATCGGGTTGAACCGCTTGCCATAATCGCTTCCCAGATTGGGCGCGGCGAGCATTCCGGCGAGCAATACGGGCATCTTGCGCTTTTTCAGCTCCGCCAAAATCGCCGATAGATTTGCCCGCGTCTGCGCCGGATCGATCCCGCGCAGCATGTCGTTCCCGCCCAGTTGCACGATGATAAGGTCCGGCCTCTGCTTCATCGACCGCAATACCCAGTCCAGCCGCGCCCGCGCCTGCGCCGTCGTGTCGCCGGACACGCCCGCATTCTGCACGCGCACGGCGATCTTGTCCCGGCGCAGCGACGCCTCCAGCTGCGCAGGGAAGGCTTCGGTGGGTTTCAGGCCATATCCGGCCGTCAGGCTGTCGCCGAACGCCAGGATCATCTTGTCGGCCGCCATGGCCGGCGCGGCGCCCAGCAACACAATTGCGAGCATCCCTTGGACAGCCCGCCGCACTGCACCATATAGACCCTGATCGTTCCGCACCCGAAAGCCTCCAAAACCGATGACCTCCCCGCATATCGTGATCGAAGCCCGCGATGTCACCCTGTCGCTGGGAAAAGGCTCCGCGCGCGTGGACATATTGAAGGGCATCGGTCTGGACGTCGCCTCGGGCGAAAGCCTTGCCCTGCTCGGCCCCTCTGGCTCGGGCAAATCCTCGCTAATGGCGGTTCTTTCCGGCCTCGAACGCGCGACCGGCGGCAGCATCCGGGTGGCGGGCGCGGATTTCGGGGCGTTGGATGAGGATGGCCTTGCGCTGGCCCGGCGCGGCCGCATCGGCATCGTGCTTCAGGCCTTCCACCTCCTCCCCACCATGACAGCGATAGAGAATGGGGCGGTTCCGCTGGAGCTGGACGGCGTAACCGATGCCTTCGCCCGCGCGGAGGCCGAACTGAGGAGCGTAGGTCTCGGCCACCGCCTGTCCCACTATCCCGCGCAACTGTCGGGCGGCGAGCAGCAGCGCGTCGCCATCGCCCGCGCCATCGCGCCGCGCCCCGCTTTGCTCTTCGCCGATGAGCCCACCGGCAATCTCGACGCCGCCACGGGGGAGGCGATCATGGACCTGCTGTTCACCCGCCAGCGTGAAACCGGCGCGACGCTGGTGATGATCACCCATGACGAGGCATTGAGCCGCCGCTGCGACCGCATCGTCACCATGCGCGACGGCGTCATCGTGAGCGACGAAGCCGGAGATAGCGTTGGAGACGGGCGCGCATGATGCTCGCCCTGCGCATGGCGGTACGGGAATTGCGCGGCGGCCTGTCGGGCCTGCGCCTGCTCGCCATTTGCCTGTTCCTCGGCGTCGCAGCGCTTGCGGGCGTCGGTAGCCTCGGCGCGGCGATCGATGCGGCGCTGGCCGGGCAGGGGCAGGCGATCCTGGGCGGCGACATCGCCTTCGACCTTAACCAGCGTCCCGCGACGACGATAGAACGCATCGCCATGGCCAATGAGGGGCAGGTCTCCCAGATCGTCCGCATGCGCGCCATGGTCGCCCACCCGGACGGGAACGACGCGATCCTGTCGGAGCTGAAGGCTGTCGATAACGCCTATCCCCTCTACGGCCGCCTGACCCTCGCGAAGGGCGCGATCGCCGATCGCCCGCGCCACGATGAGGTCGCGATCGGCGATGCCCTTGCCGACCGCCTCCACGTCCGCCCCGGCGGGCAGGTGCGAATCGGCGAACGGCTGTTCCGCGTCGCGGGCGTCATCGCCGACGAACCCGACCGCCTCGGCTCCGGCTTCACCTTCGGCCCGACCGCCATCGTCACGCTGGACAGCCTGCAGGCGACCCGCCTGATCCAACCGGGCAGCATCTATAATGTCCAATATCGCATCCGCCTGCCAAGGGACGCGAACCCGCAGGCCGCCATCGCCCGAATCAACGCCGCCTCGCCCGATGCCCGCTGGGAAAGCCGCGACCGCAGCAACGGCGCGCCCGGCGCGCGGCGCTTTCTGGAGCGCATGGGCCAGTTCCTGTCCCTCGTCGGCCTGACCGCGCTGGTCGTGGCGGGCATTGGCGTCGGTAATGGCGTCACCAGCTATCTCGACGGCAAACGGTCCTCAATCGCTACCTTGAAGGCGCTTGGCGCATCGTCGCGCACCATCTTCCTCACCTATCTGTTTCAGGTCCTGCTCGTCGCGCTTGGCGGGATCGTCGCGGGCCTGATCGTCGGCGCGCTGCTGCCGCCGGTCATCACCGCCGCGGCCGGGGATGCGCTGCCCGTCTCGCCGGAGTTGGCGCTCTATCCCCTGCCGCTCGTCACCAGCGCCGCCTATGGCCTGCTGACGGCGATGCTGTTCGCTATTCTGCCGCTTGCCCGCGCGCGCAGCGTGCGAGCCACAGCCCTGTTCCGCGGCGATCTCGACATGACGCGCCGTCCGGGCTGGGCCGCAACGGCTATCGCTATCCTCCTCGCCTGCGCCATCGCCGCGCTCGCCATAGCGACGGCCAAGGAACCCCGCATGGCTGCATGGTTCGTCGCCGCCGCCATCGGCCTCCTCGCGCTGCTCACCCTCATCGGCGCGGGCGTCCAGCGTTTTGCCGCGCTTCTGCCCCGTCCCCGTCATCCGCTGGCGCGCCTGACCCTCGCCAACCTCCACCGTCCTGGCGCGCAGACCAGCCGCCTGGTCATCGCGCTCGGCCTTGGCCTCTCGCTCTTCGCGACGCTTGCCGTGGTGGAAACCAACCTGTCCGGCCAGATGGCGACCAGCATCCCGAAGAAAGCGCCCAGCTTCTTCGCGATCGACATCCCCTATGACGGCGTCGATCGCTTCCGCGCCCTTGTGCGTGGCCAAGCGCCCGGCGCGGAGATCGTCACGGTCCCCTCCCTGCGCGGTCCCGTCGTCGCGGTGCGCAACCAGCGCGTATCGGACATGAAGAACATCCCCGACGACGCTTGGATTCTGCGCGGCGATCGCGGTCTGACCTATGCCGACACGATCCCGGCCGGTAACCGAATCGTCGACGGCGCCTGGTGGCCGAAGAACTATGCCGGCCCGCCGCTCGTCTCGGTCGATATCCGCGCGGCCAAGGCCCTCTCGCTCAAGGTCGGCGACACCCTCACCGTCTCGGTCCTCGGCGTAGAGATCCCCGCGCGAATCGCCAGCCTGCGGGAGATCGACTGGGATTCGATGGGCCTCAATTTCGGCATGATCTTCTCGCCCAGTGCGCTGGCTGGCGCGCCGCACAGCTATCTGGCGACGATCACCCTGCCGGGTGGCGCATCCTCGGTGGCCGGGGCGTCGCAGGAACGCGCGATCAACCGCGATTTCGCCCGCGCCTTTCCCTCCGCCTCCCTGATTCGCGTGAAGGAGGTCATCACCACGCTTGGCGACCTGCTCGGCCAGTTATCGACCGCCGTGCGCGCCGCCGCCTCGGTCGCCGTCGCCGCCGGAATCGCCGTTCTGGTGGGCGCAATCGCCGCCGCGCGCCGCGCCCGCACCTATGATTCGGTGCTGCTCAAACTGCTCGGCGCGACCCGGCGTCAGGTGCTGGCGATGCAGGCGATGGAATATGCCGCGCTCGCCCTGATCGTCGCATTCATCGCCTTCGCCGTATCGGTCGCCGGCGGCTGGTATGTGGCGGTCCATGTGCTTGGCCTTGAATGGGCGCCGGACTGGACCGTCGTTCTGCTCACCTTGGGAATCGGGGCGTTGCTGACGATCGCGCTTGGCCTTATAGGCTCGCTTCCGGTGCTCGCCGCGCGGCCTGCATCGGCCCTTCGCCAGCTTTGAGGCGCGGATTGCGGCGACATGTCGATATAGCGTCGCGGAAAGCGGCCCAAACGCTTGACTTATCCCTCACCACCCGTCATTAGCGCGCGCTTCGAGTGTTGATCAGTTCCTGGTCACCTTCGTACGACATCAACAGGAGTAGTCGCCATGAAGGCGCTGATGAAGACCACCAAGCCGGCAACCCCGGCTACGGTCGAGAAGAAATGGGTTTTGATTGACGCAGAGGGCCTGGTCGTTGGCCGCGCCGCCTCGATCATCGCCAACATCCTGCGCGGCAAGCACAAGCCGAGCTTCACGCCCCATGTCGATTGCGGTGACAATGTCATCATCGTCAACGCGGGCAAGGTGAAGTTCACCGGCAAGAAGCTGACCGACAAGGTCTATTACAAGCACACCGGTTATGCCGGCGGCATCAAGGGCATCACTGCCGGCAAGGTCCTGGACGGCCGCTTCCCGGAGCGCGTGCTTGAAAAGGCGATCGAGCGCATGATCCCCCGTGGTCCGCTGGGCCGCCAGCAGATGCGCAACCTGCGTGTTTTCGCCGGCGCCGAGCATGCCCACGAATCGCAGAACCCCGAAGTGCTCGACCTGGCGTCGCGCAATCGTAAGAACAAGGTCGGTGCCTAATGTCTGATAACCGCCAGTCCCTGTCCGATCTCGCGGACCTGACTTCGGTAGCGCCTGCCGTCGCTTCCGCGCCCGTTTCGGCTGAGGCCGCCGCGCCTGTCGCGCCGCCGGTATCGACCATGCCGCTCCGTGAGCAGCAGATCGACGGTCTGGGCCGCGCCTACGCCACCGGCCGCCGCAAGGACGCCGTTGCCCGCGTATGGATCAAGCCCGGCACCGGCAAGGTCACCGTCAATGGCCGCGACCAGGAAATCTACTTCGCCCGTCCGACCCTGCGCCTGGTTCTGAACCAGCCGTTCGGCGTGACCGAGCGTGAAGGCCAGTATGACGTGATCGCCACCGTCAAGGGCGGCGGTCTTTCCGGTCAGGCCGGCGCGGTCAAGCATGGCATCAGCCAGGCGCTGACCAAGTACGAGCCGGCCCTGCGCAGCACCGTGAAGGCAGAGGGTTTCCTGACCCGCGACAGCCGCACCGTGGAGCGCAAGAAGTACGGCAAGGCCAAGGCCCGCAAGAGCTTCCAGTTCTCGAAGCGCTAAGCTGCGGCAACATAGATTTTGGAAAGGGGCGGTCTTTCGGGACTGCCCCTTTTTCTTTTGGGGAAAGATCGCGCAATGGGCGAACGGTTCGAACGGCACAGACAACCCTGGACCGGCGATGAGGTCCAGAAGCTGCACACCCTCGCCAAGAAGGGCATGCCGCTCAAAGCCATCGCCAAGGCGCTGACCCGCAGCGAGGAATCGGTCAAGGACCGCGCGAAGGCGGACGGGTTGAGTATTTCGAAGCTGCGGTAGGTGACGGATCGCCCGCGCCAACTGTTACATCGTCATCCCAGCGAAGGCTGGGATCTCGTGAGGCTTATTTGACCTGCGGCTGAAAGCCCCAGCCTTCGCTGAGACGACAATATCATATGCCGTGATTGGCCGTATTGCGATCGCCGGATCGCGCCTACTGCGTCCCAGCAAGCCAGAGAAATTTGGCCCAAAACGAACCTATTAGGCCCCCATTTATCTTCGCAAATCTAGGGTGCATCGATCGAGAATTAGACACCGATCTATATCTCGCGGCGACGGCGCCAGAATATTTGGGGGGAGCATCGGTGGCGACGCAGACATTCTCCACGCTCAATGCCTTGCGCGGTGCCGCCGCCATTGCCGTTGCGACGACGCACTGGCGATCGGCTTTCGGCCCTTATTATGCGCATAGCGGCTATCTCGCGGTTGACCTGTTCTTCCTGATAAGCGGCTTCGTCATCGCCTATTCTTATGACGCGAGGCTTTCGAGCGGTTGGTCGCTGACCCATTTCCTGCGGTTACGGTTCGTCCGCTTCTATCCCATGTATATTCTGGGGGTGTGCGTCACGCTGTGCGGCATATTCCTACTTCACAGTCAGGACCGGATGGGCGCCTCCTTGTCGGAAATCGGCGTCGCCTTCCTCTGCAACGGACTCATGCTGCCCTCATTTCCGATGGGGCAATCCTACGCGGTCTTTCCACTCAACAGTCCGGCCTGGACCCTCTATCTCGAACTCATCTGCAACCTGCTCTATGCGCTGCTGCATCGCTTCACAGGCCCGCGCAATCTCCTGCTCTCCATGGCGCTGTCCGCTGCAGCGCTAACGACGATCGCGCTGGTTTTCGGCACAATCAACCTCGGCTTCAGCAGCTATGACTTCTTCGTGGGCTTTTTCCGCGTCGGCTTTTCCTTTCCGACGGGCGTCCTTTTGTGCCGCGCCTATCACACGAACCTGTTGCCTCGGCTGCGGGTGCCGGGCGTCATGATCATCCTGCTATGCTTGGCCTTCCTGCTGTATCAGCCGGTGACCAAAGCACCGTTCGAACTGCTATGTGTATTCCTGCTCTTCCCGCTGGCGATCATCGCCGCAGTTCGCTCGTCCGTCCACACGGGCATATCGGACATTCTGGGTAGTATATCCTATCCGCTTTACGCGCTGCACATGCCGGTCCTCGCAATCATTCTCGTCCTGTTTGGAGGAGGGTCGCCCTCTGCTCTGGCGTTTACAGCTTTAATCTGCCTGCTCGCTTTGCTGCTGGCATGCTGGGCGCTTGACCGGTGGATCGACCGGCCGATCAGGGTCAGATGGTCGAAGCCATCCCCGCGCCTTCCAGGCGAGCCCGCCATCGGTCCGCTGTCCGTGGCCTTGCTTTGCCTCATTCCCCGACCCCGGCAATCGCCTCAGGGCTCCATCCGCCGCCCATCGCCTGATACAGGGCCACTCGCGCCGTCAGCGCGTCCGCCTGCGCCTGGATCAGCGTCAGTTCAGCGCCCAACAGCCCGCGCTGTGCATCCAGTTGCTCCAGATAGGGGGAATAGCCCGCCTTGTAGCGGTTGGTGGCGTAGCGGAACCCTTGCGAAAGGGCATCGCGCTGCGCGGCCAATATCCGCGCTTGCTCGTCCGAATGACGGGCCGTCGCCAGCGCATCCTCGACCTCGCGGAACGCCGTCAGCGTCGCCTTGCGATAGGAAAAGGCGGCAATATCTCGCTGCGCGCCTGCGCTCTCCGCCCCCGCGCGCAGCCGCCCGCCCTCGAAGATCGGCGCCAATATGCTGCCACCCAGCGAGAACAAAGTCAGTGGATCGTCGGGCAGCAGCGATGACCATGCTAGGCCCGCCGATCCGGTTAGCGGCACGCGCGGCAGGAACCGCTCGCGCGCGGCCGAGAGCGACTTGTCCGCCGCCGCAAGCTGAAACTCCGCCTGGGCAATGTCCGGCCGCCGGCCGAGCAGCGTCGAGGGAAGGCCGTCCGGGATCGCCGGCTCGGTCAACGCCGTCAGCGTCGTCCCGCGCGCGATGGGTCCGGGCAGGTCTCCGGTCAGCAGCCGCAGGCCATTTTCCTGCCGCGCGATCCCCTGCTCCAGCGGCGGGATGATCTGTGCGGTCGCCTGGTATTCGGCCTCCGCCTGCGCCAGTTCCAGCTTGGGGGAGTATCCCGCGTCCGTCCGGCTCCGCGCCAGCTTCAATGCGCCAGCCCGTGCCTCAAGCGTCTGCCGCGCAACGACAAGCCGCGCGTCGAGCGCCAGCAATGTGATATAGCCGCTCGCCGCTGTCCCCGCGACGGCCAGCCGCACCGAATCGCGCGCGGCCTGGCTTGCCAGCCAGCCCGAACGCGCCGCCGCCCGCGTATCGGACAGCCGCCCGAACAGGTCGATTTCCCAAGCCGCCTGCAGTTGCGGCTGCGCCGTCTCCTGGTCGATCGCGTTGCCGAAGGCGTTGATGCTGCGCGAATAGACGCCGGTGGCCGCGGCATCCAGCGTCGGCAGCAACTGCGCGCGCGCCAGACGCTCCTGCGCTTTCGCGTCCCGGATGCGGGCGCCGGCGATCGCGATGTCCAGATTGTTGGACAGCGCCCGCTCGACGAGCGCCGTCAATGTTGGATCGCCAAACGCCTGCCACCACGCCTTGTCCAGCGGCGCTGTAGGCCCGGCATCGGTCCGCCAGACGGCGGGCGGCGCTGCGGGTCCAACCGCCGCCGTCTCCACCACCGGCCCTGCGCACGCCCCCAGAACATGCACACACATCGCCGTGAATATAAGGGCGCGCTTCATTCGCTCGTATCGATCCGGATCTCGACCGACATGCCCGGCCGCAGCCGCTGCGCCAGCTCCTGTCCGGGATCGACCTTCACCCGCACCGCTATCCGCTGCGCGACCTTGACGAAATTGCCCGTCGCATTGTCGGCCTTCAGCACCGCGAATTCCGATCCGGCGGCGGGCGACAGATTCTCGACCCGGCCCGACAGTTTCGCGCTGCCCAGCGCATCGACCTTGAACGTCGCCCGCTGCCCGATCCGCATGCCCCTGGTCTGCGCTTCCTTGAAATTCGCGATCACCCACATCTCGCGGGGGACCAGGAACATCAGCTGCGTGCCCGCCGTCACATAAGCGCCATTGCGCACGCCGATCTCCGACAGCTGCCCGTCCGCTGGCGCGCGGATGACCGTGTTGTCGAGGTCGATCTGCGCCAGATGCAGCGCCGCCCGCGCGCCCTCGACCGCCGCCTCCAGCCCATCACGCCCGACCAGCACGGACCGGACATCCTGCTGCCCGACCTGCTGCGCCGCGCCGGCCTGACTTACCGCCGCCTGCGCCGCCAGCAGCGCCGCGCGCGTCTGGTCCCGCTCCCGCTCGGATATCGATCCGTCCGCGACCAGCGCATCGGCGCGCTTCATGTCGGCCTGCGCTTTGACCAGCTGCGCCCGCGCGCTGCCGATCGCGGCCTCTTGCCCGGTCAGCGCAGCTTCGCGCGATCGCTGGCTTTGCTGTGAGTTGGACAAGCCGGCGATCTGCGCAGCTAGGTTCGCTTTCGCCTGCTCGACCTTCGCCTTGTAGATGCGGTCGTCGATCGTCGCGAGCACCTGCCCGGCCTTCACCGCCCCGAAATCCTGTACCGGCACAGCCGCGACATAACCGCTGACCTGCGGGCTGATGATCGTCACCTTGCCGCGCACATATGCATTGTCGGTCTTCTCCGCCCAGCCGGAAAAGGGCGGCAACTGCCAGGCATAGAGGATGGCGAGAATGGCCAGAACGGCAATCACGACGATGGCTATCACGGTGGTGCGGCTCTTGGCCGGCGGACGCCATCCGCTCGGCGGCGGGTCGATCTGCGGATCGTCGGAGATCATGGCCTCTTCAGCGGGGCTGTTCGTCGGCTTGTCCATATGTCCCCCTAAGCGCCGCTCGCCTTGGCCGCCAGCGCAGCCTGCTCCTGCATCTTCTGTTGCAACAGGACGACGGGCGATATCTCGCCCCGCTTGCGGATGGAGTAGCGGATCGCGATGCTCCAGAATACGGCCATCACCGCCAGCACGCCCAGCAGCAGGAATACGTCATCATAGGCGAGTATATTCGCCTCGCGCGTGACCTGTTGCGCCAATATGGCCACACCTTCCGCGCTGCGCAGCGCCGGGTCGCCGATCACGCCGGTCACCGCCCCGCCGCCGGCCCGGACGCGCGCTGTGACCAGCGGGTCGGTCATCACGATATTCTGCACGAGTTCGTGCGAATGGAATTTCTCGCGTATCACCTGAAATGTTCCGAGCAGAGCAGAGCCGACAAGGCCGCCGATGCTCTGGCTCATGCTGAATAGTACAGCGAAGCTGATGAAGTTCTTGCCGCCCGCCAGAAGCGTGCGGGCGATGCCGATCACCATTGCCTGCGCCATGAACAGCAGCGACGCAAAGCCGATCAGCGCCTGGCTCAGATAAAAGCTGCTTGGCCGGGTAAGGTTGGTCGAATCCGCATCCATGAAGGCGCCGACCGCGATCAGGATAACAGCGATGGTGATCGGACGGGCGACGTTCGCAGGATTGAACGTCACCACGGCCGTAGTGAGACCCGCGATCGACGCCAATATGATGACGAAGTTGAGTATCACCATCTGGTCGTTAATCATGCCGAGCACCGTGAGCAGGCCAACAGAGCCAAAGGCCTGTTCGGATAGCAGTACGCGGATCGACGCGGCGACCAGCATCAGCCGCGCCATTTCCCGCGTACCTAGCCACCGGGTGTTGATAAGCGGATTTTCGCGGTGATGTTCGACAAGCAACGCGCTGGCGATCAGGACGATACTGCCGATCAGCGAATATCCCATCCAGTTGCGTTCGGTCCACCACTCGATCCGCCCCTCCGACAACACGGCGATCAGCAACCACAGGCCAGGCGCGAGCAGGCAGAAGGTCAGGAAATCCTTCTTCTCGAAGACCTTCACGCGTTCGCTGGGGGGCAGCGGCAACGTCATGATCCCCGCCAGCGTCGCCAGCGCCAGCCCAAGCTCGAACCAGTAGAGCATGTGCCAGTCGCCCCATTCCAGCAGGCCGGGCGACAGCATCCGGGCGAGCGGCGTCGCCAACTGCGGAATGGAAATGCCGATCATTACGCCCGCCAGACGCTTGGGCGCGGGCATGCTCTGCATCAGGTACAATATCGTCATGGTGGACAGGCCGCTTGCCGCAACGCCGCTTGCCGCCCGCACTGCGACCGATGTCCAGAATCCGTGCGCGAACAGATGAAGAAGCGTCGTCAGCGCATAAGCGGCCAGCATATACCGCACGAAGGGCTGCAACCCGAACTGTTGCCGGTACTTCATCAGCAATAGGTTCGCGGTCGTGTTGGTCATGAAGTAAGCAGCGGTCAGCCAGGCGCTCTCATTGCTGTTGAGGCCCAGAGTGCCCTGAGCGAAATTGAGGTTGACCGTGACCAGAGCGTTGCCGAGCCCGCCGGTGATGCCGACGAGGATGCCAATAGCGAAATAGATCTTGCGCCTGCAGCCGGGATGTTCGGGATTGGCTGGCGATCCCGGCAGGGTCGGCCGTTCATGTGGTTTGAAGACATAAGGCGTGGTTTCGCTCATCGGACTTCGCTTGGGTCCTCGGGCTGGTTCACGCAATTGCTATTTGGTGCCGTCCAGTTGCGCAATCGTTTCCGTGGCGGCGGCTTCACTGCGCATGGATGCCGCCACCTTCTCGGCGGCCTCCATCACACGCAGTATGTTGCCGCCCGCCAGCTTGGCGATATCCGCGTCACTCCATCCCCGCCGCATCAGTTCGGCCAGCAGCTTGGGATAGGTTTCCACCCCGTCCATGCCCTCTGGCAGGGCGGGCAGGCCGTCATAATCGCCGCCCAGGCCGACATGATCGACACCTGCGACCTTGGCGATGTGATCGATATGGTCGGCGACGTCGCTCATCGTCACCTTGGGCTCGGGATTGGCCTTCTCCCATTCGGCCAGCGCCGCCTTGGCCTTCACCGGATCGCCGATGTAGAGCCCGCCAAAGGGCGGCGTATTATAGCGCGCCTGTTCCGCGCCCCGCGCCGCGCCCCATACCCGCCGCGCCTCGGAAATATAATTGGGCGCAAAATTGACCATGACGATGCCGCCATTGGCCGCGACTTTCTTCAGCACCGCGTCGGACACGTTACGCGAATGATTGCAGATCGCCTTTGCGCTGGAGTGGGAAAAGATAACCGGGGCCTTTGTTACCGTCAGGGCGTCCAGCATCGTCGCTTCGCTGACATGGCTGAGGTCGACCAGCATCCCGATACGGTTCAGTTCATGCACCACGGCCTCGCCATATTTGGTGAGGCCGTCATGCTTGGGGTCGTCAGTCGCGCTGTCCGCCCAGTCGATCGTGACCGCATGCGTCAGCGTCAGATAACCTGCGCCCAGCCGCTTGTAGGCGCGCAGGACGGAGAAGCTCTTGTCGATCTGCCCGCCGCCCTCGACGCCGATCATCGACGCGATTTTACCCGCTTTGTGCGCGGCGCGAACATCGGCGACGGTCATCGCGAGCTGAAAGGTCTGGGGATAGCGGCGCACGATCTGGTTGACGAGGTCGATCTGCTCCAGCGTCGCCTTGACCTGCTCAAGCCCGGGCAGGGCGGGCGACACGAATACGGACCAGAACTGCCCGCCCATCCTGCCCTGCCGCAACCGCGCGATGTCGGTGTCGTAATCCTTGGTGTCGAGCTTATTGAGGTCAATCGTCCATCGCTTGTCCCCGGCATGATCGACCAGCGCCTCCGCCCAGTCATTATGCCCATCGATCAGCGGCGTCGCCGCCAGCACCTTGTCCACCCGCGCCAGATAAGGGTCGACCGGCGAGGGTGCCGCCATGGCCGAAAGCGGAAGGACAAGGGCCGTGGTGGCGATCAGGTAACGATGCATGGTGATATGCCCCTTCAGTAGGATGTCGTCATTGTGCCGGCGCCAGGACATAGGCCCCCTTGCCGTCCGGCGGAATCAGGTCCGCGTCGCGCATGGTCAGCGCCATCGTCTTGAACGCCGGGTCCGGCATGCCCTTGGCGGACTTGCTGGTAAGAACGATCGTCCCGCCATCCTGCCGCCATGTGCCCTCCGCGAACAGGTCGAGCGCGCCATAGACCAGATACCATTCGAACTGCCCGCGCGGATCGAGCATTAGCTCCGATCCCGTCTCCATCACACCCTGCAGGTAATAATGCCCGGCATGGGATTGTGGCGCGGCGGCCTTGGCCGGATCGGCTTGCGCGCCTGCCTTGGGAGCGCTGGCCATAAGAGCGATCGGCGAAAGCCACATCATGCGTCTCATCATGCCGATCCTGCCCCCCGGGCGAAAAGTGATGCGGGAGACATAATTTGTAGCTATCGGCGATCAGATGTCACCCGCTAATCCGACCGCCCCGCAGGATAAGATTCCCGCGATCCTGCTGGCCGGAAGCCGACCGGGCCGCGACCCGCTCGCCGCAGCCGCCGGGGTTACCTACAAAGCGCTGATCCCGATCGCCGGACGTCCGATGATCGACCATGTCGCCCGTACGCTACTCGCCCATCCCCGCATCGGCCCGGTGATCGTGCTGGTGCAGGACCCGGCGATCTTCGCCGCCGATCCCGCCACTGCATGGCTCGCGCACGATCCCGGCATCCGCATGACGCCCAGCGGCGCCGGGATCAGCCAGTCGCTGCTCGACCTCATCGATGGCGGTGGGGCGGCATTGCCTGCGCTCGTCACTACCGCCGACAATGTGCTGCTCACCGGCGCGATGATCGACAGCTTCCTTGCCGACGCCGTGCGGTCCGACATCGCCGTCGCCATGGTCGAGCGCCGCACGTTGCTCGCCGCCTATCCGGAATCGAAACGCACCTGGCTCAAGTTCCGCGACGGCTGGTGGTCGGGCGCGAACCTGTTCTGGATCGGCGGACCCAGGGCGCGGGGCGTGATCACCTTCTGGCGCTCGGTCGAGCAGGACCGGAAGAAGGGGTGGAAAATCCTCGCCGCCTTTGGCCCGTTCCTGCTGATCTCCTCGGTGTTGCGCCTGCTGTCCCTGCGTCAGGGGATGCGGCTTGCCGGGCGGCGCTTTCAGGTGTCGGCGCGGCCTGTATCCATGCCCCAGCCCGAAGCGTGCATCGACGCCGACAAACCCGAAGACCTGGCCCTCATCGAACAGATACTCAGCGCGAAAGCGCGTCCGTAACTGCCACCTTTGCCTGCTCAAGCACCGTCGGATAGGGATCGGTCGAACACAGGTCGACAATCTTCGCACCGTTGAATTTCAGATGCGGCGTCACCGCGACCTTCGCCTCCAGAGAAGCGCGCTTGTGATCAGGCTTGCGCGCAAAGGCCGTGTCGACATCGACGTTCAGCCGGATGACCAGATCGGGCACATGGCCGATCATCATGGCGTACATTGCCCGTTCCCGACGCGCGAGCAGCGACACCAGCCAGCCCTCCGCCCGCGCCGCTGACAGGCCAGGCCCGTCATAGAAACCCGGCACCTCGATCTGTGGATAGCGGTCAGTGACGATGGTCACGCCATGCTTGCGCAGCGCAAGCATGCGCTTGAACGCCCGCATGCGCTTTACCGAGAACATGTAGATAACGAAGGCCGTCGCCGCGCCGGGGATTTTCCCGTCTTTGTTGCGCGCCTGTCCCGCCTTCTTCGACAATTGCCGCTCGAACGCCCGGCCGATGAGCGGCCAGCGCTTGATCCGATTGCCCAGTTCGCCCGACCGCAGGCCCAGATAGACCGTGTCCACGTCTCGGGTCTGGCGCAGCCATGCCAGCAGGTCGGCCGACAGCGTGGACTTGCCGGACCCGTCGCAGCCGACGACGGCGATCATCGGTGCGAGACCAGCCTCGCTCACGCTTATTCGATACCCTTGAACACGCCCCCGAACTGGCGGGCGGCTCCGGCGATCAGGCGCAGGGCGACGATACCGGCATAGACATAATACCAGGTCGGGTCTGCGGGCAGGGTGAACCCGCGCCGCGCGAAGTCGAACAGGATCACGGCGGAGGCGAGCTGGAAGATCTTCTTATATTCGCGGCGGATCGCGCGGCGCCACCAGAAGGGATATTTGGGCTTCACCCAGCCATGCAGGCGGGGGAGCAGGGCGGGGACTTCCGCCGCCCATTTCGCATGCGCCGCGCCGAACTTCTCGATCAGGAAATTCTCTTCGTAGATCGAGATGCGCTCGTAGATGAGGACACTGATCAGGAACACCAGCGCGCCGAACACCCAGCTGCCCGACAGCATGGCGATGCCGGTGAAGTTCATGATGCGCCCGACATAGAGCGGATTGCGCACCAGCGAATAGGGGCCGGTTGTGTTGAGTTCCGACGCGACCGCCGCTTTTTTCGCATTGCCCGACGTGCCGAGCGCCGCGAAGCCGCCGACGATGATCCGCAACAGGGCGGCGGCGCTGGCGATAAACAGCGATACGCCGAACCAGATGTGGTTCGCTTCGACCGTCGCGAACGGCCCCAACCGGCCCGAACACCAGGCGATCAGCACGCCCAGGCCGATGACGATATAGATGTAGCTGCCACGGATGATGAACAGCTTGTGCCCGCTCTGCGCGAGTTCTTTCTGGTACATGGGTCGGCCTATCCTGCGATCCGATGCCATGCGCTGGCCCGGTACGTGAAGCGGCGGCATCTACAGCCCCGGCCGCCTGTCCGTCAATAAGACGGTAAGATGACTATATGAGGCGCAGCTTGCGCGCCGTTTTCCCAAGCGACTCCCGGTCCGGCTCCTGCAGGGCGAAACGGCAAGAACACCACATAGCCGCCAATTCCACGATCACGCAGACCGGCAGAGCGATCGCCTCGTGCAGCATCGTGGCGGGTAGGGCGATCGCGATCGCCACCAGGGAAATGCCCACTGCGCGGACCAGCACCCGGCGGAACCCGCCATCGAAGGGATGCAGCCCGTCATGAATCTGCAATTGCGCCATCGGAATGGCGGAGGAGATGATGAACCCCAGTCCGACTGCGCCCGCCATCCCGGTCAGGGGCGACAGCGGGATTGCGATCGCCGCCACGCCGCATGCGCAGGCCAAGCCGACAACACTGGCAATGATCTGGCGTCCATAGCCGCTCACCACCTGCAGGATCGGCACGGACGGTCCCAATATCGCTTCCACGCCGCGCGCCAGGATCAACAGGACGACCGCCCCCTGCGCTGCATTCGCGCCATGGCCGAAGACCGCAAGCATAGGGATCGTCGCTGCCGAAAGGACGAGTGTGAGCGGCGTGACCACTGCCGTGATCAGGCGCGTCGCGTAGGCGTAAATGGGCCGCACATGGTTCATGTCGTGGCGCAGCGCGCTCGACGCGAGCGGGGCCAGCACATAGACGAAGGCGACGCGGACCAGCTGGACCACGCTCGAAATCTTCCGCCCGATTGTGTAGAGTGCCGCCGCGCTTGCGCCCGCCGCGCCGGGGATCAGCATGTTGAGTACGATGGCTGGCGCATCGCCGAACAGCCGCCCGACCATGTTGGCGGGCAGCACCGACAGCCCTGCCTTGGCGGTATCAGAAAACATCGTGCCGAACACCGGCCCTTCGAGGAAATGCTTCAGCACATAATGGCGGTTGAGCAGGCGGATGCTCAGCAGCACAGTGATGAAAAGAGACGTCATATGTGCGATGAACAGCCCCGTCAGGCCAAGCCCCGCAAAATAGAGGATCGCCGCCAGCACAAGCCGGATCACCTGCTCCCACACGATCCGCAGCCGGATCTCCGCGCCGAACAGATGGCGTGCGCGCAGGGCCGATGTCGCGATCTCGACAAAGGCCCAGAGCGGGAGCGCCCAGGCGAACAGGCGGATGGAAGGTATCAGCAGGTGCCGGTCGCTCACAGCGACGTTCAACATCGGCGCGATCTGCGGCGCGAAGATCACGCATAATGCGGCGACCAGCGTGCAGGGGCCAAGGCCAAGGATCATTGCCGCGCGCAGGGATGCGACCGCATCCCGATCATCCTTCGCCTGCGGCACCGTGCGCTGCATCGCCGATGTCATGCCCAGGTCGAAGACATTCTCGAACAGGTTCACCGCCGCCCACAGCACGGTGTAGATGCCGAAGCTCGCCAGCCCGAACATCGCCACATAGAGGGGTTGCGACACCAGTTCGATGACCGCGCCTAGCCGCGATAGCAATGTGGTGCCGACACCCTTGGCCACATGGCGGCTGGTGACGGGCGACGACTGCGCGGTATCCTTTGGCTCCATGGCCCGGCCCTAGAGCATTTTTCCGGCATGCGTAATCACCCGATGGCGCGGAAAAGAGGAAAGGCCGGAAATCCTGCCGCGCCACCCTGTGCGCTCCGGCAAACCGTCACAAAGTTGAAAGACGCACGCAATATTTTTGTGATGTTGCCGATCGATAAGCCACGGTCATGGTACATGGCCAGCCAATCGAGCAGGGGTCGATGGCAAGCGTGCTGTTCTCCGGCTCAGGCCGAGAGCCGCTGCGCTCGCCGGCTGCCCAGCATCACTGCGATCAGCGCGTCGCCGATTCGCGTCATGTCGGCGGCAAACGCCTCTTCCAGCGCCCGGTCCTCCAGCGCGTCCATGCGCACGATCTGCGGCATGGACAGCCCCAGCCGCAGCGTGCCCGCCCATTGCGCCTTCTCACCGGACGTGCCCAGGCGAATGCAGCGCACCGGCTGGCCCAGCCGGATGCCCCGCTCCAGCAGGCCGCTCTGAATCGCGACGGCATCGTCGAAGCTCGGCCGGGTGAGGCAGCAGCTCAGGTCAAGCGTCACCAGCGTCCGCATCTCGATCGGGTGCCATTGCGCCGGTGCGCCGCCGCCGAAGCGCGACCCCAGCGTCTGTGCGCAGATGCGGGATTGCAGCTTGCCGGTCGCCGCCTGAAAAGCATCGATGACGCGCACGACGCGCGGGATTGGCAGCGCTTGGAACCGCTCCAGTTCGAAGATCGCCGCTTCCAGCCGCATCAGCAGACCCATGTTCCGGCCATCGGGCAGCGCGTCACGGCCGGCCCAACCTTCCGGCCACTCGGCCCTGCGGAAAATCTTATTCAGTCCCTTGGCGACGGGCGCGGCTCCGCGGACCATGTCGGCCGGGATCAGGGCGAAGCCGCTGAAGGGCGGGCCCCCCATGAATTTCGACCCGGTCAGCAACACGATGATGCCGCGTCGCAGATAGGCGGCAATGGCCTCGCCGGTGATTCGCGCCTGGCAGGCGTCGACGACGAAGCTGACGTCCGCGCCGAATCGGCGGCGCAGTGCGTCGACATCGTCGATGGCGGGCAGGATCAGCCCGGTCTTGGAGCCATGGACGATATGCACCAGCGGATGTTCTCCGCGCGCCAGGGCGCGGGCGATGGTCGGGCGCATCTCCATTGCGATCATCGCGCTGTCATTGGCCAGGCCATGATCGTCGCGCACCGGAAACTGGCTGAGCGTCACCGGACCGAGGCCGGCGACCGGCGTGCCCGGTTCGGTCGGGACGTCGAGGGCGGTTTCCTTGGCAAAATGCAGACCGCCGGCGCTGTTCGCGCAGCCGCTGCCGACCTCGTCCGCGCCGAGCAGCAGGTTATGGATGCCGTTCGCGCCCTTGCCCGCAACGGCCGCCAGCGCGACATATTCCAGGTCCGTGCCGGATGGCGCGAAGGCGATCGCGCAATCTGTGCCGAGACCGTAGGCGCTGCGAATGCGCCCGCGCAGATCGTCCAGCGCTGCGTCATATCCGGCGCTCTCCAGTGTTCCGGCGGCCAGTCGGGTCTGCAGATGCGCGAAAGCCTCCGGGGAAATGTCGTTCGCCGTGGAGGACGCATAGGTGGTCATCGCGCGCGGCCTTGGCGATGCGAGATAGCGATTAAGACCGGTCTTGGGGTCCAGGGTGATCCGGGCGTCGCCGCCCTCCGTCAGCAGGCGGGCGATATGCGATGCGGTGTCGGTCATGGTCTGCCTTTCGCTTGTGCGGCCAGGCGGCCTCTGCCGCCCCTTTGGCATCTCCACGTTACGTCCCTGTTGCACTGTCATCGGCCTGCAACGGTCCGCGCATCCACGCTCTCCACGCACAATCTAGATTTGGTCTGAAAAGGAAGACTCCATGTTGCGTCCCATCGAACCCATGCACGTTCCCTATGAGGCGTTGCGCCAACTGAAGCTGATGTTCGTCGCCAAGCATGCTCTGGGCGACGGCACGCCGCATGCTGAGGACGGCAACCATGCTGTCTATCATCATGAGGTGCGCACGATCCTGGAGGATATCGGTTTCGACCTGCGCCTGTCGAACGACTATCGCGATCTCTTCGATGCGCCGGGCGTCGACTATGTCTTTCCGCTGCTCAATCGGGGCGGCTTCCTCAATTCGGAAATGATGCTGCCGCTGCTTTGCACCCGGCTTGGCCTGCCTTTCCTCGGCGCGTCGCCCATTCTGCGCGGCATGTCCGACGACAAGCATCTCTCGAAGCTTGCGGCGGTCGCGCGCGGCGTGCCGACCGCGCCATGGGCCATTTATCGGCGCGGTGCGCCGGTGACGGAGCGCGACTGTCCGCGCGCCGATCGGTTGGTGATCAAACCGAACGCCTCATCGGCAAGCTGGGGCGTGCGTGACGCGTCTGACTGGGCCGGCGTCGTGCAGGCCGTTGGTGCGATCCACGCGGAGGGGCATGACGCGATCGTCGAGCCGTTCATCAACGGCAGCGATATCGAGGTGCCGGTGATCACCATCATGGGGGAGCCGGTCATTATGCCGATGATGCTGTTCGAACAGGCCGATCCGTCGCACCTGCGCACCTATTGGGAAAAGCGCGACCTGGTCGACCGCACCCAGAAATATGATCTGGTCGATTTCGAGGAGCCCGATTTCGTGCCGCTGGTCCGCGACATGACTGCGCGTCTCGCCCGCGAATATATGCCGTTCGACTATGGCCGCTTCGAATTCCGCTTCGACGCTGCGACCGGCAAGGTCGTGTTCCTGGAACAGAATCTGAACTGCAACCTGTGGTCGCAAAAGGTGTTCGGCCGTTCCGCCGCGCGCGCGGGCCTTACCCAGCGCGAACTGATCGAAACGATCGTCGCCGAAAGCCTGCGCCGTCACGGCCTGATCGACATCTCCCTGCTGGAGGCGGCCGAGTGACCATCAAGAACGCCACCGTCATCGTCCTTGCCGCCCAGCGCCCCGGCGTCGTCAACGAACTCGCCCGCGAATCCGGCGTTTCCCACAAATGCCTCGTCCCCATTTGCGGAAGGCCCCTGATCGCACATGTCATCGACACGCTCATGGTCACGCCGGGCGTGAGCCGGGTGAAGATATCGGTCGAACCGGACATCCATTCGGAACTCGCGGCGCTGTTCGCGGGCTATGATCGCCCGCCCATCGAACTCGTATCCTCCCGTCCCGGCATCGCCGACAGCGTATTGGCGGCGGCGGAGGGAGAGGATGATCCGGTCATCATCACCACCGCCGACAATGTCCTGCTGACGCCCGCCGCCATTGATGAAGTGCGCTCCGCCCTATTAGAGGCGGATGTCGTCGCCGGCATGACCACGCAAGGCGCCGTGCAGGCCGTCCATCCGGAGGCGCAGCGGCGCTTCTACATGTTCCGCGACGGCGGCTATTCGAACTGCAATCTCTACGGCGTGTCCGGCCCCCACGCCTTTCGCGCGGCGGAGATTTTCCGCGAAGGCGGCCAGTTCAAGAAAAACCCGCGCCGCCTGGTCACCGCCTTCGGCCTGTTCGATATCCTGCTGGTCCTTGCCCGCCTCGTCACGCTGGACGGCGCGATGAAGCGCGCGTCGAAGCGGTTCGGCCTTCGCTTCCGCACTGTGGTATTTGCCGATGGGGCGCTGGCCGTCGATGTCGACAATGCCAGAACCTATGGCATTGCGGGAACAGTGCTGGCGAAACGCATAGGCTGGGCAGGGTAGCGCATCCTTTTTGCAGCGCAGCGCTTGACACCTGCGTCGCCATCCTGTTGACGGTCCCGAACGGGACTCAACGGGATATTTGCGACCATGGCGGAATTCAGACTGCCCGCGAACAGCCGGATCAACGGCAAGGGTGCGACGCACAAGGCGGCCGACGGTGCGAAGAACGTCAAGGCGTTCAAGGTCTATCGCTACGACCCCGACTCGGGCCAGAATCCGCGCTACGACACGTTCGAGATCGATCTGGACGAATGCGGTCCGATGGTGCTGGACGCCCTGATCAAGATGAAGTCGGAGCAGGACCCGAGCCTGACCTTCCGCCGCTCCTGCCGTGAGGGCATCTGCGGCTCCTGCTCGATGAACATCAACGGCAAGAACGGCCTCGCGTGCACGACCGCGATCGAGGATTGTAAGGGCGACGTGAAGATCACGCCGCTGCCGCACATGGACGTGATCAAGGACCTGGTTCCCGATTTCACCCATTTCTACGCCCAGTATAATTCGATCCAGCCCTGGCTGAAGACCGTGTCGCCGCCGCCCTCCGGTAAGGAGCGGCTGCAGTCGCCCAAGGAGCGGGAGAAGCTCGATGGCCTGTACGAGTGCATCCTGTGCGCCTGCTGCTCGACCAGCTGCCCCAGTTACTGGTGGAACTCCGACAAGTTCCTCGGCCCCGCCATCCTGCTTCAGGCCTATCGCTGGCTGGCCGACAGCCGTGACGAATATACCGGCGAGCGCCTCGACGAGCTGGAGGATCCCTTCCGCCTCTATCGCTGCCACACCATCATGAACTGCGCGAATGTCTGCCCGAAGGGTCTGTCCCCGGCCAAGGCGATAGCCGAAACCAAGAAGATGATGGTCGAGCGGCAGCTCTAGGCGGGTGTCCGACGCGTCCTTGAGCCGTTTCCAATATGATCCGGACCCCGCCAATCCCGGCTGGATGATCTGGGGACCGCGCGATGGTGGGGTCTTCAATGCGCATTATAATCCGGTTCTCGTGCGTGAGGACGGGCCGGGCAGCGCCACGGTGCGCTGTTTCGCCGGAGAACATCTGACCAGCGCCAGCGGCTATCTCCATGGCGGCGCCACGGCCGGATTCATCGACATCGCGCTCTTCGCCGGTGCACGCGGTTGCGGGCTGGCGCGGGAAGACCTTGCCGTCACCCTGGACCTCACCATCCAATATCTCGCACCGGGTTGCTCCGGGCAGAATCTCGACGCGAAGATTGATCTGGTGCGCGAAACCAAGCGCATTGCGTTCATTCGCGGCTTGCTGGAACAGGAGGATGGCCCCGTCGCCTCCTTCATGGCGACAGTCCGCAAAGGGTCGCCGCGGCCGTGACCACGGTTCTCAATCGCTATCATGCATTGGTGGCGGCAGGGGAACTTCGGCCCGATCCTGATCAGGAGGCGGCCGCCGCCCGGCTCGACATTCTCCAGAAGGAACTCGAAGCGGTCCCGCCACGCGGCTCGACGCTATGGAAGCTACTGCGCAAGGCGCCTGAACCGCCGCGCGGTCTCTACATGTGGGGCGGCGTCGGGCGCGGCAAGTCGATGCTGATGGACCTGTTCTTCGATACCGTCCACGTCCACCGCAAGCGGCGCGCGCATTTCCACGAATTCATGATCGAGGTGCATTCGCGCCTTGCCGAAGCCCGCAAATCGGAAAGCGGCGATCCCATCCCGCCGGTCGTCGAGGCGCTGGCCGACGAGGCGCGGCTGCTGTGCTTTGACGAGATGGTGGTCAACAATATGGCTGACGCGGCGATCATGTCGCGTCTGTTCACCGGCCTGCTGGCCGCGCGCGTCACGGTCGTCACCACCTCCAACCGTCCGCCGGACGATCTCTACAAGGATGGCCTCAACCGTCAGCTGTTCCTGCCGTTCATCGCGCTCATCAAGGACAAGCTGGACGTCATGGGTCTGAACGGCCCGGTCGATTATCGCCGGGACCGCCTTGGCGATGCGACCCTGTGGCATGTGCCCAACGGGCCGGAAGCGACCAAGGCGCTCAGCGCATCCTTTTTCCGCCTGACCGACTATCCACCGGAAGATCGCGCCCATGTTCCGTCCGAGGAGCTGCCGGTGCAGGGCGGCCGGACCCTGCATGTGCCCAAGAGTCTGAAGGGCGTCGCCGTCTTCTCCTTCAAGCGTCTGTGCGCCGAAGCGCGGGGCGCAACCGATTATCTGGCGATCGCGCGCCGTTATCACGCGGTGATCATCGTCGGCATCCCGGTGCTGGGGCCGGAGAACCGCAATGAGGCGGCACGGTTCGTGACGCTGATCGACTCGCTTTACGAATATAAGGTCAAGCTGCTGGCCTCCGCCGACGCGACCCCGGCCGAGCTCTACCCGACAGGCGACGGCGCCTTCGAATTCGAACGCACGGTCTCGCGCCTGATGGAAATGCAGTCCGACGACTATCTCGCCCTGGGGCACGGGCAGAAGTAAAAGCCTACTGAGTTTTGGCGTGGTGGGTATGAGTAGCGAACATTGTAACCCCTATAACTCCCGTCATCCCGCACTTGATGCGGGATCCATGAGCCTCAATCGTCGTGTTAATTTTCTACGGTTGAGCCAATGGATGCCGGATCAAGTCCGGCATGACGGCAAAAGAGGGAAGTCCGCCTTTGGCGCTCCCATTCCGCAAGATTTCGTCCCTAAAACTGCATCGCGAGTGCGAACCCGCCGCCTTTCCGTTCTGCCCACGGAAATACCTGAACCCGGTCGTCGCGCCGGTTAGTAATGAGCAAGCCGCTGACCTCGCCGATCGCCGCGCCCACGGCGACATCATACCAATGATGCTTGTCCGCCTTGACGCGCGCGACGCCTACGAAGGCCGCGACCAGATGGGCGGGCAGGCCGACCTCCCAGCCATAGCGGTTCTGCAACGTCGCTGCCGACGCGAAGGAGACGGAGGTATGGCCGGATGGGAAACTCTTGCGGTCGCTGCCGTCGGGGCGCAATTCCGGGAAGGTTTCCTTCAGGCCATGAGTGACCAGACTTGCCGCGGCGATACTGCCGCCGGCCTGCAACGTGCCATGCCAGTCGCCCTGTACCGTTGGCACACCGATGGCCGCAATCACCAGCGCGTCACGCGCGATCGTTCCCGCATCGTCCCAGCCCTTGTCACCAGCATTGGCCGGGGCGGAGGAAAAGCCGAGGGAAGCTGCGGCGAAGCATGTGGCGATTGAGCGGCGAACGCGGATTTTCATATGGGTCGTCCCGTCAGAATATAGAGGCGGCAACCTCTGACGACATGATAATGGCCACACCTCAGTTGGTCATAAAAAAGTTCATGTGAAAGTTTATGACCGAATGGACAGGCGATAACGCCTAAATGCAATTGCGAATGAATTGCAAAGATAAATCTTCCACCTATCGTTTGTGCTGTTGAATCCTTAACTAGATGGGCCTAAGCGATGCCGCAATTCCAGTGTTTGCATGGAGGATTGAGTTTTTATGGCCCGTAAGAAGATCGCGCTCATCGGCGCTGGCAACATCGGCGGGACTCTCGCGCATCTTGCCGCCATCAAGGAACTGGGCGACGTCGTCCTGTTCGACGTGGTGGAGGGCGTGCCGCAGGGCAAGGCGCTCGATCTGTCCCAGTGCGGCCCTGTCGAGGGCTTCGACGCCAAGATCACCGGCACCAATGATTATGCCGACATTGCCGGCGCGGACGTGATCATCGTCACCGCAGGCGTCGCGCGTAAGCCGGGTATGAGCCGCGACGATCTGCTGGGCATCAACCTGAAGGTCATGAAGGCCGTCGGCGAGGGCATCAAGAACAACGCTCCCGACGCGTTCGTGATCTGCATCACCAACCCGCTCGACGCGATGGTGTGGGCGCTGCGTGAGTTTTCGGGCCTGCCCCACCACAAGGTCGTCGGCATGGCCGGCGTTCTCGACTCCGCGCGCTTCAGCCACTTCATCGCCGACGAATTCCAGGTTTCGGTGCGCGACGTGAACACCTTCGTTCTGGGCGGTCATGGCGACACCATGGTTCCCGTCGTGCAATATTCGACCGTTGCGGGTATCCCGGTTCCAGACCTGATCGAGCAGGGTCGTTCGACCAAGGAGCGCATCGACGCCATCGTCGCGCGCACCCGTTCGGGCGGCGGAGAGATCGTCGGCCTGCTCAAGACCGGTTCGGCCTATTACGCGCCCGCCACCAGCGGCATCGCGATGGCCGAAGCCTATCTCAACGATCAGAAGCGCCTGCTGCCCTGCGCCGCGTATGTCGAAGGCAAATATGGCCTCGACGGCCTCTATGTCGGCGTTCCGGTCATCATCGGCAAGGATGGCGTCGAGCAGATCGTCGAGATCAAGCTGGACGACGAAGCCAAGGGCAATCTTCAGGTGTCGGTGGACGCGGTCAAGGAACTGCTGGTCGCCTGCAAGGGGATCGACTCCTCGCTCGCCTGATACGAACTGCACCGACCCTCCCCAGGAAATGTGTGCAGCCCGGGGCGGGTCGAATACTGAAATGCCACTCCACCTCTTGAAGGGGCAAGCATGTCGATCCTTGTTAACAAGAACACCAAGGTCATCACCCAGGGGATGACCGGTGCCACCGGCACCTTCCATACCGAACAGGCGCTTGCCTATGGCACGCAGATGGTCGCGGGCGTCACGCCGGGCAAGGGCGGTTCGACCCACATCGGCCTGCCGATGTACGACACCGTGCTGGAGGCCAAGACAAAGACCGGCGCCGATGCCTCGGTTGTCTATGTTCCGCCGCCCTTCGCGGCCGATTCGATTTTGGAGGCGATTGACGCGGAAATCCCGCTGATCGTCTGCATCACCGAAGGCATCCCGGTGCTGGACATGGTCCGCGTGAAGCGCGCCCTGTCCGGCAGCAAGTCGCGCCTGATCGGCCCGAACTGCCCGGGCGTCCTGACCCCCAATGAATGTAAGATCGGCATCATGCCCGGCAGCATCTTCAAGCAGGGTTCGGTTGGCGTTGTGTCGCGCTCCGGCACCCTCACCTATGAGGCGGTGTTCCAGACCTCGAATGCGGGCCTTGGTCAGACCACGGCTGTCGGCATCGGCGGCGATCCCGTCAACGGCACCAACTTCATCGACGTGCTCGAACTGTTCCTGGCTGACGAGGCCACCAAGTCGATCATCATGATCGGCGAAATCGGCGGCGACGCCGAGGAGCAGGCCGCGCAGTTCCTGATCGATGAGGCCAAGAAGGGCCGCAAGAAGCCGATGGCCGGCTTCATCGCGGGCCGCACCGCGCCTCCGGGCCGTCGCATGGGCCATGCTGGCGCGATCGTGTCGGGCGGCAAGGGCGACGCGGAAAGCAAGATCGCGGCGATGGAAGCTGCGGGTATCAAGGTCGCTGCCAGCCCTTCGGAGCTGGGCACCACCTTGCTGGAAGTCCTTAAGGGCTGAATGCCTTGATGGAGGCGGTCTGCACACCGCCTCCATACCAACCGTCCCCCAACCGTAAGCGGGACAACGGATTGGATGAAAGATCATGGGTTACGAGAATCAGGATTTTGAAGTCGAGCAGGGCCCCAGCTGGGCACGCCCGAACTGGCCGCTCTTCGACACGGACGACCTGACCGGCGCCCTCGATCCGACGCAAATGGCGGTCGCGGTCAAGGCGGCAGCCGCTAAGGCGACCGGCAAATCCCTCTCCGAAACCGAAGTCCAGCAGGCCGCCGGCGATTCGATCCGCGCAATGATGCTGATCCGCACCTATCGGGTACGCGGGCATCTGGCCGCCAATCTCGATCCGCTGGGCCTATCCAAGCGTGAACTGCCTGCGGATCTTACCCCGGAATATCACGGTTTCACCGGCGCCGGGCTGGACCGCAAGGTCTATCTGGGCGGCACGCTGGGCCTGGAATGTGCCACCGTGCGTGAACTGGTTGGCATCCTGCGCGCCAATTATTGCGGCAATGTCGGCCTGGAATATATGCACATCGCCGATGTCGATGAGCGCCGCTTCCTGCAGGACCGCATGGAAGGCAAGGACAAGGAAATCGAATTCACGCCCGAGGGCAAGAAGGCGATCCTGACCAAGGTCATCCATGGCGAGCAATATGAGCGGTTCCTGGGCCGCAAATATGTCGGCACGAAGCGTTTCGGCCTCGACGGCGGCGAGTCCATGATTCCCGCGCTCGAAGCGGTGATCAAATATGGCGGCGCGCAGGGCGTGCGTGAGATCGTCTACGGCATGGCCCATCGTGGTCGCCTCAACGTGCTCGCGAACGTGATGTCCAAGGGCTTCCGCGTCATCTTCCACGAATTTTCCGGCGGCACCGCCAATCCGGAGGATGTCGGCGGTTCGGGCGACGTGAAGTACCATCTCGGCACCTCCACCGACCGTGAGTTTGACGGCATCAAGGTGCATATGAGCTTGGTACCCAACCCGTCGCACCTGGAGACGGTCGATCCGATCGTGCTGGGCAAGGTGCGCGCGCAGCAGGTTTTCCGCGACGATCTGGAAAAGCATGAAACCGTTCTGCCGGTGCTGATCCACGGCGACGCCGCCTTTGCGGGTCAGGGCATCGTGTGGGAATGCTTCGGCTTCTCCGGCATCCGTGGCTACAATACCGGCGGCTGCATCCATTTCGTGATCAATAACCAGGTGGGCTTCACCACCAGCCCGCAGTTCGCCCGCTCCTCACCCTATCCGTCCGACGTGGCGAAGGGCGTGATGGCGCCGATCCTGCACGTCAATGGCGACGATCCGGAGGCCGTGACCTTCGCCTGCAAGCTGGCGATCGAATATCGCCAGACCTTCCACCGCGACATCGTGATCGACATGTGGTGCTACCGCCGCTTCGGCCATAACGAGGGCGACGAGCCTTCGTTCACCCAGCCGCTGATGTACGCGAAGATCCGCCAGCATCCGCCGGTCAGCGAAGTCTATGGCGCGAAGCTGAAGGCCGATGGCGTGATCGACGACGCCTTTGTGGCAGGCGCGACGAAGGAATTTGTCGACCTGCTGGAGGACGAGTTCGAGGCCGCCAAGACCTACAAGTCTAACACCGCCGACTGGTTCGCCGGCCGATGGTCGGGCCTGCACCGGCCTGCCGACGCGGAAACCACGCGTCAGAATGTCGAGACGGCGATCACGCAGAAGCTGTTCGACGGCCTTGGCAAGACGCTGACCACCGTGCCTGCTGACGTCAACGTCCACAAGACGCTGCGCCGTATCCTCGATGCCAAGGCGGAGATGTTCAAGTCCGGCGCGAATTTCGACTGGGCGACCGGCGAGGCTTTGGCCTTCGGCGCTCTGCTGTCGGAAGGCTATGGCGTGCGCCTGTCCGGTCAGGACTCGGGCCGCGGCACATTCAGCCAGCGGCATTCGGTATGGGTCGATCAGGACACAGAGAATAAATATATTCCGCTCTCGACCGTACGGCATGGCAGCTTCGAAGTGCTGGATTCCCCGCTCTCCGAATATGGCGTGCTGGGCTTTGAATATGGCTATGCGTCCGCCGACCCGAAGACGCTCGTGCTGTGGGAAGCGCAGTTCGGCGATTTCGCGAACGGTGCGCAGATCGTCATCGACCAGTATATCGCCTCGTCGGAATCCAAGTGGCTGCGCGCCAACGGCCTCGTGATGCTGTTGCCGCACGGCTATGAGGGGCAGGGGCCGGAGCACAGCTCCGCGCGCTTGGAGCGTTACCTACAGCTGTGCGCCGAAGGGAATATCCAGGTCGCCAACTGCACCACGCCGGCCAACTATTTCCACATCCTGCGCCGACAGATGATGCGTCCGTTCCGCAAGCCGCTGATCATGATGACGCCCAAGTCGCTGCTGCGGCACAAGCTGGCCGTCAGCAAGACCGAGGATTTCCTAGGCAAGACGCATTTCATGCGCATCCTGTCCGACACCAATCCTGCGGCGGACAAGGACACGAAGCGGCTGGTCCTGTGCTCGGGCAAGGTTGCCTATGACCTGATCGAGGCGCGCGACGCGGCGGGCGACAAGAACACCCAGATCGTCCGTATCGAGCAGCTTTACCCCTTCCCGACCGACGCGCTCGCCGCCCGCATCAAGCGGATGACGAACCTGGAGGAAGTGATCTGGTGCCAGGAGGAGCCGCGCAACAATGGCGGCTGGTTCTTCGTCGAGCCCTTTATCGAGGAAGCGTTGAAGGATGCGGGCCGCGCGCCGATGCGCGCACGCTATGCGGGCCGCAAGGCGTCGGCGTCGCCGGCGACCGGCCTTGCCAAGCGCCACCTCGCCGAACAGGGCGCACTCGTCGCCGATGCATTGGGCCATAGCGTCCGCACTGAAATCCGCCGCCAGAAGAAGGGCTGAAAACCGTCATGGCCACCGAAGTCAAAGTTCCCACACTGGGCGAATCCGTAACCGAGGCCACCGTCGGCCAGTGGCTGAAGAAGCCCGGCGATGCGGTCGCCCTCGACGAGCCCATTGCCAGCCTGGAGACCGACAAGGTTGCGGTCGACGTGCCTTCGCCCGTCGCAGGCGTCCTCGGCCAGCAGCTGGTCAAGGAAGGCGATACGGTCAATGTTGGCGCGGTGATCGCCGTGGTCGAGGCCGGCGGTGCTGCCGCAGCCTCCACTCCGGCCCCTGCTGCAAAGGCGGAGGCCGCTGCGCCAGCGCCCGCCGCCAGCGCGCCAGCCCCGGCCGCAGCGCCTGCTGCAGAGGATGATTCCGGAGAGCCCGGCAACATCACCCTCTCGCCCGCCGTGCGCCGCCTTGTGCTTGAGCATGGTCTCGACCCCAGCAAGATCAAGGGCACCGGCAAGGACGGCCGCCTGACCAAGGACGACGTGACCGCTGCCGTCGCCGCCGGCACCGCCAAGGCGTCCGCCGCGCCCGCGTCCGCTCCGGCATCCTCGGCGCCCGCCGCCCCATCGGCTCCCGGCCGCGCGCAGGAGCGGGTCAAGATGACCCGCCTGCGTCAGACCGTCGCCAAGCGGCTGAAGTCGGCGCAGGAAACCGCCGCGCTGCTCACCACCTTCAACGACGTCGACATGACTGCGGTAATCGAGGCGCGGGCGAAGTATAAGGACCTGTTCGAGAAGAAGCACGGCGTACGCCTCGGCTTCATGGGCTTCTTCACCAAGGCGGTGACGATGGCGCTGCGGGACATCCCCGCCGTCAATGCCCAGATCGAAGGCGATGAGATCGTCTACAACAATTTCGCCGACATCTCTGTCGCCGTGTCCGCGCCAAATGGTCTGGTCGTGCCGGTGATCCGCAATGCGGAGAGCCTGAGCGTCGCGCAGATCGAAAAGACCATCGGCGACTTCGGCAAGAAGGCCAAGGACGGCGCGCTGACCATGGACGACATGAAGGGCGGCACCTTCACCATCTCCAACGGCGGCGTGTTCGGATCGCTGATGTCGACCCCGATCATCAACCCGCCCCAGTCGGCGGTGCTCGGCCTCCACCGCATCGAGGACCGCCCTGTCGTCCGCGACGGCCAGGTCGTGGTGCGCCCGATGATGTATCTCGCCCTGTCCTACGACCATCGCCTGATCGACGGTCGTGAGGCGGTGACCTTCCTGGTCGCGGTCAAGAACGCGATCGAAGACCCGACGCGCCTGCTGATCGACCTGTAATTCTTGGTGAAAGAAGTGCTCCTGCGAACGCAGGAGCCCAGAGTGGAGAAGCACGACGAAGGCAGGCTATGTCTACCTCATGGCAAGCAGGCGCAACGGCACCCTATATCTGGGTGTGACCAGTGATCTGCCGGCAAGAGCGTATCAGCATTGTAATGGCTTGGTCGATGGCTTCACAAAGGAATATGGATGTCATCTTCTGGTCTGGTTCGAGACCTATGACGATCTGCAGGAAGCGCGTCGGCGCGAACTGCAAATGAAGAAATGGAAGCGTGCTTGGAAGATTGAGCTGATCGAACGGGACAATCCGCTTTGGAAAGATCTGTTCGAGACGCTGTTCTAAAGAGACCCTGGACTCCTGCGTTCGCAGGAGCACGGCGATGGAGTGAATAATGGCTGACTTCGACTATGATGTGCTGGTGATCGGCTCTGGCCCCGGCGGGTATGTGGCTGCGATCCGCGCCGCGCAGCTGGGCCTGAAGACCGCCTGCGCGGAGAGCCGCGAGACGCTGGGCGGCACCTGCCTCAATGTCGGCTGCATTCCCTCCAAGGCGCTGTTGAACGCGTCGGAGCTGTTCCATGAGGCCGCGTCAGGCGCGCTCGCCAAGCATGGTGTGAAGCTGGGTGCTGTCGAACTCGACCTGCCGACCATGCTCGCCGACAAGGACGATGCGGTAAAGGGTCTGACCGGCGGCATCGAATTCCTGTTCAAGAAGAACAAGGTCGATTGGTTGAAGGGCCTGGCCACCTTCGTCGACGCCCACACCGCCGAGGTTGCTGGCAAGAAGACGACGGCGAAGAACATCGTCATCGCCACCGGTTCGTCCGTCACCCCGCTTCCGGGCGTCGAGGTCGATAATGACAAGGGCATCGTCGTCGATTCGACCGGCGCCATTGCGCTGAAGAAGGTGCCCGATCATCTGGTCGTCATCGGCGGCGGCGTGATCGGGCTGGAGTTGGGTTCCGTGTGGAAGCGCCTGGGCGCGCAGGTCACCGTTGTCGAATTCCTCGACCAGATCCTGCCCGGCATGGACGGTGAGGTCCGCAAGGAAGCCAACAAGCTGTTCAAGAAGCAGGGCTTCGATATCAAGTTGTCGACGAAAGTCACCGGCGTCGCGGTCAAGGGCAAGAAAGCCACCGTCACCGTCGAGCCAGCCGCCGGCGGCGCAGCCGAGACGATCGAGGCGGATGTCGTGCTGGTCGCGATCGGCCGCAAGCCCAATACCGATGGCCTTGGCCTCGACAAGATCGGGCTTGAGGTGAACAAGCGCGGCCAGATCGAGACCGGCCATGACTTCTCGACCAAGGTCGATGGCGTATGGGCGATTGGCGACGTGATCCCTGGCCCGATGCTGGCGCACAAGGCTGAGGACGAGGGCGTCGCCGTCGCGGAGAATATCGCTGGCCTGACCGGCATCGTGAATCACGATGTCATCCCGTCGGTCGTCTACACCCATCCGGAAATCGCCGGCGTCGGCCTGACAGAGGAAGCGGCCAAGGAAAAGGGCGCCATCAAGGTTGGCAAGTTCCCGATGATGGCGAATAGCCGTGCGAAAGCGATCAATGATACGGACGGCTTCGTGAAGATCATCGCCGATGCGGACAGCGACAAGGTGCTGGGTGTATGGATCGTCGCGGCCCCGGCCGGCACGATGATCGCGCAGGCCGCGCAGGCGATGGAATTCGGCGCGTCGAGCGAGGACATCGCCTACACCTGCCACGCCCATCCGACGCACAGCGAGGCGATCAAGGAAGCGGCGATGGCCGTAACGGGCAAGCCCATCCATATGTGATTGCCATCGCTCGGCCGCATGACCGAGTGAGATACAAACATCCGTTCGTGTCGAGCGAAGTCGAGACACCGCTCGATCCGAACGGGTTTGTGATCATACGGGCCGCTACCGCCCAGTGATCACCAGCCTCGGCAGCATCAGCACCGCCAGCAACCCCGACCCCTCCACCAGCGCGGCTCCGGCGGCCAGCGCGGGGAGGCCGTGCGCGATGAATGGCGCGACCGCCGCTGTCCCCAGCGACGTGATGAGCAGGATCGCGACGATCACGATCGCCGCGCCGCGCGCGTCGTCGCCCTTCGCCGCGACGATTGCTCGATGGAACCCGGCAGGGCCCCGGAGGGCCAGGCCAACATTGAGCATAGGGAACAGCGCCGTCACGATAGCGATATTGCGTCCGCCCGACAGCGCATAGACCAGCATCGCGATGCCCCCCGCCGCTGCGATCGCCGTGCCCAGGGTGATAAGGGTCTCATCGCCAAAACGGCGGCCCAGCGCGCCCGAGGCGTTGGCGATAACGATGAAGAAGGCGATGCCGGTCATCTGCATGAAGATGAAGTCGCTGACGGTGCCAGACAGCGTCACGGTGAATACCGTTGGCGCACCGAACACGAAGATCAGCAGCCCGCCCAATGTGCAGGCCTGGCTGATCGCATAGCGCATGAAGCAGGGATCGGCGATCAGCCGGCCATAGCCGCCCGCCAAACGCTGCGCCGTGGTGGCGGGGAGATGCCGGTATCGCGCCGTGACGATCGCCGCCAGCGCCAGTGCGAGGATGGCGAGCAGGTCGAAAGAAGCGCGCCAGTCGAACAGCCGCAACAGCCATAGCCCGAACAGCGGCGCCAGCGCGGGCGCAAGGGATTCGATGCTGCCCAGCAGTCCAAGCGCGCCGACCGCGCCGCTATCGCCATAAAGCCTGCGCAGCAGTCCCGGCGCGAACACCGCCGCCGCCGATCCCGCTGCACCTTGCGCAAACCGCAGGCCGACTAGCATGTCCAGCGATACGCTGAACCGGCACGCGGCAGAGATAAGCCCATAGGCTAGTAGCGACAGCGCCAGCAGTCGCCGTTGGTCGTATCGCGCGCCCAAAGCGCCGAACAGCAGCAGCCCCGCCGCCGATCCCGCAGTGAAGCTCGCCAGGACCATCTGCGCCCGCGTCAAATCTCCGCCAAGCAGCTTCGGCAGTTCCGGAACCGCCGGCAGGACAAGGTCCGTGCCGGCCAGCCCGAGAACCGTGCTCAGGACGATCAGCAGGAATGTGCCGATATGGCGTTCAGGGCGCGTCGTCATGCTGCGCCGTGTAGCGGCGGGAATGATGGACGGCCAGCCACTCCCCCGGCCCGTCTTACATTTTCCAGGCGGCCCCTTCAGCCATTGACCCGCCAATGCTGGAGGCTAGGACGGAAGTATCCGCCACGCCTTATGGAAAGGCTTCGATGCGTCAGCACATCAAGGGCTTGTTCGACCCCTATATTCTCGCCCTGCTCGGCACAGTCGCGCTGGCCTCGCTCTTTCCCGCGCGTGGGATATGGGTCGGCATCTTTGATACGGCTGCGGACGCCGGCATCATCCTGCTCTTCTTCCTGCACGGCGCGAAGCTGTCGCGGGAGGCAATATTGGCGGGCGCGGGCGCATGGCGGCTGCATCTGGCCGTACTTGGCGCGACCTTCCTCCTCTTTCCCGCGCTGGGGCTCGGCATCTCGGCAATCCCGGGCCTTCCCGCCGTTGTGGCGACGGGCATGCTGTTCCTGACCTTGCTCCCGTCCACGGTGCAATCGTCGATCGCCTTCACCGCCATCGCGCGGGGCAATGTCGCCGCCGCCGTCTGCAGCGCCTCCTTCTCCAACCTGCTCGGCATTTTCGTGACGCCTTTGCTCGCCGCGCTTCTGCTCGGCAATGGCGGCGCATCGATCTCGCTGTCGTCGGTCGAGAAAATTCTCCTGCAGCTGCTGCTGCCCTTCGTGATCGGCCATCTGATGCGTCCGTTGCTCGCGGGCTTCCTCGCCCGCAACAAATCCATCATCGGCTATGTCGATCGCGGGTCGATCCTGCTGATCGTCTACACCGCCTTCGGCGCAGCGGTCGTGGAGGGCCTGTGGCGTCAGATGCCGCCCGCCACGATCCTGCTGATCGCTATCCTCAGCGCGGTCTTGCTCGCGATCGTGCTTCTCGTCACCCGCTTTGCAGGGCGATTACTCGGCCTCTCGCGGGAGGATTCAATCGTCCTGCTCTTCTGCGGGTCGAAAAAGAGCCTGGCGTCCGGCGTGCCGATGGCGGGCGTACTGTTCCCCGCCGCGATCGTCGGGCAGATCATCCTGCCGTTGATGCTGTTCCATCAACTCCAGCTGATCGCCTGCGCGCTGATCGCCCGCCGCATGGGCGCGCAAGCAGAGGTGTGAGTCCTACCTAGGCAGTCCACCAACGCCGGCCTATCATCAGGCCATGAGGCTCCTCGCCGCCCTGCTCTCACGCCTGATCCGCAAGGGCAGCCTGCGCGTCATCGACGCAGGCGGTCGGGCCTATCTCCTCGGTGAACCGCCGGGCAATGACGAACCGCTGACGATCCGCTTCACTGACCGACGCACGCCGCTGTACGCTGCGTTCAACCCGGCGCTCGCGCTCGGTGAAGCCTATATGGACGGGCGGATGCGGGTGGACCATGGCGACATCCTCGCCTTCGCCACGCTTATCGGCCGCAACACCCAATGGGACGCCGACGATACCGCGCGGCTTGCGCTCTGGCGGCCATGGCGGCGGCTGGCATGGCTGGATGCATGGAACTGGCAAAGGCGTTCGCGCCGCAATGTCGCCCATCATTACGACCTTTCGGACCGGCTCTACGCCCTCTTCCTCGACGAAGACCTGCAATATAGCTGCGGCTATTTCGCCGATCCGTCCGACAGTCTGGAACAGGCCCAGTCCGCGAAGAAAGCGCATATCGCCGCCAAGCTCGCTTTGTCGCCGGGCCAGACGGTGCTGGACATCGGCTGCGGGTGGGGCGGGCTGGCGCTTTATCTCCACCGCGCCACCGGCGCCGATGTCCTCGGCATTACCCTCTCGGAGAACCAACTCGCTATCGCCCGCCGCCGCGCTACGGAGGCCGGGGTCGCGGATCATGTCCGGTTCGAATTGATCGACTATCGCGCCGTCACTGGCCGGTTCGACCGTATCGTATCGGTCGGCATGTTCGAACATGTGGGGCCGCCGCACTATCGCGCTTTCTTCGACCGTTGCCGCGCGCTGCTCAAGGATGACGGCGTGATGCTGCTCCACACGATCGCGCGTGCGGACGGTCCCGCGCCCACGGACCGCTGGCTTGCCCGCTATATCTTCCCTGGCGGCTATGTGCCGGCGGTCAGCCAGATCGCCCCGGCGGTCGAGGATAGCCGCTTGTGGATCACCGACATGGAGGTCCTGCGGCTGCACTATGCCCATACGCTCCGGCACTGGTACGACCGGGCGGAGGCGGCGCGGGATGACATCGTTCGGCTGTATGACGATCGGTTCTACCGCATGTGGCAATTCTATCTGGCCGGTGCGATTAACGCGTTCCTCTACGACGGGCATATGAATGTGCAGGTCCAGCTGGCGCGCCGCCGCGACGCGCTTCCCCTGACACGCGACTATATGGCGCAGGGGGAGGTGCGGCTTACCGGGCGCTGAGCGTCGCAGTCAGCGTCTCCGCCAGGATCGTGGCCCATGCCCGCTGCCCCATAGCGTCGGCGATCAAGTCCTGCCGGACCTCGATTTCGACATAGGGCAGACCGGCCCCAAAGGCATGGCGCGGCACCGTATGGTCGATGCTGTCCATCTGATATGGTTCGTTGTCGCCAACGTTCAGGCCGCCGCGCGCCTGCAATACCCCCAGCATCGCCACGGCGAAACGCGGATCGCCCCCGCCATGCAATATCCCGATCTCCCACGGCCGCACGAAGCCGTCCATGACCGGGGTGAAGCTGTGCAGCGACACCAATATCGTTTGAGTACGCCCGGCGATCTCGCGCGCGATCGCGTCCTGATAGGGCGCATGGATCGCCGCTACGCGCGCCAGCGTCTCTTCGGGCGAGAGATTCTGGTTGGCCGGAATCATCGTGCCGTCCGATTCCGTCGGGATCGCCCCGGGCGAGTCGGGGTCGCGGTTGCAGTCGATCACCAGCCGCGAATAGATTTGATGGAGGAACGGCGCGCCCAGCATCGCCGCCAGCGCTTCGCCCATGCCCCGCACGCCGATATCGCAGGCGATGTGCCGCGCCATGTCCGCTTGGGACACGCCAAGAGAGGCGAGGCGCTCGGGCACCGCTATCCCGGCATGATCGCCAATCAGCAGAAAGGACGAATCGCCGCTCGGCGCAACCCGCTCGACCGGAGCGGGATCATTGGGTCCAAGCCATGGCGTAGCACTCATCTGAACACAGCCTTCCGCCCGAGATGCGGGCACGGCCGTTCAGCCAGACTGCTCAGTCGGCGTGGTCGACGGCCATGTCCGCGCTTATGCCCGCGGCGATCATGGCCGCAAGCGTTTCTTCCGCCCGCGACCGCAGGGATGCATCGGTGGACGAGAGGTCGTGGCGCACCCATTGGGGCGCCCGGCTCAGGACTGCCCCGATCAGCCCCGTCAATTCTTCTTGTGTCATACGAGCATCCACACCAGAATTTCGCGGCCTCATCAAGACAAGCTATTGTGGTTAAAGGCCTAATCACCCTCATTGCCCCGCGTTGGGACAGAGGGCGGTGGCACGAAAAAAACTGTTGGCGGGGCGATCGGCCTGTCGAAACGGCCATTGCCTTCCCCCCGCGCTAGGCTACGGTAATCGCTGGACCGATGATGTTTCGTCATAACCGAACGTCACGGCTCCGGGGGCAACAGGATTATGATGGCGCAACAGGCGGCGGTGGATCGCGATCTCCCATGGCGGCGATTGTCGTTGCTGGCCGCGCTCGCCTTTCTTTGGCCGGCGCTAGTGAACGGCATGCCGTTCCTGTTCTACGACACGCCCGGCTATCTGGGCGGCGCAAATGCGCTGGCGCATGGCCTGTTCGGCGCGCCGCTGGACTGGAAGGCCGCGCCGGTCATGCTGGGCCGGTCAATCTATTATGGCAGCTTCCTCTATGGCAGCCTGGCGGTGGCGGGTTTCTGGCCCGCCGCGATTCTCCAGGCGGCATTGGCTGGCGTCTGCGTCGTCACCTTCCTGCGCTATTTCCTGCCGATGCGCGCGAGTGGTGTCATCCTCGGCGCGGCGATCGCCGGACTGGTGCTGCTGGCCTGTACGACGCTGCCTTTCTTCGCGACCTTCATGATGCCGGACCTGTTCAGCGGCCTCGCCCTGCTTGGCGCGACCGCGCTGTTGCTGTTCTGGAAGCGGGACGGCTGGCGGCGCCGGTCCTTCTGGATCGGCGTGACGGCGGCCGCCGCGCTGTTCCATCCCACCAACGTGCCGATCCTGCTGTCGGTGGTGGTGGTGTGCATTCTCTTCCATTTCATCCTGGAGGTCCCGCGCCCTTGGCTCTCCGCCGCGATCGTCCTGCTCGCGGCATCCACCGGCATTGCGGGGGAGGCGGTCTTTTCCGCCGGCGTCGACCACGCCATGGGTCAGCCGCCGATCCGCCCACCCTTCGTGACGGCGCGGTTGACCGCCGACGGCCCGGGCACGCGCTACCTGCACGACACCTGCCCGAAGAACGGCTTCCTGCTGTGCCGCTATGTCTCGCGCCTGCCGCTGCCGAGCGATTATTTCCTCTGGAGCAAGTCAAGCGCGGACGGCGTCTTCCGCGCCATCCCGCCCGCCCAACGGCGTCAGCTGGCGGCGGAGGAAACGCGCTTCGTCATCGCGACATTGCTGCACCTGCCGGGCCAGACGATCAGCAAGTTCTTCGAGGGCGCCTACAAGCAGATGAACCGCACCGGCCTCAACGAATTCAACTATGGCTGGATCGAGCGGAATTTCTTCAAGAACAACCTGCCGCCAGATGTGTACGACCAGACCACATCGACCCGCGCCTTCATACTCAAGGTGCCGGCCTATGAAATCGCCCGCTTCACGCGGGAAATCGCAATCCTGTCCTTTTTTATCTGCCTTTGGACAATGTTCGACCGCCGGATACCCAAACCGCTTCGGATGGCCGTGGCGATGATCCTGTGTGGTATCATCGTGAACGCCTTCCTGTGCGGTGGCCTGTCCGGCGCGCATGACCGGTATCAGGCGCGCGTGATCTGGCTGGTGCCGTGGATAGCCTATCTCTCGCTTCTTGCGCGGTTCTTCGGCCCGAAGGCGACCCCGGAACCGGCGGTGCAAAGCGCGGAGGCCTGATGTGAAGCTCCACGGCTATTTCCGCTCCAGCGCGGCATTCCGTGTCCGCATCGCGCTCAACCTGAAAGGGCTGGCCTATGAGAACATCTTCCATCACCTGGTAAAGGGCGAGCAGAAAGCGACCGACTATCTGTCCCTCAATCCCCAGGGTCTGGTGCCCGCACTGGAGGTCGAAGGCGATGTGCTGACCCAGTCGCTGGCGATCTGCGAATATCTGGACGAGAGATACCCCGATCCTCCGTTCCTACCCGCCGACCCGCTGGCCCGCGCAAAAGTTCGCGCCTTTGCACAGGTCATCGCCTGTGACATCCATCCGGTCCAGAATCTGAAGGTTCTGAAGCGCGTGAAAAGCCTGGCCGACGGTGACACCGCCAAGGTCTGGGCGCGGGACACGATCGCCGAAGGGCTGGCCGCCTGCGCGGCTCTCATCGCCGGCAAGCCCGGTCCCTATTGTTTCGGCGCGGACGTCACCCTCGCCGATATCCTCCTGATCCCGCAGATCGCCAATGCGCGCCGCTTCGATGCGCCCGTCCCCGCGCGCCTGCTCGATGTGGAGCAGGCCTGCCTCGCCCTCGAAGCCTTCCGCCGGGCATTGCCGGAAAACCAGCCGGACGCCGAATAGGATTAGGCCGTTTCCCGGTATCGCAAGGCCTCAAGCAGGACGGTAAAGGCTGGCGTCGGCTGCCGACGGCTCGGATAATAGAGGTGGTAGCCGGGGAAGGTATCGCTCCAATCCTCCAGCACGCGGACCAGTCGTCCTTCCGCGACATGCCCCAGCACCTGATCCTCCGGCACGCAGGCAAGCCCCATCCCGGCCACCGCCGCATTCACGATCATGCCGGCATTGTTGAACACCAATTGTCCCTCGACCCGCACCCGCACTTCTCGTCCGTCCTTCTCGAACTCCCATGCATAGAGGCCGCCAAGCGTCAGCAGGCGCAGGTTGATGCAATTATGCTGGGCCAGGTCCTGCGGGACGCGCGGTATGGCATGCGCCGCGAAATAGGATGGCGCGCCCACTGTGGCCATCCGCATGGGCGGCCCGATGCGGACGGCAATCATATCCTTGGCTACCGCCTCGCCCAGCCGGATACCGGCATCGAACCGTTCGGCGACGATATCCGTGAAGCCGGAATCGATGCTGATCTCTATGCGCAAGTCGGGATAGAGCGGCAGCAACCGTTCGACCGCTGGCCACAACAGGCTCCGCGCCGCATGCTCGGAGGTCGTGATACGGATCGTCCCGGCAGGGGTATCGCGCAGGGCCGTGAGCGACGCCAGTTCCGCGTCGATATCGTCCAACGCCGGGCGCAGCGTCCGCAACAGGCGTTCGCCTGCCTCGGTGGGCACGACGTTGCGGGTGGTGCGGTTCAATAACCGGACGCCCAACCCCGTCTCCAGCCGCCTGATCGTATAGCTCAGCGCGGATTGCGACGTGCCGAGCTTCGCCGCCGCCCGTGTGAAGCTGCGCTCCTCCGCCACGGCCAGGAAGGCGTTGAGGTCGACCAGTGCCTCGCGGCGCATTCATGAATCTCCAATATGACTACATGCGCTTTTATCCGCCTAATCGCTGGGCGCCATCGTTATTACTTGAAGCCCTACACGGGACCCATCGTCGCCGGACCTACAGGAGGCATTTATGCAGAAGCGCAAACTCGGAACACAGGGGCTAGAGGTATCGGCCATCGGCCTTGGCTGTATGGGCATGAGCTTTTCCTACGGTCCGCCCAAGGACAGGGACGCCATGATCGCGCTGATGCGCGCGGCGGTCGACAAGGGCGTGACCTTCTTCGACACGGCGGAGGTCTATGGCCCCTTCACCAATGAGGAACTGGTCGGTGAAGCGCTCGCGCCCGTCCGCGACCAGGTCGTGATCGCCACGAAGTTCGGGTTCAATACAAATGTTGACCCTCGCCGCGACACCGGGGTTTCGGCGCTCAACAGCCGCCCGGAGCATATCAAGGAGGTGGCCGACGCCTCGCTCAAGCGGCTGGGCATCGACGTCATCGACCTTTTCTACCAGCATCGCGTCGATCCCGCCGTTCCCATCGAGGATGTGGCCGGTGCGGTGAAGGACCTGATCGATGCCGGCAAGGTCCGCTATTTCGGCCTGTCGGAGGCCGGCGCACAGACCATCCGTCGCGCCCACGCCGTCCAGCCGGTCTCCGTCCTGCAGAATGAATATTCGCTCTGGTGGCGGCGGCCGGAGGCGGAGATCATCCCGCTGCTGGAGGAACTGGGCATCGGTCTCGTACCCTACAGCCCTTTGGGCAAGGGCTTCCTGACCGGCGCGATGGACGAGAACAGCAGCTTCGGCAGCGACGATTTCCGCAGTGCCCTGCCCCGCTTCGCGCCCGATGCGCTCAAGGCCAATCTGGCGATGGTCGATCTGCTCAAGCAGATCGCCGCCGACAAACAGGCGACCCCGGCCCAGATCGCCCTCGCATGGCTGCTGGCGCAAAAGCCCTGGATCGCGCCAATTCCCGGCACGACCAAACTGCACCGTCTGGAGGAAAATCTCGGCGCGGCTAGCATCACCCTGACCGACCCGGAAGTCGCGGACCTCAGCAAGGCGGCTTCGCAAATCGCCGTCGTTGGGGATCGCTATCCTGAGAAGCTGGAGCAGATGACCAACCTGTAGAGTGGAACGGTGACGATCGGACGAATGCCGCGCTACGACCGCCCGTAGCGCATTTCTGGAACAGCGCGTCCGCTATTCGGTGATGGACCGCCGCATCGGCCCCCTTGAGATAGGATGATATCGCAAGGGGGCCGGCATGTTCAGCAGACGACATCTTATGGGCGCGGCGCTTTGCGCTCCGCTTCTCTCCACTTTGGCGTCATGGCCGGCGCGGGCGGCGACTTCGGCGAACTCAGATACGTCGGCAGATATGCCGCGCTTCATCGCCGCCCTGCCGAAATCGGAATTCCATGTGCATCTGGAAGGCACGCTGGAGGCAGAGATGAAGTTCGCGCTGGCGCGCCGCAACGGCCTGACGCTGCCCTATGCGGACGTTGCTGCGATGAAGAAGAGCTATATCTATCACGACCTCGCGAGCTTCCTGGCCATCTATTATGAGGGCAATAGCGTCCTGCTGAAGGAGCAGGATTTCTACGACCTGTGCTACGCCTATCTGAAGAAGGCGGCGTCGCAGAATGTCCTCTATGCCGAGATGTTCTTCGATCCCCAGTCGCACACCAGTCGGGGTATCGCCATCGACGTGGTGATCCACGGCATCGCCCGCGCGCAGGCCGATGCGCAGCGCCAGCTTGGCATCGAATCCCAGCTGATCCTGTGCTTCATGCGGGACCTTAGCGCAGAATCGGCGATGGAGACGCTGGAGGCCGCTCTGCCGTTCAAGCAATATCTGGTCGGCGTGGGCCTCGATTCCGACGAGAAGGATAATCCGCCGACGAAATTCGCCGCTGCTTTCGCCAGGGCGCGGGCGGCGGGATTGAAGGTCACCGTGCATTGCGACCTCAACCAGAAGGATATTCAGGACCATCTGCGTCAGGCGATCGAGGAGATCCAGGTCGATCGGATTGACCATGGCGGAAACATCCTTGAATCGCCCGAACTGATGGCGGCGGCGAAAAAGAAGAACCTGTTCTTCACGGTTTGCCCGACCTTCTCCGGCACCGTCAGGAACGGCGGGCCGCCGGTCGATGTCGTGCGCGGCATGCTGGACAATGGCATGAACCTCAACATCAACTCGGACGACCCGGCCTATATGGGCAGCGAATACATCACGGAGGTGCTGATCAAGGCGCAGGCGCAGAGCAAGCTGACAAAGCCCGAGCTGGTGCAGATCGAGCGCAACGGGTTCAACTCCGCCTGGATCGATACGGCCCGCCGCGACCGTTTCATAAAGAAGCTCGATGCCTTCGCCGGTGCTTGGCGCGTGGAAACATGATGTTCGGCTGACGAAGGAATGATATCGGTAATCGGGGAATTTCAAAGGAAACCGGATGGCCGTTGCATCGCCGCAGCTCAGGGACGACGGGCTTCACGCCGATACGGTCCGCATCGCGCTGGCCGGACCGATCGGTGATCTAGTCTATCCCGAAACCTGCCCCAATTGCAGTGCTACGGCGTCGCGGCCGATCTCGATCACGAAGATTTTCAGCCATAACAGTTCTGACAGCAACGGCGCGGACAGCTCCGGCTGGCAGCATCGCGAGGCTTCCGCCGCCCCGCTATTCTGCGCCGCGTGCGTGCAGCGGCATCATGCGGAGGAAGAACCGGTGACGACCGCCGATAGGCTGAAAAGCGTGTTTCTGACCGAACTGGCCCTTCCGGCGGCGGGTACGCTGGCGATCGGATTGTTCCTGCTGAAGGAGACCGGCGCGAAGATCTCGCGCGATCCCGGCCGCGAATGGGTGCTGGCCCTCATCATCGGTGTCCTGCTGTTCATCGGCCTCATGTGCCTGCGCGCGGCATGGGTGAACAATGCCTATCGCCGCGTCCCCCGGCAGACGCAAACCAGCCTCGCTTTCGATTTCGGCGACGATCCCTCAACGGTGTTCAAGACGGTCCCGCGCACCTATGCCTTGCGCAATGCCGACTATGCCGCTGACTTTGCCGCCTTGAATGCCGACCGCAGTCAGATGCTCCTGGGACCCGCCCAGCGCCGCACCGAAACCAAGCGGACCATCGTGACCGGGGCCATCATCCTGGCCGTGGCCGTCCTCGGCTGGTGGTTCAGCAAGGGTTGACCTTATCGATCAGCCGAAGGTGAAGGCAAAGGCCTGTACGCCGGGGTCGAGGAACTGGATCTCGAATGTCCGGTCGCGGACGGGACCGGCCTGGCGCACAAGCTGATAGAGCCGCTGATCCGTCACTGTCCCCGCGCCGTCTGCCCCGGCATCCACGCCATGGTCGCCACCGGGCGCCTTGCCGTCGATCGTGACCCGGAAGCGCACCGGCTTCCCGGCGACGGTCGGCCCCAGCACCAGATGCAGGTCGCGGCCCCGGAATCGGTAGGCGATGCGCGAACCGGCGGCGTTGGCGGACGCCTGCTCCCCGCCCACGGTCCAGTTGCCGGCCAGCCCCCATGCGTTCGGGGCGGTGAGCGTCGGCAGCACATAGTCATGGGTCGCGTTAGGCACCGCGCCGCCCAGCGAGGCGAAATTCTTCGCCCGGCTATAGCCGATATAGGTTTCCGGCGATCGCCCGCCCTGACCGCTTGCCGCTGCGCCGACGCCGCTCGCGGCCACCTTCACCACGGACATGTCACCGATGCCGTTGCCATTCTCGGCCAGCAGGCGCTGGATGACCCGCTCGGACGCGCCATAGCCGCCTTCGCCAAACTGGTGGTGGCGGATGCGGCCCTGGCCATCGATGAAATAATGGGCGGGCCAATATTGGTTGGAAAAGCCCCGCCAGATCGCCCGATCATTGTCCAGCGCGACAGGATAGGTGACGCCCAGCTCCTTCACCGCCGCGCGCACATTGGCCGGGTCCTTCTCGAACGCGAATTCCGGCGCATGAACGCCGATCACCACCAGCCCTTGCGCCTTATATTTCTCCGCCCACGCCCGGACATAGGGCAGGGTGCGCAGGCAGTTGATGCAGCTATAGGTCCAGAAATCGATGAGCACGACCTTGCCCTTCAGCGCCTCGCGTGTCAGCGGCGGGGAATTGATCCAGCCGGTTGCGCCGGACAGCGGCGGCATCATCCCCTCGACCGGCAGCGCCATGCCTTCGGTCACGGCGGCGGATGGCATGGTCTTGCGCGGATGGAACCGGTCGAGCAGCGACTGCTCCACGCTGGCCGTGCCCGACAGCGACAGGCGCGTCAGCAGGCCGGTGTCGAGGCCGAGCGCGATCGCCGCCACGGCGACCAGAACCACAGCGCCCAATGCGCGCCGCACCCATTCGCTAATGCCGAGCGAGCGTTTCATCGCCGCGAACACCCTGCCGCCGACGAGCAGCGCCAGCGCCAGCGATGTCGCTGCCCCGGCGGCATAGGCGAGCAGCAGGAGCGTCGTCTGCGCGCTTGCCCCCTGCAGCGCCGCGCCGGTGAGGACCAGGCCTAGGACGGGTCCCGCGCATGGCGCCCAGAGCAGGCCGGTCGCAACGCCCAGCAGCAGCGACGCGGCAAAGGTCGACGCGGCGCTCTGGCCCGCCGTCGCTGATTGCGACAGACGCGATCCCAGCGCCACCAGCGGCCGCGTCACCCGGTCGGCCAGCGCCGGGAACAGCAGCAGCAGCCCGAAACAAGCCAGGATCACCAGCGCCGCAACCCGCCCATAGCTGTTCGCCTGCACGGCCCAACCGCCGCCGACCGCCGCCAGGGTCGCGACGCCTGCGAAGGTCACAGCCATGCCGATCAGCAGCGGCAGTCCGCTACGCAGGAAGGGCTGGTCAGCGCGGGCAAAGACGAAGGGCAGGACCGGCAGGATGCAAGGGCTGACGATCGTCAGTGCGCCGCCAAGATAGGAGAGCAGAAAAAGGATCATGACATACGCCGCCTGCCGGAGGGAGATCTGCCTTAAAAACGCAGATGCCAGAGGGATATGGTGTCGGCTGTAGCGATTTTCCCGTCTACGCGCCTTTGATTTGACCAACGGTCGTGGAATATCGACGAACCCAACGGATAGCGGAGACATGCGCGTGGCCGATCTGGAGCCGATCTACCTTTTTTCCTACGGCACGTTGCGCCAGCCCGAGGTGCAGATCGCGACCTTCGGTCGGCATCTGGACGGGTCCGAAGACGCCATGCCGGGATACCGGACGTCATGGGTGGAGATTACCGATACGGACGTGCTCGCCACCAGTGGGGAGCGCTTCCATCCGATCGTCGAGGCCAGCGCCGATCCCGGCGATATGGTCGCGGGCACCGTGTTCCAGATCAGCGAGGAAGAGCTTTGGGCGGCCGATTCCTACGAAGTCTCCGACTATGCGCGCACCACCGTACGCCTCCAATCCGGCATCAGCGCATGGGTCTATGTGAAGGCGGACGAACAGGCTGAGGGCGACAGGCTCGCGGCGCTGATTGCGGCGGAGCAGCGCGCCTTCGCCCTGCTGGATGCGCTGGAGGCGGCCAATGTCATCGCGCCAGGTCGGACGGAGTTGGAGATTGAGCGCGATATCTTCGCCATTGCCTCCCGCGATTTCGGGGTGACGAGCCATTGGCATGACCGGGTCGTGCGTGCCGGGGTCAATACGCTGTGTGTCGCTGGTGAGGCCGCGCCCGACCGCACGGTCATGGACGACGATATCGTGTTCCTTGATCTGGGGCCGGTGTTCGGCGATTGGGAAGCGGATGTGGGCCGCAGCTACGCGGTCGGCGATAATCCCGAAAAGCACAGGCTTGTCGCTGATCTGGAGGTCGTGTTCGACGCCGTAAGCCAGCGGTTTGGGGCCGACCCGGATATTACCGGCGCGGGGCTATACGCGGCCGCGCAGGAGGAGGCGGAAAGACGTGGTTGGCGCTTCGGCGGCAAGATCGCCGGGCATCTGGTCGGCAAATTTCCCTATGCCCGCTCTCCTGCGGGGAAGGACGGCGGTCGGGTCAGCCCCGCCAACGACCAGCGGATGCGCGATCCCGACAGGCTTGGCCAGCCGCGCCACTGGATTCTCGAAATCCATCTCGTCGCGCAGGACGGGACGTTCGGGGGCTTCTACGAACGGCTGCTGCTCGTCGCATAGCCCCCGCCGGGCTGATGCTTACCAGGGATAGGTCAGGCCGTAATAGTCATAGACGTTCCGCCCATAGTCCCGGTTATATTCCGGCTCGCGCCCTGACTCATAACGCGGTGCATTGTCGAGCAGCGCCTTGTCCAGGTCGATCACATAGCCGCCCTTATGCAGGTCGTAGGATAGCATCGACCAGGGCAGCGGATAATGGTCCTTGCCCATGCCCAGAAAGCCGCCGAAGGACAGCACCGCATAGCGGACGGTGCCCGATTGCTTGTCGACCATGAAATTGGAAACCGAGCCGAGCCGCTCGCCCTGCCGGTTATAGACGGCCGTGCCTTCTACCTTGTCGGATGCGATGAGGGTGGAGGTTTCATCCACTGCAACATCGGTCATGGCGCATTCTCCTTATGTGAGGATTTGATATGCCGAACCAACGGCGTGCGCGGCAAAGCTGTTCCCATCGTTACGGAAGCGATTGATTTGGCGCGACGGCTGCGCGATCCTCCCGCCGAAGCAAAGCCTGCGCATTTTTTGCGAGTCGTTTTCACATCACGCCGTAACCAAAGCCGCTCATTGGCGTTGGACCACCCGAACCAGCAGCAGGAGACAAGACCCATGAAAATCCATCGCAAGGGATCGGCCGAATGGACCGGCGGCCTGAAGGACGGCGTCGGCGCCATCTCCACGCAGAGCGGGGCGCTTTCCGCCTACCCCTACGGCTTCGCCGCCCGCTTTGAGGGCAAGCCCGGCACCAACCCGGAGGAGCTGATCGGCGCGGCTCATGCCGGTTGCTTCACCATGGCGCTCTCGCTGATCCTGGGCGAAGCCGGCCTCACCGCCGAAAAGATGGAGACGACCGCCGTCGTGACGCTGGAGCAGGGCGAGGGCGGCTTTTCCATTCCCGCGATCGCGCTCACGCTCAAGGCGACCATCCCCGGCACGGATGACGAGACGTTCCAGAAGCTCGCGGCGACGGCCAAGGCCAACTGCCCGGTGTCGAAGCTTCTAGCGGCGGCGGAGATCACGCTGGACGCGGAACTTCTGTCATGATCCTGGCCCTTGCGCTCGCCATCGGCGTCATCGCGGGCCTGCGCGCGATGATGGCGCCGGCCGCGATCAGCTGGGCGGCGCATCTGGGCCATATCGACCTGTCCGGCACTTGGCTGGCCTTTCTCGGCTATCGCTTTACGCCCTGGATTTTCACCGTGCTGGCGGCGGTGGAGCTGGTGACCGACCAGCTCCCCTCCACCCCCAGCCGGAAAGTGCCGCAGCAATTCGGCGCGCGCATCGTTCTGGGCGGGCTCAGCGGCGCGGCCATCGGCGCTTCTGGTGGGGCGTTGGCGACGGGCGCGATCCTGGGCGTCGTCGGTGCGATCATCGGCACCTATGGCGGCGCGGCGGCGCGCGCCCGGCTGGCGGCGCTATTCGGGCGGGACCTGCCTGCCGCGTTGATTGAGGATGTGGTCGTGATCGCCGGGGCCTACGCAATCTTCTCCCACCTGTGAGCGCGCAGGCGTCCGAAGCGTTCGACGCGATCATCGTCGGCGCGGGACAGGCGGGACCATCGCTCGCCGGTCGGCTGACCAAGGCAGGGCAGAGGGTCGCGCTGATCGAGCGGCATCTGGTCGGCGGCACTTGCGTCAACACCGGCTGCATGCCCACCAAGGCGCTGGTTGCCAGCGCCTATGCCGCACATCTCGCCCGCCGCAGCGCCGACTATGGTGTGATGATCGACGGGCCGGTCCGCATCGACATGGCGGCGGTGCACGCCCGCGCGCATCAGGTGACGCTCAACGCGCGCAACAATAACACGACATGGCTGGAGGGGATGGAGGGCCTGACCTTCCTGCGCGGCCATGCCCGGTTCACCGGCCCGCACAGCATTCAGGTCGGCGACCGGCATATGACCGCGCCGCGCATATTCCTGAATGTCGGGGGCCGCGCGGTCGTCCCGGATTTCCCGGGCGTCGGCACCGTGCCCCACCTCGACAACAGCACGATCCTGGACCTGGAAACCGTGCCTGATCATCTGGTGGTGGTCGGCGGCAGCTATATCGGCCTGGAATTCGCGCAGATATTCCGCCGCTTCGGCGCGCAGGTGACGGTGGTTGAGAAGGGGCCAAAGCTGGTTTCGCGCGAGGATGAGGATGTGTCGCAGGCGATCCGGGAGATATTGGAGGCCGAGGGGATCACCGTGCGCACCCATGCCGAGTGCATCAGCTTCGCACTGCGCGGGGAGGGGATCGCCGTCGGCATCGACTGCACGTCCGGCGATCCCGAAACAGTTGGCAGCCACGTCCTGCTCGCCGTTGGCCGTCGCCCCAATACCGACGATCTCGGGCTCGACAAGGCGGGCGTGGCGGTGGATGCGCGCGGTTACATCACCGTCGATGATGGCCTTCAGAGCAGCGTGCCCGGCATCTGGGCGATCGGTGACTGCAACGGCCGGGGCGCCTTCACCCACACCGCCTATAATGATTTTGAGATCGTCGCCGCCAACCTGCTCGACGGCGATGATCGCAAGGTCAGCGATCGCATCTCCGGCTACGCCCTCTATATCGACCCGCCGCTCGGCCGTGTCGGCATGAGCGAGACCGAGGCGCGCAAGACCGGACGGCCCCTGCTGGTGTCGAAGCGCCCCATGACCCGCGTCGGCCGCGCGGTGGAAAAGGGCGAGACGAAAGGCTTCATGAAGGTCGTCGCCGATGCGGAGACCAAGCGCATTCTGGGCGCGGCGATCCTCGGCACCGGCGGGGACGAGGCGATCCACGGCATCCTCGACATGATGAACGCCGACCAGCCCTATCCGGTGCTGCAATGGGCGGTGCCCGTTCATCCGACCGTATCGGAACTGATCCCGACGCTGCTGGGGGATTTGAAGGCAAACTAAGACAAGGCATCGCGTCCGCCTGCCTCTTCCGCCGTCATGCCGGGCTCGACCCCACAACTGTCCGGGATTCACAATTTGAGTAGCAGTTGTGGCGTAAGGGGCCGTTTTGCGGGTGGAGTGGGAGGGGGCTTGGCGCGTCCTGACAGATCGAGCCGATGGAACAAGGCGACCTTTATGCGGGTGATGAGCGCTTTTGGCGCATGGC